>Ga0209377_1003016_pt1 | contig 10916 bp, 10 predicted proteins | sample GraSoiAngelo_141_FD_185898 | JGI IMG/M metagenome (GOLD analysis project Ga0209377, IMG submission 185898) | Grasslands soil microbial communities from the Angelo Coastal Reserve, California, USA - 14_0929_12_40cm (SPAdes) (version 2) | ecosystem: Environmental > Terrestrial > Soil > Grasslands ...
CATCACCCTGGCGATCGCCGTGCCCAGCGGCATCAAGATCTTCAACTGGATCGCGACGATGTGGGGCGGGGCGATCGAGCTCAAGGCGCCGATGCTCTTCGCGATCGGCTTCGTCACGATGTTCGTGATCGGCGGGATCAACGGCGTGTTCCAGGCGCCGATCCCCCTGGACTATCCGCTCCAAGACACGTACTGGGTCGTCGCCCACCTGCACTATGTCCTGTTCGGCGGGACGATCCTCGGCGTCTTCGCGGGCTTCTACTTCTGGTTCCCGCGGATGTCGCGGCGGATGTACTCCGAACGCCTCGCCCGCTGGCATTTCGCCTTCACCCTGATCGGCATGAACCTCGTCTTCTTCACGATGCACTTCCTCGGCCTGGAGGGCATGCCGCGCCGCGTGTACGACTACCCGCCGTCCATGTGGACGTTGAATTGGCTCGAGACGGTCGGGGCGTTCATCCTGGGGTTCGGTCAGCTCATCTTCGTGGCGAACGTCGTCTGGACGTTCGTTAAGGGGCCCGTCTCCGACCCAGATCCCTGGGGAGAAATCCCGGGACAGCAGCACGAGATGCGCGTGCCCGGCGTGCCGACGTACGCGATGCCGATCCTGGGCGTGCCGAACGGCGGAAGTCGCGAGGGGACTACCGAGGCATCGGGACCGCCTCGAGGTCCCTGAGGATGTCGCGCGCCAGACGTGTGGCCGTCTCGTAGTCGCCGCCTTCGAAGGCGGCTCGGGCTTGCTTCAGCGTCTTCCGGATCTCGCTCACGTTCCGTCCGACGTCGCGCGCCCGCTTCGCGGTCTCCAAGGCCTTCGTCATGTGCTCGAGGGCATCGGCCCGGGTGACGCGCGGCTTCGCCTCGCTCGTCTCCTCTTCGAAAATCTCGTCCCGCAACGGCTCCATCGAAGGCGCCGGGGCGGGGGGTGGGGCTTGGGCCTGCGGCGGACGCGGAGGTCGCATCTCGGCGGTCGAGGGAGGCGGCGGGCTTTTCGTCTCCGATTCCTCGGGCATCCCGATCCCGCTGGCCTCGAGGGCCGCAGTAATGTACTTCTCCGCCTCGAGAAGGCTCTTCTCCTTCACCGCCAGCTTCTCTCGCTCCGACGCGAGGTGGTACAGTTCATCCTTGAGCGTGGTCTGCAATTCGACGAACGAGTCGTGTTGCGCCGCGGACTCCTTCTGGCGGGCGTACATCTCTTCGCTGATCTTCAGCATCTCGCGCTCGCGGGCTTCGAGTGCGTTGAGCCGCTCGTTCTGGAGCTTGATGAGTTCCTCTTCGCGCTTCGCCAGCTTCCGGTCGCGCTCGGCCATACCGCGCTCCATCACGGAGAGCCGATCGATCGTCTCCGCGAGGGCGCGCTCGCGCTGCGCGGACAACTCCTCTCGCTCGACGAGCGCCTGGATCTTTCCCTCGGACTCTTTCAGGTGGTCCGTGAGCTCGTGTTCGAGGCGCTTCACCTGATCCTCGCGGTCCTTTATCGACTTCTCCCGGTCGTTCAGCGTGCGAGCCCAGTCTTGGACGCGCCGCTCCTCGGCGCTAGCTTTGTCCCGTTCCATTCGCATGCCGGCGATATCCTTATCCATCGATGATCGGGCCGCGACGACCTGGTCCCGCTCTTGGGCGAAATCGTCCCGCTCCGCCTTCAGCCGGGCGGCCTGACTCTCCAGCGCCGCCCTTCGGGCGTCCAGCTCCGCTCGGAGCGTGTCGAGCTCTTTCCCGCGGGCATCCAAGGCGTTCTTCGTTTCCCTCAGTTTCGAGGCCTGAGCCTTCACCGCGTCGAGGAGGACGGGGGAGGGCTTGTCACTGGCCATGTTCGGTCACCGCCTGTTTCCAGGCAAAACGAACTGGTGCATCCGACTCTATATAAGCCGTCGTCCGCGGGAATCAACCATGAGAACAAAAGTCGACCAGGGGAGGAAGAATCGAACCAAATGGGCGAGGGGCTAGAACGAATTCATGCATGTTCGCTGCGCGCCGGCCCCGCGGATCCTGAGCGCCCCGGTCGGCGACCCTCCATCGCTTTGTCAACAAACGTCAGACAAACGAAAGACACTTATAGCATTGTTGTCGTACAGCCGTCAGCACGCCTCCATACGGTGGCGCAACGAAGGGATGGAACATGCCTGCACTCAAGCAAATCTCGTTCGAGTACGCGCGGCAGATCGCCGCGGTGAAGGGCCTCCAGCCGAGCAAGGTTCGGGGCACGAACACGCTGCGGTTCACGAAGGGCGGCAGCGAGAAACTCCAGGTCATCACCTGGGATGAGTTCGAACGGACCGCCAGCGGCCGCGATCTCGCCGTCTACGAGGGCGGCGGCTGGATGAAACTGATGCGAAGGCACTAGGCCCCCGTCCGTTTCAGGGACGACCATGGTGGACTTGGCGTTCGGCGCCACCGCCATGGCCTCCATCTTCGCGATCGTCGATCCCCTCGGGGTCGTCCCGTTCTTCTCGATTCTCACCGAGGACATGGACGCGGCCCAGAAACAGAACATCATCTCGAAAGCGTGCCTGACCGCGACGATCACCCTCGGCGTGTTCGCGGTGTTCGGCCAATGGATCTTCGCGGGATTCGGATTCACGATTCCCGCGTTCCGTATCGCGGGCGGCATCGTCCTCTTCGGCGTCGCGTTTGAGATGTTGCGCGGCGAGCGGTCCCGCACGCGCCTCACCCAACAGGAACGCGAGGAGACGCTCGAGCGGGACGAGGTGGCCGTCGTCCCTCTGGGCATCCCCCTTCTGGCAGGGCCCGGCGCCATCACGACCGTCATGATCTTGATGTCATCTCCCGCCACCGCGCCGGAGGACAAGCTGTTCGTGTTCGCCGGCATCCTCGCCTCGGTCCTGGCCACGTACCTCTTGTTGCACAACGCCGACCGGATATTCCGAAGGATCGGGCGCGCGGGCACACGCGCGGTCGGCCGCGTGATGGGGCTTCTGATCGCCGCGATCGCGGTGCAATTCGTCATCGACGGCATCCTCGAGGTGGCGCGGATCCACGGAGTCCTTCTCTCGTAGAACCCCCATGCGCTTTTATGCGCGACCCAGCATGCGGTCCGCATGACGGTGGAGGAGCAGGTCCTCGCACGGATCCGACCGTCCCCGGAAGAGGAGGCCCGGATTGAGAATGTCGTCCGGGAACTCCTCGAACGACTCCGGGCCACGCTGAGGTCGAAGGGCTGGGACGCGAAGCCGTTCCTCGCCGGCTCGGTCGCGAAAGGCACGCACCTCACCGGCACGGAGATCGACGTGTTCGTCGCATTCCCGCCGGATCTCCCGCGTGCGGACCTGGAGGAACGGGGTTTGGCCCTCGGGACACTCCTCGACAAAGGCGCCCATCTCTACGCCGAGCACCCGTACACGCGCGGGTGGTACGGCGGATTCGAGGTCGAAATCGTCCCCTGTTATCGGATTACCGACGCGAGCCAGCGGATGAGCGCCGTCGATCGAACGCCGCTTCACGTGGATTACGTCCTGGGACGGGTCAAAGAGGGCCAGACCGATGAGATCCGCTTGCTGAAAGCGTGGGCGGAAGGCATCGGCGTCTACGGCGCCGAGGCGAAGATCCTCGGCTTCAGCGGCTATCTGTGCGAGCTGCTCGTCCTGAACTACGGGACGTTCCGAGGCGTGCTCGAAGGGAGCCTCGCATGGCGCCCGGGGATCGTCCTCGAACTGGACCGAGCGGCCGCGCGGACGTTCCCGGAGCCGCTGACCGTCGTGGACCCGGTCGATCCGAATCGCAACGTCGCGAGCGCGGTGAGCGTCGAACAGCTCGCCACGTTCGTCCACGCCGCCCGCGAATACATGCAGCGCCCGAGCGAGCGGTTCTTCTTCCCGCGTCCGCTGAAACCGCTTTCGCTCCCGAAGCTCCGGGCGATCGCGAAGAAACGGGCCGGGGGCCTCCTCGCGATCTCCGTTCCCGCACCCTCTGTGACGGAGGATGTCTTGTACCCGCAGCTCCGGAAGGGGCACCGGTCGTTCCTCGACTTGTTCCATCGGCATGCGTTCGAGGTGTTCGATTCGCGGTTCGACGTCGCGGGCAACGAAGCGATTTTCCTCTTCGAGTTCGCCGTGGACTCTCTCCCGCGCGTGTCACGCCACCAAGGCCCCCCGGTGTGGGTGAAGAACGCGAAAGAATTCCTCGACAAATGGCAGCGAAGCCCGAAGACCATCGCGGGTCCATTCGTGCTCGGAGAGCGCTGGGCCGTCGACGTGGCGCGCGAGGCCACCTCCGCGTCGGCCCTCGCGAAGTCGAGATGGCGAGAGCTCAGCATCGGGAAAGACCTCGAGAAAGCTGCCCGCCAGACGATGCGGATCAGTGCAGGAGCGAGCGCCCTGCGCGCGGGCTATGCAGAGGCGTGGACCCGCCTGTTCGACAAGCGGTTCCCCTGGGAACGCTAGGGTGTCGCCACGACGTGGAAGGCGACAACGGTTGGGGGGTTGCCGCTCGTATCGACGGCGACAATCGTAACGTCGTACTCCGAAGTGGTCCACGGGAACGTCGCGTTGTACGTGCCGCCCAGGTAGGTTTCCTGCCGGTGACCGACACACTGGTTCGGACCCGTGACCAGAGTCGGGGTCGCGTTGTACGGCGTTTGCAGGTTCGGTGCGACCGTCACATGCACGCTGCGGAGGCCGACGTTGTCGGACGCTCGGAACAGGAGGTAGAGGGAGTTGTTGCTCGCCCCCATGCTGAAGGCCGTTGAGGTTGTGTCGTGACAGAGCAAGGGTCCGGTGTATCCCGCGTGGTACGGTGAGATGGAAATCCCCTGGATCGTCGGGTCCGTATGGTCGCTGAACGGCGGATTCAGGAGGATGATCCAGAACGCGAGCCAGCTGAAGAAATACGTGAACCCGTGGCCGATCCAATCGCGTCGTTTGAACGCTTCTGTCTTGATGCCGATGAGCGGGAAGACGAAATACATCCCGGCGCCCACCGCGATTCCTGCGAAGAACGCGAGGACCGGGAGGACGGAGTAGAGGGCAAACGCCACGAGCGCGCCGATGACGGCCCACCCAATCGTGGCGACGGCTGCGCGAGCCCCTTCGAGCTCTCGGCGCATGTAGCCCACCTCGTCGAAGTCGGGCGCCACCCAATCGGGTTCGTCATCCTTCCGCTTCCGGCGGGCCATTGGGCGGTCGGAAGCAGGGGGCGCTTCAAAAACCTTCGCTCACGATAACATTCCGCGCGCACTCGTGCAGGCGGCGCCGCGCGCCTTGCCTCAGGACTGGCCTTTCGCCATCGTTTCGAGGACGTGAAGCGCCCAGCCGCGATGCGCCACTTCACTCCGGGGCGGCAATTGCTTGACTTCGAACCACTTCGCGTCCGCGAGCGCATTCGCTGGCTTGAGTCGGGGCTTCCGGTCAAACGTGAGCTTGTTGTGGAAGGACATGTGCCACGCTCCGCTATCGCCTTTGAACGACTCGATGTGATGCAACCGCGGTTTCGAGCGAGACAATCCGAGCTGCTCCTCGAGGATTCGCGCGCCGGCACGTTCGGGATGCTCGAGGTAGTTCAGCTCGTCGTCGGGAAGAAACCAACCGCTCTGTTTGTCGTACTTCGCCATGTCCGCGTAACGGACGAGCAAGACCTGGTCCTCGGCAAACATCGCTACGTCGGCGACCAGCGTGTGGACTCGGCATTCCGTCTCCATGGGTTGAACCTCTCCGTTACATGCGACTCCCAACACCGCAACACGGTCGGAAATAACTTGCTCCGGCCGCGCCGTTGCGGGTTGCGGCCTTCAGCGTTGGGACGCCGGCATCATGGCGTATCGCGCTTGGAGGGCTTGCATCTCGATCGAAAACTGGCGGATCGTCACGAGCATCGCGGCGACCAAGAGGCCTCCGACGAACCCCGCAAGGGCGCCGGTCACGACGCGGGCCAGGGGCGTGGACTCGTAGTTGTTCACTCGGAAGAGCTGCGTGAAGCCATCAATCGCCATTGGGATGAGCCCGAGGACCACGATGGCCCCGCCGGCTCGCTCCGTGCCGAGTCTCGCGAGGCGGCGACTCAGGAACCTCGGCAATGCGTTCAGCATGACCTGGCCCGTGCTGGTCGAGGGCTGAGCGAAGATCGCCGCGAGGACCCCGAGGTTCGCGAAGACGTACATGGAGGTCATGCGCTCGTCAATGGGCATCTGGTTTCCATTCAGCCAGAAAGACCGATAGAACAGCTGGTGGCACTGCGCGTCGCCGATCGTGTAGATGATGCGCGGGTAGATCGAGTACGTGGCCCAGATATTCTCGTGGTCGATGACGTTCGCACCGCCGACTTGATTCGCGAAGGACCCCGAGGGGACGAGGTACGGACAAATGAACAGAGATGCGGTCCACGCTACGTTGATGACGAGCAACCCGAAGAGCGCCTTGCTCCAGGTGAGGCGGGCCCAGAATTCGGACGCCACGGCCGACGATACCTCCGTTCGCGAATAAACTTTTGCCGCGAAGTTCGCGGTCCTTCACTTCGCGTAACGCGCCGGACTCCGGTCGAAGGTGGCTTTGCACGACGCGGAACAGAAGTAGTACGTCTTTCCTCCGTAGACGGAGCTGCCCGCGGCCCGCTTCGAGTCGACCATCATCCCGCACACCGGATCTCTCTCCATTTTTCACCTCCTGAGTGCGCCACTCAGATTTGCGGTTTGAATCGACGCAGCGTCATCGAATTCATCACGACCGACACGGAGCTGAAGCCCATCGCGGCGCCCGCGATGATCGGATTCAACACGATTCCGATCCCCGCCAAGATGCCGGCGGCGATGGGGATGAGCGCCGTGTTATAGAAGAACGCCCAGAATAGATTCTGGCGGATTTTCTGGACCGTCCGGCGACTCAGCTGGATCGACGCCACGACGTCCCGGAGGTCGTCTTTGATGAGCACAATGCCGCCGGCCTCCATGGCCACGTCGGTGCCGCTCCCGAGGGCGATACCAACGTCACTCTGCGCGAGGGCCGGGGCATCATTGATGCCATCGCCCACCATGGCGACGATCTTGCCCTGCTTTTGAAGGTTCTTGATCACATCGGCCTTCTGGGCGGGAAGGACCTCGGCAATCACCTGGTCGACCCCCACCTGGCGCGCGATGGCTTCGGCCGTTCGGCGATTGTCACCGGTCAGCATGATGACTTCGATTCCCATCGCTTTCAGCGAGCGGACGGCTTCGATCGAATGCTCTTTCAACGTGTCCGCGACGGCGATCACGCCCGCAACCCGGCCATCGACGGCGAGAATCATCGCGGTCTTGCCCGCCTCCTCCATCGCCTGGAGAATGGACTCCGCCGCGTCGACGGGAATCCCGGCGCTCAGCATGAGCGACCGATTTCCGATCAGGATCCGGCGCTCCCCGATGGCCGCACGCACCCCCTGGCCTGGGATGGCCTCGAAATCGCTCGGATCCTCCAGCTTCACGCCCCTTGCCCCCGCGGCCTGGACGATCGCCTCTCCGAGCGGATGCTCGGATCCTTTTTCGGCGGATGCCGCGAGCCGCAGGATCTCCGCCTCCGAAATCGCCCCGACCGGCACCACCTCCGTCAGGGATGGACGGCCCTTCGTCAGTGTGCCTGTCTTGTCGAACAAGGCGGTCGTGAGCTTGTGGGCTTTCTCGAGATACTCTCCTCCCTTGATCAAGAGGCCGTTCTCCGCGCCTTTGCCCGTGCCGACCATGATCGCCGCCGGGGTCGCGATGCCGAGCGCACAGGGACACGCGATGATCAGGACCGCGATGAAGAACACGAGGGCGTGCGCGACCGACTCGCCCAAGGGCACTGACCAAAGGAAGAACGTGAACGCCGCGATTCCGACAACCGCCGGAACGAACACGGACGCCACGCGATCTGCGAGGCGTTGAATCGGCGCGCGGGAAGCCTGGGCATCCTCCACGAGCTTGATGATCTGGTTCAGGGTCGTGTCCGCGCCAACGCGCGTGACACGGAGCCGCAGCAACCCGGTCCGGTTCATCGTGGCGCCGATCGCGGTGTCTCCGACCTTCTTTTCCACCGGGATCGACTCCCCCGTGATCATCGACTCGTCAACCGCGGAGAACCCCCCGACAACTACCCCATCGACGGGGATGCGCTCCCCTGGCCGGACGATGACCAGGTCGTCCACCCGGACGAGCTCTACGGGAATCTCCTCCTCGTGGTCGTCCCGGACTACGCGGGCGGTCCGCGGGGCGAGGTCCATCAACTTCCGAATCGCGTCGCCCGCCTTCCCCTTCGCAATCTCCTCGAGGAACTTGCCGAGCAGGATGAGGCCAATGATGACCGCCGCGGTGTCGTAGTACGTCCCCTTCTCCACGAGCGGGACGCCGATGAGTGGGAGGAAGGTCACGACAACGCTGTAGGCCCAGGCGGCGGTCGTGCCGATCGCGATGAGCACATCCATGTTCGCGCTCTTGTTGCGGATCGCGTCGAGAAAGCCGCGGTAGAACCGGTAGCCGGCGACGAACTGGACCGGGGTGGCGAGGACGAAGAACAGGAGGTTCATGGGTTCCTCCAGGCCTCGGAGCCACCAGCCCAACCCCTGACCGAAGCCGATGACGAACAACGGGATGCCAATCCCGAGGCTGAAGAGCGCGAGCCACTTCAGGCGGGCGATCTCCTTCTCCGGCGCGGCAAACGCCTCCAGGCACGTTTCGGAACAGAAATAGTACCGACGACCGCGAACGACCGCGGTGAGGTGGGTGCCCTCATCCACGTACATGCCGCACACCGGATCCGTTGCCATGCTCACCTCGGAAGCGACCGCGCGAACGGCCGCGTCATCCTGCCTCTCGTCTCCTCTCCGTAGAGGATTGGCGACCCGTCCTTTATGGCGTTGTGCCGCTCAGCGATACATGTCGCTCGGGATCGGCTCCGGCGCCACGACGGCCGCGGCCTGTTGTTTCAGCTTCGTGAGGTGGTCCTCGAGGGCCTTCGCTTGGGCCTGCAGCGGCTTCAGGTCGATCTCGATCTCCGGCAGCAGCAGGTCGAGGGCGTGGACGAGGGCGACCGCCGCGCGGGCGTCTGGGATGTCGGTGCGGGCTTCCGCCAGGAGGGCGGCGACGTCGGCGTTGCGCCACCGGCCTTCGTTCAACAGGACGCCGGTCACCCCGGTGATCATGCCCGACTCGAGCTGCTGGATCCCGCGCTTGTCGAGTTCGGCCCGCGCGCGGTCCGTGCTGCCGATGCCCCAGACCGGCGGCTCGGCGGGCATCGGGGCCTCCGGCTCAGCCGGCAACCCTTCGAGCGGGACAATCCAGCGACACTGGTGGTCCTTGGCCCACTTCAGGAGCGCATAGGCCACCGGCCGGTGGGTGTACATCGGCAGCGGCATCTCGCAGATGAAAATCGCGATCTTCGGGTCCTGGGAGGCGTACACGCGCGCGGGGAACTTCGGCTTCTTCGCGTAGACCATCGAGAGGGACGGGAAGTCGGGGGATTCGAGGGCCGTCACCTGGTCGACTTTCAGGTTCGTGATCATGTACGTCGCGGTGATCGTGCTGACGAGCCCGATGCTTGGGAACGCCGCGACGACGGTGCCGCCTTTCATATCGACCACCTTCAGCGTGCGGATTTCCACGTCGGCCATGAATCGCGCCTCGCCCCTCGTAGCAGGCTCTCCACTAAGTACGTTTGGCAATGCGCGGCCTCGAGGTTTTCCTCAGGCCTGGCCGACGAGCTCGAACCCGTCGAACGCAATCGGCGGGACGTAGGCACAGCCGGGGGCCGTGACGAACGCGTGGCTGGGCGCGAGGTCCCGCCCCACTCCGACGACGTTCTTCAGGCCGTCGTAGAAGTTGCCCGTGAGCAGGGCGACCTTCACGTGGTCCGCGAGCTCGCCTTTCTTGATCAGGGTCGCATTCCGAACTTCCATCGCGAACGATCCGGAAAGGGGATTCACTTCCGGAGCCGCGAACTTCTCCACGTAGACGCCGGAATCGACTTCGGCGAGCAGCGCCTCGAGCGACTTGCGCCCTGGCTCCACGACGAGGTTCGAGGGCTCCGTCTCTGCGGGCCGCGTGTACGCGCCTTCGACCGTTGCGACCGCGCGCCGATAGCCGTTGCCCGCAGGAACGCCGAGTAACGCCGCGTGCTTGCGGTCGGCGAAGAACCCCTTCAGCCGCCCCGCCTCGAGGAGGGTCCGGTCCTGCGTCGCGTTCCCTTCGTCGTCCGCCACACCGGAGGCGAGGCCTCCCTGCATCCGTGGCCGGTCGCGCACCGTGACGCCGGCGGAGGCGACATCGGCACCGACCTTCCCGGCCCACGGGGAACGTCCCTTGTGGACGTCCTCGCCGTTCACGGCGCTGCCGACCGTCGTGAGGAAGATCTCGCCGAGGTCCAACGGATCGAGGACGGCGACCCCGGGGAGCTTGCCCTTGAAGGCGCGGGCGCGCAGGTTCTCGGACGCGCGGCGGGCGACCGTGGCGCCGAGCGCCGCGAAATCGATCGGCCGGATCGACGTGTTCATCGCCTTCAGGATGCCCTCGCCGAACTTCCCCTTCGAACCGCATTTCGCGGTCAGGTACGCGAACACGAGGGTGCCGCGATGGTTCGCCACGATCCCGTTCGAGTTCGCGACCCGGAACGCGTACTCCTGGATTCGGACGATCGCCTTCGGGACCGACGTGGCCTTCGACTGCCGGACGGCATCCGTGAATGTCTTCGCGGCCTCGAGGAGGCCTGCGGTGTCGGTCGTCGCGGTCGCCGCGTCCCAGGCGCCTCGCACCTCACCCTTCCCGGCCTCGGTCGGAAGGCCCGAGAAGTCCGGGTCCTCTGGCACGCGCCTCAACCCGGCGATCACCGCGCCGACGGCCGATCGGACGTCCGCCGGGGAGGTGAGGGTCGTCGCCGAGAACGCGACCCGTTTCGCCTTCGCCGCGCGGACCCCGAGGCCCGTCTCGCTCCGCTCCTCGGCGACCTTCGGGACGTCGTCCTCGATGT
>Ga0209377_1003022_pt1 | contig 10908 bp, 12 predicted proteins | sample GraSoiAngelo_141_FD_185898 | JGI IMG/M metagenome (GOLD analysis project Ga0209377, IMG submission 185898) | Grasslands soil microbial communities from the Angelo Coastal Reserve, California, USA - 14_0929_12_40cm (SPAdes) (version 2) | ecosystem: Environmental > Terrestrial > Soil > Grasslands ...
GGAAGGTGAGCGTGAGGCAATCGAACGGCTGCGTCGTGCCGTACCATGCGAAACGGTTGCTGAGCAGCTCGATCTTCGGCTCGAACGCCGCTTGCAGCGCCGCACGCACGAGCGAATTCGATCCGTCGGCGCCGATCACGACGTCCGCGGCGGCGAGCTCGCCGAGCGCGGTCACGGCGCGGCCATACTCGATCTTCACGCCGGCATCACGGCACAGGTTTCGCAGGATCTCCTGGAGCGCAAGGCGCCCGATCGCGGAAAAGCCGTTACCGTCGATGTCCACGCGCTCGTCGCGGTGCACGATGCGCTGAATCGGCCAGCGTTCCATCGCCGCCTGCAGGATGTTCGAGAGCTGCGGCTCATCGCGCTCTAGAAACGCGAGCGCCCCTTCGGAGAATACGACCCCGAATCCGTAGGTGGCCCCTTCGGGATTCTGCTCGGCGACCTCGATCCGCCAGGAAGGGTAGCGGCGCTTGGCGAGCAGCGAGAACAGCAGGCCGGCGGGTCCGGCCCCGATTACGGCGACGCGCATTTCATGACTGCGTCATATTTCACGGTGGACTCCCCGGCTCCGCCTGCGCCCGCGTCATAGTTCACGAAATACCCCCAGGGGCTTGTTCAGCCGCGATTTGAAGCTTATACTGCACGGTAAGAATCGCTCGTAATCTACTGAAAGCAAAGGTGCAACTTGAACGCTGCAGTGCGTAAACAACACCCGACGGGCATCTCCGGGCTCCTATGCTACGCCGGTCGGGTGCTGCTCATCGCCCTGCCCACGCTCGCGCTGACCCACGCGATCTTCAGCGACGCATTGGCCCCCACCCTGCCTTCGCTGCCGCTCACGTTCACGATACTGCCGTTCGTGATCTGGACGGCTCTGCGCTTCGGGCAGCGCGAGGTGACCGCGCTGAACGCACTGGTGTGCATCATCGCCGTCTGGCACACGATCGCAGGCCGCGGGCCGTTCGCACCGGCGCCGCTCAGCACCTCGCTCCTGCTGCTGCTCGCGTTCATGGGCACCGTGGTTTCCACGGGACTCGTGCTCAACACCGTCGTCGGGGAGCGCGGCCGCGCCTTCGAGGCGCTTGCGCAGGCCTTGAGGACCCTCAAGGAGGAGGCGATCCGCGATCCCCTGACCAACCTCTACAACCGGCGCTTTCTGCGCGACTATTTGCCGCGCGAGTTGCTGCGCGCCGCGCGCGAAGGGATTCGTGTCGCGGTGATCATGATCGACTTGGACCGCTTCAAGCGGGTGAACGACACCGCGGGACACGCCGCCGGCGATTTCGTGCTCACGGAAATCGCGACGCTGCTCAAACGCCATATTCGGGGCACCGACATCGCCTGCCGCTACGGTGGCGAGGAGTTTACGCTGGTGCTTCCCAACGCCACTCTCCAGAGCGCCCGCAGCAGGGGCGAGGCGATTTGCTCGGCGATACGGGAGGGGGGCGGCCAACTCATGGGCGTCACCGCGTCGCTCGGCGTCGCGCTCTTCCCCGATCACGCCGCGGAACCCGAGTCCTTGCTTCGCGCCGCCGACAAAGCGCTCTACGACGCGAAAGGCCGGGGGCGCAATCAAGTCAGGATTTTCGCGCGCGGAGCCGCCAAGATTTCCTCGTTTCGCTCCAAGACCACCAAGCGCGCGCACGCCTGAGCGTCCCGGGAGGGGCCTGCTTGCATCCGGCGACGGATGCTCCTAGCATTCCAACGCGGCCCACGCACGCCCGGACCGCGTTCAAAAGGGGGAGATTCCATGCAACCTGACATTCATGTGAACTACTGGGCGATTCTCGTCGCGGTGGCCGCGACGATGGTGCTCGGCTTTCTCTGGTACGGCCCGATCCTCGGCAAGGCGTGGATGAAGGAGATGGGCATACCGGCGGGCAGCAAACCCGACCCGAAGGTCATGCGGCGCGGCTTGATCCTTATGTTGATCGGCTCGTTCCTCACCGCGTTCGTGCTCGCGCACACCGGCGAGGTGTGGCGGCCGTCGGTATGGAAGGCGGGAGCCGACGGCTCGGCCGCGTTCTACGGCTTCTCCACAGGCTTTTGGACCTGGATCGGCTTCTACGTGCCCTTGCTTCTAGGCGGAGTGTCCTGGGAGAACCGATCCTGGAAGCTTTTCAGCATCAACGCCGCGTACTACTTCGTGATGCTGCAGATGGTCGCCATGATCCTGGCGTTCTGGCGCTAGAGGCGTGAGCCTCACTCGCGGGTAAAGTCCAGCCGCGTATCGAGGGGCACGCCAAAAAGCCTGATCGGATCGCGGCGCGGGATTTCTAGCGGCGGCAGCTCCTCTGCCTCGATCGAGACGCCCATCTCGGTCGCAAGGTCCATCAGGGTCTCCGAGAGCACGAATTCGCCCGCGCGGGCGCGGTGCAGCAGGCGGTTGGCGATGCTCACGCAATCGCCGAACACGAAGAGCTGTTCGGGGGTCGGGCTTTCCTTCGCGAATCCGATGACTGCGTCCCCGCAGTGCAGCCCCTGCGATACCGCTGCGCGGATGCCGAAATCGCGCTGCCACGCCTCGGCGAGGGTCGCAAATCCGGCCTGAATTTCCTGCGCCGCCTCGACCGCGTGCTGGGCGTCGTCCTGCCCGGTAAAGGTCGCCATCACGGTGTCGCTGAGGATGTCCACCACGGCGCCCTCGTGCGCCTCGACCGCCTTGGCCATCAGGGATACGAATTCGCCGACGCGCGCGAGCACGATCGCCGGATCGAGCATGTCCGACATGCCCGTAAAGCCGCGCATCTCCGCGAACAGGATCACCAGCGGAGAGCGTTCGGGCCTGTCCGCTTCGCTAGCCGCCACCTCGTATTCTCCCCTCTCCAGCCACGCCGCGTCCCCGCCGGTTACGGCGGGGCCGACCGCGCGAAGCAGAGAATTCTACACAGGCCGCGCAAACCGGTCGCCGCGCACGGGGCAAGACAGCGCCGGCTCAGCGCCGGGAGCTCTCCTCGAATCCGGCGTAGGGCCCGGCTGCATACGCGATTCTTCCGCCGACCACGGTCAGCAGCGACTCGATCCCGGAAATATCCTCCAGGGGGGCTTTCATGTAGTCCTTCGATAGGACTGCTAGGTCGGCGAGCCTGCCCACGACCAGCGAACCGCGCTTGTCATCGTCGTGCGCAAACCACGCGCTGCCCAGCGTGTACATGCGCAGCGCCTCCTCGCGGGTCGGGGCCTCTTCCGACCCGCGCAGAGGCGTGCCTCCGACGGTCTTGCCGTCGAGCATCCAGCGGAGTGCGACGAAGGGGTTGTACGAGGCGACGCGGTGCGCGTCGGTGCCCGCCCCGACATTCACGCCGATCCTGAGCGCGGTCTTGAGCGGGGGCGCGCGGCGCGCAGCTTCCTCGCCTTTCTCCTTCCGGAAGCGCTCGCCGTCGAAGTACATCGCATCCTGCATGGCCCAGCCCACGCCGAGCGCCTTCATGCGTGCTAGCGTCGCCGCGGACGCGTCGTTGAGATGCGCGATCGCCCAGCGCAAGCCCCTGATCGGCGCTTCCCTGTCGACTTGCTCGAAGATGTCGAGCAACTGTCCGACGGAGCGGTCGTTGTGCCAGTGAATGTTGAGAGACATGCGGCGCTCGGCCGCCCATCTGGCGATCTCGTAGAACTGCGCCTTGTCCGTTTCGGACGGATTGTCGTTGTTGTACATCCCCCAGGCGACGTTTTCGCCGATCCCGTTGAAGCGCAGCATCTCGTCACCCATTCCCATCGGCAGGAGCTGCGTGAGATTGCGGTAATCCTCCAGCTCCGAGCCGCGTTTCTGCGCGAACACGGTGTAGGCGACTCGCAGGGTGAGCGCCCGGTCCTGCCACAGCTTGAAAAGGGCCTGATAGTCTCGCGGCGCCATGCCGAATCCGCCCGGGTCGACCACGCCGGTGAGCGCGAGGCGGTTGAGCTCCCTGAAGAAGGCGCGCGTGCCCGCAACCCTCTGCTCGAAGCTCGGGGACGGAAGCCGGGAGAAAAGCGCGGTGATCGTCGCCGTATCTCCGCTGATGCCCCCGGTCTTGCCGCCGTTGGCATCCTCGTCGAGCTTCCCCCGCGGCGGCACGTCGGCGTCGGCCGCGATATTGAGCGCCTTGAAGGCCGCGGGTGTCATCAGCACCCAACTGTAGAAGAGCTGCACGTAGGCGGGATGTTCCCCCGCCGCGGCGGCGAGCTCGGTCTGCGTGGGCCGCCGTTTCTCCTGAAACTGCTCCGGAGTCCAGCCTCCCGCGACGATGAGCCAATCGCCCGGTTTTGCCCGGCGCGCCGCCTCACGGATGCGGCCGAGCGCCTCCGCGAGGCTGGTGGTGCCGATCCAGTTCACCTCCACGCCGTAGGAGAGCGCCGCGCGGATCGCGTGGATGTGGGAGTCGATGAGGCCGGGGATCACCGTGCGTCCGCGAAGATCGACCACGCGCGTCTTGCGCCCGGCGAGCTTCATCATGTCCATGGACCCGCCGAGCGCCGCGATCCTGCCTTCGCTCACGGCCAGCGCCTCTCGGACCGAGGAGCGTTCGTCCAGGGTGAGAATCCTGCCGTGAAGAAGGATGAGGTCCGCGGTCTGAGCCCTGCCCGGCCCCGCCAGCGCGAGGCTCAGGACCGCCAGCGCCGAAAAGCCGGTGATTCTCGCGGTGGGATTCGTCAACGGGTTCCCCTCCGATATATGCATATTATTCAAATGTCATTAGTTCGAGCCGTCGGGCGGAGTATAATTTTTTTCGTCCCCGTACGTTCGACGGGAGTTCTTGAATTCTCAACTCAGGACCGGAAACGCGCAATCGCGGCGCCCGGGCGTTCCGGTCCGCCACCAAGACGGAGGTCAAAATGGCTGTTCGCATAGGCGATGAAGCACCGGACTTCACGGCAGAAACCACCGAAGGGAAGATCAGCTTCCACGACTGGATCGGAGACAAATGGGCGATCCTTTTCTCGCATCCGAAGGATTTCACGCCGGTGTGTACTACCGAGCTCGGCTACATGGCGAAGTTGAAGCCCGAGTTCGACAAGCGGAACACCAAGATCATCGGGCTTTCAATCGATCCGGTAAGCGACCACAACAAATGGGTCAACGACATCAAGGAGACTCAAGGGACCGCGGTCAACTATCCGATGATCGGCGACCCGGACCTGCACGTCGCGAAACTCTACGACATGATCCATCCCAACGCGAGCGGCGGAAAGCGCACCGCGGCCGACAACGCGACGATCCGCTCGGTGTTCATGATCGGCCCGGACAAGAAAGTGAAGGCGATGCTCGTCTACCCGATGAGCGCCGGCCGAAATTTCGACGAGGTACTGCGCCTGCTCGATTCCCTGCAGCTGAACGCCAAACACGCGGTGGCGACCCCGGTGAACTGGAAGCCGGGCCAGGACGTGATCATACCGACCTCGGTGTCGGACGAGGAGGCGAAGAGAAAGTACCCGCAAGGCTTCAAGACGCTCAAGCCGTATCTGCGGACCGTGGCGCAACCCAAGTAGCTTGAACGAGCACAGGAGTCCAGCGGGGGGATCGGGGACGCTGCAGCTCGGCGAGCTCAACGTGCGGCGCATGGGTTTCGGCGCGATGCGCGTGACCACCGACGGCGGCGACATCTGGGGCCCGCCGGCCGATCCGCGCACGGCGAAGCGGCTGTTGCACCGCGCGCTTGAGCTCGGCATCAATTTCTTCGACACCGCCGACAGCTACGGGCCGCACGCTTCCGAATCCTTCATCGCGGAAACCCTGCATCCCTACCCCGAGGGCTTGGTCATCGGCACCAAGGGCGGGGTCGTGCGCCCGGGAAGGCGCCGTTGGGACCCGGACGGCCGCCCCGAGCACCTGCGCCGGGCGTTGGACGGGAGCCTGAAGCGCCTGAGGCTCGAGCGCATCGACCTCTATCAGCTTCACGCCCCGGACCCGCAAGTACCCTTCACCGACTCGGTGGGTGCGCTCGCCGAGGCCCAGCGCGCCGGCAAGATCCGGCACCTGGGGCTCTCCAACGTCAGCGTTGAGCAACTGGAAGCTGCGCGCCGGATCGCTCCGATCGCATCGGTGCAAAACCAATACAATCTGGAGAACCGGAAATCGGAAGACGTGCTCAAGGCCTGCGAGCGGCTCGGCGTCGCCTTCATCCCGTGGTATCCGCTCGGCGACGGAGCGGCGCTCAGGTCGCGCAGCGTGAAACACCTCGCCAGACGGCTCGGCCTGCCGCCCGCGCAGGTGGCGCTCGCGTGGCTGCTTGCGCATTCGCCGGTCCTGCTGCCGATTCCCGGCACCGCCTCGATCGTGCACCTGGAGGAAAATACCGCGGCCGCGGCCCTGAGAATCCCGCCCGAGGACCTTGCAGCGCTCAACTGAAAAAGAACGGAGGAACCCATGCAGCGTATAGCGATGTTTCTTGCAATCCTGGGCGCCGGCGCGTCGGCCGCCCTGACCGGCGGCTGTAAGAGCCCGCCGACTCAGGCGGAGATGGCCGCCTACGACTACGGCCCGCGCCCCGAAAACTCCGAGAAGCTCATCCGGGACTACCTCTGGCCCAAGCTCCTCGATCCGGGCAGCGCGATCATCGAGTTCAAGGCCGGACCCAAGCAGCTGTTCCAGCAGGAAACGGCGCTGCGCCCCCTCCGGTACGGCTGGGGGGTATGCGTTTGGATCAACGACAAGAACACGAGCGGCGTCTACGACGGCCCTTTTCCGATGGTATTTTTCATCCGCGACGGGAAGATCGTCGCGACGAACGGCGGGCCGGACGACAACGTCATCGGCTGGCGCTACGCGCGCACCGGGTGCAACGAGCTCGGCGCGCCGTTTTGGACGCCCTGATCAAACAGCCCGTGCGCCTGCTGATGGGGATCCTCGCTGCGACCTCGATCGCCCTGGCGTCGCTCGCCGGGTGCCAATCTCCTCCGCTGACCCGCGAAGAACTCGCGGCGCTCGACTACGGCCCGCGCCCGGAGGACTACGAAAAAATCGTCCGCGACCATCTGAGAACCCGGCTCGTCGAGCCCGATTTTGCCTTGATCGAGTTCAAGGCAGGCCCCAAGCCCCTCTACCAGAAGGACTCGGTCCTGCGCGACCGCAAACACGGCTGGGCGGTGTGCGTGATGATCAACGACAAGGATAGACGCGGAGGCTATGAGGGGTTCTATCCGATGGTTCTCTACATTCGCGAAGGGAAAGTCGTCGCGGCGAACGGGGACGGACTGGAGCGCGTCGCGGGAGTCCGCTACGCGCATGCTGGCTGCAGGGAGCTGGGCTACGAGGTGTCGTGATAGGAGAATTCAGAACATGAGAATCGCCCTCAAAGCCTGCGCGGCGCTGCTGCTCGCCGCGGCGGCCGCCCTCCACGCCCAGGACTACCCCAAGGGATCGGTGACGCTCGTTATTCCGCTCGCGTCCGGGGACGCGTCCGATACTTCCGCCCGCGCCATCGCCGACGAGCTTTCCCGCGAGCTCAAGGTTGCGATCGTCCCGGTGAACCGGCCCGGGGCGGGCGGCGCGCTCGGCACCGAGCTGGTCGTGAAATCCAAGCCCGACGGCTACACCATCATTCTCGCCAACAACGCCTCGCTCGTCTTCCGCTCGATCCTCGATCCCAAGACCGCGAGCTACAACCCGCTCACCGACCTGACGCCGCTCGGGCTCGCGATGCGCTCACCGAGCATCCTTGCCGTGCGCGGGGACGCGCCTTATAAGACGTTCGGTGAAATGATCGAGCACGCGAAAAAGAATCCGGGGAGCGTGCGCATCGGCACCGCCGGGGCGGGCTCAGTGGGCGATTTCTGCGTGCTGACGCTCAATTCCCTCACCGCTGCCGGGCTCACCACGGTGCCGTTCACCGGCGCCTCGCCCGCGCTCACCGCCCTGCTCGGCGGGCACGTCGAAGGCGTTGTCCTCGCGCTCGGCACGATGACCGGCCACTTGAGGAGCGGCACGCTGCGGGGCATCGTCATCTCGAGCAGGTATCCGGATTTTCCTAGCATCCCGACGCTTGCGGAGCTCGGATACTCGGATCCGTTTTTCGGAGTCTGGGTGGGATTCTTCGCGCCGGCAAACGTCCCCGTCGAAGTCACGCGGACGCTGGTTCCGGCGCTGGAGCGCGCCATCAAGTCGCCCGCGATCGGGGCGAAGCTCAGGCCTCTCGGGATGATGATGGACTATGCCCCGCCGGAGAAGCTTCTCGCGGAGATACGCGAAGAGCACCGGCGCGTTTCGGAGATCGCAGCGAAGTCCGGACTGATCAAGTAGGCCTCCGCGATCGCGGTTCTCAGGGAAGCTGGATCTTCCCGCCGCCGCCGCTCAAGGGGCCCTGCGGAACGACAATCGAGGAGCTCGCCTGGCGGCGCAGCTCCTGCAGCTCGCGCACGGTGCGGTCGATCGCGTCTCTTGCGGCCGGTCCGAACTTCTCGGCAGCCTCCTCGAGCGACCCGGCGGCGATCTCGAACCCGATCGGGATGGAGCCGGCGGGGGTCATGATCTGCGTCTCGCCGACGTAGACGATGGCTCGCGACGCGTCCGTCTTTCCGTCCTTGGTGACCGGAGTGAGCCGACGCAGGGTCCCGATGCGGCGGTCCGTGAATACCTCCTCCAGGTAGAGCTTGTCAGGGTCGAGCTTCAGCTCCGAGGATTTAAGTTCGGGCGTGGCCATGCGTCGGCTCCATGAGACCAAAGGGTGCGAGCTTGGCCTCCGCGTGTTCCGACGTCAAGAGGCGATGCGAATTCAGCGGCTGTCGCCGGCGAACCGGTAGCAGCCTTTTCCCGCGCGCTTCGCGTCGTACATGGCGCGATCGGCCTGTATCAGCAATTCGTCGGCGATTCGCTCCCGCGCCGGATCGGCGCCGCTGCAGGCGATGCCGACGCTCGCGCCGACGCGCAGGCCATGCTCCGCAAACATTTCGATCTCGCCGATCGCTGCCACTACCGTCTCCGCGACCGGGATGGCATCGGACCTGTCATGGGCTATTTCCATGAGGATCACGAACTCGTCGCCGCCGACTCTGGCGAAAGTGTCCGCCTGGCGAACCCGGCGTCCGACGCGCTCAGCGATCTCCTGAAGCAGGCGGTCCCCTGCCTCGTGCCCCAACGTGTCGTTGACCGCCTTGAAGCCGTCGATGTCGAACAGGAGGAGCGCGATCTGGCGTCGGGTCCGTGCTGCCGCGGCGACCATCTGCGCCAGACGCTCGCGGAAATAAGGCCTGTTCGGCAGCTTGGTCAGCTGGTCCTGCCACGCGAGGCGCGAGACTTCCTCGATTTTCTCCGCGAGCAGGCGGTTCCCGCCCGCGATCCTGCCGAGGAGAATCGAGGCGTTGACCGTGTTGGCGATGAGACCGAAGATGATCGTCGCGCCGAAGAGCGAGTTCTCCTGCCAGTACGGGCTCGAAGCGAGATTCCAGGCCATGCCGAGGATGGCGATGCCGGTCGCGAGAAACAGGTAGTGGCGTCCGAACCGCAGGCCCCACCCCACCGTCGTGAGGAAAAGAAACCCCACGTACGCGGCGAAACCGCCCCCGAATTGCGCAACGAAGTTTCCGACGAGGTTGTCCATCAGGACCGCAAAGGCCCGCCGCGTGCGCGTCGGCGCGGGGCGCTTGTAGGCGAGGATCAAGTAGGCCAGCGCGTAAAGCGGAAACACGATCGCCGTAGCGACGATGCCGTCGGGAAGGCTGGCGAAGCGCCCCAGGACCAAGAAGCCTCCGACCCCCACGACGGTGCAGATCAGGCGTGTCTTCGCCTGGGCCAGCTCCAGGCCGCCCGCCGCTTCCGCGCTCAGCCAGTGCCTGAGCGGCAAAAACCGGTCCCAAAATCCCTCGCGCCGGGCCGAAACTTCGGCGGAAGCCGCGTCCATGTGTTCTCTCAATTCTCGAGCGTACGGGTGCGCATTTGGCACCCGAACGGCGCCGCAGTCAAGCAAACGGGACGGCCGACATTCCGACGATGCGCGGCAGCGTCTCCCCGATCGCACTGCGAAGCACCGCGTCGGCGATGTGGTCGAACGGGGTGGCTTCCGCGTTCATGATCACGATGCGCGCGCCCGCATTCTTCGCTGCGGGCAGGGCGCCCGCAATCGGATAGACGCGCAGGCTCGTGCCGACCGAGATGAGCAGATCCGCCTCGGTGGCAGCCTGCATCGCGCGGTCGATAACCTCGGGCACGAGTGCCTGCCCGAACGAGATGGTATCGCTTTTCAGGATTCCGCCGCAGCGGTCGCACGGCGGGTCGGATTCTCCCGCGCGAACACGCGCCAGGGTCGCCTGCATTGGTCCCTTCCAGCCACACGACAGGCACACCGCGCCGTGCACCGTGCCATGGACCTCGATCACGCGCTCGGGCGAGTTGCCTGCCTTCTGGTGCAATCCGTCGATGTTCTGGGTGACGAGCGCGTGGAGCTTGCCGCGCCGCTCGAGCTCCACGATCGCCACATGGCCCGCGTTCGGACGCGCCGTCCACGCCGGATGCGAGAGGCGCGCCTGCCAGGATTTCCTTCGGATCTCGGGATCAGCGACGTAGTAATGGATGTTGGAGAGCTTCTCCGCCTCCGGGTCCTTCGTCCACAGTCCTTGCGGGCCGCGAAAATCCGGAATTCCGGACTCGGTGGAGATGCCGGCCCCGGTGAGGATCACGATGCGCTTGGCGTCCTCGACCCACTTGCCGATGGAGGCGATCTTCATCGACTCGATCTCGGCCGGGTCGCGGGACCGCGGCCTGGCGCCCAAAAGAACCGCACCCACGCCCAGAGGGCCAGAAGGTCCGCGAGCACGGCTCCTACTCCGAACATCAGGCGACCGAGCATTTGACTGGTTTGCAGGGGCCCGCGGACGTTGTGGAGGGAAAAGCCATTCCTGACGCCCGAATCACCCGGCCCGAAGGCGACCCAGTCCGCCGAGAGCGCAAGGGCCGTGATCATCAGGGCTGCGATCAGCGCCCGCGCCCTGACAAAG
>Ga0209377_1003024_pt1 | contig 10905 bp, 6 predicted proteins | sample GraSoiAngelo_141_FD_185898 | JGI IMG/M metagenome (GOLD analysis project Ga0209377, IMG submission 185898) | Grasslands soil microbial communities from the Angelo Coastal Reserve, California, USA - 14_0929_12_40cm (SPAdes) (version 2) | ecosystem: Environmental > Terrestrial > Soil > Grasslands ...
GGCTCGCCCAACCTGGGCGGACCGATCGTGACGGCGGGGGGCGTGGTGTTCATCGGCGCGGCGCTCGACCGCTGGCTGCACGCGTACGATATCGAGACGGGACGCGAGCTGTGGCGCGGCCCGCTGCCGGAGAGCGGCAAGGCTACACCGATGACTTACCAGCTCGCGTCGGGCCAGCAGTTCGTGGCGATCGCGGTCGGGGGTGGCGGGGCTTGGGGAGTGGGCGACTACGTGGTGGCATTCCGGCTCAGGGCCGAGTGACTAAAGCGCCGAGCGCCGCCGCCAGTCGCCCAGGCGCGCCCGCGTCCCACCCCAAGAAGAGATGCGGCTCGATCAGCTCGAGCTCCATCAATACGAGTCGCCCGTCGCGCTCCACCCCGTCCACGCGTGCGTACAACGGATTGCCCGGCACCGCCGTCATGACCGCCTCGGCATCCGCGACCAGGTTGCCCGGGGGTACCATGGCGTCTGCTGTGCCGCCGAACTCCCACTGCACGCGATAATCGCCCGCCCTCGCCCCCGGCCGTTTGAGCACCGCATGACTGAACCGCCCGCCGAGAAACAGGAAAGACCACTCGCCTGCGTCCCGCACTTCGCTCATGAAGGGCTGCACCATCACGTCTCCGGCACGAAGCAGCTCGTCGAGCTGCCGTTGATCCGCGCTCGCGGTCTCGAAGGACGTGCGCCAGGTGCCGTGCGCGCTCGCCGAGACGGCGGGCTTCACGACCGCGTCGCTCCACGCCGCGTCGCGGAGCAGCCGAGCGAGCCCGACTGGCGTGCCGCGCTCGAGCCAGCGCGTCGGCACGATGGGGACGCCGCGTGCCGCCAGGTCGCGCAGGTAGCCCTTGTGACTGTTCCAGCGGAGGACCGCCGGCGGATTCCACACCGAGACCCGCGCGTGCTCGAGCCGGGCCACCCAGGCAAGGAACTCCTCCCGCCGATGGTGGTAGTCCCAGCAGGAGCGCACGACGACGCTCTGGAACTCTTCCCAGCACATCTCGGGGGAATCCCATACGGCGGGTACGGCTGCCAACCCGAGCTCGGCGAGGGCCGGGATCAGCAGGCGGTCGTCGTCGTTCAGCGTCGGGAGCTTGGCGCTCGTCGCGAGGGCGATGCGTTTCATCCCTCAAAGAAAACCATATAATTCAAGACTCGCACTCACCAGTTCCCGGAGGATCTGATGCACCGCTTCGGCACATTCATCGCCGCGCTCACGCTCGGCGCCCTCGCCGCTCTCCCGCTCCCCGCTCAGACCCCGACCGATCTGGCGGACGTCTGCAGAGTCCTCGGCGACGCGAAGCTTGGTCAGTGGGCGTCGTTCGACGGCACGGGCAGCGCGGGCGTGGGAAAGCTGCGCCTGGCCGTCGTCGGCTCGGAGCGGGCGGGAGACTCGACCCTGTACTGGTTCGAGGTGAGCTTCGCCGGAAAGGATCCCGGCAAGAGCGGCGTCGTGCAGATCCTCACCGGCAGCCTCGCGTCCGGACTGGAGTCGCCGCGCGCGCTCGTCTTCAAGGTGGGCCCGCAGCCGGCCATGAGGATCTCCGGTGAGATGGCCGGGATGATGGGCCAGCAGAGGAGGCAAAACACCTCCGCTTTCGACTGGGCCGGCCGGTGTAGCGGGGCGCACGTAGTGGGCTGGGAGTCGGTCACCGTGCCCGCCGGCACGTTCCGCGCGCTGCACGTGACGACGGACGATGGCGGCGAAGTGTGGGCGGCCCGGGAGGTGCCGTTCGGACTCGTCAAGACGCACGGCAAGCAAGGCGACCTCGCGCTCACCGGTCGCGGCGCGGACGCGAAGTCATCGATCACCGAGAAGCCGCTCGAGATGCCCGCCATGCCGATGCCGAAAGACTGAGGTTACGAAACGCAACCTGGGCGTCGACGCGGCGCCCTTGCGGGGTTTGGCCTTTCCGTGCTTACGTGGGTGACTCTGTTCCACACCCTTGAGGAGGCCGAACCCTGTGTCCGTCCGCTCGTTGACCCTCGTCGCCGTCACGTTGCTCATCTTCCCGGTTCGCTCCGCTCCGGCTCAAGGCTTCGACTCCACCGTGTTCGCCGCCCTCAAGTGGCGGGAGATCGGGATCTACCGCGGCGGGCGCAGCGTTGCCGTCGCGGGCTCCGCGTCCCGGGTCGCTGAATACTGGATGGGCACGACGGGCGGCGGGGTCTTCAAGACGACGGACGGCGGCGACACATGGGCGGCGGCGACCGACAAGTACTTCGGCGGCACCATCGGCGCGATCGGCGTGTCCGAGTCGAACCCGGATGTCGTGTACGTCGGCACCGGCGAGTACCCGATTCGCGGCAACGTCTCCGCCGGCGACGGAGTCTGGAAGACCACCGATGGGGGCAGGACGTGGACCTCGCTCGGGCTCGCCGAGACGCAGCAGATCTCGCGGGTGCGCGTGCACCCGACCAATCCCGACATCGTGTGGGTGGGCGCGCAGGGTCACGCCTACGGACCGAACACCGAGCGCGGGGTCTACAAGACGACCGACGGCGGCAAGACGTGGAACAAGGTGCTGTTCCGAAACGACTCGACCGGGGTCTCGGACCTCGTGGTGGATCCATCCAATCCCGACGTGCTGTACGCGGCGTTCTGGCAGGCGCAGCGCTACCCCTGGAAACTCGTCTCCGGCGGGCAGGGCGGCGGGTTGTTCAAGTCCACGGACGGCGGTGAGCACTGGAGCGAGATCACACACAACCCCGGCCTACCGGCGGGACTGCTGGGCAACATCGGCCTCGCGGTGTCGCCGGCCAAGCCGTCACGCGTCTGGGCGTTGATCGAGGCCGACCAGGGCGGCGTGTACCGCTCGGAAGACGGCGGGGCGACGTGGCGCTACGTCAACGCCGAGCGCAAGCTGCGCCAGCGGCCCTGGTACTATTCGCGCGTCTTCGCCGATCCCAAGGACACGAACACCGTGTACGCGCTGAATGTGCTGGCCTACAAGTCGATCGACGGCGGCGTGACCTTCAAAGTGCTGCCCGATCCGCACGGCGACAACCACGACATGTGGATCGCCTCCAACGATCCGCAGCGTATGATCGAAGGGAACGACGGCGGTGCGAACGTGTCGTTCAACGGCGGCAAGACGTGGAGCGATCAGGACTACGCCACGGCGCAATTCTACCACGTCACGACGACGAATCACTTCCCCTACCGCGTGTGCGGTGCGCAGCAGGACAACAGCGGCGTGTGCGGCCCCAGTCGCTGGCTGGTCGGGATCGACCGGAGTCAGTGGTACGATGTGGCGGGGGAAGCGGGCCACGTACAGGCGCGGCCCGACGACCCCGACATCACGTACGGCGGGGACAACTCCGGATTCCTGGCGCGCGTCGACCACAAGACCGGCTTCTTTCGGATCATCAACCCTTGGCCCGACAGTCCGGACGGGCACCCGGCGGGGGAAGGGAAGTACCGCTTCCAGTGGACGGCGCCGCTCCTGATCTCCCCGCACGACCCGCACGTGCTCTACTCCGGCGCGAACATGCTCTTCCGCTCGGTGAACGAGGGGCAGAGCTGGACGCCGATCTCGCCCGATCTCACGCGGCACGATCCCACCACCCTCGGCGTCTCGGGCGGGCCGATCACCCTCGACCAGACGACGGCCGAATACTACGCCACGATTTTCGCGCTGGCCGAGTCACCGCGCGTGAAGGGCCTGATCTGGACGGGCTCGGACGACGGGCTCATCCACGTGACGCGAGACGGCGGGAAAACGTGGACGAATGTGACGCCGCTCGACGTCGCGCCGTTCACCCGCATCTCGAGCATCGAAGCGTCGCGGTTCGCCCCGGGCACGGCCTACCTGGCGGCGAACCGCTACCAGCTCGAGGACCGCGCGCCCTACATCTACCGGACCACCGACTACGGCAAGACATGGACCAAGCTGGTGAACGGGATCCCCGCGACCGAGTTCGTGCGCGTCGTGCGGGAAGACCCGGTGCGGCGCGGCCTCCTGTTCGCGGGCACGGAGCGGGGGGTGTGGGTGTCGTTCGACGACGGCGCCCACTGGGAGTCGCTGCGCCGCAACCTCCCGATCGTCCCGGTGCACGACCTCGTGATCAAGGAGGGCGACCTCGTGGTGGCGACCCACGGGCGCTCGTTCTGGATCCTGGACGACATCTCGCCGCTGCGGGAGCTCGTGCGGGCCACGCCGCGCGAAGCCGCGCACCTGTTCAAGCCCCGCGACGCCTACCGCGTCGATTGGTCGGGCGGCTTCTCCTTCCCGCCGAACGAGGCGCACCCGGTGGGGAAAAACCCGCCCAACGGGGCGATGATCTATTACTGGCTGAAGGACAAAGACCAGCGCGTCACACTCGACATCCTGGACGCGGGGGGTCGCGTAATCCGCAGCTTCACGAGCCGGCCGGACTCGCTCACCGCGGCGGACAGCGTGCGCGCCGACAGCGTGAAGCGCGTCCGGACGGACAGTCTCAAGCAGGCGGGCGTGACGGACAGCGTGAAGATCGACAGCATCGTCTCCGACACGCTCAAGGACGCCGACAAGCCGTGGCCCCGGCGCCCGCCGGCCGCGCCCCGAGTGCCGAACAAGCAGGGCCTGAACATGTTCGTCTGGAACATGAAGTACCCTGACGCCGTCGCGTTCTGGGGAATGGTCGGTGTCGGGACCGACGGTCCCGTGGCGTTGCCGGGCGTGTATCAGACGCGGCTGCGTGTGGGCGGCCGCACGTACACACAGCGGTTCGCGCTCAAGGTCGATCCCCGCTCCAAGGTGACGCCGGCGGAGCTGCGCGAGCAGTTCACGTTCCTGAAGCGGCTGCGCGACACCGTCAACGCGGGCGTGACCGCCGTGATCACGATCCGCAACGTGCAGGCCCAGCTTGAGGACCGGCTCCAGGCGGCGTCCGACACCACGCGCCTCGCTTCGAGCACCCGGACGCTGGCTGACCGGCTCGCCGCGATCGAGGGCGAGCTCTACCAAGTGCGCAACCGGTCGTTCCAGGACCCGTTGAACTTTCCCCCGAAGTTGGTGGAGCGGATCAGCGGGCTGAGCGGGATGGTGGCGAGCGTCGATGCCCGACCGCCCGCGCAGGCCTATGACGTGTACCGCATGTTCGCCGCGGAGCTCCAGCGTCAGCTGCTCGCGTTGCGCGCGGTCCTGGGTCACGGCCTGCAGGCCGTGAACGCGGCGCTCCGCGCGGCCAACGTGCCGAGGATCGTGGCTCGGGCCGCCGAGCTGCGGCGGCCTTCGCCGGAGACGGCGCAATAGCGGCACACTAACAGATCCTTCGCTTCGCGCGCGTACCGCGCGCTCGCTCAGGATGACAAGCCGCGGGGCGCCTTAAGAAAATGTCTCTTTCTTCGCGGAGCGAGCGAGCCTGTCATCCTGAGCGCCGAAGGCGCGAAGGATCTGCTTCGGAGAGTCCTACCATGCTCCGTCTCGGTCTGATGGCCATCACGTGTCTGTTATTCGCGGCGGCGCTCGCGTCCGCCCAGCAACCACCCTCCGGCCCCGGCCTCATGTTTCACGCGCGCTACGCGGAGCTGGCCGGGAATCCGCGGAATCTGAGCGACAGCGCGCGCCTGGGCGCGCTGTTCCGGCTGAACTGGGAATACGTGATGACCGAGTTTCCCGAGTTCGCCACGTACGTCGGCTACCCGGGTCAGAACGCCCGCTGGACGGACAACTCGCTGCAGGCGATCGAGCGGCGCAAACGGGAGCTCGAGGACCCGCTCGCCGTCGTCAAGACGATCCGACGTGATCGCCTGTCCCCCACCGATCGGCTCAACTACGACCTGTTCCGGCGCGGGCTCGAGGAGCAGATCGAAGGCACCCGCTTCAAGGACGAGTACCTCGCGATCACGCAGCTCGGCGGCGTGCAGCAAGACGTGGGCCAGCTGCTGGCGCAGATGCCCACCACGAGCGTCCAGGACTACGAGAACATCGTGGCGCGCTTGAACGGCGTCCCCGCACTCGTCGATCAGACCATCGCGCTGCTCGGAACAGGGCTGGAGGCCGGAATCACGCCGCCACGGGTGACGCTGCGCGACGTGCCCGACCAGATCCGCGGACTCACGCCCGACGACCCGATGGCGAGCCCCCTGCTCCAGCCGTTCGGGCAGTTCCCCCAGACGATCCCGGCCAGCGAGCGCGAGCGGCTCACGCGGGCGGGGCGCGACGCATACACGCAGCGCGTGGCGCCGGCGTACCGGAAGCTGTACGACTACGTGGTGGGGACCTACGTCCCGAAGACGCGGGAGTCGATCGGGATGCGCGAGTTGCCCGACGGTGCCGCCTGGTACGCTTATCGGGTCCGACGGTTCACCACCACGTCGCTCTCGCCCGACCAGATCCACGCGCTGGGCCTCCGCGAGGTGAAACGCATCCGGGCGCTGATGGACAGCGTCATCGCTGGCGTGGGGTTCAAGGGGAGCTTCGCCGACTTCGCGCGATTCCTTCGGACCGACCCGCAGTTCTTCTACGACGACTCGGCGAGCCTGGTGCGCGCCTACCGCGACATCGCGAAGCGCGCCGACCCGGGGCTCATCAAGCTGTTCGGCAAGCTGCCGCGCCTGCCGTACGGCGTGACCACGATCCCGTCGTTCATGGCGAAGTCGCAGACCACGGCGTACTACCAGGGCGGCTCGCTCCAGGCGGGGCGGCCGGGATACTTCTTCGTCAACACCTACGACGTGAAGTCACGGCCCAAGTGGGAGATGGAAGCGCTCAGCCTGCACGAGGCGGTGCCCGGCCACCACCTGCAGATCGCGCTGGCGCAGGAGCTAGACGGCCTGCCCGAGTTCCGCCGGTACGGTGGCTACACCGCGTTCGTCGAGGGCTGGGGGCTCTACGCCGAGGGCCTCGGGCCCGAGCTCGGCATGTATCAGGACCCGTACTCCAAGTTCGGCCAGCTCACCTACGAAATGTGGCGCGCCGTGCGTCTCGTGCTCGACACCGGGATTCACTCGATGGGGTGGACGCGCCAGCAGGCGATCGACTTCTTCAAGGACAACGCACCGAAGGCTGAGCAGGACATCATCGTCGAGGTGGACCGCTACATCGTGAACCCCGGCCAGGCGCTCGCCTACAAGATCGGGCAGCTCAAGTTCCGCGAGCTGCGCGACTCGGCGGCCGCCGCCTTCGGGCCGCGGTTCGACATCCGCGCATACCACGACGAAGTGCTCCGGAACGGCGCCCTGCCGCTCGACCTGCTGGAGCAGGACGTGCGGGAGTGGATCGGGAAGAAACGTTAGGCCCCGTGCCTCAGCGCGCCAACCGATGCGCCAGCTTGACGAGCTCCGGGTCGGGTGGCGGCTTGGGAATGAGCGCGCGCTCGAGCGGCAGGGCGGAGATCAGTCCCTTCACGAGCGCCGTGTAGACCCCGGACTCCCCCGCGGCGAGGAGGTCCACCGCCGCCGCGGCCGTGCGACTGGCCAGCAACCGGTCGAACGCGCCCGGTCCGCCGCCGCGCTGCACGTGCCCGAGAATCGTGGCCCGCAGCTCGAAGCCGATCCGGTCGCGGTGGTTGGCAAAGTAGCTGGCCAGGGCCGTCGCGTTCCACTTCGCTCCTTCGGCCACGACCACCATGGCGTGCCGCTTGCCACGCGCGTAGGCGTCCTGCAATCCCGCCGCCACGGCGTCCGGGTCGCTTTCCACTTCGGGGATGACGACCACATCCGCTCCGCCGGCGATCCCCGCCATCAGCGCCAGATAGCCGTGAGAGCGCCCCATCACCTCGACCACGAAGGCGCGCTGGTGTGAAGACGCCGTGGTCTTCAGCCGGTCGATCGCTTCGAGCGCCGTGTTGAGCGCGGTATCCACGCCGATGGTGATGTCCGCGCCGTTCAGATCGTTGTCAATGGTCGAGGCGACGCCCACCACGGGGAAGCCGGCTTGCGACAGCGCGTGCGCGCCCGAGAGCGAGCCGTTACCCCCGATCACGACCAGCCCCTCGACCCCGTTCTGCTCGAGCACCTGCAGCGCGCGCTTCCGCCCTTCGGGGGTGCGGAACTCGGCGCACCGGGCGCTGCCGAGCATGGTGCCGCCGACGTGGATGATGCTGGCGACGTCGCGAGGCCCGAGCGGCTGGACCTTTCCCTCGATCAGCCCGGTGTAGCCCTGCCGGACGCCGATCACCTCGAGCCCGCTCGACACGCCCACGCGCACCACGGCCCGGAGCGCCGCGTTCATCCCGGGCGCGTCGCCGCCGCTCGTCAGGACCGCGATCCGCTTCATCCTTTAGCGCTCTCCGGCATGATGTCGTCGATGCAATGGAGTTGCGGAAGCGCGAAGCAGACGAGACCCGACCGTGCTTCCGTATTCCCGCCCTGAAGGGTGGGCTCGGCCCTGCCGTGCCCTTAAGGGCAGTGCGGTGCCGAGCCCAGGCTTCAGCCTGGGGACACTCGGGCGCGATCTCACTGGCGACACTTCACGGACACTTCCCCGCGATCCATCCCCCCGTGAACCCCGCGCGGCACAGCCCGCGGACGATATGCGCGTTGCCGCGCATGAGCCGCCAGATGAGCTCCGTGCGGTAGTTTTCGGCCATCGCGAGGATGGGGCCCTGGTCAATGCCCAGGTAATCGACGTCGAACCAGCCGGCAGGGCTCGTCTGAGTGAACGTCGCGTTGAAGGCGTCGCGGAAGCCGTAGGTCGAGAACAGGGCGTCGCCGTAGGTGTGGCGCATCGCGTACAACGCTGGGATCGCGATCTCCGGCGCGAAGGGGATCGACCCGCCCGCCGCGGTGGGGGCGATGGTGCCGTCGTCCGGGATCTCGGTGAACGATGCGCCGCGCGCCCAGTAGCTGTGGAACTGGCGCTTCTGGCCGTCGATCGTGAGCGTCACGTCGCCCGGCCCGTCCGAGGCAGTGAGTCCCCAGATGCGATCGCTGTAGCCGCGCCAGGCCCCCGGGTTCGCGTACGCGTAGGCACGCTGGGCGTAGGTGGCCCGGCGCGAGTTCTCGAAGTAGTCGATCCCGCGGCCCTGCATGTAGGCGTCCTGGATGCCCCGGAAGTCGATCCACACGTGCGAGTAGTGGTGCCCGAACAGCGGGGCGAACCCGACGTGTGTCTGGCCGTAGAACGTGCCCCACTGATAGGCGCCGGTCCACTCGGTCCAGGCCTCGGGCGCTAGGGGATGGGTGGGCGAGCCGAGCGCCAGGATGTAGAGGATCATCGCTTCGTTGTAGCCGCGCCAGTCGTAGCCGAGGAACCCGTTCTCGGGGTGCCATCCGAGGGCGACGAGCGGCGCGCGCGGTGCGGCCCACTGCCAGTCGGTGCGGCGGTAGATCGAATCGGCGAGCTGGCGGATCTCGGTCTCGACCGGATCCGTGCTGTCGAAATACGATTGACAGGTGAGGACCCCGGCGAGCAGCAGGGCCGTGTCGATGGTCGAGAGCTCCACCTGCTGGAACCGGGCCCCCGTGTTCATGTCGAGGAAATGGTAGAAGAACCCGTGATAGCCGGTCGAGCCGGAGGCGGCCGAGTCCTGGGGTGCGGTCCAGAAAAATCGCAGCGTGGTGACGACGCGCTGACCGGCGTCGGCGCGCGTGATGTAGCCGCGCTCCACGCCGATCGGATAGGCGGTGAGCGCGAACCCGACCGCCGCGATGCTCGAAAAGGACAGGGTAGGGGAGCGGTCGGGGGTGAGCCCGTTGCTCGCGTTCGTCAGGTCCCAGAAATAGTGGAAGGTGCGCGCCTCGACGGTGTCGAGGAACGCGGCGGCCACGCCTGAGTCGAGCGGCGTGGGCGGGGGTGGGGGCGGGGGTGGGCCCTCAGAGTGGTTGACACCGCACCCCGCGAGGATCGCCATGGCGAGAGCAGCGGCGAGTTGGGTGCTACGGGTCATGCAGGGAGAATATCGCCGCAGCCCCTGGTGCGGGCCACCGGTGCTTAGCGCACCGGCGGCCCGCAGCGGGTAGAAGGGTCAGAAGCCGTACTCTGCTCCGACTTGAAGCCGACGTGGATCACTGACGAGGCAACTTGCCTTACCGTAGTTCGCCGAACTGGGGTTCCCCGTGTCGAAACAGCCGAAGTTTTGGTAGTTGAAGGCGTTGAACAAATCGACCGTCACGCCCAACGTGGTCCCAGAAATGTTGGGAAAGTCTTTTCGAAGCCGGAGATCGACGTTGCGGTATGCGTAGCCGCCGGGGATGATGAAGCCGTATTGCCGCGGCGTGAAGCCTCCGCGGACGTAGGCGGCCCCGCAGAAGCGCACCGGGCAGCCCACATCCTGACGGTTGCCCGTACCGGCGGTGATCAGGCCGCTGAACTGCACACCGGCCGCATACGGCACGTCCATGATCCAGTTCAGCACGACTCGGCCCTTTTCGTCATTGGCCGGGTGCTTCGGGATGTTCACCGTGTTGGGGAAGGCGAACAAGTCGCCGAGGTTGTCCACGCCCTGCACTGACCGAGTGGCGTAGGTCACGGCCAGCCCCGCGCCCCAACCGAATTTCTCGTTGGAGCGGTGATACGGCCGATCGACCTGGACCTGGAGAGCGTCGTACCAGGTCTTCGTGTCGTTTGTCGAGTAGATGAAGTTACTGAAGCCGTGCCGGTCCAGGTGGAAGTCCGTAGGGGCGAAGCCGACGCAACAGGAGCCATCCGGGTTAAGGCCGATATTGGCCCAGTTGAGGGTCAGCTGGTCCACGCCGCGGACGCCAGCATAGGTAACGGAGACCGCATAGTCCCCGACTACGCGCCGGATCCCGACGTTCCACTGGCGCGACTTCGGCACCTTGGCGTCCTTGTCGATCAACCAGGCCTCCGGGACTCCTTGCGTGTGCGCGAGGTTGTCCAGAGTTGCCTTGTTGGCGGTCAGGTACGAGTCTTGCCAGAGTACCTGTCCAGGGCCCGGCGTGGTCGAGCCGGGAGGGGCGAAGTTAATAGTGAACGTAGGATGAGTCAGCTTGAGGGTCTCATCGACCGAGATGTCGAA
>Ga0209377_1003031_pt1 | contig 10878 bp, 8 predicted proteins | sample GraSoiAngelo_141_FD_185898 | JGI IMG/M metagenome (GOLD analysis project Ga0209377, IMG submission 185898) | Grasslands soil microbial communities from the Angelo Coastal Reserve, California, USA - 14_0929_12_40cm (SPAdes) (version 2) | ecosystem: Environmental > Terrestrial > Soil > Grasslands ...
ACAACCCCACCGAAGTCATCCTCGAAGGCGGCTACATTCGCGTGGTCCAGGATGTGCGCGGCAAGTATGACTCCGAAGGCGATTACGTGATGAATCGTCCCCTGCGCGGACCGTTGAACCCTACTTCCGTCGATCACTCCACCGACACCTACGACACCATCGACTGGCTCGTGAAAAACGTCCCGGAAAGCAACGGCAAGGTCGGCATTCTCGGCATTTCCTACGACGGCTTCACGCCCTTGATGGCGCTCATCAATCCGCACCCAGCGCTCAAGGTGTCCGTGCCCATGAATCCCATGGTCGACGGCTGGATGGGCGACGACTGGTTCCACTACGGCGCCTTCCGCCAGCAGAATATGCCCTACATCTACGAACAGGAAGCCACGCGCGACAACAGGGCCAAATGGTGGACTAGCCGCTTCGACGATTACGACGAGTTCATGCAGGCGGGATCCGCCGGCGAGCTCGGCCGCCGTCACGGACTCGAGCAAGTCGGATTCTGGCGCAAAATCCTCGAACATCCCAGCTATGACGCCTTCTGGCGGGCCCAGGCCATGGATCAGATCCTGGCGGCGCAACCCCTGAAAGTCCCGGTGATGCTGGTCGACAGCCTCTGGGACCAGGAAGACATCTACGGTGCAATCGCCGTCTACAAAGCCATCAAGCCAAAGGACACCGGCAACGACAAAGTCTTCCTGGTCATGGGCCCTTGGCATCACGGCCAGGAGATCGGCGATGGCGGCGCCCTCGGCGCCTTGAAATTCAACAGCGACACGGCTCTCTACTTCCGCCGGGAGATCCTCGGACCTTTCCTCGCGCAATATCTCAAAGACGGTGCACCCAAAGCCGATCTCCCTACCGTCTCCGCCTTTGAATCCGGCACCAACACGTGGCGGCGTCTGCCCTCCTGGCCCGCCGGCTGTGCCAGCGGCTGCAGCATCCGTCCAACCCCGCTTCATCTCGCCGCCGGTCTCAAGGCAAGTTTCGCTCCGCCCAAGCCCGGCGACGCGGCTTTCGACGAATACGTATCCGACCCCGCGAAGCCCGCACCTTTTCGCGCGCGCCCCAGTCAGCCTATCGGCTACAGTGGCCGTCTGACCTGGTCCCAGTGGCTCGTAGACGACCAGCGCGAGGCGTCCGGCCGCCCGGATGTAGTGGTGTTTGTTTCCGACGTACTGGCGGCGACTCTGAAGATAAGCGGGCAACCGGTCGCCAATCTGCTCGCCTCCACCAGCGGCACGGACTCCGACTGGGTGGTCAAGCTGATTGACGTCTATCCCGATGAAGTAGCCGGCCAGCCGTCGCTCGGCGGCTACCAGCTGATGGTTTCCGCCGACGTCTTTCGCGGCCGCTATCGCGAGAGTTTCGAGACTCCCAAACCCATCGCTCCCGATAAGCCCCTGCTCTACCGCTTCAATCTGCCCACGGCGAACCACGTCTTTCTGCCGGGTCATCGCCTCATGGTGCAGGTCCAGTCCAGTTGGTTCCCCCTATACGACCGCAATCCGCAAACTTTTGTACCGAACATCTTCTGGGCTAAGCCCGGGGATTACCGCAAGGCCGTGCAACGCATCTACCACACGCCCGGCGAGGATAGCTTCATCGAATTGCCTCTGGTCGTGACGCCCTGACGCCACTCGCGGGCCGGCAGACACTAATTCGCCTTCTCCAAAAAGTACCATCCAGCTTTTTTACCGTGATCCCGCAGCTCCGATTGCGCGTTAGTGCTTTTCCCGATCTCCGCTTTCGCTTCTAATCAAATCTTCTCGCTAGCTGCGGTTGCCCTCCTGCGCACGCTCGGGCGCGGTCGAGCAGGAGTTCGCGTTCGCGTGCGTTGCGCGTGAGCGCTGCCGCGCGCTCGAACTCCGCGCGAGCCTCATCGGTGCGGCCGAGCTTTGCAAGAAAGTCGCCGCGGACGCTGGGCAAGAGGTGATACGTCTTGAGCGACGGCTCGGAGGTCAGCGCGTCAACGAGCTCGAGCCCCGCTGCCGGACCGAAGGCCATGGCGAGCGCGACCGCACGATTCAGCTCGACAATAGGCGAGGGCATGAGCTGGGCAAGCGCCTCGTAGAGCGTGGCGATGCGTCGCCAGTCCGTTTCCCCGGCCGTACGCGCGCGAGCGTGACACGCGGCGATGGCGGCCTGGAGCGCATAAGGGCCGAGGGCGGCTCCGAGCTCTTCGGCGCGCTCAAGCGCAGCCAGACCACGGCGGATGAGGAGTTGATCCCACCGTGCGCGATCTTGATCCAGTAAGAGGATGGGCTCCCCCAACGGGCCGATTCGCGCGCGTGAGCGCGACGCCTGGATCTCCATGAGTGCGACAAGTCCGTGGACCTCCGGCTCCTCGGGAACGAGCTCGGCCAGGATGCGCCCGAGACGCAACGCATCTTCGCAAAGGGCGGGGCGCATCCAGTCCTCGCCGGCCGTTGCCGAGTAGCCTTCGTTGAATATCAGGTAGATGACTTCCAGCACCGATGACAAACGCGCGGCAAGCTCGGGCCTGCGGGGGACCTCGAAGGGGACGTGCTTTTCGGCGAGGGTTCGCTTGGCCCGCACGATGCGCTGGGCGACGGTCGGCTCCGGAACCAGGAAGGCGCGCGCGATCTCGTCGGTGGTTAGACCACCGAGCAAACGCAGTGTGAGCGCAACGCGCGCCTCCGTGGAGAGGATCGGATGACAGGAGATGAACACGAGACGAAGCAGATCGTCGCCGATGTCATCGTCGATCGCGGTGTCGAGATCCGCCACGGCACTTTCCTGCTGCGCCTCGAGCTCGCGCCCGAGCTCCCCGTGCTTGCGCTCGAGGAGCTTGTTGCGGCGCCAGAGGTCGATCGCCCGATGCTTCGCCGTGGCCATAAGCCACGCGCCTGGGTTGTCCGGGACGCCCGACTCCGGCCACTGCTCGAGCGCGGCGACGAGAGCGTCCTGCGCGAACTCTTCGGCCAGACCGACGTCGCGCACGATCCGCGCGAGACCGGCGATGATCCTGGCCGACTCGATCCTCCAGACCGCCTCGATGGCTCGATGTGTATCGGTAACCGTCACGGCTACCCATCACACCATCTTCAATCCGTCGGCGCAAGTCGAGGCGCCGAGACTACTTCTCCGCGGCCATCCTTACGGACGAGCGCTTCTATCGCTGAGGAGGAAAGTCTTCCGGCCCGAAGATCTGGCGAATTTCGGTCTCGCCCTCCCAGCCCGGCCAGTGTTTCCTGTGAAGTTCCATGAAGCGCAACGCTCCTTCGATCGCCTCTTTTTTCGACTTCAACTCAAAGACCGCATACCCGCCGACGACTTCCTTGGCCTCGGTGAAAGGCCCGTCGATCGCGGCTACCTGCCCTCGAGAAAGCCGGACGCGCGTGCTCACCGCGGTTGGGGCCAGCCCGCCGCTTGCGACCATCGTGCCGGCTTTGACCGCCTCTTCGCTGAGCTTCGCCATCGCCTCCATGAGTTCCTTGGGTGGGGGGCCCGAGTTCTCAGCGTGTTTGACCAACATCATGAATCGCATCGTTCTATCTCCTTTTAGTTTCAGATTGGGAGCCAAGTTTCTGGACGGCGTCCGCCGGCTGAACCCGGGCTCTACTTACGCGTCGAACAGGAGGCAGCAAGATCGACAGGTTCCGCAATATTTTTGGACCGATCTGCCGATGCCGCGATGGGTGCCCGCAGCCGTCATAGCTGACGGCCACGTCATCCTCAGTCCGCCAGTGCAAGCGGGCGTGCGCCGCAACTACTTCTTCGCGGCTTTGCTAAGCCGCTCGGACTGGGCGCGCAGGCGCTCCTCCTGCTCCCTGAGCTCGGGAGTGAACTCGGGACCAAAGTCCGCCGCCTCGAACACCCGACGTATTTCGACCTCGGTCTCCTCGTTGTGAGGATTGGGGCAGCGCTTCAGCCACTCAATGGCCTCTTCCATCGACCTCACCTGCCACAGCCAGAAGCCTGCGATCAACTCTTTCGTCTCCGTGAACGGCCCGTCGATCACCGTTCGCTTCGCGCCGGAAAACCGGACGCGGACGCCCTTCGAGCTCGCTTGGAGCCCCTCGCCCGCGAGCATGATGCCGGCCTTCACCAGTTCTTCGTTGTACTTCCCCATTTCGGCAAGGAGTTTCTGGCCGGGCAGGACGCCTGCCTCGGAGTCCTTGCTTGCTTTGACGATCACCATGACGCGCATCGGAACGTCTCCTTTTGGTCTTGTATTTGAAACTCGGGCTTCCCGCCGGCCTCGACCGGCCGGACCTAGCCTCTACTTACACGTCGAACGAGCCGCGGCCATTTCGACAGGTCCAAATATCCTTTTTTCGGAAGCATGCATTCAGTTTCGTCAATCCTTTGCCTTCATCCGCGAATGTATCCTGCATCAACTCGGCTCAGAAAATGACGAGAAGCAGCGGCCAGCATGATACCAACATCGGGAGGAGACCTTGCAACAACCGCCCGTGATCAAAGGCACAGGTCTGCAAAGCCTGCCAGGCCGCCAGGGTGACGCAGGGCAGTACCCCCAGCGCCTCCCCCGCGGCCGCGCCGAGCACGTGACTCACCTGGACAGCGCCGCCATCCAGCCCGCCAAGCAGAATGGCCAGCCCCAGCCCAACGATGGCCGCTCCCGCGCTTGGTCTAACCCTCTCAGATTGTCTCTGCCTTGTCATATCCCCCTCCTGAACCGCTATTTCCTCCGCTCTACTTGTATGTCGAACGAGGGGCAGCCGGATCGACAGGTTTAGTCCCCTTTTCTGGACGCACTAGAAGTCATCTCACAAACCTGCCTACCGCTGGCAGGTAACTCGCGCGAGGGCTTCAGCCGTGCCGAAAAGCTCCGGAAGTGCAGGGGTTTTAACCCCTGCGGTCGGCAGGGCACGGTGTTGAAGCATTTAGGAGATAAGTTGTAGCTCAGCGCCGGGGACGTTTGAGTTTGACCGTCTCGCGTTCGTCTTCTGGCTGAATTGTCGGCGCTCGGAAAAGGAAGTGGAGCCTAGGCAGGGAGGTTGCAGTCAGCAGTGGGGAGAAGAAGGGAAAACGCAGAGGGGCCCGATGCAAAAGATTTCAGGACGCAAGCCGGTCCGTCGCAGTCCGCGATCGGGCCTTCCACTCAAAGGCTTAGTCTCTCTTTGCGCTAACATCAATGGGGTGAACCCCTATAGTGAGACAAATTCTCTGGGCACAGTGACAGAACTTCCCTAGGCGGTCCGGAGGCCCCGAAAGCACTCAACTGCTGCCTCTTTCCGTTCTCACAGCGAAGGCCGACGGAATTCTTGGAAATCTAACAATCTGGGGAGGGAACCTGCAACGACGGAGAGGAACTACAGGAGGAGCGTACTGGAAAGGTGCCCCATATCTAGTCGTGGCCCGCGGCCTTTTTCATACGGACCTCTGCAGGCACCTCGCCAGCTCTCTTAGTGGCCGGGACTTCTTGGAACGTGTACTCGGAGACAATTTCCTTAATCTTGGCGCGGACAGGCTCGGCGCCGTCGACCGACATGGAGGCGCGAAGCTCCTCCAACTGATGGCAGAGTTCCGACCAGTCTCTCAGCGATCCATTGGTACGTTTGACTTTCTCGCAAGATGTGGGAAGCACTTTTTCGTGCTCATAGAAGAGTTCTTCCTTGAGCTTTTCCCCCTCGCGCAAACCCGTAAAGCGGATTTCCACGTCCTGCTCAGACTTGCCGGAAAGCCGAATGAGGCTCCGAGCCAAGTCTAGGATGCGCACTGGCTCGCCCATATCCAGGACCAGAATGTCGCCATGATCGCCGATCGCAAAGGCTTGCAAGACCAACTCGACAGCCTCGGCTGTAACCATGAAGAAGCGTTTGATGTCGGGGTGAGTAATGGTGAGTGTGTGGTGGTTGCGAAGCTGTTCTTTCAGCACGGGGATCACGCTCCCGCTCGAGCCCAAGACATTCCCAAAACGGACGGACACGCATCGCATGCCCGTTGTGGGACGCGACGATATGATGAGTTCCCCGATTCGCTTGGTCGCCCCCATGATGTTGGTTGGGTTCACGGCCTTATCCGAAGAAATCAACACAAAGCTCTTGCAACTCGCTTCCTCCGCAAGACTCAGCACGCTCACCAGGGCCAGTACGTTGTTCTTTACAGCTTCATGCGCGTTCAACTCCATCATGGGTACATGCTTGTAGGCGGCTGCGTGAAAAATGATTTCTGGGCGGAACTCCAGCAGCAAGCTGCGTAGGCGCTCCGAATCGCAGATATCTCCGACTCGATAGGTCACTTCCGCGCCATTTGAGCGGCCGTCAAGACCAAGGCGCAAGAAGAACAGCCCCGTCTCGCTTTGGTCCAGGCAGATCAGCCGTGCCGGACCATAGTGAAGAATCTGACGGCACAACTCTGACCCGATTGAGCCAGCTGCCCCCGTCACCAGCGCCGTCCGATCTGCAATTTGCCGCCGGACCGATGCCAAATCAATCTGGACTCGCTCTCGCCCGAGCAGATCTTCCAGACTCACTTCGCGGAGCTGACTAACGGTCACTTGACCGGCGATGATGTCTTTGAGAGCCGGCACGGTGCGGAACTTTACCTTTGCCTCGTTGCAGATGCTTACGAACTTGCTCATTTGCGCTCCCGTTGCAGAAGGCACAGCGATCAGCACCTCATCTGCCGACTGGGAAGTGACCAAGCTCGGCAAATTGTCCACGGTGCCAAGCACCGGAACATCGTGAATCCGAATTCCGACCTTGGATCGGTCGTCGTCCAGGCAGCCCAGAGCCACGTAGCCGCTACTGGGCCGGCGAATTTCGCGAAGGATAGTTTGTGCCGCAGCTCCTGCCCCGATCAAAATCACTCGCTTGTTTGAGGAAAGATCTTCTTGTACTGACTCGGCAAGCGCTCGGCTTAGGAGACGCACGCCGACCAGCAAACCGGCTGTGAGCAAAGCCTCGAGTAAATAGATGGAGCGCGGGAATCCTATCGCCTTGAATGCAAACCGCATGGCGATCCAAAAGAGCAACGAACCGGCTCCGACAGCTTTCAAGACATCTAGGCCGTCTCTGACCCCAACATACCGCCACCAGCCTCGGAACAATCCGAAACAGGCCATCGTGGCTATCCGGGCCAGCAGGAGAACCGGAAGCCCGAGAACGAGGATGCGGCGGTAGGGCAGGCTGAAATCGAATCGCAGCAGCCAGGCGACGATTAAGGAACAAGACACAAGCGTGGCTTGGAAGATACCAATAAACCAAGTCTTGCGCCGCAGCAACAGCCGCGACGCCTTATGTGTTATGTGCATTGGTCGGAATGGCTCGCGTTCTCGTTTGGGAACCCGGAATCTAAGTTGGTACAGACGGTCGGTGATGTCCTTCGAAAGAGAGGCTCCTTTGGGAGCTTCCTGTAAGAAACGCGCTCGTCGCGACGGCTAGGTTGAAATTGCTGTCGACTGCGAACCGGGCTTGAGAATGGCGGAACGTGGGGATCGCGGGCGCGCCAAAACATAAAGAATTTTGAATTCGGGCATGGGCCCATCGGTGGACAGGGGCATGAGAGGTTGGGCCGATGCCGTTCCTTCTTCGATTTCTTCCGTCAATTCCACCAACTGTCCATAGAAAAGCCTTTTCAAGAACTCCTTGCCGCGCATCGTTTTGGGAATCACGCGCAATCGCACGGCAGTCTTGCGCACTGCGGCGCTGATTTTCTGTTGCAAAGTACGCGGATAGTTCCGAAAGGCGCCGAGCAAATCCGCGGCAAAACTGCAGTTCGAAAGTAGCGCTTGCAGCTCGCGCGCGGAAAAATACTGCGTGCTCCGGGGGCTGGGATTGAACCCCTCCCATTCTTTGTTCGGCAAACAAAGGAGGAGAACACCGTCGGGCCGTAGAATGCGCTTGCACTCGGTGAGGAAATCTTCTGGCCGCGGCAAGTAATAAATGGCTTCGAAAAGAATTACAATATCGAAGGACTCGTTCCTAAACGGAAGTGCCTGGGCGTCCAGTCGGACCAATAGCACCCGACCTCCATAGTGCGCGTGTGCTCGCCTCAAAAGTGACTCTGTGAATTCTCCTCCGACAAGTCTGCGGGCGTTTTGTCCCAGGTAGCCTAGGCCCATTCCACAACCGCAACCCACCTCCAGCACTTCCTTGCCGTGGCAGAAGCCGACAGCGAAGGCGTACCGGGTATACAGCATGGATGCGGCCTCAGGAGTTACCTTAACTCCGGGGGCTTCTGTGACCGAAGAATAGTCTGGCAAGTTAAAGGTGTCCCTCGACGAGGAATCCAGTCTTATCGCCCCGTTCCGGCTCGAAGGGTGGCGGACTGTGATGCGAAAAACTTCCGAATGGAATCGGTTGCGATCTCAACCTGCTCGGGCGTTGTTTCGGCGCTCATGGGGAGCGAAATGACCTCCCGGCAAATGCTTTCGGTTTCGGCCATCTCCGGGTTCTCGAGATGAAGTCCCCTGTGTTCCCACATAGGCTTGGGCCAATGGACCAAGGTTTCTACACCCTCCTCCATTAAGTATTGGCGCAATTGGTCGCGGCATTCTGTGCGTATAACGTAGTTTTGGTAGCTATCGAAATGACGGTCGTCCTCAAAATGAGGCAGCCAAAGACCCTCGCTCCCCTCTAAACCCTCGCGATAGAGATTCGCGATCGTGCGGCGGTGTTTGATCCAATCCGGCAGATGTCGCAGCTTGACGTCAAGGACCGCGGCTTGAACGTTATCCAGCAGGGCGGTGTACCCGTGGTGGTGAAATTCGCCGGTTTGCCGGTCTTCGCCATTGAATCGTACAAGGGTCACAAACCTGGCTACTTCGGGGTCGTCGGTGGTAACCGCTCCGCCGTCTCCTAGCCCGCCCAGAGCCTTGAAGGGATAGAAACTGAAGCAGCCGGCAAGGCCAAAGGAACCGGCCCGTTTGCCGGCAAAAGCGGCGCCGAGAGCCTGGGCCGCATCCTCAATCACAACCAATCCGTGCTTCTTCGCTACGGCCATGATTCCATCCATTTCGCAGACGCGGCCGTTCAGGTGAACGGGGATAACAGCTTTGGTCCGTGAGGTAATGGCCGCTTCGAAAGCCGACGGATCCATGTTGTAGTCTTCCCGCACGTCCACGAGGACCGGCTTCGCGCCGGCATGAACAATTGCCGAAACAGTTCCCACAAAAGTGTGGGCCACCGTGATGACCTCGTCGCCTGGGCCCACTCCGCCTGCCAGCAAAGAAAAATGCAAGGCGTGATAGCAGCTATTCACGCCGACGGCGTATTTCGTCCCAACGAACTCAGCCAGGTGCTGCTCAAAGTCACGAAGCTGTTGACGCAGAACTAGATCACCCTTGGCAAGTGTGTCCGTAATTGCGAAATCGACTTCGGTTTTCAGCCTCCGGTAGTGCTCTCGCGGATCTACAAACGGCACGCGGTAGGACAAGGGATCGGCCTCCTTTGGAAGAATTCACTGCAAATCCAGGGTTGAAATTGTGAGTTTCGAACTAGCTTCCAGCCGCGTTGGCGAAACTCTGGTCCTTCTCCAATGCCAAGCGGATTGCCGCCGCCAGGGATTGCGGCGAAAGTCCATACTGTGACCGGAGATATTCTTGCGTTCCAACGGTCGAAGCGAAAGCAGAAGGCAGCCCAAACCTTCTAAATATGGGCAGGCCCTGGCCGGCTTCGGCCAGCACTTCGGCGACTGCTCCACCGAGCCCTCCTGTGGCGCTATGTTCCTCGAGAGTAAAAATTGCCCCAGTCTCTTGCGCCGCCGAAAGCACCGCTTCTACATCGAGAGGTTTTATCGTGTGCATGCTCAATACGCGGGCATGCAGGCCCATGGGGCGGAGAAGCTCGGCCACCTGAACAGCCGTTTGGAGTAGCCCTCCTGTCGAAATAAGCGTCATGTCGTCTCCCTCCAGCACCCGAATTGCTCTTCCAAGCTGGAAGCTAAGTTTCTGGCGGTGGACATGCGGCTCACCGGCCCGGCCCAAACGCAGGTAACACGGTCCCGGATGCTCAGCTATGGCGCGCGTGGCCGCTTCGGCCTCCTGGGGGTCACCCGGAGCAACGACGACCATTTCAGGAAGGGCCCGCAGGATTGCAATGTCCTCCGTCGCATGATGGGTTGAACCCAAAGCGCCGTACGCCAGTCCTCCCCCTACTGCCACGATTTTTACGTTCGCCTTGTGGTAGCAAACGTCGTTGCGAACTTGCTCGAGACACCTGAGGATCGGAAAGTTGGCAATCGAATATGTAAAAACGATCTTGCCGCACAGCGCCAAGCCGGCCGCAATACCGGTCATATTTTGTTCAGCGACTCCGGCATTCAAGAAGCGGCCCGGAAACCGTTCGGCAAAGGGCTCGACGACGCCAAAACCCAAGTCGCCAACGATCAGGAAGACACGCTCGTCGCGCTCGGCCAAAGCGTATAGCGCGCGAAAAAATGCATTTCTCATGCCCGGCTCGCCAATTCTGTCAGCGCTCGCGCCAGCTCTTCCTCATCGGGCGCCCGATAATGCCAGAGGAGCTCATTTTCCATGAAACTGACTCCCTTTCCTTTTACCGTGTGGGCAACGATGCAGCTCGGGCGATTGGCCTCGAAAGGTACGGTGCCGAGGCTCTGCTCGATCTGGGCGATATCATGGCCATCGATCTCGCGTACCGCCCAGCCGAACGCGCGCCACTTGTCAGCAAGTGGATCCAGGTCCAGAACCTCCTTGACGCTTCCCAGGCTCTGGATCTTGTTGTAGTCCACGATGGCCATCAGGTTGTCGAGCTTGTGGTGCCCGGCAAAAAGGATCGCCTCCCAGGTAGATCCTTCGTCGCACTCGCCGTCGCTCAGCAGCGCGAACACCCGATATCCGCACCCATCCCTCTTTCCCGCCAGCGCCATCCCGCACGCGATTGGCAGCCCATGCCCCAGCGATCCCGTGGACACCTCCACCCCGGGCACGCC
>Ga0209377_1003032_pt1 | contig 10869 bp, 8 predicted proteins | sample GraSoiAngelo_141_FD_185898 | JGI IMG/M metagenome (GOLD analysis project Ga0209377, IMG submission 185898) | Grasslands soil microbial communities from the Angelo Coastal Reserve, California, USA - 14_0929_12_40cm (SPAdes) (version 2) | ecosystem: Environmental > Terrestrial > Soil > Grasslands ...
TCTTCATGCGATTGAAGTTGAAACGCGCGGCCTCGGCGTTGAACTCGGTCCCGTCGTGGAACTTGACGCCTCGGCGCAGCTTGAAGACCACCGTCTTGGGATCCGGCTGCTGCCAGGACTCGGCCAGCCCGGGCTTGATGCCGAGCTTGACGTCGAGCATGACCAGCGGCTCGTAGATGTTGTGGTAGACCTGCCGGTCGATCTTGCTGCCGGAGAAGTGCGGATCCATCGTGGCCGCCTCGATGTAGAAGCCGACCCTCAGGGTGCCGCCCCGCTTGGGCGGGTCGGCGGCGAGCACCGATCGCGCATCGAGGGAGGCCAGCGGCGCGCCCGAGGCGGCCGCGCACATCAGGAGAAAATTTCGGCGCGACACGTCGAGCGCGGCGCGCGGGTTCGTCGTAGCCATCGCGTTCCTCCGAGGGTCGAGAGTTGCCGTCACGCGCGAACGAGTATAACCTGCCGGCCACGGCACCCAGCGTCACGCTCGGAGGACTGACATGAAGCTCGGTATCTGCCTGCCGCACTATGGTCGTCCGATCGAAGTCGGACGGATGCTCGAGGTCGCGCGCCGCGCCGAGGACCGAGGCCTGGACTCGGTGTGGGTCACGGATCACGTCATCGTGCCCGAGCAGGCCAACGTCATCTACCGGGAGGACATGCTGGATCCGCTGGCGGTCCTGCCGTGGCTCGCCGGCGTGACGACCCGGGTCGCGCTCGGCACGAGCGTGGTGATCCTGCCCTACCGCTCGCCGATCCCGGTGGCGAAGCTCCTGGCGAGCGTCGACGTCCTCTCCGGCGGCCGCTTGATCGTCGGCGCCGCCATCGGATGGCTCGAGGGCGAGTTCGAGACGCTCGGCGTGCGCTTCAAGGAGCGCGCGAGCCGGAGCGATGAAGCGCTCGAGCTGATGCGCACTCTGTGGACGCAGAAGCATCCGAAGATCCAGACGAAGCGGCACCGCGTGCAAGACGTCGTCGCCTCGCCGATGCCGCTGCAGAAGCCGCGCCCGCCGCTCTACATCGGCGGCGCCAGCGACGGCGCCTATCGTCGAGTCGCGCGGCTCGGCGATGGCTGGCACGCAAGCTCGATGAACCACGACGCGTTCCGCCAGGGCGCCGAGACCGTCCGGCGCTTCTGGAAGGATGCCGGCCGAGAGGGTGCACCGTTTCTCTCGCTCCGTATTCCGATCCTGATCGATGGCGTGCACCGCGCGGCGGTGGACATGGGCCTCATGCGCGGCCGCCATACGCTCAACGGCTCGGCGAAGCAGATCGCCGACGAGCTCTCCGGCTTCAAGGCGCTCGGCTGCGGTCACGTCGCGCTCGAGATCTCGTACTCGACGTTCCCGGCCATCCTCGAAACGATCGATCTCGTCGCCGAGAAGATTCGCCCGCAGCTCGCGGACTGAGCGCGCGGCCGCGGCTCAGGCGACCGGGCTGACCGCGGGCGGCAGACTCGGCGTGATCCCGGTGATCGCGCGGAAGTGGCGCAGGACGCGCTCGGTGTACGCCGACTCGAAGAGGACGTTCGCCGCGGCCTCGCCGGTGGAAGCGCCACGCAGCTGGCCCGCGCGGACGAGCGCCTTCATGCATGCGGCGGCCTCGTAGTACCCGAGCTTGTTCCGATCGAGCGGACGGCGGCGACCGTAGCGTCGGAGATAACCGCCGACCAGGAGCGGGCGCGCCGCGTTCGCCAGCCATCGAAGCGGCGCCGCGAGATCGGAGACCTCCATCGGCACGAGCCTGAGGATCACCAGAGTCGTCGCCACGTCGAATGCCGGATCGGCGACGATCGCGTGAGGCCAGTCGAGCACGCCCGTGACTCGGCCGGCCGCCATCAAGATGTTGTAGGGGTGAAAATCGCCGTGGCAGATGGCGCGCGGCTCAGGGCGGGGCGGACGGTGGCGGACGAGCCATTCGAACCCGGGCGCGAGCCCGCTGAGCCGGCCACGCGAGGCGCGATCGGCCAGATGCGCCAGGTGAACGTCGAACGTGAAGTTCTTGGGCTCGAGCCCTTCGCGAGTGACCGCTCGCAGGAACGCCACGGGATCGAGATCGTGAAGACGCGCCTGGAAATCGGCGACCACGCGCGCCATGGCGCCGAGGCTGACTTTCGGCAGCGGTTGGCCGGCCAGTCGTTCCATGATCAGGAAGGCTCCGCCCAGAAGCGTCGTGTCGGCGCTCGCGAGGAGGACGCGCGGCGCCGGGTAGCCGAGCTCGGCGAGCGCGTTCTGGGTCGCCCGCTCGTGCAGCGCCCGCGCGGGATCGTGATGCGCGTCGAGCAGCCGGAGAATCAGCGGGCCGGCGAAGGCCGCCGGCGCTCCGGCCAGTCGAAAAGCGAAGATCCGCGTGTCGAAGCCGCCCGTCAGACGCGTCGGGCGTTCGGCGAACTCCAGACGCGGCGCCCCGAGCGTCGTCTGCAGATGCTCGCGAAGCCGCGCGTCGAGCTCTTCCACCCGGGCGCACCGCCCTATCGGCCGACGCCGGCCGTTTCGTCGACGTTGGCGTCTTCGCGGAAGTGCGGCATGACCTCTTCGGCGAAGAGCTGCATCATCTCGAGCGTCTGCTCGTGGCTCGGGCCGGTCATCCCCGAGCAGAGAATGCCGGCTCGGAGCTCGTCCGCGAAGACCCGCAGCTTGTCGCGCACGGTGGCCGGGCTGCCGTAGATCAGATAGCCTTCGCGGTCCGCCTCGTCGAACTCGAGCTCGCTGGGAACCTTCGGCGGGTTCGCCAGCAGGCGCCTCAGCGAGGCTTCCGTCATGTAGCCGGGCGGTCGCCAGAACGGCGGATGCATCCGCAGGCCCACGTTGAACACCCACATGACGTGCTTCTTCGCGAGCTCGCGCGCCTTGGCGTCGTTCTCGGCGACGACGATCGGCACGTTCACCGTGAGCTGGTACGGGCTGGCCTTGTAGCCGTTGCGCTCGCAGGCCTCGCGGTACTCCCCGTAGATCTGGGCGATCCGCTTGATCGGCGTGAAGACCATCAGGTAGGGGAAGCGTCGCTTGGCTGCCCACTCGACCGTCTCGCTCGAGCCCTGGGATGGGCACCAGACCGGCGGATGCGGCTTCTGGATCGGCCGGGGCCACGGGTTCACGTAGTGATAGCGATAGAACCGGCCGTCGAACGGAAACGGCCCTTCTTCCGTCCACGATCTCACGATGAGCTCGGCGGCCTCGTAGAAGCGATCGCGAGAGTGAGTCGGGTTGATCCCGGTCGAGAAATACTCCGCGCTGATGCCGCGCACGAACCCGGAGATGACGCGGCCGCCGGAGGCGACGTCGAGCATCGCGATCTCCTCGGCAATGCGCAGCGGGTTCTCGCGGAGCGGCAGCCCGTTACCGAGAATCGCGATCTTCGCCCTGGTCGTCCGGCGCACCAGCATCGCTGCCATCACGTTGGGGCTCGGCATCGTGCCATAGCAGTTCTGGTGATGCTCGTTGACGCAGAGCCCGTCCCAGCCCAGGCGCTCGGCGTGCTCGAGCTGGTCGAGATACTGGTTGTAGAGCGTGTGACCGACGGCCGGATCGTAGTGGCGATTCGAGAGCGTCACCCACGACGACGGCGCGTCGTGCTCCATGATGTAGGGCATCAGGTGGAAGTAGTAGAACTTCACCGCGCGCCCTCCCGGAGGCGACAGAACTCGCTGATCGCCTCGGCCACCAGGTCGGGCTCCTCCAGATGCGGCACGTGGCCGGAATCGGCGAACACGCGTAGACGCGAGCCCAGGATTTCCCTGGCCCATGTCGCGCCGCACGGTACCAGCGGCGCCAGCCGGTCGTGCGCGCCCCAGCACAACAAGGTCGGCGCGCTGATGCGGCCGAGCCGGCGACGAAGGAGCGGATTGTAGAGATGCGGATTCCAGCTCACGCGCGCGAGCGCGGTCCCCTGGCGGTACTGAAGCGCCAGCGTGTCGATCGACTGGTCGGGCGGCGCCAGCGCGAGCGCGGCCATGGGGTTCTGGAAGATCGTCGCGACGATCTCGGGAATGTCCATCCCGAACAGGAACGGATAGATCCAGCCGTCGACCCGGATGCCGACCGGATCGATCAGCACGAGCGACTCGAGCCGGTGCGACGCCATCGTCGCGACCTCCGCGGCGATCCAGCCACCGAAAGAGGCGCCGACCAGGTGCGCGCGCTCGAGCCCGAGGCGGTCGAGCAGGTCGAGATAGTGAAAGGCCAGGTCCGAGATGTGCTCGATCCACTCGGCGGCCGGCGAGCCGCCGTGGCCGGGGTGGCTCGGGAAGTACACGCTGAAGTCCTTGGCGAGGCGCTCCTGGAACGCGAGCCACCGTCCGGCGCCGCCGGCGCCGTGCAGGAACAGGAGCGGCGGCCCCGAGCCGGCCTGCAGCATCTGGACCGAGGTGCCGCGGACCGAGAGCGCCTGCGGGGTCGGCATCTCAGGCGATGAAGAGACCGCCGTTCGGCGACAGCCACTGCCCGGTGAAGAACGAGCTGTCGTCGGACGCGAGGAAGAGCGCGGTGGCGGCGACCTCGTGCGGCTCGCCGGCCCGGCGCAGCGGCGTGCGCGCGATCACCGCCGCGCGGATCAGGGGCGACGTACGCTCGGTCATCGGCGTGTCGATGTAGCCCGGGCAGATCGCGTTCACCCGGATCCCGCGCGAGGCGACGTCGCGTGCCACCGCGCGCGTGAACGCGAGGATGGCCCCCTTGGCCGCGCTGTAGTGCGGCACGACCTCGAGCCCCGTGAGGGCCGCGACGCTCGAGATATTCACGATCGCGCCGCGGTTCTTCCGGCTCATCAGCCGGAGCGCCTCGCGCGTGCAGAAGAACGTTCCATCGATATGGACGGCGAGCATCCGGCGCCACGACTCGTCGGAGAGGTTTTGGGTGACGTCGAGGTGGGTCTGGGCACCCTGACCGCTCAGAAGCTCCATGACGATCGCTTCGGACTTGCGGCTGACCTCGAGGCGATCGTCACCAGGGCCGAAGGCGATCCCGGCGTTGTTGACGAGGATGTCGACCGTGCCCAACTCGCGCTCGATCGTCGCGAACATCGCCTTGACCTGCGCGCTGTCGGCCACGTCGGCCTGGATGGCCCGGCCACCCGCGGGCCCCTTCATCGACGACACGGTCTGCTCGGCCGCGTCCAGACGCACTTCGTTCACGACGACGTGCGCGCCCTCCTCGGCGAAGAGCAGCGCGATCGCCCGCCCGAGCCCCGAGCCTCCCCCCGTCACGAGCGCGACCTTGTCCTTGAGCTTCATCGGCCCCTCACCCTAGGCGGAAAGCCGCCACGCGGTCAAGGACTCGCGGTAGCATAGGGCCCCTCGGACGGATGCCCAGCTACTCGCTCGGAATCGACATCGGCGGCACGTTCACCGACGTCGTGGTGTACGACCACGACACCGGACGCCAGTGGAGCCGCAAGGTGCTGACGACCCACGACGATCCGGTCCGTGCCGTCGTCACGGGCGTGGCGGCCATCCTCGGCGACGGCCCGCTCGAGCCGCGGCACTTCACGCGCGTCGTGCACGCGACGACGCTCTTCACCAATGCCCTCATCGAACGCAAGGGCGCCGTCGCCGGGCTCATCACGACGGCCGGATTCGGCGACACGCTCGAGATCGGCCGCGAGCGCAAGTTCGAGCTCTACGACCTCAACATCGCCAAGCCCGAGCCGCTCGTCCCTCGCAATCTGAGGCTCGAGGTGCGCGAGCGTATCAACGCCGACGGCACCATCCGCCGGCCGCTCGATCGCGATCAGCTCGTGGCGGCGGTCGAGCGACTGGCCAGCGGCGGCGTGGGCTCGCTCGCGGTGATGTTCCTTCACGCCTATGCGAACTCGAGCCACGAGGCCGAAGCCGTTCGCCTCATCGCCGAGCGTCATCCCGAGATCTTCACGACCGCGTCGCACGAGGTGGCGCCCGAAATCCGCGAGTTCGAGCGCGCGTCGACGACCGTGGCGAACGCCTACATCAAGCCGCTCGCCCATCAGTATCTCGGGCGCATGGCGCGACAGCTCGCCGATCAGGGAATCCCGGCGCCCCTCCTGCTCATGCTCTCCAGCGGCGGTTTGACTCACGTCGCCGAGGCGCAGCGCGCGCCCGTCCAGATGCTCGAGTCCGGCCCCGCCGCCGGCGCGATCGCCGCGGCCTTCTTCGGCCGCGCGGACAGCCGCGGCGATCTGCTCGCCTTCGATATGGGCGGCACGACCGCCAAGCTCTCGCTCGTCGACGGCGGCGAACCGCGCACCGCGTACAGCTTCGAGGCCGCGCGTCAGAAACGGTTCATCGAGGGCAGCGGCCTGCCGATCCGCATCTCGACCATCGAATTGATCGAGATCGGCGCCGGCGGCGGCTCGATCGCGCACGTCGACGAGATCGGGCTGCCCAAGGTCGGGCCGCGCAGCGCCGGCTCGCAGCCCGGTCCGGCCTGCTACGGCCTGGGAGGCCGGGAGCCGACCGTCACCGATGCCGATCTGCTCCTCGGCTATCTGAACCCCGAGTACTTCGCGGGCGGCACGATCGCGATCGACCTCGCGGCCGCGCGCGCGGCGCTGACCGGGCTCGCTGACGCCGTCCGCTTGCCGTTGATCTCGGTCGCGTGGGGCGTCCACGACATCGTCGACGAGAACATGGCCAGCGCCGCCCGGGTGCACATCGCCGAGCGCGGTCGCGATCCGCGCGACTACGCGCTCTTGTGCACCGGCGGTGCCGGCCCCGTCCACGCCGGCCACGTCGCGCGAAAGCTCGGCATCAGCCGGGTGATCTGCCCGCCGTCGGCCGGCGTCGCCTCGGCGCTCGGCCTGCTGGTGGCGCCGGCGCGCGTCGATCGCGTGGCCACCGTCGGGATCCGTCTCGACCGCGGCGACCTCGGTGCGCTCGAGACCGCATTCCGCGCCCTCGAGGACGAGGCACGCGCCGTCATGGGCGACACGAGTCTCAAGCTCGAGACGAGGCACGTCCAGCGGCTCGCCGACGGCCGGTTCCTGGGCCAGGGCTTCGATCTCGTGGTCGACCTCCCGGATGGCCCGTACGACGGCGGCGACCCCGACGCGGTGCGCCGCGCACTCACTCGAGCCTTCGAGGCCGCCTACCGCGAAAAGTTCTCGCTCACGCCGCCCGACGTGCCGGTCGAGTTCATCAACATCCGCGTTGCGGTCCGCGCGCCCGTCGCGGGAAGCGAGGTCGTCTTACAGGGGCGTTCGCGCGGGGCCGAGCCGGCCATCAAGGGGCGCCGCCCGGTGTGGTTTCCCGAGGCCGACGCCTTCGTCGAGACGACCGTGTACGACCGCGCGCGCCTCGTCATTGGTAATCAGTTCGTCGGTCCGGCCGTAATCGAGGAAGAAGGCTCGACCCTCGTCGTGGGGCCCCGCGCACGCTTCATCGTGGCGCCGACCGGCAACGTGGTCGTGACCCTCGAGGCATGGACGCCGTGAGCCCACCATTCGACGCGATCACGCTCGAGGTGCTGTGGACGCGCCTCATCTCGGTCGTGGACGAGGCGGCCAAGGCGATCGTGCGCACGTCGTTCTCGACGCTCTCGAACGAGGCGAACGACTTCGCCTGCATGCTGACGGACGCCCGGGGCTACTCGCTGGCGCAGAACACCGGCAGCATCCCCTCGTTCATCGGCACCCTGCCCGCTACCGTCCGCCACTTCCTGCGGGCGATGGGGCCCACCGCGATGCGGCCCGGCGACGTCCTCATCACGAACGACGCGTGGATGGGCACCGGGCACATGAGCGACGTCAGCGTCCTCAAGCCGATCTTTCGCGCCGGGCGGCTCGTCGCGTTCTCGGCCACCACCTCGCACATGCCCGACATCGGCGGGCGCCTGCGCGCGATCGAGGCGCGCGAGGTGTTCGAGGAGGGCCTGCACATCCCCTTGATGAAGCTCATCCGCGAGGGCCGCGCCGACGACACCCTGATCGAGATGATCCGCGCCAACGTGCGCACGCCCGATCAGACCGTGGGCGACATCTGGGCGCAGGTGGGCGCCAACGAGCTGATGGAGAAGCGGCTGCTCGCGCTGATGGACGCCGCCCGGCTCGAGTCGCTGGACGCGCTCGGCGACGAGCTGTTCTCGCGCGCCGAGCGGGCGATGCGCGAGGCGATCCGCGCCGTCCCGGACGGCACCTACCGGTACGCGATGCGGACCGACGGCGTCGACGAGCCGCTCGACTACCGGGTGGCGCTCACGATCGCCGCCGACGAGATCACCGCCGACTACGCCGGCACCTCGCCCCAGCAGCCGCGCGCGATCAATTGCGTGCTCGCCTACACCTACGCGATGACCGCGTACGCGATCAAGTGCGCGCTCCTGCCCGGCCTGGCCAACAACGAGGGCATGTACCGTCCGATGCGCGTCACCGCGCCCGAGGGATGCCTGCTCAATCCGCGCTTCCCGGCCGCGGTCGTGAGCCGCGCCGTCACCGGCCACTACGTGCCGGTGCTCCTCTTCGGCGCGCTCCACCAGGTCGTCCCCGACCGCGTGATGGCGGGCGCGGGCTCACCGCTCTGGGCCGTTCAGCAGACCGGGCTCCGCGCCGACGGGCGCCCTTACACGAACATCTTCTTCTTCAACGGCGGCATGGGCGCCACGCCGACCAAGGACGGCGAGAGCGTGCTCTCGTGGCCGAGCAATATCTCGTCGACGCCCGTCGAGGTCGCCGAGCGCAACAGTCCGCTCTTTTTCAGAGAGAAGCGGCTGCGTCCCGGATCTGGCGGGCCCGGCCGCTTCCGCGGCGGGCTCGGCCAGGACATCGTCTTCGAGTGCGAGTCGGACGCGCCGATCGTCGCCTCGTTCATGGCCGAGCGCACGAAGTTCGCGGCGCCTGGCTTCGCGGGCGGTGGCGACGGCGGGCTCGGCGACGTCCAGATCAACGGGGTCTCGGTCGACAACCGCCGCCAGCACGTCCTCAAGCGCGGTGACGTCGTGCTGGTGCGCACGCCGGGCGCCGGCGGTTACGGCCCGGCCGCGCAGCGCGAACCCGCGCTCGCCGAGCGCGACCGCGCTCTCGGCTATACGGAGTGAACCATGAACACTCGCGAGCCCGGACGTCCCGACTCCTGGTAGCGGCCCTCGTCCTTTGCCTGAACCCGAGGATCTACCCCGGTGACCGTCAGGCCTTGCGGAACCGGTGGACGCCATCGGCGTCCACGAGGCGGACCGCGCGCCCCTCGTCCTCGAGAGGAAGCGCAGGTGCGCGAGCGCTTCGCCGAGGGCAAAGCTCAGCTGATGGCTGTCGAGCTCGCGCCGGAAGAGCACGGGCACCAGCTCGGCCGCCGTACGCGGCTCGACCAGCGCGTCCAGCGCCTCGCCCAGACGCGCCGCGTGATGGTCGCGCAGCTGGCCGAGCCGCGCGTGCAGGCCGCGAAACGGCAGGCCGTGCGACGGCAGCACCAGCGTGTCCGGCGACATCGGCTGGAAGCGGTCGAGCGAGTCGAGATAGAGCCGGAGTGGATTGAGCCAGGGCTGCTCGGACCAGACGCTGACGTTGGTCGTGATCTTCGGAAGCACCTGATCGCCGGCGATCAGCAGCCGGCCGGCCTCGTCCCAGAGGCACGCGTGCTCGGGCGCGTGACCGAGCGCGACCAGCACGCGAAACACGCGGCGGCCGATCGTGATCGAATCGCCCTCGCGGATGCGCCGGAACTCGGTCGGCACCTCGGGCACGAGGCTCGGATAGTGATTGCCGCGCCGGCCGAGCTGCACGAGCGCCTCGGGGCCGCAGCCGTGACGCCGGAAATGCGCGAGGCGCGGCTCGAAGTCGGCCGCCCCGCGGCTGCGCCAGGCGAACTGCGCGTAGAGCCACTCCGCCTGCGTGCACCAGAGCTCGGTCTTCCACCGCGCCGTGAGCCAGCCCGCGTTGCCGATGTGGTCCGGATGGAAATGCGTGACGAGCACGCGACGGACGGGCCGGCCGTCGAGGCGCGTCGCGAAGATGCGCTCCCACAGGGCGCGCGTGTCGTCGAGCCCGACACCCGTGTCCACGATGGTCCAGCCGTCGCCGTCCTCGAGCAGCCACAGGTTGATGTGGTTGAGCTGAAACGGCAGCAGCATGCGCAGCCAGCCGATGCCGGGCGCGACGATCACGACATCGGCGGGGGCGGGCGCAGTGGTCCACGGATGATCGAGAGTCATGCGGTGCAGTGTACCTTGCGTTCGTCGACGGAACCTGATCTTCTATCCGCCGCCCATCCCCAATTGGGAGGACACCTATGAATCCGCCGCGGCTCGCCACGGTCGTCGTCCTGCTCGCGGTGCTCGTCCTCGTCCCCGCCGCGCATGGACAGCTCTTGCTCTCGACCAACGACAACAAGGTGACGCTCGTCAACGGCGTCGCGACGGTCGTGAAGAGCCCGCCGCCCGACACGTTGACGGTCATCGACATCAAGAGCTGGCCGCCGAAGGTGATGGCCGAGGTGGACGTTCCCGGCAGCGTGGTGGGCCCGCCCTTCAGCGTCGCGGTGACACCCGACGAGTCGCTGGCGCTGGTGACGGCCAACGAGAAGCTCGACCCGAGCGATCCGACCAAGCGGATCCCCAACAACACGATGTCGGTGGTCGATCTCACGTCGACGCCGCCGAAGGTCATCGCCACGCTCGAGACCGGCAAGAACCCGGCCGGCGTCTCGATCACCCGCCAGGGCACCCTCGCGCTCGTGGCCAATCGCGGCGAGGGGACGGTCTCGGTCTACACCGTCCAGGGCAAGACCGTGACGCCCACCGGCAAGGTGACGGTCGCCGACGACAAGTCCGGCACGAGCCACGCGACGATCTCGCCCGACGGCAAGCTGGCGCTGGTGAGCCGCGACGGCGACGACCGGATCTCCGTCCTTTCCATCGACGGCACCAAGGTGGACTACACGAAGCGCGACATCTCCGCCGGGCTGCGACCCTA
>Ga0209377_1003034_pt1 | contig 10864 bp, 10 predicted proteins | sample GraSoiAngelo_141_FD_185898 | JGI IMG/M metagenome (GOLD analysis project Ga0209377, IMG submission 185898) | Grasslands soil microbial communities from the Angelo Coastal Reserve, California, USA - 14_0929_12_40cm (SPAdes) (version 2) | ecosystem: Environmental > Terrestrial > Soil > Grasslands ...
GGTTTCGACGACCTCGATAATGAGCGGCAGGTCGAGCGACAGACGCAGCACCTTCGCCGTGTGCATGACGCTCGAGGCGCCGAACCCGGCCACCCCACGGATCACCGTCGCGCCGGCGAGGCCCTTCTCGCGGAACTTCTCGAGCAGCACCTCATAGAGCGGCTTGCCGTGATACTTGTCGCTCTCGCCGATGAAGATGCGCATCAAGGTGCGCTCGCCTTTGAAGCCGTGAGGCATGGAGCCCCCCCTCTCAGAGCAACTTGTTCGCCAGTGCGAGCCCCGCGCCGGTCGCGAGGAGACAGCCCAGCACCGTCCCTCCGGCGTACAGCCCCGCGCGCCAGTATTGGCCGTCCTGGAGCAGCGCCACGGTTTCGTAGCTGAACGTGCTCATGGTCGTGAACGCGCCGCAGAATCCGATGGTGAGCCCGCCGCGCAGCTCGGGCGACACCACGGTCGATCCCGTGGCGAACCGCACGATGAAGCCGAGCAGCAGCGAGCCCGCGATATTGATGGCGAGCGTGCCGCTGGGAAACGCCCCCGAGCGGGTCTGGATCACGCCCTGCACGAGGTAGCGCGCCAGGGTGCCGATGATGCCGCCGAGGGCGATGTAGGCGATCAAGATAAAGAGACTCCTCCCGGTGCGGTTCGGTAGGAGTCATCAGCCACGAGGGCGTGGCGGTTCAAGGCGAACTCCATCGCCTGGGGGGAAAGATAATGAGTGGTACGGCGGCGCAATGGCTGCTGCTCGGCGGGGCCGCGCTCGTCGCGAGCACGCTCGCCGCGGTGGCGGGGTTCGGCGGCGCGGCGCTGCTGCTCCCGCCGCTCGTCGCGCTGTTCGGCGTGCGGGACGCGATCCCGATCCTCACCGTGGCGCAGCTCGTGGGCAACGGCAGCCGGGTGTGGCTCAACCGCCGCGAGGTGGCGGTCCCGGTGGTCGGGTGGTTCGCGCTCGGCGCGGTGCCGCTCGCCCTGCTGGGCGGCGTGGTGTTCGCCACCGCGCCGCTCGGTGCGCTCGAGCGGCTGGTGGGCGTGTTTCTCCTCGGCATGGTGCTGTGGCGGCACATCCCCCACGCGCCGGTATGGCGTCCCGGCGTGCGCGCCTTCGCCGCGCTCGGCGCGGTGTTCAGCTTCCTCTCCGCCCTGGTCGGCAGCGTGGGGCCGCTCATGGCGCCGTTCTTCCTCGCCTACGGGCTCGTCAAAGGCGCCTACATCGGGACCGAAGCGCTTGCGACCGTCGTCATGCACGTCGTCAAGCTCGCCGCCTATCAGGGCACGGCGATCCTTACGCCACGCGCCGTGGCGGTCGGGCTCGCGCTCGGGCCGATCATGATTTTCGGCTCCTATGTGGGCAAACGGATTCTTGATCGGTTACCGGAACGCGTGTTCGTATACGTGATCGAAGCGGTGCTGCTTGGCGCCGGAGCGTGGTTCGTCATCGGTCGCTGATAGAGCGTATTATCTTCCCCTCAATGGTTCGTGTCGCCATGGCCCAGATCCGCCCCACCAAGGGCGAGTACGCCGCTAATCTCCAGAAGATCGGCGGCGTGCTGGCGCAGCTCGCGAAGCTCGAGCCGCGGGTGGACCTCGTCGTCTTCCCGGAGACCGCCACGTCGGGCTACTTCGTGGAGGGCGGCGTGGGCGACGTCGCCGTCACGGCGGGGACGCTGTACCGCGATCTGACGCTGGAGCACGAGACCGCGCAGGCGCCCCCCGTGGACGTGGCGGTCGGTTTCTACGAAGTCTTTCAGAACCGCTACTACAACTCTTGTCTTTACGCCTCACTCGGCGGCGAAACGGCCGGAGTGCGACATGTGCACCGCAAGGTGTTCCTCCCCACCTACGGCGTGTTCGACGAGGAGCGGTTCGTGGAGCGGGGCCGCGAGATCCGGGCGTTCGACACCGCCTGGGGACGGGCTGCGATCCTGATCTGCGAGGACGCGTGGCACTCGCTCAGCGGTACGATCGCCGCGCTCGAGGGGGCGCAGCTTATCATCGTGCCGAGCGCCTCGCCGGCACGGGGGACGGGAATGGACGAGGAGGGGACCCGGCTGCCCGCGAGCGTAGTGCGGTGGGAGCGGATCGTGCGCGGGCTGGCGGACGAGCACGGAGTGTGGGTGGCGCTCGCCAGCCTGGTGGGGTTCGAGGGCGGCAAGGGCTTTCCCGGCGCCTCGGTGCTCGTGAACCCGAGCGGCGAGATCGTGCTGCGCGGGCCGCTGTTCGAGGAGGCGGTGCTGACCTACGACCTCGACTTCGACGAGACAACGAGAGCGAGAGCGGAAGCTCCTCTATTGGCCGACCTCGAGGTGAACCTCCCGCATCTGGTCAAGAACCTGGGGACGAGGGAGGGGGGACGGGGGACGGGTAAGAAGCAGAAGCCCAAGTTCGATCCGGCTCCCAATGGAAAGCAGCCACCCGTCCCCCGTCGCTCGTTCCCTGTCCCCATCCACGTGATGGGGAGGGGTGTGGAGGAAGGGGACCCACTGGCTCTCGACCCGGAGCTGGCCCGCCGCTGGTTGGTGAGTTTTCTGAAGGACGAAGTCGTGCGGCGCCGCGGCTTCACGAAGGGGATCGTGGGGCTGTCGGGTGGCGTGGACTCGTCGCTCACGGCCTTTCTGGCCGTGGAAGCGCTGGGGAAGGGCAACGTCATCGGCGTGCGGATGCCGTACCGCACCTCCTCGCCCGAGAGTCTCGAGCACGCGCAGCTCGTGATCGACCGGCTCGGGATCGAGTCGCTCACCGTGGACATCAGCGCCGCGGTGGACGGCTATCTCGCGCAAGTGGGGGACGCCGACCCGACGCGCCGCGGCAACGTGATGGCGCGCGAGCGCATGATCGTGTTGTTCGATCTCTCGGCCAAGTACGGCGCGCTGCCGCTCGGCACGGGGAACAAGTCGGAGCGGCTGCTCGGCTACTTCACCTGGCACGCCGACGACACGCCCCCGGTGAACCCGCTCGGCGACCTGTTCAAGACGCAGGTGCGCGCCCTGGCCCGCCACGTCGGCGTCCCCGAGGTGATCCTCGCGAAGCCGCCCACGCCCGACCTGGTCCCCGGCCAAACCACCGAAGCGGACTACGGCATCTCGTACGACAAGGTGGACCGCATCCTCTATTACCTGATTCGCGGCATGCGGGCGGACGAGGTGGTGGCGCGGGGATTCACGCGTGAGGAGGTGGACAAGGTGCAGCGCCGCCTCGAGTCGACCCACTGGAAGCGCCGCCTTCCCACGGTCGCGGTGCTGTCGCAGACGGCCATCGGCGAGTTCTATCTCCGGCCGGTGGACTACTGATGCTGCGCCCCAAGCATCCCCGCGAGTCCGAGACCGTGATGTCCGAGCTGATGATGCCGCAGCACGCCAACATCATGGGCAACGTGTTCGGCGGCGTGATCCTGGCGCTGGCGGATCGGGTAGCGGCGGTGGCCGCGATCCGTCACGCCGGCAAGCAGTGCGTCACCGTGTCGGTGGACAAGGTCGACTTCAAGGAGCCGATCCACGTCAGCGAGCTCATCACGGCCTTCGCGCGCGTCAACTTCGCGGGGCGCACCTCGATGGAAGTGGGCGTCAAGATCCTCGCCGAGAACGTGCTCACGGGCGAGAAGCGCCACACCAACTCGTGCTACGTCACCTACGTGGCGCTCGATGAGGAGGGCGTGCCCACCCCCGTGCCGCCGATCGTGCCGGAGACCGCGGACGAGAAGCGGCGCTACGACCGAGCGGCGAAACGGCGCGCGAGCAGGGTCATGGATCGGCGATACGACACGGGTGCTGGTGAATGAGTGCGGAGTGCGGAGTGCGGGGTGCGGAGTGTCAGTGTAAGCTTCGCGCCGCGGCACGATCTCCCACGTCGATTCCGCACTCCGCACTCCACACTCCGCACTAAGGGGCGGGGCGGTGAGGGTGGTAGTGGTGTTTGGTGGCGGGGGGGCGAAGTCGTTAGCCCATGCAGGAGCTTGGAGAGCGCTGCTCGAAGCCGGTCTCCGACCCTCCCACATCGTCGGCACCTCGATGGGCGCGGTCGTGGGCGCCGCGTTCGCCGCGGGCTCGAGCTACGACCGGTTCGTCGCGGTGGCGCGCTCGCTCGGCTCGAAGGACGTCGCGGCGCTCGATCGTTTCGCGCTCGTGAAGGGCGTGTTCGCCGCCAATATCTTCAAGCCCGGGCCGCTGCGGCACACCATCGCCCGGCTCGTCCCCGCTGCGCGGTTCGCCGACCTCGAGATTCCTCTCACCGTCACGGCGACGGACGTCGATTCGGGGGAATTGATTCTGTTCGGGGCGCTGGGGCAGGACGCCCCGCTCATCGAGGTGTTGTACGCCTCCTGCGCGCTACCACTCTATTTCCCGCCCGGCCGGATCGACGGCCGGCGGCTCGCCGACGGGGGCCTGCGGGCGGCGCTGCCGCTCGGGCCCGCGAGCACGATTCCCGCCGACCTGGTGGTGGCGATCGACGTCGGCCCGGGATTCGACGAGCCGCCTACTTCACGACGCGCGCCCGTCCCGCCGCTGGTGCGGGCGCACGGCGAGGCCATCCGCGTGATGATGGCGGCGCAGACGGAGCGGGCGATCGCCCAGTGGCCAAAGGACGAGGCGCGGCTGGTCGTCGTGAGGGCGGTCGCCGAGCGCGAGGCGACATTTGCGGTGGGTGAAGGGGAGAGATACCTGAAGGCCGGATACGACGCGACGAAGCGAGCCCTGGGCTGATACATTAGACCGATGCTCGCCCGCGAGATCATGATTCCTGAGCCGTTCGTTGCCGCCGCCGGCGCCACCAGCGCCGAGGTGGCGCTGCTGATGCGCGCCAAGGACATCTCCGTCGTGCCCGTGGTGGACAACCCCAAGGATCGCCGCTACCTCGGCACCATCTCCGACCGGGACATCGTGATGCAGTGCGTCGCCGCGGGGCACGACCCGACGGACTGCCCGGCGCAGACCCACGCGCGTCAGGACACGACGGTCGTCACGCCCGACACGGAGCTCGTCGGCTACCGCATCGAGCAGCTGGATGCGAGCGATACGCACATCCGCTCGACGATCGTGGTCGTGAACAGCGATAAGCGGGTAGTGGGATTCATACCGCATCCGGAGTTTATACACGGCATTGTGATCGTGAGAGAGTAGGAGAGGCAAAGCTGGACGCACTGACGCACCGCGGATGACAGGAGTGAGTTAACGGGAAGACCTGCTCGCTCCTACTGTTCACCACCGTGCGTCTGTGCGTCTAGTAGTTGCCCTTCCGCGTATATTGTTATTGTGCCCCGCAAGTACTTCACCCTCGCCGAAGCCAACCGTACGCTTCCCCTCGTCAAGCGGATCGTCTCCGACATCGTGACGCTTCATCCCCAATGGCGTGAGCTCGTGTCCCAGTACGAGCTCGTCGCCGCGCAGGCGAAGCCGCAAGCGGGCGAGTCGGCGGAGCAGGTGCAATTGCGCAGCCACATCAACGACGTGGCGCGCGAGATCGACCGCTATCTCGCCGAGCTGACGCAGATCGGCTGCGTGTTCAAGGGGTTCGATCAGGGGCTGGTGGACTTCCTCGGCAAGCTCGAGGGGCGTGACATCTACTGGTGCTGGAAAGTAGGAGAGGAAAAGATCGAACACTGGCATGAACTGGAAGCAGGATATGCCGGCCGGCAGCCAGTGCCAGACTTGGTCAAGAGTGAGTAGACGCACCGAAAAGGCAACAGCTAGACGCACAGACGCGCAGGGGTGAACAGTAGGAGTAAACGGGACTACCTGCACACTCAAACTGTTCACCACGGTGCGTCTGTGCGTCTAGTCGTGGCAGTTCCTGCCGACCTGACGACCGGGAGCCTCACATGCGTGGATTGTGGCTGCTGGTGCATGTCCTTGGTTTTACTCTCTGGTTAGGCGGCGGCATCGCCACCATGGTAGCGGGCATTGCGGCCAAGGGCTTTGCGCCCGCCGAGCGGCTCAAGGCGTACCAGCTCATCGGGGCGATGCAACGGCTGCTGGTCGGCCCGGGGGCGATCGCGGTCGTGCTGTCCGGAGTGTTTCTCAGTATGCCGTACATGCGCTCGGGCGACATGCCTGGATGGCTCAGCCTGATGATGGGCGCGGGGCTGTTGGGCGCGCTCGCGGCGGTGGGGATCAGCGTGCCGACGGCGGCGAAGCTGGGGCGGCTCGAGCCGAGTGCGCGGGGCGAGCTCCCCGACGCGTTCCCAGCGCTCCGCAAGCGTCAGATTCTCGCGGCGTCGATCGCGGGTGGGCTGGGCCTCGTGGCGATGTTTGCGGCAACGCTCGGCAAGGGGTGATCAGCGCGCCCCTTCGGCGCTGAGTCTCGCCAGCCGACTCTTCACGTCGCGCACGAACGGTTGTAACTCGGGATCCGCGTTCTTCCACAAGTCCACGAATCGTCCGTAATAGTCGCGCGCCTTGTCGAGCTGCCCGCGCGCCTCGTACAGCTCGCCCAGCCGCCGGTACGTCGGCCCCAGGGACGCGGTTTCCTCGAGCGCCCGTCGGAAACCGGGCGTCGTGACGGCGCGCTCGTACACGGCGAGCGCCGAGTCGCGCTGGCCCGCGCGCTCGTAGGCACGGCCCAGCTCGAACAGCCCGCACACCGCGCAGTTGTCCTCCGCGTACCAGGCGCGGTAGCCGGTGATCGCGTCCTGCACGCGGCCTTCCGCGAAGGCGACAGCGGCGGCCGCACCGTGGCGGGTCGGGTCGCGGCGCCGCAACCCCTCGGGGACCGCCAGCTCGTACTCCGCCAAGAGCTGCCGCCCCCGGTCCGGGTGCCCCGCCTCCGCGTAATACCACGCGAGCATCGTGTACGGCCGGTCCGCCGCGTTGATCGACGCCAGGGGATGGCGGCGCAGGGCCTCATCCACTCTGCGCCGTGCGGCCTCGGGCGCGTTGCGATAGCGCAAATCGATGATGGCGAGCCCGGCCGCGGCTGCGACGTACGTCCCCGGCTGGGCGCGTTGCTCGGCGAGTGACATCCCAGTACGCATGCGGCTCTCACCCTCGGCGAGCTTGCCCCGCACCAGGCTGACCTGAGACAGGACGTAGGCGGCGAGCCCCTGCCACCCCACGTCCGGAGCCAACTGCGCCAGTGCCCGGCCGGCCACTTCGGCGCTGTCGAACTCGCGCTGGGCCGAGAACAGACCGGCGCGCAGCATGAAGGCAAAAGGATTGCGCGGCGCCCGTTGCGCGAACAGCCCGACGGTGCGCGCCGCCGCGGCGAAGTTCCCCTGCCCGATCTGCGCTCCGACGGCGTTGAGGTACAGCGTCGGCGCGCCGGGGGTCGTGGCGATGCCGCGCAGCGCCAAGGACTCGGCCTCGGCGAACTTGCGCCGCGTGGCCAGCGCCAGCGCCAGGTTGTTCAGCGCGACTTGGTTCTCCGGATCCAGCTCGAGCGCCGCGCGATAGGCGCTCTCCTCCTTGGACGGGTCGGAGTCGGCTTGATAATAAAAAAAGGCCTCGGCGAGGTAGCGCTCGAGCGGCGTGAGCCGGTCGCGGTGCCGGTAGGCCTGCGTGGCCGCGTCGGTGATGAGAGACAGCGCTCCCCCCGTATTGTTCAGCACGACCGCCAGCTTGCGGTACGCCATCGCGAACGTCGTGTCCAAGGCGATCGCCTCCCCCAGCAGTGCCACCGCCCGATCGGTCTCTCCCGCGTCATTGGCCCGCAGCGCCTGCGAGTACTTCCGCAGCGCCTCGAGTGAGCCGGTGGTCACTTGCTCGAGCGTCTCGCTCGTCCGGATCGTCTTGAGCGACTCGCCGATCCGCTCGCGCAGCCGCTTCGACAGCCGGTCCACCGCTTCGATGATCGCCCCGTCGTCCTTGGCGTTCTCCCGCAAGGCGACGAGCGCGGCGCCGTCCGCCGCCGAGACGAGCTCGGCCGAGAGCACGTAACTGCGCCCGACCGGGTCGATCTTGCCGTGCACTACCGCCTTCGCGCCCTCCCGTTGGGCGAGCTCGCGTGCCAGGGCGAGATCGAGCGGCGTCCCGGCCTCGCGCCCCATGCGGCCGAGCGCCGGGCCGATCGCGGCGGCGTCGAGCAGGCGCACCACGGGCGACTGGGCCAGATCCACGCGCAGCGCTTCGGTGAGCGAGGTGCCGAGCGTCGAGTCCTGCGTGCGGTTCTCGAAGTCGGCGAGCACCAGACGGTCCCGCTCGGCGAGCACCCCGCTCGCGACGAGCGTGCCGACGGGGCCGATCCCGAGCAGCCGCATCGCCATGTACGCGGCCGTGCCGACACCGAGCAGCCCGAACGCCGCCACGCCGCCCAGCAGCGCCCAGCGCCATGTGACCCAGCGCTGCATCCCCGCGGGCGCCGCAGCCCACCCCGTCGTGCGCGCCAGCGCGCGGCGCCGCTCGATCACCCCCGTCCACAGCATGATCGGCAGCCCAGCCGCCAGCAGCCCGACCGCCGCGGCGAAGGCCCAGTCGGGGAGACCGAGCATCCGCACGAGCTCGTAGACGAGCGCGAGCACGCCGAGCGACACGAGGCCGAACAGGGTTGCGACGCGGAGCGGGTGTGCCCGGCGGATGGCAGCCGCGGTGCCGGAGGAGACAGCGGCCTGCTCCGGTGTGATGCCCCCCGTGGGCGTCGCCAGCGCCTCGAGCTGGCCCACCAGCTCCTCTGCGCTCTGAGGTCGGTCGGCCGGGTGCTTCGCGAGGCATCGCATGATCAACGCGGCGAGCGCGGGCGGCACCGTGTCGCGGTGCTGGGTCACCGGGTCCGGCGTGGCGGTCACCTGAGCCGCGAGCATGCCCTGGGGCGACAGACCGCTGAACGGCGGCCGCCCTGCGAGCAGCTCGTAGCCCAGCGCCCCGACTGCGTAGAGATCGGCGCGGTGGTCCACCGTCGGGTCGCCGGCGGCCTGCTCGGGCGCCATGTAGGCCGGCGTGCCGAGCGCCATGCCGAGGGAGGTGAGCGTGCCCGCACCGCTCGAGCTCGCGACCGCTTTGGCGACGCCGAAGTCCGTCACCAGCGCGTGTCTTCCCGAGAATAGCACGTTGTCGGGCTTCACGTCGCGGTGCACGATGCCCTGCCCGTGCGCGTAGGCGAGCGCGTCGCACACGTCGCGCAGGGTCCGCACGGCATCGCCGATCGGCAGCTCGTGCTCGCGCGCCAGCCGGGCGCGCAGCGACTCGCCCTCGATGTGCGGCATGACGTAGTAGAGCAGGTCGCCCGCCGAGCCGGCCGTGAGCAGCGGAACGATGTGCGGGTGCTGCAGCCGGGCGGCGAGCTGGATCTCGCGCTCGAACCGGTCGGCGTTCACCCCGGCGGCCATCGCGGGCGGGAGCAGCTTCACCACCACCTGCCGCCCCAGCCGGACCTCGGTCGCGAGGAAGACATGGCTCATCCCCCCACCGCCGAGCTCCTTCTCTATGCGGTACGCGTCGCCCAGGGCGGATTGCAGGCGGTCTTGCAGGCTGGGCACGGGGACTATGATATGGAGACGTTGCCGGTTCTGCACACCGGCCGGACGGGACACTCCGGGCACTTGGGCTTTCGCGCCACGCAGATCACTGCCCCCAGCTCCATGATCGCCTGATTGAACCGCCACGCTCGTTTGCCATTCTTGGGCACGAGCGCGGCGGCGAGACGCCGCAGTCGTCCGTTGTCAGTCTTCAGTTTTCCGTGGTCCCCGAGAAACACTCTTCGAATCACCCGGGCGACGTTGGTGTCGACCGCGGGGACGGGTTTCTCGTACGCGAACGACGCGACTGCTCCTGCGGTGTAGGGTCCCACACCGGGTAGCTTGACGAGCTCTTCCGGTGCGTCGGGCAACGTGCCGTCGTGCCGTCGTGTGACGTCTTTCGCGAGCGCATGGAGGTTGCGCGCGCGCGCGTAGTATCCCAGCCCCTCCCACGCCTCCCGCACGGCCTGTGGCCGGGCGCGCGCCAGCGCCGCTAGATCGGGGAAGCGCGCGAGAAACCGCGGGTAGAACTCGGCGACGCGACTGACCTGGGTCTGCTGCAGCATGAACTCGGAGACGAGCACGCGGTACGGATCGCGGGTGCGGCGCCACGGCAGGTCGCGCGCCGCGCGCCGGTACCACGCCAGCAGTTTGCGCGTAAATGGTTGCGCGGTGCGCGGTTTTCGCGCTCGGGGGGTGGACGAAACTGCCATGGGTACCCAAGATACAGCCCATGGCTAACGGTGCGGAGCTCACGCTCGGCCCGGTGCGGCTGGTCGCGCGTTGGAGCCTCCGCTCGGCGGACCACGCGGGCCGGTTCACCTTCCTCCTCGTCGACATGCTGCGCGGGCTCGCGGAGTGGCGCATCTACCTCTCCCGCACCGTCGAGCAGGCGCTCGCCGTCGGCTACGGCTCGCTCTTCATCGTGCTGCTGGTCGCCGGGTTCGCCGGCGCCGTCACGAGCCTCCAGACCGGCTACCAGTTCACCGGCACGCTGCCCCTGTACTACGCCGGCGCCGTGATCTCGGAATCGATGATCCTCGAGCTCGGCCCGGTGCTCACGGCGCTGATCCTCGCGGGGCGGATCGGCGCGCGCTACGCGGCGGAGCTCGGCACCATGCGGGTCACCGAGCAGATCGACGCGCTCGAGAGCCTGGGCCGCTCACCGATCTCGCATCTCTTGATCCCCCGGGTGCTCGCGGGGCTGCTGGTGATCCCGCCACTCACGATGTTCGCGAACGCCACCGGGATCCTGGTCGGCTATCTCACCGCCAAGGGCTCGCTCGGCCTCACCTACGCCGACTTCGAGTACGGCGCGCAGTTCTTCTTCCGGCCGCTCGACCTGTGGTACTCGCTCATCAAGAGCTTTTTCTTCGCGGGCGCCGTGACGCTCATCCCCTGCTACATCGGCTACAACACGCAGCAGGGCGCGGAGGGGGTGGGCCGGTCCACCACGGGCGCGGTGGTGTCGGCGTCGGTGACGAT
>Ga0209377_1003046_pt1 | contig 10846 bp, 10 predicted proteins | sample GraSoiAngelo_141_FD_185898 | JGI IMG/M metagenome (GOLD analysis project Ga0209377, IMG submission 185898) | Grasslands soil microbial communities from the Angelo Coastal Reserve, California, USA - 14_0929_12_40cm (SPAdes) (version 2) | ecosystem: Environmental > Terrestrial > Soil > Grasslands ...
ACTGACACAGCTACCACGCACGTGAACACCGTGCCCTCCGCATTCACGACAAGCGTCAACTATCCCGCTGACTTCGGCACAGTTATCACAGAGGTAGGGAACTACTCCATCAGTGTCGCTCAGACCACTCCTCCACCGAACAGCAACCCGGTAGCCACGAGCACGTTCCGGGTTGAGCTGACAAACGCTGACACATACCAGCGCACGGACTCCGTCATCATGAGCGCACAGGGCTACGCCGCCAACGAAAATATCACCATCAGACTAGCCTCCAACAGCGGCTCTGCCCCTGGATTCCCAACAAGCAGACTAGCCAACTCTATCGGTGTCCTTTCCTTCACCTGGACTTCTATCCCTGCTTCCATCTCGCTGGGAACTTATTCAGTAACCATTACCGGATCAACGACGACAAAAACTCCGCCCGACACTCAACCATTCCTCATCAACACCGCAAATATGACCATCCCCCAGCTCTCAATAACCCAGAACTCGCTGCAGAGAACTCAGACAGAGAACTTTCGTTTCACCGCATCATATCCTAACACCGTCCAAGCCAGGACTGGCTCCGCAACCATTCGAATAACTGAGCCCGACGGCGTCACCGTCCATGACATAGCAGCGAACTACAAAACCAACATCGGACAGTTTCAGGGAGCCTATCAGATACCCCTCGACGCGAACACCGGCGTCTGGGTCGCCAGCATCGACACAGGAGCATACGACGACGGATACGGCAACACAGGACCCTCGTCCAGCGCAGTGAGAGGCTTCGCAGTCTCATCAGCCACCCTATCCATCAGCGCCATCACAGCCAACAACAATTACACGATAGGCAACGTCGTCGCCATCTATAGCTCAGTAATAACGCCTGGAGGTGATAACTTCACCAGCGGCACAGTTACAGCTACCGCCTTCTACTCCAGCCAAAAAATCGGTAGTTCTCTCCAGCTATCCTATGACCAGAGCCGGGGCAAGTGGGTCGGGAGCTACACCATCAACTCCACCAACCCATCTGGAATATGGCTCATACAGATCAACGCAACGGATGCTTATGACAACTCTGGATACGGCACAACTTCAATTCTAGTCACGATTGCACCCACACAGCAACCCCCGCAAAGTTCGATGTTCAACTACGTTTGGATAATAATCATCGCTCTGGTGGCAGCTTTGGCTGTCCTCGCCACGTTTATCGTCTATAGACGGGGAAGAATGGTGCGGAGAGTGTTGAAGGTTGACCTGGAAGCGATTCATGCAGAAGCCAAGAAGGTCGAGAACAACGAGTTTTTCAAGAATGTCCAAGAACAACTAAAGGAACAGAAAAGGAATCCTTCGGACAGTACTAGTGCTAAGTAGAGGGAATCTTTCACGCATGTCCTAGGCTACAAACCGAAAATTGCTAGACAGCTCTAAAGTGCAGATAGTTCCTCTTTAGAGTTACTCGCCGAGCCTAGATAGCTGTAGACTCCGGTCTTCAGAACCTTTAACGAAAGCAAAGCGCACTTCAGCCTGACCGCGCTTAGCTGTCCGCCGATCAGGGAGAGTATCTCTTCCTTGGAAATATTCCGCACCTCGTCTAGCTTCTTCCCTTTCACAAGTTCCGTCAGCATGGACGCCGAGGCCTGGCTGATCGCGCATCCTTGCCCGTTGAATTTTACATCACTAACGTTGCTGTTCTTGTCCAGCTCCAATTGCATCTCTATGATGTCGCCGCAGAGAGGGTTGGAGTCCTTGGCACTGATCTGTGGATGATCTAGGGTTCCCTTGTTTCTAGGGTGGCGGTAATAATCGAGTATGATTTCGGAATAGACTGAACTCAAATTTTGAAGACTCTTCCTGCCCGCTCTACGGAGGCGACGAGGCGATCTATCTCCTCTTTAGTAGTGTACAGGTAGACGCTTGCTCGAGTGGTTGCGGCGACTCCGAGCCTCTCCATGAGAGGTTGGGCGCAGTGGTGGCCTGACCTCACGGCTACTCCATCCTCGTCCAGCATGGACGCCATGTCGTGTGCATGAACATCTGCAAGGTTGAAACTAGCGACTCCTCCGCGAGTCTCGGGGTCCGTAGGCCCGTACATCTTCAAGCTCTTCACTTCTCCCAATGCTTCCAGTGCATACTTCGTAATTTCCCTTTCGTGATCCCTAACGTTTCGGAGACCCAGCTTTGAAAGATAGTCGACTGCTGCTCCCAGGCCGATTGCCCCCGCTATGTCAGTGGTTCCAGCTTCGAACTTGAAAGGGGGATCCTTGAAGGTGGCTTCGTAGAGGTGGACTTCTCGGATCATTTCTCCCCCACTCTGATAGGGCTCCATGTGCTGTAGAAGCTCTCGCTTTCCGTAGAGTACTCCTATTCCAGTGGGTCCGCACATTTTATGGCCTGAAAATGCGAGGAAATCGCAGTCTAAATCCTGAACATCAATCGGCATATGCGGGACGGACTGGGCTCCATCTACCAGGATCTTGCATCCGTGTTTATGGGCCTCCCGCACTAGTTCTCGAATTGGATTGATTGTTCCCAGCACATTGGAAACATGGGTTACGGCGAAGAGCTTGACTGTTCCTTCTTCTAGATGCTGACGAACATCTTGTCGGAGGAGTTGTCCCTCTTCTGTGATTCCGACATACTTCAGGCTGGCTCCTTTTTCACGCGCCAGCTGTTGCCATGGAACAATGTTGCTGTGGTGTTCCATCTCTGTGAGCATTATGCTGTCGCCGAGGCCGATGTTTGATCGTCCCCAGGAATGGGCTGCGAGGTTGATTGCCTCTGTTGTTCCGCGTACGAAGATTATCTCGGATGGGTCCTTGGCGTTGATGAGTTGGGCGATTTTTCGCCGGGCGTCTTCGTAGGCTACTGTCGCTTCTTCGCTTATCCGGTAGACTCCTCTGTAGACGTTAGCGTTGTACTGGTTGTAGAACCGGTCTAGGGCTTCGATTACCTGAACTGGTTTTTGTGAGGTTGCAGCGTTGTCGAGATAGACTAGGGGTCTTCCGTTGATTTCTCGCTTGAGTATGGGAAAATCAGCTCTTACGCGCCCAACATCGTACCCGCTAGTTTTCTTGCTAGGGTAGACTTGGGCGTGGCGTTGCATGGATTGTCCTCTGACCCAGAGGACAGGAATATTGTTGGAGAAATCTTGGATGGGGTCTTAGACGTGCTGGTGGTGCTCTTCTGGACTACGCGCACCGGTGGCTTGTTCTTTGCCCTTAGGCACGAAGCTGTGGCCGCAACCGCAGGTTAGGTAGCTTTCGGGGAAGTTGAACTTGAAGCCTCCACCCATCTCAGTCTCTACGTAGTCAATCTCGGCATCGCCGAGGAGATCCGCGCTCTTAGGGTCGGCTACGATATTCACTCCGTTCCTGTGTTCGATAACGTCGCTGGTGCCTGTCTTGTCGAGCTTGAGACCGAACTGGTAGCCTGCACAGCCTCCCGCCTTTACGAATACGCGGAGTGCGAGGTTCTGGTCGTTGACCTGCTTCAGATAGTCTTGGACCTTCGTTGCTGCCTTATCGGTTATGCTTATTGCCATACTTCTCTAACCTCCTAGTTCCTCTGCCCCTTTTTAACCTTGACAGTCAAATTACCCTCGTTATCGGGTACTGGGAGGGACATAAGTTATTCAGGACTCACCTCTAAATGACTCTCTCCCCCGAACCAGTCAAGCGGTAACCAAGCCTCTTGGTTTGAGAAAACCAGATTTCTGGCAAATTGTTATCGGATGGATTAGGATAATAACTTCGGGCGCCTCTACAGCCAAAATTCTGGTTTCGGCTTGAACACAGCGTGCGATCGGTAAGGTCCGTACGTTTCCGCTACAAGCCCTCACAAACCCTAGACTAGCTCTTTCAAACAATCCGTTTGATGTGCAACGAAGCTATAAGAATCGCTCTCGAAGGAAAACCCAAGAACAGATCCACTCATCGCACTAGCCTATGGTTCTGCTAACTCTCCGTTGAATGAGTTAGCTTCGGAGCATCGACTCCGGGGATTACCGTAGGCGTCGGATTCCCCATCACTGCTTCAACTGCCCCGCCTTGCGCCTCCATAACGGTGGGAGGCCGGGAACGTGCGAATCTCACCCGTCCCCGCCGAGCCAGGTTGACCGCAGCCACCATGTCCCGGTCCATTACGATTCTACATTTTCCACACCAGAGCATGCGTTCCAGTCTCTTGTCCGATTGGAGTCTCTCCCCGCATCTCGGACAAGTCATGCTGGAACCTCTGGTCTCACGCCTAGACAGACGAACGACGGGCAGGCCTACCCATCTAGCCTTGTACTCTAACTGTCGCTGGGCTTCACTGAAACTCCATCCATTCATCCTACCCCGATACTTCCGACCCTGACCGTTACCCTTACGGTAGAGACAGCGTATGCCTCGAATATCTTCCGAGACCATTGCTTCTCTCCACTGGACCGCCAATCCCACGACTATCTTTGTGGCGGTATGGAGCAGATGACCTATCCTAGCGGTTCTACGGAGTCCATACTTCGACGCTATCCGTCCTCTTATCCTAGCATCGTCTCGTTTGAAAGATGCGACTATATGCATCGTAGTACTAGCTATACGCACTGTCTCTGAGAGGTCGTAGTGACGTGTGCCCTCGTCGTTTCCAACGGTGAGATTACGAAGATTACGGTCCACACCCACCGTGGAAGTGCATTCTACTGTGGGAACGTTGCGGGCGATAGAGAGGCAGAGCCTGCTCCGAGTGAGGGTGAAAGAGCGCACCTCGACCCCTGGTTGGGAGATGACGTTTAATGCGTGGTTGGTCAGAGAGGCATCCGATGATAAGTTAACAGAACCTAACCTTGAAGGTACAAATCATGCATCTCCGTGCCCGTTCGGAGCAGCTTCTAGAGTCTCCTTTTTTATCCAGTCGTAGCCCCTCTCTTCAAGCACATCCGCTAGCTCTGGGCCTCCGGATTTTACCATTCTGCCATCTAGGAGAATGTGGACGTGGTCAGGTTTGATGTATCTTAGAATCCGTTGGTAGTGAGTGATTATCATGACGCCCATCTCTGGTCCCACTAGCTTGTTTACTCCTTCAGCCACGATCTTGACAGAGTCAATGTCCAGTCCCGAGTCTGTCTCATCTAGGACCGCAATCTTTGGCTGGAGGATGGCTAGTTGGAGTATTTCGCAACGCTTCTTCTCTCCGCCGGAGAATCCTTCGTTTAGATAGCGTGTGGCAAAGGATTCGTCCATGTCTAGGAGTTTCAGTTTCTCTTTCAGGAGCTTCCTGAACTCAAGGACCGACAGCATTTCCTGCCCCAGGTCACCTTTCTTGCCGCCCTGTCTGACCGCGTTGTATGCGGTGCGGAGGAATGTGGCTAGCGATACACCCGGCACTTCGTAAGGGTATTGGAAGGCGAGGAACAGCCCCTTACGAGCTCTTACGTCCGGCGCAAGCTTCAGAATACTCTCGTGGTCGAAGAGAATGTCTCCCTTTGTAACTATGTACTTCGGGTGTCCCATTACGGTCGAGGCAAGGGTGCTCTTACCTGACCCGTTTGGACCCATGACGGCGTGAATCTCGCCTTGTTTGACCTGGAAGTCTACTCCTTTGAGGATCTCCTTGCCATCGATTGTGGCGTGGAGGTCTTTGATGTCGAGCTGGCTCACGTTATGACTCATCTTAGGGCTTCACGTCCGCTTCAATTTCCACTCTTTAGCTATTCTCTCGATTACGATCGGCGTATGACGTACGTCATATTTAAGGGCTCTAAAACCCCGAACCGAAGCAGGGACCTGTTTCTCGACCAACACACATAGGCCGAAATCGGTTCCTGAAGGCACGTTTCCGAAAAAAGACAAATCCCAGAATCATTAGTTGAAACATTTCCCAACTCGCTTCACGAAACAGCCCTACGGGGAACAGTCGATCCGAATTTTCCAGAAAAAAGATTCCATCCCGACGCGTGAAATCTTTTCCACCCCCCGGGCCTGTCCAGATCTCCAGAGACATATCCATCCCAGCCGACTCCCGACCATCTGGCCTCCTGTGACGACCAGACAGCCGCTAGAGTTACGCCGCGATTATGGTATTGCATGTGCTTAGTTCTATCCAACCGCCTGGTTGGTAGAAAAATGCCGATACAATTGACACCTACTAAGATTAAGGGAAGCAAATACCTCCTCATCCCGAAAGATCTTGCGCAGCTCTTGGAGATCGATGACAAGAGCATTCTCAGTCTTACAATCGAAGACACGGACCGGGGACAGCGCCTCGTCTACTCGATTCGAGAAAAATCTGGCAATCCAGTGCAAACCTAGTCGTACAAAGAGACAGGATGAGCACAAGTGGCGCTGGCTCCCGAGTTTTTCGTACTACTAGGAATCAGTATCTTCCTGGCCGTCAGTGTTATCAGTGCCCTCCTTGACCACCATCTACCATCGATTCTTCAGTACCTATTCCAAGGAGCAGCAGGCGCCGGGTTAGGAGAGCTTCTACTAAGCCAAGGACTCAGCAGCCCAACGCGCGTTTGGGCCGGAATTGTCTACCTGGCATTTGCTCTTTCCAGCTTGGTTGGCGTGAACATCAGACTGGCAATAGTTCGCCGAGGGATGAACATAGCTTCAATCTTCTCGCAAGTGATGACAGTGCCAGTCGTCATGATCTCAGCGCTCTTCCTCTCCTCTTTCCTAGGAAACGGCGGAGACCTAGTCTTCTCGCCAGCTTCCATAGTTACCATTGCAGTCTCGGTGCTCGTGGCTGACCTGAGCATTTTCGGATTGCTACGCGAATACTCCAGGCATGGCAGTATCAGAAGTGGACTAGTCTCGTTTCCCACAAGCGCAGCACCAGCATCGACCGGGAGCGTCGGGCCTGCTCTGGATTTGCATCAACACTCTGCGCAAGGAGAAGATTGGGAGGAATCGCCGTCAAAGGAAAAAGAGTAGTGGTAAAAGATTGGAAAGCATCAAGCAGATTATGACGCTGAAGCCCGAGAGGCAGGTCCGGTTAGCGCTCTTGCTCGTCTCAACGTCAGTCATCATCATCACGAGTCTACTCGCCTACAATAGGATCACCTATGAATTTCCTCTAGCAGTAGGCAACACGGGCCAATCCGCGTTAGGCCCTCCAACTTCAGCGGGAGTAGGCATCGTGTTCGCCATGATCGTCGTTGCAGCAATCTTGGGATTCGGCGCTATCCTCAGCATATTCGGCTCATTGCGTAACGTGTCCAACCGCATCAGCGAAATTGTCGTACGAAAGCCGTCACCCAAAGACTCGATTTACGGGTCTCAAAAGAAGGCAGAGTGGGAGGAGGCGTCAACTCAAGGCGAAAGCAAGACAACAGACGATGAGATCCTCAAAGCACTCTGGCATTCCAAGGATAAGAAAACAGCCACAGCCGAATAGCTAATGGTGCGAGCAGAATACTTCCGATAGACGAGATAGTACTGCCTCCGGCTTCACAAGGTAACACAGCTCAGAATAGAGTCCACCGGTTGTCACGTGGATTCTCGGTAGAAAGTGCATTTGGGAGGTGAGCGAGAAAGAATGAATTTCCTCAAGATTGAATGGACAAAGAAGAGAGGCGTAATCGCTCTCTTGGCCACCGGTCTGATCGTCACAAGTTTCGTTCTCGGAGGCTACGTGGCCACTGGGAGCTGGAACCCTTGGGGCCACAGGCACTACTACCAGAATCTGGATGTCAACTTTGGCTACTGCGTAGCGGGGTCGCAGAACTTCTGCAACTCAGTCCACAATGTAATGTACAACACTGGAGTTCAATGGATCGACCAAGTTATCCAAGGCACCACGGGCACCGTGACTAATGGGTGCTTCCCATCCGCAACGTGCGGTATGAGCTTCATTGCATTGTCCGGCAGTGCGGTGACACTGCTCCCTGGTGACGCATCAGCGGGCGTAACCGCCGGTAACTGTGGAGCGGCTGGCGCCGAAGGGGGTACTGAGATTACTGCTGCTAACGGTCTTCAGCGTGCCGCGGCCACAACGAACACTCTGCTATCAGGTGCGACTGGCACCACGTCGGTCTTGCAAAGGACCTTCACCTCAGGGGCTACCCAAACGGTGCAACTAGCTTGCCTGGTCAGCTTCGCGACTGCGAGCAACGCAAACAGCATCCAGCTTGCTGCCGCCTCGTTCACCGCTGTAACCCTCAACAACCTAGACACGATCCAGATCACATGGACACTGACCTGGACATGGAGCTAGACACCCAGAAGGCTTAGTCGCCAGCTACCCGTTTTCTTTCGAGGGAGGCCTAAGCCACGAGAAAGAGGCTCATGATCGGAATAGCACTCCTTGCAATCGTACTGTCATTTCTCTCCCTTTCATACTGGTTTGACCCCGGCCGAGTGATCTGGACCAAGAACGGGACCGTCGCTGCGGTCCATGAATACTCGGACCCCGGCGGCGGGACTAATTGGAATGTCCTGGTCTACATTTATCAGCAGAACGACATTGGTTACCTCGTGAACACAGGCTACGTCGCGCTGAATGGTCTTGGCACTCAAGGTCATGGAAACTATTGCTGGAATAGTGGCAGTGGTAACTGCCTAAATGCGCCCCTGAGGTTCCGCCTGAATGAGACTCTCAGTGTTGCGGCTTTGAACAATGGAAACTTCATGGTCAAGAACCGGCAGCCTGACTTCGCCTAATCTATCTAGGGATGGTTTCTTCTCACCTTTGAAGGCCCGCTAAATTCCGAACTCGGATCCTCATACATGACAACAGCCCAATATTCCAAATAACCCCATGCCCGGTTTCTCTAAAACTACGTGCGTTAGCTAAGCCGTTGCATTGTCTTCATGGTTCCGATGGGCGAACACCAAGTGTTACAACACGCGTATTCCCATCATCGCCTTTTTCGCTTCTCAAGTAGGGCAGCTCCCGGTTGCGACTCCATTGGATACGCCGCGTAGTGGCATGGTGTACCCATTGGGAAGCGGAGGGACGTTGAACCGGTACTCTGCAGGAGGGAAATCGAAGCGCGAAAAGTCTCATTGATTGCAATCATGATTCTTGCAATTGTCGTAGCGGTAAGTATGCCCGTTGTTCGCGCGGGAGCCAACGTTCATACTTTCTACACAAACACAACAACCGTCGGAACTTGTGGCACTCTGTGTAAAGGGCTATCGACCTCTCCCGGTACGACTTCAACGTCAACTGTCGTGAACAATATTGCTGAAGCCGCAAGTCCGACTATTGACGCAAACTCCAACTCAAAAAAGACAGGTACTTGGAGTTCTGGAACAACTTTCACGATTACGGGTCTTTCAACAACTTCAACTTCAGATTCCATTCTTCTTGTGGTAGAGACGAATCCTGATACTATTTCAGTCTCGACCTCGACTCGTCCGTCGGCTCCGGGTATCACGTTTGACGGTACTTCGCGTGCGATAATCAACCCCGCAGGTTTCAACATGCACCTGGAGGAGTGGCATGGTATTGCATCATCAACTCTTTCTTCTGTGACGACTACAATTACTCTGAGCGGGACTCCTACATCGGCAAGCGGTGCAATCATTGCGATCAACGGGGCGGAAGACCCGACTTCTACTTTTACTGTCTGGGACAAAGCTTCGGGCTATCCCGGAACCGGCTCAAAGACTGCAGGAGGTAACAATGTTGCTCCTGGTCTTGCAGCAGGTGTTACCGCATTAAATGCTGACGACTTGATTATTGGCATGTTTGGAGACGTGAACTCTGTGACTGAAACTGCTGGTTCTGGATTCACGCTAGACTTGACTGTTGCTTCCTCTGCAAGTGTAGCAGTTGAACACAAGAGTGATACTGTTACCGCTTCTGAGACTTGTCCGTTTGGGGCGACTGATAGCAGATGGGTTGTGATTTGCGATGCTTATCAATCGAAACCGACCTACTACAAAGTCGAGCCTGAGACTTCCGCTTCTCTGCCTGGTACGCCTTCAATCTCTGCCAACGGTTTCTCCGGCACTGGTTGGGTCTGGGATACTGCTGGATTAGATTCCTCTGCTTTGGTGAACGACATTCAGGCAACAACTTGGGCTTTGGATATGAAAGCGGCTGTTGGTTTAACCACGGGCGCGCCCGTGGCTCGATACTTCGTCACGGCATGGCAATGCACCACTGACAGTTGTACGACCGCAACTTTTCTATGGAATAATTGGGATACTGCAACCAATATTGCCGGTTCAACATCTCAGACTCCTCATGGCTATACGACTGCGAGCGAGCTTCAAGTCAACAGTTGGGGTAGTAGCAACTATCTGGCATTCGAAGTCTGGATAGCTTGGCAGTATTCCGGTTCTACGTCTTCAACCACAATGACGTTTACAACAGTCGATAATTCTATGGACTTCAAGACCCCCGGATGGGACTATGCTAAAGGCCTTAGTGGAACACTGACTCTTGCCGGTTCTCAGGTCAAGACTCTCGGCAAAAGTTTGACTGGTTCTCTGGGTCTGTCCACAAGTTTTTCTGAGCACACTTCCCTGTTGAGGTCTCTTACCGGTTCACTGACCCTTGCCGGTGCGGAGACTAAAGGTCTCGCGAAGAGTCTGTCTGGTTCAGTGTCTCTTGCCGCTTCCCAAATTAAAGGTCTAGCCAAGAGTCTGACCGGCTCTTTGACCCTGGCCTCGAGTCTAATAGAGAAGAATTCTTTCTTCAGAACGGTCGCGGCCTCAATCACGTTCACGATCGGTAACATGGTCGCTAACGTGGATTCTGGAAAGTTGATCTGTAATTCTAGTCCTCGTTCGTGCTCAGCCAATCTGTCAGGGTCCCTCAGTCTATCCCTCAGCACTGCTGAGAAATTTTCGTTCTCCAAGGCCCTTACTGGTTCAATATCCCTGACATCTGGTCTTGTTGATCATGTTTCGCTCTTCAGGACTCTGAC
>Ga0209377_1003049_pt1 | contig 10844 bp, 8 predicted proteins | sample GraSoiAngelo_141_FD_185898 | JGI IMG/M metagenome (GOLD analysis project Ga0209377, IMG submission 185898) | Grasslands soil microbial communities from the Angelo Coastal Reserve, California, USA - 14_0929_12_40cm (SPAdes) (version 2) | ecosystem: Environmental > Terrestrial > Soil > Grasslands ...
GCTGTGCAAATAAGAAGCGTGATTGAGGCGCGCAGATTAAAGAACCCGCCTTCGCCAAGGCTACTCCGAAAGCCTTCGCGAGCAGGCAGGCGGGCAGGAGCTGACACCGAAATCCTTCGCGTGCTCGCGACGTGATGTTGGAGTTGAGCAGTGTGTTTCTTTTTTATAGATGGTTATGGGCGCGGTGGCGGCGTGCCACGCGGCCTGGGCGTTGGCGCGAATCTCGGCGTCGGTGAAGGTTTCGCTGTCGGTGTCGGTGTTGGAGTAGCTGGCGTTCCTGTGATAGTAGGCGTCGCAGTTGCGGTCGGAGTCGGGGTAAACGTAGCGGTCGGTGTTGGGGTAAATGTAGCCGTCGCCGTCGGCGTTACGGTGCGAGTAGCTGTAGGCGTTGGAGTCGTTGTCGGCGTTGCGCATGGTAGGCAGTACATTTCCATCGAGCTCAGCGGCGTGCCCTGGCTATCGTAGCCGCCTGCCAACCAGATATGGATGGTGCCTTCGTGGCCTGAGCAGCCGCCGTTGCTATCGGCTGCGAAATTTCGCCGCGCAGTGATGAAGGGACCGTACGTGGACCATCTGTTAAAGAACGGATCATAAACGTCTATCTCATTCGACGGATTGGGCGGAGTTCTCCCGCCCCCCATCACCCATGTGAACGGCGGTTGCTCTGGCAATGCAAACGTGAGTGCTCGTGTTTCGCCTGTACTCCTGGGTACGTTCGGAATGCTGACAATGAAATCAGCTACCGGATTGTACCTAAAGGAATCATTGGTATCAACGAGCGTGGTGCCGTTCCAGTCGCTGCCGCCAACGGCGTAGATGCCAGATGGAGAGAAAGTATTAGCAGCGGCGGGTATAAAGCCACGCGCGACCGGCAGCACCGCGTTCTTTAGCACCCACACGTTCGTGGTGGGAGTAAATTCCCAAATCTGGTTGGTCATAGCGGTGTTGATCCGAAACCCGCCCAGGATGTAGAGCTTGTTATTATAAACCGCGAAGCCGCCCGGCAAAGTTATCTCGTCACTATTGCCAGGCCACGGAGCAGCAATCGCGTCGATCGTGTCGGTGATCGGGTTATAACGGAAAACACGGGCTGTGGCTGTCGTCTGTCCGCCTGCCGACCCGCCCACGCAGTAGATGTAAGGTGTTCCCGAGTCCGTGAGCACGCCGCAAGCCATGTTGCTCACCTGGTTGTCGGGGAATGTGGCTGATTTGATAGTCCAAGTGTTGGCGACCGGATCATATTCAAATGGGTGCGTGAAATCGTTGCCGACGCCATCCATGCTGCGTCCGCCCATCGCGTAGAACTTGTCGTTGAGATTGGCATAGAAATAGACGCCAACCATCCGGACACCGGTGCTAGGCATGTCTGGACCTGCCGACCAGCCCCGGTTACACACTGCCGGCTGCGCGGGCTTGGGCTCGTTGGATCGTGGTTCTTGCGATGGGCGCTCAGTCCGCTGGCCCAATGCTAGTGGGATCACACACAGGGCGAATGCGAGGAGCAGGTAAAACGCGCCGCGGATTAGATGCGCTTTCATGATAGGGCTAACTCTCTTCATAGAGTCCTCCCGAGGGCGTGGATTTTACGCAAGGTCCATACGCAATGTCACGATCATTTTTGTGGCTGCGGTCGGCAGTTGCATTCGCGGTGGAAAAAAAGCGGCGTCAAGCCGCCGCACTCCAAAGGTCGCCGCGGCGACCGAAAACATTGGTGTGAATTAGTGTGTATTCGTGGTTATATCGGCTCTCGCTAACATGAAGGAGGTTGCTGATTTCAAGATTCGTCCGGCGGGCGTTGACGACGTGCCGGTCATCCTTGAATTGATTCGTGATTTGGCTACGTACGAGCGCGCGCCGCACGAAGTTACCGCGACGGAACAACAGCTTGTGGATGTTTTGTTCGGTGAACGGCCGGCGGCGGAAGTCCTTCTTGTGTTTGAAGAGGAATCGCCGGTCGGGTTCGCGGTTTACTTTTACAATTTTTCCACGTGGCTAGGCCGGCCCGGGCTTTATCTGGAAGATTTGTTCGTGAAGCCGGAGAAGCGCGGGAAAGGGTATGGCCGCGCGTTGCTTGTCGAGCTCGCGAAAATTGCGCGGGATCGCGGCTGCGGCCGGATGGAATGGGCTGTGCTCAATTGGAACGAACCGGCCATCAAGTTCTATCGCGCGCTAGGCGCCAAGCCTATGGACGAATGGACCGTGTTCCGATTGACGCCTGAGGAGATCGCGAAACTTGCGGACGCAGCCGACACGGCTGCCACTACACAAGAAGAAAAAGGTCATTAATCTTGGAACATTGTGACCGCTCCGAAAAGCGACGCGAGGACGCCCGCACACGGGCGGGCAGGCTGCGCGCACGCCAAAAGCTCCGCGAAACAGATGACGCCATCGGGTGAATTTTGCACGAAGTGCTTTCGGAGTGCGATGAGTCCTCGCATCGCTTTCACTTCGATGTGAGTACACGAATGATGATGTTGCTGTAGTGAGCAGGAGCAGAAGTAGGGATTAAGTGGCGAAGGAACATACAAAGATTGAGGACTACGGGTTTCTCAGCGACACGCAAACCGGCGCGCTGGTGAGTCGCGACGGCTGTGTCGACTGGCTTTGTTTCCCCCGGTTCGATTCGCCCGCTTGTTTTGCGTCGCTGGTCGGCGACAAGGAAAATGGGCACTGGCGGTTTTTTCCGAAGGAGAAAGTTGAAGCGACACGCCGCCGTTACCGAGGAGAAACGCTAATTCTTGAAACGGAAATTGAGACCAAGAGCGGCGCCATTCGCTTGATCGATTTCATGCCCCCGCGCGGCGAGAATCCGGACATCGTCCGCATCATTGAAGGTTTACGCGGCAAAGTGTCGATACAGATGGAACTGATCGTCCGCTTCGACTACGGGCACATCGTGCCGTGGGTCCGAAGACGTGAGCGTTTTGACGGACTCGAGGCAATTGCCGGCCCCGATGGGTTGATCTTGCGAACACCGGTCGAAACGTGCGGGAAAGATTTAACTACGGTGGCCGAATTTACTGTGGCAAGAGGCGACCGCATTCCTTTTGTGCTGACGTGGTTCGCCTCTCACACAGACCCGCCGAGAAAAATACACGCCGATCACGCGCTGCGCGATACCGAAATATTCTGGAGCGATTGGGCGAAACAATTTCAGAGCGAAGGAAGATGGCGCGATGCGGTGGTGCGCTCACTCATTACGCTTAAAGGACTGACCTATGCGCCTACTGGCGGCTTGGTTGCGGCGCTTACGACTTCGCTACCGGAGCAAATAGGCGGCGTCCGTAACTGGGATTATCGCTTCTGCTGGTTGCGCGATGCAGCGCTGATCTTGCTCGTGTTAATGCGCGCCGGTTATCGCGATGAAGCCACAGCCTGGCGCCAATGGCTGCTGCGCGCCATTGCAGGTAGCCCGGCTCAGATGCAAACGATCTACGGCGTGCGTGGCGAACGCCGTCTCGATGAGTACGAGATTCCGTGGCTATCCGGTTATGAGAACTCCAGGCCGGTGCGCATTGGCAACGCAGCTTCAAACCAGTTCCAACTCGATGTGTACGGCGAAGTGCTGGCCGCAGTGTGGCAGGCCGATCGGGCCGGAATCAAAATGACCGAACCCGATTGGGCGCTGATGGTCGCGCTCATGAAATTCCTGGAATCGCACTGGCAGGAACCGGACGAAGGAATCTGGGAAGTCCGCGGCGGTCGTCAGCAATTTACGCACTCGAAAATGATGGCGTGGCTGGCGTTCGATCGCGCGATCAAACTGGTGGAGGATTGCGGCTGCGCAGCGGCCGAGCACTTTGGTCGGTGGCAAAAGGTTCGGGATCAAATTCACGCACAAGTTTGCGACCGCGGCTACAACACTAAGAAGAAGGCGTTCACACAGGTCTATGGGTCTGATGCCCTGGACGCGAGCCTTCTTACGATGCCGCTTGTCGGGTTTCTGCCGGCTACTGATGAGCGCGTTCGCGGCACAATCGAGGCGATTGAACGCGAACTAATGCAAGACGGGTTGGTGCTCCGGTACAGGCCACAGGAAGAAGGCATCGATGGACTGCCGGGCACCGAAGGAGTCTTTCTTCCCTGCTCGTTTTGGTTGGCGGATTGCTGGCACCTGCTCGGTCGGAAAAAAGAAGCGCGAGAATTGTTTGAGCGGCTGCTCGATCTGCGAAATGATCTAGGGCTGCTCTCGGAAGAATACGATCCACGCCATAAGCGTCAGCTGGGCAATTTTCCTCAGGCTTTCTCGCATGTCGCGCTGGTGAGTTGCGCGCGAATTCTCACCGATGAGGACGTATTGCCGATTGGACGCGATTAAACCTGCGCCTCGCTAGAAGAAACGAGCCGCCGAATCAAATCTTCGAGGGCAACAATTCCGCGAAATTTTTTGTTCTTGTCCACGACCGCGGCCAGACCGAGCCGAGCAGCGCGCAATTGTTGCACGATTCGGTAGGCAGGCTCCTCCTCCGTGGTCGTCACAATGCGCCGAACATAATTGCCCAGCGGTTTGTTTCCGTTTTGGTCAAGCAGAATATCGAGGACGTTGACCAGTCCCGAGGGTTGACCTCCCGGTGGAACCACCGGCAGACGATCAAGATCGCAAGCAGCCGAGAGCTCCACCGCTTCCTGAGTTGACGCGGTCGGCTGCAACGCGACGACTTTGGCCGCGGGCAACATCACGTCACGAACTTTAACCCGGCTAAAGTCCACGACGTTATGAATCATCGCGCGCTCCGTCGAAGTGAGTGATCCCTCGCGCTCGCTATCGGTGGTGATCTGCTTTAGCTCTTCGCGCGCGGCAAAAAGCCGGGCGCGTTTTGCCGCACGCGCCGGCAGAAGCAGCTTACCAAGCCTTGCACCAAGTTCGAGCAGAGGTGAAAACAACATCGACGCGAACTCGAGCACGCCGGCGAGCCGGGCTAAGGCGCGAAAAGGAAATCGCCGGAAGAGCGATTTGGGCAACACCGAGAGCAGGAACAGATAAACCGGCAGCGCGACTGCCAGGGCGAAAAAGTAGCCCGCGTAATGGTACGACCGGACGAGCTGCCGGGTCAGGAGGAGCAGACCGATGATGTCGGCTGCATTCGTGCACAGCAAAACGGTCGCCAGCAATCGCTCCGGGTGTTTGAGCAGGCGATTCAACCGCAAAGCCGCCGGTACGCGACGCTTCACATTCTGCCGCAACCGCACGGGATCGATCGAGAGCAGGCCGCTCTCAATTCCGTTGAAGAAAAACGAAACAATCCAACAACAGAAAATGATGAACCACACAATCATGCTGCAGCCTCGAACGCAGTCGTTTTCTCCAGTAGAACTTCCTCGATCCGTTTGCGCCCAGAGCGACGCACGGTAATGGTAAGACGCGGAATCTCGAGTTTTGTGCCGGAGGGCGGCAAATACCCGAGCCGGGTAAAGACGAGTCCGCCGATCGTGTCTATTCCATCCGCGTCGATCTGAAAGCCGAGATGTTCGCTTAAATCATCCAGACGCGCGTTACCGCTCACAAGAAATCTGCCGTTTCCGAGCGGTTCGATGTAAAGGGCGACATCATCCCGAGGCAGCGCGTCGCTAAGGATCTCTTCCACGATGTCGTCCATGGTGATGATCCCTTCGGTGCCGCCAAATTCGTCAACGACCACTGCCATTCCCTGGGGATGAGTGAGAAAAAGCTTGAGCAACTCCAGCGCAGCCATCGTCTCGGGCACAAATGAGGGAGCGATGAGTTTTTCGGTGTAATGTTCTGACGGATCGAGCAGGAACAGTTTCACGTCGATAATCCCGAGAACTTGATCAGGCGTATCAACATAAACCGGAACGCGCCGATGACGTTTCTCCTTCAACTGCGCGATCGCATCCTGGTTCGTCAGATCATCTGGCAGCATGAAACTATCGACGCGCGGTGTCATGCAGTCCTTTGCCGTTTTGTCCCCGAGCTTGATGATTTCGTGGATCATTTCGGCTTCGCCTTCATACAAAGCGCCCTCTTCTTCACCCATTTCAAGCAGGGTTCCCAATTCCTCATCGCTCAAACGCGCTCGAGTGCGCAGATGCCTGGGCGTGAGTAGGTCGACGACATAAGCGCTGACCTTCTCTAGCCCACGGCCGATGCGGTCGAGCAGCGGCATGGCTATTTGCAGTGTGAAAGTGCTTATCGCTGATAGTCTGTACGGCGCCGAGAGCGCGAGGAGTTTCGGAATTAAATCGCAGAGTAGCACTACAACGGTAAAGATCGCGATTCCAACCAGCCACTGCGGAATGCGTCCTGCCAGCGGGCCCTCCCATAAGAAGAAGAGACACAACACCACTAGAACGACATTTATCAGTCCGTCGCCGAGCAGCAGGACGTTTAGAACTCGACGCGGATTTTCGCGGAAAAGTTGTATGAATTTCGTAAGGCCCGGATGATTCGCTTCCAGACGGCGTAATTGATGTGGCTTCAATAGGAAAAGGGCGGTTTCCACTCCGGAAAAGAGCGCGGAGCAGAAGATCAAAATTACGATGACGGCCAGCAAAATGGCCAGCGTGAGGCCAGTCATTTTCTGTGACACGGCGTCGCGCGCCGAAGGGGTCGCCTTTCCCTCGCGAGGGAGAGGACGCGGGTGAGGGTGTCCTCAGAAGAGCTGATAGATGGTGGTTTGCTCATTATCTGAGCCGGACGCAAATTAAAGCTCTCCATGGGCAAAGGCGAGCGGATTTCACAGTTGATGACCGAGTTCAGCGGCGACGCTGTGGACCCGGACCAGACTGACGTTGCAAGCCACCCGTTTTACCGCGCCTTTTTCCATTGGTGGAACGAGCAACGTTATTACGAAGCACACGACGTTCTCGAGCAGCTCTGGCTCAAGACGAAATCGCCCGATGCCGATTATTTCAAAGGGTTGATACAGGCCGCCGGCGCGTTCGTTCATCTTCAGAAGCGATACCAACATCCATCGCATGCAAAGCACAGCAGGCGTTTGCCTCCAGCGGTGCGTTTATTCCGGCTCGCAGAGAAAAACCTGTCGAGGTTCGGCCCACGTCATTGCGGACTGGATGTCGCCGCGCTGTGCCAGCTCTTGCGCGCATACTCCGATGAGATCGTTGCGTCCGATTACAAAACTAATCCGTGGTCGCCGGAAACGGCGCCGAAGCTGAAGCTCGGGTAGGGACATCGCGCTGCGATGTCCGGACGGCGCAGCGCGCCGTCCCTACCCTGTAAAGATCAGTTTTATTCCCGCAATGAGCAGCACCGTCGCGAGGCAAAGTGAAATCACTCGAACAGCGAAACGTCTGCTCCCCAGATGCGAGCCGATGACGCCGCCGATAATCGCAGCCGCCGCGAGAATCAGCCCTAGCGACGGGATGTAACGAGTTTTTGTAAAGTAGCCGATCAGGCCGGCGATCGAGTTTACCCAAATGAAGAGCGCCGACACGGCAGCGGCCTGGCGAATGTGCGCCCATCGACAGAACAGCAGCAGCGGTGTGAGAAATATTCCGCCACCGGTCCCAGTAAGCCCTGCCAGAAATCCGAGGCCTGCCCCGACGCTTATCGCCACCGGCTGTGATGGGGGATAAGTTTGCGGAGGATCGCTCCGTCGAAACAGAAGTCGCGCGGCGGAGAAAAGCAGCACAATGCCAATTAGAATTCTCAGAACCGAAGCAGACGGCTGCAAATAACCGCCGACGTACGCAGCCGGGATGGAAAGCAGCGCAAATGGCCAAAACAGTTGCCACGAAAAATGACCGGCGCGCCAGAATTGAAATGCGCCAATCGAAGCGACCAAAATGTTCAGCACAAGCGCAGTCGGACGAATGACGGTCGGCGCTATTCCGAACAGCGTCATCGTAGCGATGTACCCCGACGCACCGGCGTGACCGACCGACGAGTACAGGAATGCGATCACCCCGATGGCGAGAAAAAGAAGAATGAGATGCGTCGCGTCCATGTTTTGTTATGTCGAGCGGAGTCGAGACATCTCTAAGTCTTGGGATGCCTTCGCTACCGCCCGCTAAAAACAGCCAGAGATTCCTCGACTTCGCTCGGAATGACAAGAATGGTGCTGTGAACTTGCGCTGGGCTGTTCTGGTTCCATGACAAGCTATTTCCGCTTTGGATTTCTCGCGCTAACGTGGTTGGTGACGTCGAGCGATAGTTTTGCTGAGCAGACGCCTGCGCAATCCGGGCACACAAACCGGCTCGCGCACGAGAAGTCGCCATACCTTCTCCAGCACGCGCACAATCCAGTCGATTGGTATCCATGGGGCGAAGAAGCATTCGGCAAGGCGCGTCGCGAAAACAAACCGATCTTTCTATCGGTCGGCTATTCCACGTGCCACTGGTGCCATGTGATGGCGCACGAATCATTCGAAAGCGAAGACGTGGCCACGATCATGAATCGCGAGTTCGTGAACATCAAGGTTGATCGTGAAGAACGTCCCGATGTTGATCGCGTTTACATGACCTTTGTGCAGGCGACGACCGGAGGTGGCGGCTGGCCGATGAGCGTTTGGCTGACACCCGATCTGAAGCCGTTTGTCGGCGGAACTTATTTTCCGCCAGAGGACCGATATGGTCAGCCCGGATTCAAGAAGGTGCTCGAACGAGTCGCGACCGCTTGGAAGGAAAATCACGTCAACATCGTAGAGCAGGGCGACAAAATCGTTGACGCGCTGCGCGAATCTCAAGGAGCGGCAAAACCGGAAGGCGAAATCGACGCTGCGGTCTTGGAGGCTGCTTACAAGCAGCTTGATCGCAGTTACGACCCGAAAGAAGGCGGATTCGGTAACGCGCCAAAATTTCCGCGTCCGGTCGCGCTCAATTTCCTCACCCGATTCTACGCGCGCGATCCCAAGAGCGATGCTGGCAAACAAGCGCTCGAAATGGCGCTATTCACGCTTCGCAAAATGGCGGCAGGCGGCATGCATGATCATATCGGCGGCGGTTTTCACCGTTACTCGGTCGATCGTTACTGGCACGTGCCGCACTTCGAAAAAATGCTCTACGATCAGGCGCAGCTCGCAGCCGCTTATCTTGACGCCTTTCAGATTACTCACGATCGGCAATATGAATCAGTCGCCCGCGACATTCTCGATTACGTCGCCCGCGACATGACCTCGAAGGAAGGCGGATTTTTCTCAGCCGAAGATGCCGACAGCCCTGTAGCCGGGATCGGCGATCCCGGCCACCGCAAGACTGCCGAGGGCGCGTTCTACGTTTGGACGAAAAAAGAGATTGATGCGGCGCTCGGCGATGCCGCTGACATTTTCGATTTCCACTACGGCGTGCAAGCGCACGGCAACGCGCCTGAAGGAAGCGATCCGCACGATGAATTCCGCGGAAAAAATATTCTAATTGAACGACACACGATCGCACAAACGGCAGAGCATCTTAAGAAAAACGAAAAGGAAATTGGCGAATCGCTCGCGCAGAGCCGCGAAAAATTGTTTCCCATTCGCGCGAAACGTCCGCGCCCGCACCTCGACGATAAGATCATCGCTGCGTGGAATGGCCTGATGATCTCTGCGTTTGCGCGCGCCGCGCAAGTGCTGGACGACCCGCGTTATCTGGAAATCGCGACGCGCGGCGCAAAATTCCTGCGGGCAAATCTCTATGAAGAAAAGAGCAAATTGCTCTATCGGAATTATCGCGGAGGTCGCAGCGACATTGAAGGTTTCGCAGACGATTACGCGTTTGTCATCCAGGGTCTCCTCGACCTTTACGAAGCGTCATTCAATGTCGAGTGGTTGAAGCTTGCGAACGAGTTGCAAGAGACAAATGACCGCTTGTTTTTTGACGAGAAAAACGGCGGCTACTTCAGCAACAGCGGCAAGGACGAAAGCGTGTTCCTGCGGATGAAAGACGACAATGACGGCGCAGAGCCGGCTGCGAGTTCACTCGCGGCGCTTAATCTTTTGCGCTTATCGCAGCTCCGCGACGACCAAAAGATGGCGGAGCGCGCCAGAAAAACGATCGATGCATTTGCAACTACACTTTCGCATTTCCCCAGCGCTATGCCACAAATGCTGGTGGCGCTCGATTACTCGTTAAGTAAGCCGCGACAGATCGTGATCGCTGGCAAAAAAGATGCGCCCGAAACAAAAGCGCTGCTCAAAGAGGTGCATCGTCATTTTCTGCCAAAGACCATCCTTCTTTTGGCGGATGGCGGCGAAGGCCAGAAATATCTCGGGGAGAAGAATGAAGCCATCCGCGCCATGTCTCTGGTTGAAGGCAAACCCGCCGCATACGTCTGTGAAAATTTCACCTGCAAAGCGCCAGTAACCGACGCCGGGCAACTAGCCAAATTACTCAACCTTTAGCGAGGCTTCGCGGCGGATGTCGGGCTGCTAGGCTGACTCGGCTGGCAGGCTGCCAGCCTGCCGAGTCAGCCAAGCTGGCTGACCTCCATGCGCGTCTATTTGCTGCCGGGTTTAACCGTCGGCATTCTGGCAAGATCAGCCGGCAGATCATTCGCTGGGAAATTCTCAACCGTCATTTCGACCAAGCTCACGAACGGGCATTTAAAATCCGGTTTTGCATCGCCGCTGCGATCGACAATCACGCCGACTGCGGAGACGATGCCGCCGTGGGTCCGGACGATGTCGATTGTTTCCTGGACGCGTCCGCCGCGGGTGACGACGTCTTCGACAACAATGAATCTTTCGCCCGGTGAAATTTGAAAACCGCGGCGCAAGACGAGCTTGCCTTCTTCTTTTTCGACAAAGATGTGGCGTTTACCGAGTGAACGGCCGACTTCCTGGCCAACAATAATTCCCCCGAGAGCTGGGGAGATGACTGTATCACAATCAAATTTCCGCAGTTTGTCGGCGAGTTGTCCGCATACCTCCGCAGCGATATGTGTGTGCTG
>Ga0209377_1003062_pt1 | contig 10807 bp, 9 predicted proteins | sample GraSoiAngelo_141_FD_185898 | JGI IMG/M metagenome (GOLD analysis project Ga0209377, IMG submission 185898) | Grasslands soil microbial communities from the Angelo Coastal Reserve, California, USA - 14_0929_12_40cm (SPAdes) (version 2) | ecosystem: Environmental > Terrestrial > Soil > Grasslands ...
CCGCCTCGGTGCCGTCCTCGGAGACGCGGCGCGACACCTCGGCGAGGCTCTCGGTCGCCTCGAGCCCGCCCGACACTTCGCCTTCTTCCGCCTGCACCCCCTCGCGGATGACGCCGGTCGACTGGGCCACGGCGTTCGCTACCTCGCGCAGCGCCTGTGCCGCCCGCGCGAGCGTGGCGAGCTGCTGCGTGAGGGACTCGACCGTCTCCACCAGCGGGCGGCGCAGCTCCGTGATGTGGATCGCGGTGGCGAGCTGGTTGGCGAACGTCGCGATCGTCACCACGTCCTTCGACCGGTACGTCTTGCGCTTGTGGTGCTCGAGCTCGAGCGTGCCGATCACCTGGCCGCCGAACTTGAGCGGCACCATCACGAGGCTCTGCACCGCCAGCGAGGCATCCGCGATGCGCTTGTCGCGGGTGACGTCGTCGATCACCACCGTATCGCCGCTCTGTGTCACCTGCTCGCGCAGCGCCGCGGTGTCGGGGGAGGGCTCGCCGCGCTCGGCGCGTCCGATCACGCCCCGATAGGCGAGCTGCAGCCGGCCGTCCCGGCGCCGGTAGATCCGAAAGTCCCCCCAGTCCACCAGCCGGTGCGCCAGCCGCTCGATGCGCGCGAACGAGTCCTCCAGGCTGATGTTGCTCGTGATCACCGCCTCGACCGCATGGATCTTATTCAGCTCCTCCGCCGAGATCGCCTCCTCCAGCATGGTCTTGAACAACAGACCGAGGAAGCCGAGCAGCGCGGCCACGATGAGCCAGACTTCCGGCGGCCAGAACACCACCGTTCCGACCAACGTGGCCGATGCCATCACGGTGGCGCCGAAGCTGATGCACTCGTACCGGAAGATGAGCATCCGCTCGTCGCGTTCGAGCTTGCCGCGGATGGTCAGCGCGAAGTAGAACAGCAGCCGGCTGAACCCGAAATAGGCGAGGCCAAACAGCACCAGCGGCAGCAACATCTCGACATGCAGCCCCGGCGCGACCCCTGCCGCGTGCACGATCAGGCCGTATACGCCGTACGCGCCCACCAACGCCAGCACTTCGCGTCCCAGGTTCACCAGGGCGGCCCGGAACATCTTCTTGTGCAACAGCCAATCCGCAAGCAACACGCTGGCCGAGATCGCGAGCGCTGTGGCAGGCAGGCCGACCAGCAGGCTCCCGGTGAGCGCGACGAGCCCGGTCTGGGTCAGATAGGAGTACTTGCTGAGCGGGATCTGCAGGCCACGCAGCGCCACGGCGGCGACCAGCATGACCCCGATCTCGAGTAGCTGGTGCATCCACCGGGGATCGGCGATCAGCACGGCGAGCAGCACCACGGGTCCGGCGATCGCCAGGCCCCGGCTGTACAGCGTGACGAGCCGGTTGGCCGTCATGGGCTGTTCCCCGCCTCGTGCACTGCGGCGGCGAGCCTGCGGAGCAGCTGATCCGCCGCGGGGAGACCCCCTGTGCCCAGCGCCTCGATCAGGGCGCTTCCCACGACGACGCCGTCCGCGAGCCGCGCGGTGGCGCGTGCCTGCGCGGGTGTACTGATGCCGAAGCCCACCGCCAGCGGGAGCGGGCTCGCCGCGCGTACGCGTGCTACGTGCTCCGGGAGATCGGGCGGCACCTGGTCGCGCGCGCCGGTGACACCGAGACGCGAGATCAAGTAGAGGAACCCGCCGGCGTCACGCACCGCGCGCTCCAAGCGTTGCGGCGTCGTGGTGGGCGCGAGCAGGCGAATCAGCGCCAGCGGGCTGGCCTGCACGACCCGCTCCAGGGCGGGATCGGCGCCCGCGGGAAAGTCGGTGAGCAGCAGCCCCGCCACCCCCGCCGCGTGGGCGTCCGTGACGAAGCGCTCCAGCCCGTACGCCATCACCGGATTCACGTAGGTCATGACGATCACCGGGATGCCGAGCCCGGCGCGTGCGATCAGCTCGAGCACGCGCGGCACGGTCATCCCGCCGTCGAGCGCCGCCTGCGTAGAGCGCTGGATCGTGGGGCCGTCGGCGAGGGGATCGCTGAACGGCACGCCCACCTCCACGAAATCCGCGCCGGCGGCTTCGGCGAGCCGCAGCGCCGCGAGTGACGTCTCGGGGGTGGGATGGCCGGCGGTGAGGTACGGGATGAGCGCGGCGCGGCGCTCGCGCGGTCCCGCCTGTTCTCGGATTGCCCGCCAGCGCGCCGCGATCGGGTGATCAGACAAAATAATCGCTGACGTTGATGCCGTACTTGACCGGGTCGGTGACCTTGACGATCGTGCGCGGGAAGTTGCCCTGCGCATCGCGTTGTGCCAAGTCGGCGAGGAAGCCGGGATGGTGCAGCGCGCCCTCGGGCGACGCCACGACGCGCACGACGGGCCGGTGCACATGGGTGACGTCGGGGTTGGCGCCGTGGACGATCGCGACCTCGTAGGTGTCGAGGATGACGCAGGTGCCCACGGGGTAGATCCCGATCAGGTTGATGAAGGCCTTGACCACGATCGGGTCGTAGCCGCGCCGCGGGTTGTCCCACATCTCCTTCAGCACCTGATCGGGCTGAATCGGCACGGTTTGATACACGCGCCGGCTGGTCGCGGCATCGAAGCCGTCCGCGACCGCCACGATCTTCGAGTAGATCGAGAGGTCCCGCCCCCGCAGCGACTTGGGGTAGCCGGTGAGATCCGTCTTCATGTGGTGCTCGTAGGCGACGATCATCCCGCGGTAGGGGATCTCGCCGTAGCCGCGCAGTCCGAACAGCGTCAGCACACCGAGCCAAGGGTGGGCCTGCATGATGCGCCATTCTTCGTCGGTCAACCCGCCTTGCTTGTTGAGTACCTCGAGCGGGACGCGGGACTTGCCGACGTCGTGGAACAGCGCCGCTATGCCGAGGTCGTAGAGCTGTAGTTTGGTGAGGCCGAGCTTGCGGCCCAGCGCCACCGAGAAGATGCAGACGTTGACCGAGTGGGTGAACGTGTACTCGTCGTAGTCGCGCAGCGTCGTGAGGCCCACCAGGGACGCCTCGTTGTTCAGCACCTGGTCGACGATCGCCTGCACGGCGCGCTTCACCTTCTTGACGTTGGCGGTCCGGCCCATCCGGATGCTGTTGATGACTTCCTTGGTCACCGCGACCGAGCGGGCGTACGTGCGCTTGGCGGCCTCCTTCTGCCGCTCCTCCTCCTCGACGTCCTCGTCGGCCTCGAGCGGCGGCTCGACGCTGATGAACGACACCCCGCCATCCGTGAGCTTCTGACCGAGCTCGAACACCTTGTTGGGGCTCGCCTCCTTGGCCGCGTACGACAGCAGCAGCGAGACGAAGATCTGCATCTGCTTACGATCGACGCCCTCGTCGACGCGCACCGCGCCAATGCCGCACTGCCGCAGCACGCCGAGGATGTGGGAGAACGACGCGTAGTTGTCGAGGTCCAGCCGCAAGCGGGTGGCGTTCACGAAGAGAAACTCGCCTTGCAGGCGCAGCTCGAGCTCCTTCTCGACGTCGAGCAGGTGCTTCGTCGTGGCCGCGAGGTCGTCCAGCGCCTTCTGCACCTGTGCGTTCTCGACGGGATAGAGCTTGAGTGAGCGGAACGCGGTGTACAGCACCACGAGGAACTCGCGGCCGGCATGCCGGAGGAAACCGTCCGTCGTCTGGACGGTTTCCGCGATCGACTGCTTGGGCGGGCCGCCGCCGCTCACCCGCCCACCTCCCGCAGCGCGCGGCTCACCGCGTTGCGCACCAGCGGCTCCTTGTCCTGTGCGGCCCGCTCGAGCACGGCGCGCGCCTCGGGCGTCCGGACCTTGCCCAGCGCCATGGCCGCACAGGCGCGCGTCTCCGGGTCCTCCTTCTTGCCCAGCAGCCCCTTGGCCGCGAGCATCTTCTCGAGCACCGGGATGCCGCGCGCGCCCACCAGCGACCCGAAGGCTTCGAAGAACGTCATCTTCTCCGTCAAGTCGGCGTTTCTGAGCTTCGAGCCCGTGACCATGCTCTCGACGCGGGTCGCCGCGTTGCGGTAGCCGCGCGAGGCGACGAAGCGCACGGCGGCGATCCGCACGTCGCGGTCCGAGTCGTCGATCGCCTTCTCGAGCAGGCGCATCGCGCTGGGGCTCGCGATGGCGGTGAGCGCTTCCACCACGGCGAGCTTGAGCGTTCGGTCGTTCGATTGGAGCAGCGGCTCCATCCCGTCGGGCGCACCGGGGAGCTTGAGCCGCCCCGCCAGCTTCACCATCTCGAGCTGGGCGGCGCTGTCCTCGCTCGCCAGCGCCTTGAGCACTTCCGTCGCGTTGGCCTGGGCCAGCCGGGCGGCCGCGCCGTGCACCAGCTCCCGCACTCGCTCGTTGTTGAGCCGCGGCAGCCAACCCATCAGGGTCGCCAGCGCCTCGGCCCGGAGCTCCTGGAACAGCTCCGCCAGCTCCTCTTCGGTGGGGTGCACCGTCGCTTCGTCCAGCGACTGGATCAGCTGGGAGAGGGCGTCCCGCTGTGACAGCCGGGCCGGCAGGCCCTCCAGGGTCTGACGGTGCTCGGGGATCAGCTCGCGGGCGCGCTGCAGGATGACGCGCGCTTCGCGCAGGATGAACGCGACCGAGCGGAAGTCGGCGGCGCCGAGCAGGTAGGGGATGAAGTTCTCGAGGATCGAGATCAGCTCGGCCCGCACCGTGCCGTAGGTCTGCAGCTCGAGCAGGTCGAACAGCATCGCGAGCACGTTGTGACGCAGGTCCTGCGAGTACTCCCGCTCGACGTCCTTCTTGAGGTAGTCGACCTCCTTGTCTTCGAGGAAGTAGAGCGTCGTGTCGAAATCGTCCATCGACACCAGCCCCTCGCGCTTGGGGGGCGCCTCCTCCTCGACGTACTGGCGCACCTGCGTGGGCGGCGTGGTCGGGATCGTCGCACCGGCCTCGATCGGCACGGCGTTCTCGGTGGCGAGCTCGCGGAACGTGTAGGCGACGAGCTGGAAGTCCTGCGCCCAGAGGAGGGTCAGCAGGTCGTCCGGGGCGTCCGCCTGGAGGTTCTTCGCCTGCTGCAGCACGCCGAGAAAGCGCACGATCTCGACGTCCTCGACGCCGGGCTTCAACGCGAGTGAGCGGACGCCGTCCTTGTAGAGCGTCCACGCGACGCTCTCGCTGCGGTTGTCCTGGCTGTAGACGACCGCGTCTTCCCAGCGGATCTCGGTCTCGGCCACGTCGAACACGAGGTCGTCGGTGGCCTGCCAGATCTGGCGCAGCGCCGCACGAATGTTATCCACCGCACGCTGGTAGACGGGATTGTTCGGCAGGTAGAGCTGCGTCGCCCGCAGCCCTTTCGACAGGACCTGCCACAGCTCCTCGACCTGCGACGGCGGTAACGCCAGTTCCGATACGGGCGGGTTCGTCAGAGTGCCGCTCCCGTCAGTTCGGCGACCATCGCGACGTCCTTGTCGCCCCGGCCGCTCAGGTTGATGAGGACGACATCGCCCGCACGCCAGTGCCCGCGGCGGCCCATCACCCAGGCGACGGCGTGGGCGCTCTCCAGGGCCGGCAAGATACCCTCGAGGCGGGACAGCGCGCCGAACGCGTCGAGCGCCTGCCGGTCGGTCACCGCCTCATACAATACGCGACCGGTGTCTTTCAGGTAAGCGTGCTCCGGCCCCACCCCGGGGTAGTCGAGCCCCGCGGAGACGCTGTGGGCGGGCTGGACCTGGCCGTCGGCGTTCTGGAGCAGATAGCTCAGGCTGCCGTGGAACACGCCTGGGCGGCCGCGCGCCAATGACGCCGCATGGTGGCCGCTGGCCAGCCCCTCCCCCGCGGCTTCGACGCCCACGAGCTCGACGCCCGTGTCGTCGAGAAAGGCGCTGAAGATGCCGATCGCGTTGGAGCCGCCGCCGACGCACGCCACGACGGTGCGCGGCAACCGCCCGCAGCGTTCCAGCACCTGCGCGCGCGCTTCGCGCCCGATCACCGCTTGGAAATCGCCGACGATGCGCGGGAACGGATCGGGTCCCACCACGGAGCCGATGATGTAATGCGTGGTGGTCACGTTCGTGACCCAATCCCGTAACGCTTCGTTGGTCGCGTCTTTGAGGGTCTTGGTGCCGGAGGTCACGGGCACGACCTGTGCGCCCATCAGCTCCATGCGGTACACGTTGAGCCGCTGGCGTCGCATGTCGGCTTCGCCCATATACACCACGCACGCGAGCCCGAACCGCGCGCACACAGTGGCGGTGGCGACGCCATGCTGGCCGGCGCCCGTCTCGGCGATGATGCGCTGCTTGCCCATGCGCCGCGCCAGCAGCACCTGACCGAGCGTGTTGTTGATCTTGTGGGCGCCGGTGTGGTTCAGGTCCTCGCGCTTGAGCAGCACGACGACGCCCTCGCCCAGCTGCGTGCCGAGTCGCGGCGTTTCGGTGATGGGGGTGGGCCGCCCGACGTAGTCCTTGAGCAGCGCGTCGAGCTCCGCCCAGAACCGCGGGTCGCCCTGCGCCTCCCGGTAGACCGCCGCGAGCTCCTCGAGCGCGGCGATCAAAGTCTCAGGGACATAGCGCCCACCATACGGTCCGAACCGACCATCGACCGCACGCTCGACCGGCCTGGGAGTGCTCACCGTCTCCTCCGTCGCCGCGCTACACCCGTCAGCGCCCGCACCGCCGCCGCCGGGTCCTCACTGCGTGCCACCGACGTGCCCACCAACACCAGATCCGCGCCTACCGCCGCCATCCGCTCGACGTCCGCGCGTGCCTCGATGCCGCTTTCGGCGACCGCCGGCACGCCCGCCGGGACGCGGGCCAGCAGTGCCTCCGCGATCCGGAGGTCCACCGCGAAGGTCGCCAGGTCGCGGCTGTTCACCCCGACCGCCGTGGGTTCGGCGGCGAGCGCCTCATCGAGCTCCGCCTCCGAATGGACCTCCACCAATACGCCCAACCCGTGGTCCCGTGCCGTGCGCGCGAGGGCTTGCAAGCGCCCGGTCGCGAGGGCGCGCACGATCAACAGCACGGCGCTCGCCCCCGCCACCCGCGCCTCCAACAGCTGCAGCTCGTCGAGGATGAAGTCCTTCCGCAACACCGGCACCGAGACGGCCTGTACCACGCGCGCCAGGTCGTCGAGCGACCCGCCGAAGTACGTCTCGTCCGTCAAGACCGAGATCGCGACCGCACCTCCCCGCTGGTACGACGCCGCGTGGCGCGCGGGATCGAGGTCCTCTCGGATGGCGCCGGCCGAAGGGGACCGTCGCTTCATCTCTGCGATCACGCCCACCGTGGCTTGCCCTGCCCCTGCCCCTGCCCCTGCCCCTGCCCCCTGCCCTGCGTCGCCCTCCCCGTGCAGCGCCCGCGTGAACGAACGCGGCGGGGGCGCTGCCGCGGCCCGGCGCTCGAGCTCGCCGGCACGGGAGCGGAGACCGGCGATCCGACCCCGCGTGGCGGAAAGGATGGCGTCGAGGCTCGCTCCTGTCATCCTTGCGTTCGGTGCATTTTCGGGTAGATTTGCTTCGGGTTATCTTCGGGAGACAGCGTGCCGCTCACTCGCCGTCAGCGCGAGATCCTGGACTTCATTTCGGGCCACATCACGGCCAAGGGCTACGCTCCGAGCTTCGAGGAGATCGCTCGACAGTTCGGCTTTCAGTCCCTGGCCACCGTGCACGAGCATCTCACCAACCTCGAGCGCAAAGGCTACATCCGCCGCTCCCACAACGAGAGCCGGGCCATAGAAGTCGTGCCGCCCAAGGGGCAGACCGGCGCCACCGAGCTGCCGTTGTTCGGGCTCGTAGCGGCGGGCGAGCCCGTTGAGGCCGTGAGCGGGAACGAAACGATCGCCGTGCCCGACGAGCTCATTCCGCGCCGCGGCCGCAGCTACGTGCTCAAGGTCCGCGGCCAGTCGATGATCGACGAGCACATCAAGGACGGCGATTTCATCGTCGTGCACGAACGTAACCAGGCCGACAATGGCCAGACCGTGGTGGCGCTCGTGCACGGCTCCAGCGCCACGGTGAAACGGTTCTACCGCGAGCCGGGCGGCTGGATCAGACTCGAGCCCGCGAACCCCACCATGCGCCCGCTGCGGGTGAACGAGCGCGATGTCGTCGTGCAGGGCATCGTGGTCGGGGTGATCCGCAAGTACTAAGCGCCGGCGGCGCGGCGTAACCGGTCCAGAGCCGCGCGGGCCGCCCCGGTCGCGACCACCCCACGCGCCCGTGCGATCCCCTCCTCGTACGTCGGCACGATCCCCGCGACGTACACCGCGGCGCCTGCGTTGAGCAGCAACGCCGCCAGCCCCGCAGCGTCGCCCCCCGCTCGGGCGTCGGCAAGCAACCCTTCGATGCGCGCGGCGTTCGCCGCCGGGTCCCCGCCGCGCAGTGCAGCGGGATCGGTGATCGCCAGTCCGTAGCGGGCTGGGTCCAGCTCCCATGTCGACACGTGCCCCGCCCGCACCTCCCACACGTCGGTGATCCCCACGGGCGAGATCTCGTCCATCCCCACTCGCCCATGGACCACCAGCGCGTGCTCGGCGCCTCCCCCCAGTCGCGCCAGCGCGCCGGCTACGAGCGGGGCACGGTCACGGTCGGCGACGCCCACCACTTGGCGGCGCACACCGGCCGGGTTGGCGAGCGGACCCAGTAGGTTCATCACCGAGGGCACGCCGAGCTCGCGTCGCACCGGTCCCGCGTGCTTCATCGCGGGATGGAAGTTCGGTGCGAACAAGAAAGTGATGCAGGCCTCGCGTAACACCCGCCCCGCTTCGGCCGCGTCCAGGCTGATGCGCACCCCCAACGCCTCCAGCACGTCCGCCGAGCCGCACAGCGATGTGAACGAGCGGTTGCCGTGCTTCGCCACCGATGCGCCCGCACCGGCGGCGACGAACGCCGCGGCCGTCGAGATGTTGAACGTGGGGACCGTGCCGCCCCCCGTGCCACACGTATCGACGAGATGATCGCCGGAGGCCTCCACCGGCACCATCGCATCGCGCAGCGCGCGAGCCGCGCCCGCCACCTCGTCCGCCGTCTCGCCCTTGACCCGCAGGCCCATCAGGAGGGCCGCGATCTGCGCGGGGGTCGCTTCGCCCCGCATCACTGTGCCGAACACGGCGGCGCTCTGGCTCTCGGTGAGCGAGCGGCGGTTCGCGAGGGCGGCGATCGCCTCGATCAGCGGCGCGGGTGCAACGGGGGGCGGGGCGGGCAGGGGGGTCGGGGGGGTGCGGGGCATCGCGATTTCTGGCTCGTCAAAAGCTACGCGGAAAAATCGCCTTTTGTCAAATAGGACAACGGGTTGCGTGGCTTGATTGGCCCTCCCTTTCGTCCTATCTTTCGGCCGTGGCGCCCGTGTCGCCCGCGACGAGCCGGCCCTGCCTCGCCGTGGTGCAATACGACGGGGCCCAGTTCGTCGGCTGGCAGCGCCAGCGCGACGGGCGTACCGTGCAAGCGGAGTTCGAAGCCGTGTTGGAGCGCCTCATGAGCCGGCGCACCACGGCGACGGGAGCGGGTCGCACCGATACGGGGGTGCACGCGCTCGGCCAGGGGGTCGGGTTCGGCGCGGCCGGGCGCTGGGGCGAGGACCCCGAGGGGTTGCGGCGGGCGCTGAACGCCCTGCTGCCGCGGGATGTGTGGGTCGAGCGGGTCCACGCAATGCAGCCGGGGTTTCACGCCCGCAAGAGCGCCGTGGCCCGCCGCTACCGCTATGTGATCGGCACGGACGACGCGGCGCGCTCGCCGTTCCGCCGGCCGTACGAGTGGGCGCTCGGGTGCCCGCTCGACCAGGCTGCCCTGGCGGGTGCGGCCCAGACGCTTGTCGGAGAGCACGATTTCCGCGGCCTCGCCGCGGCCGGGCAGGTGAAGCCCCACTACCGCAGCCGCGTGGCGCTCGCCGAGTGGGCGCCGCGGACTGATGGCGCGGGGGTCACCTTCACGATCGAGGCCGACCGGTTCCTGCATCGCATGGTGCGCTTCCTCGTGGGCGCGATGGTGGACGTCGCCCTCGGTCGGCGCCCGCTGTCGGACCTTCCCCGCTTGCTCAGCGCGACGGACAACCAGGCGGCCAGCCCGCCCGCTCCGCCCCAGGGGTTGTATCTGGAGGCCGTGCGCTATCCCGCTGACCTCTACGCCGAGGCCGAGTCATGAAGTTCTTTCTCGATACCGCGAGTCTCAAAGACATCAGCTGGGCGAGCCAGGCCGGTCTCATCGACGGCGTGACGACCAACCCGTCGCTGCTCGCCAAACAGGCAGGCGACCTCGACCCCAAGGACGTGCTGAAGGAGATCTGCTCGCTGGTGGAGGGTCCTGTCTCGGCCGAAGTCGTCGCGCTCGACACCGATGCCATGGTGCGCGAAGGCGGCGAGCTCGCCAAGATCGCCGACAACATCGTCGTCAAGATCCCGATGACCGAGGCCGGGATGGTGGCGGTGCGGCGGCTCGCGAGCGAGGGCATCAAGACGAACGTGACGCTGTGCTTCTCGAGCGTGCAGTGCCTCATCGCCGCCAAGGCGGGCGCCACGTACGTGAGCCCGTTCATCGGGCGGCTCGACGACGTGGGTCAGGAGGGGATGGACGTGATCCGCGAGGCTCGGGTGATCTTCGACAATTACCAGATCGCGACGGAGATCCTCGCGGCCTCGATCCGCCACCCGCGCCACGTGGTCGAGGCGGCGATGATCGGCGCCGACGTGGCGACGCTGCCTCCCGACGTCTTGAAGAAGCTGCTGCTGCACCCGCTCACCGACCGCGGGCTCGAGCAGTTCCTAGCGGACTGGAACAAGCGGGTGGCGCGCGCGAAGGCCGCGGTTTGACATACCTCTCGCCGTTGGGCCAGCGCTACGCTTCTCCCGCGATGCAGGCGTTGTGGGGAGAGCGCCGGCGGATCGGCCTGTGGCGGCGGCTGTGGCTCGCGCTCATGGAGGCCG
>Ga0209377_1003065_pt1 | contig 10804 bp, 10 predicted proteins | sample GraSoiAngelo_141_FD_185898 | JGI IMG/M metagenome (GOLD analysis project Ga0209377, IMG submission 185898) | Grasslands soil microbial communities from the Angelo Coastal Reserve, California, USA - 14_0929_12_40cm (SPAdes) (version 2) | ecosystem: Environmental > Terrestrial > Soil > Grasslands ...
GTCTGGACGGGGAACACCGGGCTGAACGACGTGTAAGGATCTTGAGGGATGAAGGTGATCGCGCGCCCGCGCACGCGGTCGTTGACCGCGGCGGGGTCCTCTCGCAGCAGGTCCACACCCTTGAAGCGCACCTCGCCGCCGCGGATGCGCGCGGCCCCGGTGGGCAGGATCCCGAGGATGGCGCGCGCGAGGGTCGTCTTGCCGCAGCCGCTCTCGCCGACGAGACCGACGACCTCGCCGGGGCCGACGTCGAGGTTGATGCCGTCGAGCACCTGCGCCACGCCCCCGTCGGTGACGAAGTCGACGCTGAGCCCGCGCACGGACAGGAACTCGGTCATCGCGCGGTACGGCTCCGGCGCAGCCGCGGGTCGAGGACGTCGCGCAGCCCATCGCCGAGCAGGTTGAAGCCCATGACGGTGAGGAAGATGGCGAGGCCCGGCGCCGTCGCGTACCACCACGCGTCCGGGAGGAACTCGCGCGACTCCGCGATCGTCCGGCCCCACTCGGGCGTGGGCGGCGGCGGCCCGAGCCCGAGGAAGCCCAGCGCGGCGGCGGTCAGGATCGTGAACCCCATGCCGATCGACGCGCGCACGATGATCGGGGAGGCGATGTTCGGCAGCACGTGCAGCGCGGTCAGGCGCCACGGTGAGGCCCCGAGCGCCGCCGTGCTCTCCACGAAGACCTCCTTCTGCAGCGTGCGCGTCTCCGCGTAGACGACGCGGGCGAACCACGGCCAGTACGTGGCCGACAGCGCGAGGATGACGTTGGGCAGCGACGGGCCGAGCGTCTGAGCGATCGCGATCGCGAGCACCACCTGCGGCACGGCGAGGAAGACGTCGGACACGCGCATCAACAAATCGCTGAACCAGCCGTGGTAGTAGCCGGCCACGAGGCCGATCGGCACGCCGACGAGCAGGGAGGCGCCCACCGCGATCACGCCGATGAGGATCGTGATGCGCGCGCCGAACAGGAGCCGGCTGTAGACGTCGGCGCCCATCCGGTCGGTGCCCAGCCAGTGCGCGGGGCCCGGCGCCCTGAGACGCTCGGCAGGGTGCAGCTCGAACACGTCATCGGGATGCGTGGCCAGCACCGGCGCGAGCACCGCCGACACGACCAGCAGCCCGATCAGGACCAGCCCAAGTAGCGCCGACCGATCGCGCGCGAGCCGCGTCAGAACGAACCACGCCGCGTTCAGACTTGCCTCTTTCGAGCGCCGGCTTCGCCGGCGCAATCGAGTCCTGGGGGGAGGCAGGGAGGAGCGCGCCGAAAGGCGCGCGACGACCGTCGGAAGGGGGGCAAAGCCCCCCTCCGAGTCATAGGGTACGCTCCCGGGGATCGACGAGGGTGTGGGCGACGTCGACGAGCAGGTTCACGACGATGAAGATCGTCCCCGCCCAGACCGTGAAGCCCATCACGGCGTTGTAGTCGGACCGAAGGATGGAGTTCACCGCGTAGGTGCCGATCCCGGGCCAGTCGAACACCGCTTCCGTCACCACCGCGCCCGCGAGCAGGATGCCGAAGAGGAGCCCGATCTGGGTCACCGTCGAGGTGAGCGCCGAGCGGAGCATGTACTTCCAGACGATGACGGAACGCGGCAGCCCCATCGCGCGCTCGTAGAGGACGAAGTTCGACTGCATCACGTCCAGCACGCCGGCCCGCGTGAAGCGCACGAGCGTGGCCAGCGCCGGGAAGGCGAGGGTCGCCGCGGGCAGCGCCAGGTGCAGCAGCGCCATGCCGAACGTCGGCCAATCGCCCGTGAGGGCAGCGTCCAGGAGGTAGAAGCCCGTGATCGTGCGGGGCGGGAACCCTTGCAGGCGGCCGTTGAGCGGCGTCCAGCCGAGCCGCATCGCGAAGAGGAGCTGCAGCATGATGCCGAGCCAGAAGCTCGCGATGGCGAGGCCGGACACGGTCACGACGCGCAGGGCGTGGTCGAGCAGCGAGTTGCGCCAGAGCGCGGAGAGGACGCCGAGCGGAATGCCGACGAGGACGGAGACGACCATGGCCACCACGGTCAGCTCGATGGTGGCGGGCAGGCGGTGCGCGAGATCCTCCGCGATCGGCCGCCGGGTGAAGATGCTGGTGCCCATGTCGCCACGCACCAGCCGCGCGACGTAATCGACGAACTGCACGGGCAGCGGCCGGTCGTACCCGAGCTCGCGTCGCAGCGCCTCGACCTGCGCCGGCGTGGCCGTCTCCCCCGCCACCAGCGCCACCGGATCCGCCGGAATGACCCGCGAGATGACGAACGTGACCACGAGCAGCCCCAGCAGCGTCGGCACGAACCACACCAACCGATACAGCGCGAGCGCCAGAAGCCTCATGCCCCAACCAATTTAGGCAGAGGTTCGAGCGCCGGCTTCGCCGGCGCAATCCATTCTGGGGGGAGGCAGGGAGGAGCGCGCCGGCAGGCGCGCGACGACCGTCGGAAGGGGGGCGAAGCCCCCCTCCGAGCTAGCGATAGTAAATCCAGCGAATCTCCTGGCCGTTGCCGATGGGGCTGAAGCGGATGCCCTCGAGGTTCTTGGCCCACGGGCCGAAGTACTTGGTGTTGTAGACCCAGACACCGGCCGCCTCGTCCACCACGATGCGCGCGGCGTCCTGATATGCCTTCTCGCGCACCTTCCGGTCGGTGGACCTCAGCGCCACGTCGAGCAGCTCGTCGACCTTCGGGTTCTTGTAGAAGCTCGACGCCTTGAACGTGCCCCACTGGCCGGAGTGGAACATCTCGCCGATCCAGTTGTTCGGATCGGCGTAGTACGTGCTGATCCAGTAGACGACGAGATCCGGCGATGTCTCCGGCTTCTTCATCCGCTCGACCATCGCCGGCCAGAGCTCGCTGGTGAGCTTGGTGTCGAGCCCCGCCTTGCGCAGGCCGTTCGCCATCACCGTGGCCGCCTGCTCGGTCTGGCTGAATCCCTGGAGATAGCCGACGGTGAGCGGGCGGTCCACCTTCACGCTCGCCTGCGCCAGCTCCTGCTTGGCGCGGTCGATGTTGTAGCTGTAGCCCTTCACGTCGCGCGGCACGCCCCACAGGTTGTTCGGGATCGGCACCGGGTTGCGCTCGACCGATCCGCCCAGGATGTCCTTGTTGAAGCCGTCGTAGTCGAACGCGTAGCTGATCGCGCGGCGCACGTGCACGTCGTTGAGCGGCGGCCGCTGGTTGTTGATCTGGAACATCATGATGCGCATCGACTCCTGCTCGACGATCTTGACGTTCGGCGCCTCCCGCAGGCGCTTCACCTGGTCGTTGGGCAGGTAGCCGCCGGTGCCCTGGTAATCCCCCTTGATCATGCCGAGCACCCGCGTGTTGTCTTCCTTGACCAGCCGGAACTCGATCTCGTCGATGTACCTGGGGCCCCACGGCAGGAAGTGGCCGGCGAACCGCTTCGCGATGAAGCCGATGGCCGGGTCGTAGCGCGTGAGCATGTAGGAGCCCGAGCCGGCGTCGTTGCTCGTCAGCCACGCCGCGCCCCAGTCGCCGTCCTTCTCGTTCTTCTTGAGGAGGGCGGAGTTCACCACGTGCACCTCGGGCACGACGGCCAGGAAGATCGCCGCGGGCTTCATGAGCGTGAACTGGACGGTGTGGCGATCGAGCGCCCTGGTCGTGCCGGGCGCGACCATCGCGCCGAGGAGCGCGGCCGCGCCCTTCTTGAGGGCGAGGATGCGCTCGATGCTGTAGCGCACGTCCTCCGCGGTGATCTCGGCGCCGTCGTGGAACCTGGCGCCGCGGCGCAGCTTGAAGGTGTACGCGAGGCCGTCGGGGGACACGGTATGGCTCTCGGCCAGCCACGGCTCGAGCTTCGGCGGGTTGTCGAGCCAGCGGTAGAGTCCGTCGTACAGGTTGAGGCGCACCGCCACGCGCCCGACGTCGAAGGCCGCGTGCGGGTCCATCGTGTCGTAGGGGCTCTCGTTCGCGAACACGAACCGCGTCTGCGCGGTGGCCGGCGCCGACGGGATCGCCGCCAGCATCACGAGGGCGAGGACGAGACTGAGCCACGAACGGCGGTCGGTCATGTGCGACCTCCAGAAATTCCGGAATTTCGCGGGCGCCAGCGAGTGGCGCGGATCATACCACGAGGGTTACAGCACGCTGCGCGGCCGGCCCACAGCGCCTTCGGCGAAACGCGAGAAGCGGAATCCGGTGATGTCGAGCGAGGGCTTGCCGTCCATGATCAGCTCGGAGACGAGGCGGCCGGCGATAGGCCCCATCGCGAAGCCGTGACCGCTGAAGCCGGTCGCGAGCACGAAGCCGCCGAGCTGGGGAACCTCGCCGAGCACCGGAATGAGATCCGGCGCGGCGTCGATGTAGCCGGCCCAGCGCCTGGCGATGCCGAGCGGCGGCAGCGAGGGCAGCACGCGCTGCAGCTCGGCCAGGCTGCGCCGCACCTTCGCGGGATTGGGCTGTGGCTCGAGCCCGCGGTCCCAGACGAGCGGCCGCCGGCGGGCCGCCGAGCCGGGCAGCGCCGCCGTCAGGCTCGCCAGCAACGGCCGGCCCACGTGGAAGCGGAACAGCGCCTTGTTCTTCCAGAAGTTCGGCAGGAAGAAGCGCAGCTGGCGCAGCGAGTCGAGGGTGACGTCGTGGTCGAGGGCGCCGCCGGCGGCGATGGTGAAGCTCCCGTCGCGACGCTGGCGGAACGCCACGCCGGGTCCCCAGACCGCGCACGCGGTCACCGCCGGCGCGGGCGTCGTTTGCGCGACCGTGCCGCGCACCCAGCGCTGCGGGAGGTCGAGGCCGAGCGTGCGCGCCAGCCGCGCGGACCAGGCGCCGGCCGCGCACACCACCGTCGGCGTGCGGATCTCCCCGTGCTCGGTGACGACGCCGCTGACGGCGCCCGCCCGCGTGCTCACGCCCTGCACCGCACACTCGAGGTGGAGGCTCGCGCCGTGCGCGAGGGCGGCGCGCGCGAACGCGTCGGTGGTCTTCTCGGGATCGGCGTGGCCGTCCCCGGGCGTGTGCATGCCGCCGACCCAGCCGCCCGCGAGGCCGGGGACGACGGCGTCGAGCTCACGCGCGCGAAGCAGGCGTGTCTCGAGCCCGAACTCGCGCGCGACCGGCAGCCACGTCTCGAGGCGCGCCATCCGCGTGTCGTCGGCGGCGAGCGCGAGGTTGCCGCCCTGGACCCATTCGATGTCGGCGCCCAGCTCGCGCTGCAGACCGCGCCAGAGGCGGTTCGCCTCCATCACCAGCGGCATCTCGAGCGGATCGCGCCCCTGCTGGCGGACGAAGCCCCAGTTCTTTCGCGACTGCTCGCCGGGTGCGGGCCCGCGCTCCAGGACGACGACACGCGCGCCACGACGGGCGAGGAAGTACGCGGTGGCGCAGCCGACGATGCCGGCCCCCACGACGACGACGTCCGCGTCACGCTCCATGATCGGCGGCCATCGTCGGCCAAAGGCCGACACGTGTCAACGCGGCCCGGGAATGCTGCGAGGCGAGCGGTGACCTAGAGCGTGCGCAGGGCGACGGTCACCGGCAGCCGCGCGGCGCGGACGGCCGGCAGCAGGCCACCGGCGGCGCCGATGGCCAGCGCCCACGCGAGCCCCTGGACCAGGAGGTCGCGGGTCACGCGGAAGTCGAAGGCGACTTGAGAGAACGTGTTGAAGTTCAGCGTGGCGAGCGAGGCCCCATCGCAGTAGACGTAGGCGAGGCCGCCGCCGACGGCGCCGCCCACGAGGGCCAGCACGAGCGCCTCGATCATCACCGAGACCACCACGGGCGCGCCGCCGAAGCCGATCGCGCGTAGCGTCGCGATCTCCGTCTGGCGGCTGGCGATCGCGGAGTACATGCAGTTGAGCGCGCCGAACGTGGCGCCGATCGCCATGAAGGTGGCCACGCTGTAGCCGAGCACCCCGATGAGCCTGGACAGGATCGAGGCCTGCTTGGCGTAGTACTCGGGCTCGCGCAGCACGTTGATGGACAGTCGGCGATCGCGAGCGATGGCGTCCTTGAGGGCGGCGAGGCCGGCCTCCGAGGGGTCGGCAAGCGCGGCCGTGACCGACTGGAAGCCCGTACGCCGGAACGCGGACATCGCGACCTCCGCGTCCGCCCAGATCTCGGACTCGTGGACATCGCCGCCGCTCTCGAACGTCCCCACCACCGTCCAGTCGCTGTCGCGGAACGCGATGCGCGAGCCGACGCTGAGGCCCGCGAACTGGTGCATCGCCTTGCGGCCCGCGATCACCTCGCGCCGGCCGCGCTCGTAGCGGCGGCCCTCGACGATGCGGACCTCGTTGCGGATGGCGAAGGCGGCCGGCTGCACGCCCCGGAACGGCACGTTGTTGGGATCGGTCTGGCCGTGACGCGGCAGCTCCACCATCACGAACAGCTCCGCCGACACGAGCGGCTGTCCGGCGCCGTCGCGCGCGACGGCGGGCAGGTTGCCGAGCACCGTGGCCTGCTCGCGGGCCACGCCGCTCGACATCTCGGCGTCCGAGCCGGCGCGCAGCATGATCACGCGGGTGGGCCGGCCCGTGCTGGCGAGCGTGTGGCGGAAGCCCTCGCCCATGGCCAGGACCGAGACGAGGACGCCGACGACGCCGGCGATGCCGACCACGACGACCAGCGACGTGCCGAGCCGGCTCGGGATGTTTCGCAGATTGATGAGCGTGACGTGGACGACCTGGTTCAGCCAGGACATCGCGTCAGCGGCCCGCGAGCGCGTCCACGATGCGCAGCCGGTGCACGCGCAGCGCGGGCGGCAGCCCGACGGCCAGCGCCAGCGCGAGCGCGACGCCGGCCGCCCACGCCCAGGTGGCGGCCTCCACGAAGAGGGGCGGGAAGCGGCCGCCGGTGGCGCCGTTGAGCGCGGGGAGCAGGCTGACGGCGGCGAGCATGCCGAGGCCGGCGCCGATGACGAACAGGAGCGCCGCCTCGCCGAGCACCAGCGCCGTCACTGCGGTGTTGGAGAAGCCGAGCGTCTTGAGGATGGCCAGCTCCGGGATCCGCTCGCGGATCGATTGCGCCATCGTGTTGCCGGTCAGGATGAGGATGGTGAAGAAAACGGCGAGCAGGATGCGCGTCACCAGCGCGCCCATGTCGCCGATCTGCTTGGCGAAGCCGAGCGCGAACTCCTTCTCCGGCGCCGTCTTCGTCTCGTCGGGGGAGTTCATGAACGTCCGGTCGATGTCCGCCGAGACGGCCTTGGCCTGGTTGACGTCCGCGATGCGGATGATGTACCAGCCGGTCTTGCCCTTCCCGAACTGGCGCGCCTCGTCGAACTGGGCCACGTTGATCAGCACGACCTCGGTGTTGGCGCGGACGGCCGGGTCCTCGGCGTCGAAGATGCCGACCAGGTCGAACTCCCAGTTGAGGCTGCCGTCGGACTTCGCGTGGATCTCCGAGGCGATCGGCAGCCGCTGGCCGACCTTCCAGCCGTAGCGGTCGGCCAGCCGCTTGCCGGCGACGGCGCCCGTACGCGTCTTGACGAACGCCTCGCGCTGCGCCGGCGTGATCTCGAACTCGGGGTACATGTCGAGGTAGCGGGCGGGATCGACCACGAAGACGGCGAAGGCGTTGCTCTCGTTCTGGTACTTGGCGCCGAACCAGTCCGCGTACGCCACGCCCACCACACCCGCCACGCGCTCGATCCGCGGCGCGTACGACATCGGCAGCGGCTCGATGATGGAGTAGCGCGCGGTGGTGAGCAGCCGCTTGGCGTCCGCGCTGTCGGCGCCCGACTCGAACGCCACCTGCACGGCCTCGAGCAGCCCGAAGAGCAGGAAGGCGACGAGCACGGAGAGCACCGTGAGCACCGTGCGCGTCTTCTTGCGGAAGAGCTGGGCCCAGAGCAGCGGCAGGTATCTCACGACGGGGCGTGGCCGTTGGTGGCCGCGAGCGTTCCCTTGTCCAGGCGCAGGCGGCGGCGCGCGTACTCGGCGGCCTTCGGGTCGTGGGTGACCATCACGATGGTCTTGCCGTGGTCGTCGTTGAGCATCTGGAGCAGCAGCAGGATCTCGTGGGCGGTGGCGCGGTCGAGGTCGCCCGTGGGCTCGTCGCAGACGAGCAGCGTCGGATCGGAGACGATCGCGCGCGCGATCGCGACGCGCTGCTCCTGGCCGCCCGACAGCTCCCTGGGCTTGTGCGCAGCACGGTCGCGCAGGCCGACCAGCGTCAGCGCGATCTCGGCGTGGCGCCGGCGCTCGGCGGCGCTGAGCCCGGTGAGCAGCAGCGGCAGCTCCACGTTCCGCTGCGCCGAGAGCACCGGCAGCAGGTTGTAGAACTGGAACACGAAGCCGACGTTGGCGGCACGCCAGCGCGAGAGGTCGCCGCTCGAGAGGCGGTCGATCCGGCGGCCGTCGACGGCGACGGTCCCCGCCGTCGGCGTGTCCAGCCCGCCGATGAGATTCAGCAGCGTGGTCTTGCCGGATCCCGAGGGCCCCATGAGCGCGACGAAGTCGCCGCGCGGGATGTCGAGATCGATGCCGTGCAGGACCTCGATCGTCTCGCCGCCGCGGCGGTACGTCTTGGTGACGCCGCGGATCTCGACGAGCACGGTCATTTCTCGACGACTCGCACCGCCGCGCCGTCCTTGAGCGACGGCGGCGGCGCCACCACCACGCGCTCGCCCGCGCGCAGGCCCTTGGTGATCTCGCGCTCGGCGCCGACGGTCTGGCCCGGAGTGACGCTGCGGCGCTCGACCTTGCCGTCCACATACACGAAGACGCTGCCGTCGCTCCGCACCGCGTCGACGGGAACGAGGACGCCCGACGCGACCGGCGCCGCGGGGGTGGTGGACGCGGCGCCGAGGAACGCGACGCGCACGCCCATGTCGGGGACGATGCGCGGATCCTTCGAGGGGATCGCGATGCGCACCTTGACGGTGGCCTTGCTGCGGTCCGCCGTCGGTATGATCGCGATCACCGAGCCCGGGATCTTCCAGTCGGGATATGCGTTGAGCGTCGCTTCCACCGGCTGTTCCGATGCCACCCGGTTGATGAACGATTCATTGACGTCGACCTGGATCTCCAGCGAATCCATGTCCACGATGGTGCCGATGCCGGTGCGCGTGAAGCCGCCGCCCGCGGAGATCGGCGAGATCATCTCGCCCGGCTGCGCAGCTTTGGCGATCACGATGCCGGTGAACGGCGCCCGGATCACGGTATTGTCGAGCTGCACCTGCGCCACCGTCACCGACTCGGTCGCCACCCGGATCTGCTCCTGGTTGGCGGTCAGCTTCGCGCGCAGCGTGTCGCGCTGGGCGCGCGCGGCGTCCATCGCCTGCTCGGCCACGAGCTTCCGGTTGAACAGCTCCTGCGAGCGCGCGTAGTCACGCTCGGCCTGCTCGAGCTGGGCGCGGATCTCGCCGTCCTGCGAGCGGGCGGCGCCGAGCTGCGCCCGCGTGAGAGCCAGCTGCGCCTTCGCCTCCGTGTCGTCGAGGCGGGCCAGCACCGCGCCCTCGCGCACGCGCATGCCTTCTTCGATCAGGACCTCGGTGACCTTGCCCGTGATCTTGGCCGAGACGGTGGCCTGCCGACGCGCGGTGACGTAGCCGCTCGCGTCGAGCACGGAGCCGGCGCCGCCGGCCGGGGTCGCCGCGCGCGCGACGACGGTGCGCACGGCCGGCGTGCTCGTCCGGGCCCAGGCGAGCCACACGCCGGCGGCGAGGACGACGAGCGCGGCCGCCGCGAGCAGGAGTCGCCGCCGGCGGAGGCGCGGCGGCCGCCCGTCGCGGTCGATGCGAAGCTCTCTCAGGAGTTCGGACGTCTCCATGGCGCGCCGTGGGGGCACGGACAACTCAATAAGTTTGCCACACGCGACAAGACGACCGTGCCAGAAGGACGTCGCCGGCCGCGCATAGGGGGCCAGGATGGCGGTTTGAGCCTCCGCGAGAGACGTGACAAATCGTCGGGTTATATGCCGGAGCGGCCTGGCACAGGACGTGCTCCCCACGCGACCGGAGGCCGGCGAAATCAATGCGCGTTCTGGTCGTCGATGATTCTCCGCCCCGCCGACGTCTGCTGACCGCCCTGCTCGGCCAGGCCGGCCACGAGGTCCTCACGGCGCCCAACGGCGCGGCCGCCCTCGACCTTCTCGCGGAGCAAGCCGTGGAGGCCGTCGTGTCGGACGTCAAGATGCCGCGGATGGACGGGTTTCAGTTGTGTCGCGCGCTCCGCTGCGACGAGCGCTGGGCGCGCCTGCCGTTCATCTTCTACAGCAGCATCTTCATCGGAGATCGGGCTCACGAGCTGGGCATGGATCTCGGGGCCACGGCGTATCTCGACGCCAAGCACGTGCCGCCCGACCAGATCGCCAAGGAGATCGACGCGCTCGTGAATCGCGTCGTGGGGACCGAGTAGCGGGAGGTATGGAAGGACACGCGAGCGTACGCGACACCATCTCGTCCAACGTGGACGCCCTCGACGATATCCTCACGCGGCTCGATGCCGAACGCCACGTGCTCGCCGACCACACCGAGGTCACGGTGCCGGCGGTGGAGCTGAATCGGTTGAAGGAGCTGAGCGATCATCTCGGCGACACCATCAACAAGGTGCTCGGCTCTATCCTCAGCGGCGCCGATCGCTCGGCAATAGCCGGCGCGAATGGTGAAGCCGCCGCGAGCGTTCGGGCGGCCATCCGTCGCATCAACGAGGTCGTGCGCAAGATGAACAGGCGCGACGGACAGGGCATGGAGGGGACGACACGTGGATAAGAACACCGTCACACAGCGGATTCGCGAACGGCTCGACGCCGGCACCCTGCCTCGCGCGATCCCACCACTCACCACGGAGCCACGCCGGCCGACTTCGCCGACCGGGCACATCAAGGCGGATACCGGCATCGCCGTGGTCAGGTGCGCGGCCTGCG
>Ga0209377_1003067_pt1 | contig 10803 bp, 10 predicted proteins | sample GraSoiAngelo_141_FD_185898 | JGI IMG/M metagenome (GOLD analysis project Ga0209377, IMG submission 185898) | Grasslands soil microbial communities from the Angelo Coastal Reserve, California, USA - 14_0929_12_40cm (SPAdes) (version 2) | ecosystem: Environmental > Terrestrial > Soil > Grasslands ...
CATCTTTCTCGGGGCGGCTCACGGCCGACCCAATGCGCTGGTGCGTGAGCTGGTACGCCAGTGGTGGGGCCGTCGGCCCGGTTGGACGCTCGGCTGCACTGGCTTCGGCTCGCCGTGGACGTCGCTCGTCGTCGGTGGCCTCGTCGAGCGCCTGGTGACGACGTTCATCGGCGAAGGCTATCCATTTCCGGTGCCCCAGGCCCTCGTCGGCCGCGCGGTGCTCGACGGCCGGGTTGTCGTGCAGAACTGGTCGATGCTGACGCTGCCACTGCGGCTGCTCGCCGGCGCGATGGGCGTGCCGTTCACGACGACGCGCTCGCTGCTGGGCTCCTCGATGGAGGAGGACAACGCGCGCGACGGCGACTTCGTGGCCACCGACGATCCGTTCGGTGGAGGTGGCCGAGTCGGCCTGGTGCGCGCGTTCACGCCTGATCTCGCGCTCTTCCACGCGTGGGCGGCCGACCGCGCCGGCAACGTGATCGCGGCCGCGCCGCTGAACGAGAACTTCTATGCCGCGATGGCCGCTCGCCGCGGCGCGATCGTGTCGGTGGAGAAGATCGTTTCAACGGAGTTCATCCGACGTCACGCGGAGCTGGTGAAGCTACCCGGCCAGTACGTCGCTGCCGTCGTGGAGGCGCCGTTCGGCGCGCACCCGGCCGGGATGTACGGCATGAACGTGCCGGAGCTCGAGGCGTACGCCGAAGATCTCGAGTTCATCCTCGGCCTGCGCGGCGCGTTTCGACAGCCGGAGACTGCCGAGGCGTGGATTCGCGAGTGGATGTTGAGCGTCCCCGACCAGGCGGCGTATGTCGCCAAGCTCGGCTATGCGCGGATCATGGAGATCAAGGGGCGGGCGCACACCGATGCCTGGATCGCCGAGCTCGAATCGCTGGCGTCTGCGATCCCGACCGAGGCGACGCCGAATCCCGGCGAGCGCATGGTGGTCGCCGCAGCCCGCCTGCTCAGCGAGAAGGTGAGGGCGCGCGGCTATCGGACGTACCTGGCCGGCGTCGGGAACTCCAATCTGGCCGCCTGGCTCTCGGCCTACGAGATGAAGGCAGCCGGTATGGACGTCGAGGTGATGGCGGAGACGGGCATGGTCGGCTATCTGCCGCGCCCGGCCGAGCCCTTCGTGTTCTCGTTCCGCAACTTTCCTTCGTGCAAGATGCTCACGGACATCCTCCACGTCATGGGCATCTTCATGGGTGGCGGCGAGAACCGGTGCCTGGGCTCGCTGGCCGCCGGTCAGATCGACAAGCACGGCAACATCAATTCCACCATCGTGCCCGGCAAGACGTACATCACGGGCTCCGGCGGCGCCAACGACATCTGCTCGTCGGCGCGCGAGGTCGTGGTGACCCTCGCCCAGAGCCGCCAGCGCTTCGTCGAGAAAGCTCCCTACGTGACGGCGCCGGGACGACGCGTCACGACCGTTGTGTCCGATCTCGGCGTGTACGAGAAGGCGGACGAGCACGGCGAGCTTGTGTTGACCGGCGTCTACGCCGATCGCGCGGAAGGCGATGCCGTGGCCGCAGCGCGCGCCGCCTGCGGCTGGGACCTCGCCGTCGCTCCCACGCTGCGTCGGTTCGAGGCGCCTGATCCCGATCAGCTCAGGCTCGTGCGGATGTTCGATCCTCGCCGCTATTTCCTGGGATAGGAGGTCGAGGTCGATGGCGGAACCCACGATCGGTCTCGTCGGTGTCGGCGGGTACGTCCCCCGCTATCGCCTTTCAGGCAAGGCGCTCGCTCAGGTGTGGGGCGGGGGCGCCAGCGGCGAGCGCGCCGTGGCCAACTACGACGAGGACGCGCTCACCATGGCGACCGAGGCGGCGCTCGACGCGATGGCCGGACGCGAGTCGAGCCGCGTCGGCGCCTGCTTCTTCGCCTCGACCTCGGCGCCGTACGTCGAGAAGTCCAACGCGACGCTCCTGGCCACCGTCGTCGATCTTCCGATCGCGGTCCTGACCGCCGACATCACCGGGTCGCTTCGCTCCGGGACCACGGCGCTTCGCCTCGCGCTCGACGCCGTCGCGGCCGGATCCGTGCGTGAAGCCCTGGTGGCCGCCGGCGACATGAGGCCGGTCGCGCCCGGCGGGGAGCTCGAGCCGCTGCTCGGCGACGGCGCCGGTGCCGCCGTGGTGGGCCGAGACGGCGTCATCGCGAGCTTCGCCGGCGGTTTTGCCGTGAGCCACGAGTTCACCGACGTCTGGCGTAATGACGGCGACCGCTACGTCACCGCGCTGCCGGATGCGACGTTCGTGAAGTCTTACGGCCTCGACCGGCACATTCCTGAGGCCATCACCGGCCTCCTCGAGAGGACCGGGCGCAAGAAAGAAGACATCGCCAAGCTCGTGCTCTATGGCCCCGACGCGCGGACGCATGCCGCGCTGGTGCGTCAGCTCAAGTTTCCCGACTCGGCGATGCCGAAGGAGTCGGTCATCGGCAGGGCGGGTAACACCGGCACCGCGTCCTGCCTGCTCGGCCTGGCGGCGGCGCTGGAAGAGGCGCGGCCTCACGACCAGATCCTCGTCGTCTCCTACGGCAACGGCGCCGAGGCTCTGCTCTTCGAGGCGACAGACGCTCTCGCGTCGTATCGTGCGAGTCGGCCAGTCAGCCAGCAGCTCGCGGCCGGCCGACCGCTCGCGTCGTACGGCAAGCTGCTGCGCTTCCGGCGCCACGTGGAGACCGAGGTGATCCGAGCGTTCTCGAGCGTGCCGACGGCGGTGCGCGAGGAGCGCCAGAACTTCCGCCTCTACGGCCAGAAGTGCAGCGACTGCGGGGCCGTCAGCTACCCGCGGCGGCACCTCTGCTGGAAGTGCTCGTCGACCCGGCTCGCGGAGCACAAACTCGGCCGTCGTGGGCGGGTCTTCACGTTCACGAAGGACCATCTCGTCCCCAGCCCCGACCCTCCGACCGTCATGGTGGCGGCCGATCTCGAGGGCGGGGCGCGCTTCTACGCCCAGCTCACCGATTGTGATCCCGGCACCGTGACCTTCGAGATGCCGGTCGAGCTGACCTTTCGCCGGATCCACGAGGGCGAGGACTACGTGAACTACTTCTGGAAGTTCAGGCCGGCGTCCGTCTAAGCACAGCATCCATATAGAAGGATGCGTCGACTCGCGACTCGCCGCCTTCCTTGACCCGCTCGCCGAGGTCGCACATCGCCTCGACGTTCATGCGATACGGCATCGTTCCGGCTTTCTGCGCGACAGCCGACAGCGGAGCCAGGATCATCGACACGACTGCGACGGCCACGATGAAGAGTGCGGAACGAGCGCGCGACACGAGGTTATAAGGAACGGTCGGGGCGTGCTTGATCGAGGAGAACGGCGACCGTTCGCCGTACGGGAGGGTGCCGGCGAACGGCGCCGCTCTTCCTCTAATGAGAAAGATCAGAGCCCGAGTCGACCGAAGATAGTGCAAAGAGCGCGCCGCACGTGGAAGCGTCGACGTGACGCGCATTAGCGGAGAGGCCAGCGGTGAAGGATGGTGACCATGTCAGTCTCAGCGACACCAACCAGTGCCGTCACGAACCCCAGGGTTGAAGAAGCCCCCCTCCGGATCGCATAGAATGGCCGCCCGACGAGGCATGCCATGAATCGGAGGTGTCCATGGCCGTCGTCCTGATCACGGGTTGCAGCAGCGGCATCGGCCTCGCCACCGCGCGCCACTTCGCGCGGCTCGGTGACGAGGTCCATGCGGGCGTTCGTCATCCGAGCACTGCCTGGGAGCTCACGGCGGCGATCGAGAGCGACAAGCTGAAGATTGCTCCGCTGACGCTCGACGTCGATGACGATGCATCCGTGCGGCGTGGCGTGCAGGAGGTCATCGCACGCTCGGGCCGTATCGACGTCCTCGTCAACAACGCGGGGATCGGCGGGGGCGGCCCGATCGAGGACGTGCCGATCGAGTTCGCGAAGTCCATGTTCGAGACGAACTACTTCGGAACCATTCGCATGATCCAGGCCGTGCTGCCGGGGATGAGGGAGCGCCGCAGCGGAGCTATCGTGAACGTGAGCTCGATCGCCGGTCGGCTCGCCATCGCCGGGCACGGTCACTACTCGGCGGTCAAGCACGCCCTCGAAGCCGCGAGCGAAGCCCTGGCCCAGGAAGTCCTCGCCTTCGGGATCCGCGTGGCCGTCGTCGAACCGGGCGTCGTCGTCACGCCGATCTTCTCGAAGGCCAGGCGGTTCGCCGATCCCGCCTCGCCCTACCGCGTCCACGTGCACCGGCTGCTGCTCTTCTACCAGATGCAGATGAAGATGCCGAGCCAGCCGTCGGACGTGGCGGCCGTGATCTACGAGGCGGTCACGACCCCCGAGCCGAAGCTGCGCTGGCTGGTGGGCGAGGACGCCCGGCGGCTGACCGCGGGGCGCCAGCGGTTGAGCGACGAGGAATACGTGGCGACCGGTCGACCCATGGCCGACGAGGAATACCTCGACCTGATGCGCCGTCGTTACGGCTTCGTGTGGTGAGGATCAGTTCCAGGAGACGAGCAGGGTCGTGAAGATCATGTCGTGCCGCGCGTCCTCGGCGCTCACCCAGCGCTCGAAGGTCGCCCCGCAGTCGCAACACGCCGAGAGGTTGTACCCCTCGGGACCGGGCGGAGGCACAGCGGCTACGGCCACGGCGTTGGGCCCGCACCCTTCGTGCACGCTCATGAATTTTTGCAGCTGCCTGTACACGCCTTTCACGACGAGGCCTCCTGGGCGCTGCGCGATCAACAGGCTTACTGCAACACGTGGGCCAGAGGCTATCAATTGGAAGATCTTCATTACGGCCGAGATGCCGTCAGTTGCCCATCACCAGGCCTCCATCAATATTGATGGCCTGACCGGTCATGTAATCGGAGTCGGCGGACGCGAAGAAGGCGACGAGTCCCGCCACGTCTTCAGGACGCTCGGGCCGCCCGAGCGGAATGCCAGCGGTCCGACGCTTCCAGGCTTCGCCCGTCGCCCAGCCTTCGATCGCCGACCATTCGGCATCGAGCCTTTCCCACAGGGGCGTTTGCACCACACCGGGGCAGATGCAGTTCGACGTGACACGGTGTGGAGCGAAGGCCTGGGCGGCGGTTCGCGCGAGGCTGACCACCGCTGCCTTCGAGGCGGCATACGGGGCGGTGAGTGGGAGGCCACCCCGATAGGCCGCGATGGACGCGGTGTGGATCATCTTTCCCCGCAGCTCGGAGCCCGCGATCGGATCCTGTTGGATCATGCGCCGCGCGGTTGCCTGGAGCACGAAGAAGACGGCCTTGAGATTGACGTCCATCAGGCGATCCCAGTCGGCGGGCGTGACGTCGAGCAATGGCTTGCCCTGGATGATTCCGGCGTTGTTGAAGAGAACGTCGAGGCGGCCCCAGCGCTGCCAGGCGGCGTCCAGCATCGCCTCGATGTCGCCTGCGCGTGTGACATCGGCGCGCACGGCGTGCTGGCCGAGCTCGGCGGCGAGCTTCGCGGCCGCGCCCCCATCCACGTCGGCGATGAGCACGCGAGCGCCGTCGGCCGCCAATCGCCTGGCGCACGCGGCGCCGATCCCGCTGGCGCCACCGGTGATCAACACGGTGCGGCCGGTCAATGTCCTGTTTGCCATGCCGGGATTATGGCATCGGTGTCACGGCGGAAAAGGTCGGGGGAGAACGCCCGGGCGTGGCATGGCGGCGCCCGCCAAATAGTCGCGGAACAAGACGAGGGTTCGTGGCACGGCTGTAGCGGATGACATCTGGTATGATGATGGCTATGTGGCGGCTGCTCGGGGGGCTCTTCGTGGTGGCGCTGACGACGATTGGATCCGCGTCGGCCCAGCAGATCGAGATCGAGGCTCCAGTCCCCGAACGTCCACGGCCGCCGCTGCTCCTTCCGCCGGGCGACCTTTACGAGACGACGCGCCCGTACGACGCGAACAATTACCCGAGTCCGCCGCTCGTGAACTTCGATCCAGCCTTCATCGGGCCGCTTTCGACGAAGATCGAGACGCCAACGAGCACCGGCCGGGTGGGCTTCGCTGGATGGATCTCACCGAACACACCGGTGGGAGCCGAGGCGACGGGTCGGCGTTGGGATCCGGGCTGGTTCGCGCTGGGGTTCACCATCGAGTGGGGCGGGCCACCACCCGCTCCGCCGGCGAAGCGGCCGCCCTTACGCTGATCGAATGATCGTCTTCCTCAGGCCGGAGCCGGCCTGATGGCACTCCTTCGCGGCAACTTGCACGCCCACACGACGTTCTCGGATGGCGTGCTCCCGCCGGAGGGGCTCATCGCCGAGTACGAGACGCTCGGCTATGACTTCCTCGCGATCACCGACCACGACGACCTGATCACCGAGGGCTACTGGGAAGCGATCGCCAAGCTCGCTCCCAGGCTGCTGCTGTTCTCGGGCGTCGAGCTCTCGTGGGCCGAGTTCCCGCAGCACGTGGGGCGCGTGAAGGGTGACCGCGAAACGCTGCACGTGCTCAATCATCCGGCGCGCTACCGGCTGAGCGTGCGCGACACGCTCACGCGGATTCGCCGCATCACCGCCCAGGGAATCAACCTCGACGCGATCGAGATCACCGACACCGGTCTCTACCGCCCCGTCTACGACTCGTCGGAGATCCCGCTGGCGAAGATCGCCACCGACGACGCCCACCAGCCGGTGCACTTCGGGCGCGCCTGGATCGAGGTCGATGCGCCGCGCTCGCGCGACGCTATCATCCGCGCCATCCGGGCCGGCAACTTTCGTCTCGGGTTCCGTCAGGGCAACCTCGCGCTCTAGCGAACCGACTCGCCGGTCTGTGGTAGCCTTGGCCGGCGAATACGCCCATGCAGACCATTCGGATCGGCCACAGCCCGGACGCCGACGACGCGTTCATGTTCTACGCCCTCACCGCGGGCAAGGTGACCATTCCCGGCGCGCGCGTCGAGCACGTGCTCGACGACATCGAGTCATTGAACCGCCGGGCCCGGACCGGAGAGCTGGAGGTGACCGCCGTCTCGGCGGCGACCTACGTGCTCGTCGCGGATCGTTACCGCCTGATGGATGCGGGCGCGTCGATGGGCAAGGGCTACGGCCCGATTCTCGTGGCGCGCGAGCCGATCGCCGAGCGCGAGATTCCCCGGCGCGTCGTCGCCATTCCGGGCAGTCACACCACCGCGTCGCTCCTCTTGCGTATGTACCTGCCGGAGGAACCTCCGCTGATCGAGGTCGCGTTCGACAAGATCCCCAGCGCGGTGCTGGAGGGCCAGGCCGATCTTGGCCTGCTCATCCACGAGGGGCAGATCACCTATTCTTCGATGGGCCTGGTGAAGGTGCTCGATCTCGGCGAGCGCTGGCAGCGCGAGACCGGCCTTCCGCTGCCCCTCGGCGTGAACGTGATGCGCCGCGACCTCGGCGAGCCGATGCACGTCGCGATCTCACGGGGCCTGCGCGACTCCATCGCCTGGGCCCACGCTCACGTGGACGAGGCGCTCGAGTACGCGATGCGCTACGGGCGGGGGATCGACAAGGAGACGTGCCGGCGCTTCGTGCTGATGTACGTCAACGACTACACGGTCACGCTGGGCGCCGAGGGGCGAGCGGCGCTGGAGCGGCTGTTCACGAAGGCCCAGCAGCAACGCCTCATCGCCGCCGTTCCCCCGCTCGACGCGATCTGACCTCGCCGATTACCAGGCCTTGACGATCTCGTAGGTGGTGGTGCGCTGGACCGGCGCGAAGCCGGCCTCGCGGATCAGCGCCGTGATGTCCTCGACGGTGATCGTGTTCACGTAGTCGGCGGCCTTGTGCACGTTCTCCTCGAACAGCGTCCCACCCCAGTCGTCGGCGCCGAAGTGGAGCGCGATCTGGCCGGCGCGCTTGCCCTCCGAGAACCACGACGCCTGGATGTGCTCGAAGTTGTCCAGATAGAGACGTGAGGCCGCCAGCATTCGAAGGTACGCGTTGGGGCCCTTGTAGTGCTTGATCCACTTCTCGAGCAGCGTGTTGCCGGGCTTGAACGACCACGGCACGAACGCCGTGAAGCCACCGTGCGCGTCCTGTAATTCGCGGATCGCCTCCCAGTGATCGACCACGTCGTCCGGGGTTTCCACGTGGCCGTACATCATCGTGGCCGTGGACTTGAAACCCCGCCGGTGCGCGTCGCGGTGGACGTCGAGCCAGGCGGCCGGGCCGCCCTTCTTGGGCTCGATGCGCGTGCGCACGCGCTCGGACAATATCTCGGCGCCTCCGCCGGGAATCGTCCGCTGTCCCGCCTCCCACAGGCGGTCGAGGACGTCGCCGATCGTAAGATGGCTCACCATGGCCATCGTCTGGATCTCCGACGCGGTGAAGAAGTGTGGGGTGACCTGCGGAAACCGCCGGCGCGTCGCCGTGACGAGGTCCAGATAATACTGAAGCGGTAGGGCAGGGTTGTGGCCGCCCTGGAGCAGCACCGTCGTCGCGCCCTTGGACGCGGCGAACTCGATCTTGGCCAAGACTTCAGCGACGGTGAGCGTCCACGCCTCGGGATCGCCCGGCTTCCGATAGAAGGCGCAGAACTGGCAGTCGGTGATGCAGACGTTCGTGTAGTTGGGGTTCGAGTCGATGACGAACGTCACGCGCTTGTCGGGGACGCGGGCGAACCGAACCTCCTGGGCGAGGGCCCCCAGCTCGAGGAGCCCGGCCTCGGCGAGGAGGAACCTGCCCTCGTCGCGATCGAGTCGCTTTCCGTTGCGCGCCTTGTCGGCGATGCGATCGAGCACTAGTTCCACACCTGCACGACGTTGTAGAGCGCGTCGCGCTCGACGGCGATCTTGCCGGCATCGTGGATCATCCGTAAGAGCTGCTCGCGGGCGACGCCCGCCGGCGTCTCGGCGCCCGAGAGGTGCTGGATGCGCTCGTCCTCCAGCGTGCCGTTGACGTCGTCAGCGCCGAAGTTGAGCGCGATGGACGCCGTCTCCTCGCCCAGGGTCACCCAGTACGCCTCGACGTGGGGGAAGTTGTCGAGCATCAGCCGGGACGTGGCGATCGTCTTGAGGCTATCGGCGGGCGGCGTCTGTCGGGGCACGAGCTTCGTCGTCGCCACCTGGTAGGCGAGGGGGACGAAGGTGAGGAACCCACCAGAGGCGTCCTGCTGCTCGCGCAGCCTCACCAGGTGATCGACGCGCTCGGCCAGCGTCTCCACGTGGCCGTACAGCATCGTCGCGTTCGTGGGAATGCCGAGGGCGTGGGCGATACCGTGGATCTCACACCAGCGCTCGGGATCGGCCTTGCCGGTGTACTTGAGGAGGCGGGCCAGCCGGGACGAGAAGATCTCGGCGCCTCCGCCTGGCATCGAGCGCAGGCCGACGGCCTTGAGACGGGCCAGCGCCTCCTTGGGCTCGATCTTCCAGCGCCGCCAGAAGTAGTCGATCTCGGCCGCGGTGAACGCCTTGATCTGGACTTCGGGATGCGCGTGGTGGATCGCCTCGATCATCCGCTCGTAGTACTCGAACGGCCACTCGGGATGGTGACCGCCCACGATGTGCACCTCGCGCACGCCGTCCTTGACCATCGCAACCATGTCCTCGATGGAGTGCTCGTAGGCGCCGGCTTCGCCCTTCTTGCGCGCGAAGCCGCAGAACGTGCACGAGAGCACGCAGAGGTTGGTCGGAGTCACGTGGCGGTTGATGACGAAGTAGACGCGGTCGGCCTCGCGACGGCGCTTGACGTGATCGGCCATGCGCCCGACGCCGAGGAGATCCTCGGTCTCGAGCAAGATCAGGCCCTCGGCGGCGGTGAGCCGCGCGCCCGCCTGAACTTTGTCCCAGATCGGCGTCAGCCGCCCGTCGGAAAATCGCACTGGCTGTGTCCTCCTCGCTTCCGGTCCGGGCCGCCTTCGGCACGGCCGGTCTGCATGCTAAAGGTGCGTCAGGATGAGTGTCAAGATTTCGCGCGGTGGTATCCTGATTTCTGTTTCCGGACGATCAGAAAGGAGAAGCGCTCGATGCACACTCGTCGCAGTTTCCTCAAGGGCGCGGTCGCTGCGACGGCCGCGGTGGCCGCCGGCCCCACGATCCTGGTGCGCGATGCCCGGGCAGCCGGACAGCTGAAAATCTTACAGTGGAGCCACTTCGTCCCCGCCTACGACAAGTGGTTCGATCCGTGGGCCAAGGAGTGGGGCAGCAAGCACGGAGTGGACGTCACCGTGGACCACGTCGGGTTCGCCGACGTCGTTCCGCGCGCGACCGCGGAAGTCGCCGCCCAGTCCGGTCACGACATCCACATGTTCCTCGGGCTGGCCAGCGCCTTCGAGGAGCACGTGATCGACCTCGCCGACGTCGTGACGAGCCTCGAGAAGAAATACGGCAAGCCGGTGGAGCTGGCGCGTCGCTCGACCTACAACCCGTTCACCAAGAAGCAATTCGCGCTCTCCGACATGTGGGTGCCCGATCCCGGCAACTACCACAAGGAAGTGTGGACGAAGATCGGGATGCCGAACGGACCGGTCACCTACGACGACCTCGTGAAGGCGGCGCCGGAGATCAAGAAGGTCGCCCCCCAGATGCAGATCCCGATCGGTGTCGGCCTCTCCCAGGACATCGACTCCAACATGGCCGTGCGCAACATCCTCTGGTGCCATGGCGGCTCCATCCAGGACAAGGATGGCAACGTGGTCCTCAACTCTCCCGAGACGCTGCGCGCGCTCGAGTACACCAAGAAGCTCTACTCGGTCGGCATGACGCAGGCCGTGCTGTCGTGGAACGCCGCCTCCAACAACCAGGCGTTCAACGCCCAGGAGACGGCGTACATCCTCAACTCGATCTCCGCCTATCGCACGGCCCAGGACAACAAGCTGCCCGTGCTGGAGAACTAC
>Ga0209377_1003082_pt1 | contig 10773 bp, 11 predicted proteins | sample GraSoiAngelo_141_FD_185898 | JGI IMG/M metagenome (GOLD analysis project Ga0209377, IMG submission 185898) | Grasslands soil microbial communities from the Angelo Coastal Reserve, California, USA - 14_0929_12_40cm (SPAdes) (version 2) | ecosystem: Environmental > Terrestrial > Soil > Grasslands ...
GTTCAAGAACGACGGCCAGAGCATCGCCGGCGGCATGGAGATGAACCCGATGGTGCCGAAAGATGTGCCGTCCTACTGGATGGTCTACTTCGGCGCCGACGACGTCGACAAGACGCACAAGAAGGCCATTGACCTCGGCGGCCAGGAGATGCTGCCGCCGCAGGACTTTCCGGGCGGGCGCTTCTCGATCGTGATGGATCCGCAGGGCGCCGGGTTCGGCTTGCTCAGCTTGCGACAGAGCTAGTCGAAGTACATTAAAAGCCGGCGGGCTCGTTTCGCCCGCCGGTTTTTTCTTGGCTGTGAAAAGAGACCCTTACGTCGACCGTTGGCTCGAGCGGAAACCCGCGGAGCCGATCCTCAGGCGGGCCCGCGACGTGATCATGTGGGCCGACAACCGCATGGGCGAGTACTTGAAGTACGGCACAGTCCAGTTCGCGTTCAACGGCGACTTCGCGAGCTTCGTTCACCACGACAAGAAGGCGGTCACCCTCATGTTCAATCGCGGCGCGAAGATCACAGGCAAGTTCCCGCACCTCGAGGGGGATGGTCCCTCTGCGCGCTTCATGCGGTTTGCCGACGTCGCCGAGGTCGAAGCCCGCACGGCCGAGCTGACGAACATCGTGATGATGGCGCCGCCGAAGAAAGAGCCTACCGGCCGCGCGAGATCAGCCTCGAAAGCTCGTCGAAGCTTGTCTCCCAGCCGACGCACGTCGCGACGCACGTCTCCCGAGACATGAACCCGGTGTGGCGCAGCGTGATGCGCGCGCCTTCACCGGCGGGCTCCAGGACGTAAGCCACCGTCGTCGCTGCGGGGGGCGCACCGGCGACCGCTCGTGCCGTGCCGATGCTGATCATTGCTTACGCTCCTGCACGAAATCCAACGCCTCCTGCGCCAGCGAAGTCCATGACCTATTCGAGGCGGCGGAGAGGACGAACCACTCGCGCATGGGCTTGCCCTTTCCGGCGTCGAACCGCACGCCCTCTTCCTGTTTGACGAGCTCGTCCACGCGCGACCGTGGCAGCTTCAACACCAGCTCACCGCGCACGAGCATGGCGAAGATGCGCCCATTCACTTTGAGCTGACCTGTCGATCCGAACCCCTTGCCCTCGGCGATGCCCGTCACTCCGTTCCGCCCGATGAACTTGCTGACGAGCTGGCTGTATTTGGTATCCGGGGTCATACGCGAGACCCGAAAGCCCTCGCCACCTGCGCGGCGATGCGTGCGTTGTTGATCACGAGGGCGACGTTCAGGTCGAGCGAGCGGCCCCCGGACAGCTCGGTGATGCGTGCCAAAAGACGTGGGGTCACGTCGGCCCCGCTCACCTTTTGCAGGTCAGCCGCGGCCTGCCGCGCCATCTTCTCCGCGCCCTCGAGCTCCGCCGGCGGAGGCACTGCGACCACGATGCCTCGACTTCCCATGTCCCAGGCGGCGCGCAACGTTTGGGCCGCGCCTTCGGCGCCATCGACGCGCGCGCTGACGGGGCACCCGCTGTGCATGGTGTAGAAAGCGGGGAACTCGTCACACCCGTAGCCCAGCACCGGGACCGCCAGGCTCTCGAGCCGCTCCAGGGTCAGGTGCAGGTCGAGGATGATCTTCGCGCCGGCACAGAAGACGGCCACGGGCGAGCGCGCGAGCTCCTCGAGGTCGGCCGACTGGTCCTCCGGGTGTCCGCGGTGCACGCCGCCGATCCCGCCTGTGGCCAGGAAGCGAATGCCCGCCATCGCGGCTGCTCGGGCGGTCGCGGCCACCGTCGTCGCGCCGATGGTCCGGCGGGCAATCGCCGGTCCTAGGTCGCGAGCACTAACCTTGACCGACCCGCCGGCGGCGATCTGCTCGAGGTCTGCATCGTTGACCCCGACGCGAAGTTTTCCGTTCAGTACCGCCACGGTCGCCGGCACGCCCCCTTCATCTCTGATCGCGGCCTCGGATCCGTGCGCGGCCGCAAGGTTGTGGGGAGAGGGGAGGCCCTGGCCGACGATCGAGGTCTCGAGCACAACTACGGGTCGGCCTTCCTCGAGCGCAGCGGCGACCTCCCGCGAGACCTCGAGCAGGTCGCTCAGCTCGGCCGCGCCCCCGCCACCAGCACCGATCGACTCGCCGCGGACACAGCCTGCTCCGCCGACTCGTGCGGCGTCGCCCCGCGCAACCACGCGCTGCAGAACGCCGCCGCGAAAGCGTCGCCGGCACCGGTGGGGTCGATCGGCTGGACCGTGGGCGCCGGAATGATGCGGCCGAAGACGCGACAGCCCGCCGAGCCGAGCTTGAGAACTGGAACCTGGGCCAGGCTCTCCAGCGGGACGGCGAGCGTCGCCGCCTCAGCCTCGGTCGCGAACAGCACCTCCGGCTTCAAGCGGGCAAGGACATAAGCCATCCTCGCGGGGCCGTACGCGCGCAGGCCGGCGGCCGAGGAGAGGTCGACCGCGACCATCCCCCGCGCCTCGCGCACCAAGCGGATCGCGGCCCGGGCGGCGCTCGCGATTGGTTCCACGAAAAGGGAGTAGGCCGGCACGTGGAGCAGACGGGCGTCGCGAAACCAGCCGTCCTCGAGGTCACCCGACCTTAGGCCGACGCTCGCGCCGCGGTGCGTGGCCATGGCGCGGTTGCCGTCCAGACCCATGAGGACGGCGATCGCGCCCGTCGGTTCGGGCGCCCAGACCGCGTGCACCTCGACGCCCCGCGCCTCCAGGTCGCTGACCAGGCGGCGTCCTGTCTCATCGTCGCCGACGCGCGTGATGAGGCGGGCCCCATCACCGAGCGAGGCCGTCCATGCGCAGAAGTTCGCTGCCTGCCCTCCGCCGCCGAGAGTGATCGTCGCGGGCGCATCGTCGTCCGGCTGGAGCGGTCCTTCGGAAACGATGGTGATGTCCAGCAGGAGGTCGCCGATGGAGACGATCAAGACCTGTCGAGGATAGCGAGCCGTCGGAAGCCGCATCTGGGCATACCTCATTTGGGGTAGGCCGAAATCGCCCAATTGCGGTTGGCCGGCGAGGCGCGGACCGCACGATGATTCGGCTAGCCGGGGAGTAGGGTCCTCTCGGCAGGCTGTTGGGGGGTGCGAGCCATGCGCCGTGGCGCATGGCTCTTTCGTTCCCAGTGTTTTCTCAGGGACCTCGAAGTGTCCGCCCATGCGCGGCGCCGAAAGTGTTCGCCATGGCAGCAATCACGTATCCCCGAGCGATGCCGATCCGGATTCCAGGCGTGTTGGGGACGCGCTTTGCATTTGCGGCCTTGATGGCCGTGACCTTCGTCCTCTACGTCTGGGGTCTCGACCGCAACGGTTGGGCGAACGCTTACTACGCGGCGGCCGTGCAGGCGGGCACGAAGAGCTGGTCGGCGTTCTTCTTCGGCTCGCTCGACGCGTCGAACTTCATCACGGTCGACAAGTCGCCGGCTTTCCTCTGGGTCATGGAGATCTCGGCGCGCATCTTCGGCTTCAACCAGTGGAGCGTCCTCGTGCCGCAAGCGCTCGAGGGGGTCGCGACGGTCGCGCTGGTGTTCGTCGCGGTGCGGCGATGGTGCGGGCCGGTCGCCGGGACCATCGCCGGGGCGGTGGTGATGCTGACACCGGTCGCCGCGCTGATGTTCCGCTTCAACAACCCGGACGCGCTGCTGGTGCTTCTGCTGACGGCCGCGATGTACGCCACGCAGCGTGCCACAGAGAGCGGTTCGACGAGATGGCTCATGCTGGCCGCCGCGCTGATTGGCACCGGCTTTCTCGCCAAGATGCTTCAGGCGTTCGTGATCGTGCCGGTGGTGATTCTCGTCTACCTGCTTGCCGGCCGCCCGCGACTGGGACAGCGCATCAAGCAGCTGGTGATCGCCGGCATCACCCTCGTCATCGCCTCAGGGTGGTGGGTCGCCATCGTCGAGCTCTGGCCGAGCGCGAGCCGGCCGTACATCGGCGGTTCGCAGAACAACAGCGTCCTCAACCTGATCTTTGGTTACAACGGTTTCGGCCGCATCACCGGCAACGAGGCCGGAAGCGTCGGAGGAATCGGCGCCGTAGGCTCGCGCTGGGGGCTCACCGGATGGAACCGGCTCTTCCTCAGCGAGTTCGGCGGCCAGATCTCATGGCTCATCCCCGCCGCGCTGATCCTGTTCGTGGCTGGCCTTTGGTTCACCCTGCACGCCCGGCGAACCGACCTCGCGCGCGCGTCTTATCTCATGTGGGGAGGCGGACTTCTCGTCACGGGCGCGGTTTTCAGCTTCGCCCAGGGCATCATCCACCCCTACTACTCGGTCGCCCTCGCGCCGGCGATAGGGGCGCTCGTGGGCGCGGGCTCGGTCGAGCTTTGGCAGCGACGTCGCCGGTTGCCGGCGCGATGGACCCTCTCGGGAGCCCTCGCCGCGACCTCGCTTTGGGCCTACGTCCTGCTCGACCGGAGCCCGGAGTGGAACCCGGACCTGAAGGTCGCCATCCTCGTCATCGGCCTGATCGCGAGCGCGATGATCGCCGCCGGCCCGCTGTCGTCTCGGGCGCTGGCGACGACGGTCGCCGTCGCAGCGCTTGCCGCGGCGCTGGCGGGTCCCGCCGCGTACACCCTCGACACCGTCATCACGGCGCACAGCGGCGCCATACCCTCGGCGGGTCCGACCGTGCTCGGCGCGAGCTTTGGTCCGGGCGGCAACGGAGGCGGCCAGGCCCGGGGCGGCTTCCGTCAGCCGCCCGCCGGCACGTTCGCCCCGCCGCAAGGTGGGTTGGGGGCTGCTCCCGGCGGCGGTGGCAACTTTCTCCAGGCCAGCCGGCCTGGATCGACGCTGACCGCGCTGCTGGAGTCCAACGCCGGCAGCTACCGTTGGGTGGCGGCCACCATCGACGCGAACTCCGCGGCCGGCTACGAGCTGGCGACCGGGGATGCGGTGATGGCGATCGGCGGCTTCAACGGTTCCGATCCCGCCCCCACCCTGGCCGAGTTCCAGGCTGACGTGAGCCAGGGCGAGATCCATTACTTCATCGCCGGCGGCATGCGGGGTAGCGGCGCCGGGTCAGCCAGTCAGATCGCGAGCTGGGTGAGCCAGAGCTTCGCCTCGACGACGGTCGACGGCGTCACGATGTACGACCTGACCCAGCCCGCTTCCTGAACGCTCGCTGAAATTCGGCTATGCTCCGGTCGTTCGTTCGACGGCTTGAATCGGAGAGGGCATGCCGTGAGAAACAGAGTCGGTGGATTCCGCTTGATCGCGTCCTCGGCAGCCGCGTCGATGTTTTGCGCGATGTCGCAGCTGACCACAGTCTCGAGCGCGACCACGGGCCTGGATCCCGGCGTTGGGAACGTGCCCCAGGGACTCCAGAGCAACAGCGCCTACGCGGCCAGCTTCAAGAGCCATGCGGTGACGAATGTCTTCGTCACGAGCCAGCAGGTGAGCTGCTATACACCCGAGGTGCCGTCCCCGTTCAACAACGGACCGAACGACGGCTACACCGGCGAGCTGCCTTGCCCCGGCGCGACCACACGCGAGGAGGTCGGCCCCTACGCTTCGCAGGCGACGAGCCGAACGGGCTATCCGGCGACGACGCCGATGCTGGTGACCGACCATTCGGAGTCGGACATCCGGGTCGACCCCACGAACCCGAACCACATCATCGGCTCGAGCAAGTGGTTCACGGGCGCCGAAGGCTACAACCACCTGCTGGGTTTCTACGAGTCGTGGGACGGCGGCAAGACCTGGCCGACCATGGGGCATGTGCCCGGTTACGAGGGCTTCACCGACAACACCGACCCGGTGGGCGCTTTTGACTACTGGGGCAACTACTACCAGGCGCTTTTGCCGTATCAGTTCTACTACGACAAGAGCGGGTTTAAGAAATATGAGACCGGCAACGAGCCCAACCCTGGGATCGACAACGAGGCTGTCTCGGTTGCCGTCCGTCCGCACGGCGCGACCGACGTCAAGACTTGGCTCACGACCCACAACGGCAGGCCGGACAACGTCTTCACGACCAACGCCGGCCTTGGCCAGGAGCCTGACAAGGAGTGGATCGCGATCGACCGCAACCTGACCGTGCACGGAAAGCCGAATCCGACCTTCAACCGGATCTACATGATGTACGTGAACTTCAACGGCAATGGCAGCAAGCCGTACGTGCAGTGGGCGGACGGCCACGCTGACGGCACGCACACGGACTGGTCGGCGCCGGTGCTGCTGCCGACGGCAAACGGGTCCACCAATAACAACACCTACCTCTTCCCGCACGTCGACCCCGACGGCGTGGTCTACACCTCGATCATCAACTACGCCTCAAAGCAGGGATCGTGTTGCGTCAACGTGCTCATGGATTTCTCGACGGACGGCGGCGCGACATGGTTCGGACCCTCGACCGCCGCCAGTCGCGTGCACACGCCGCCGTTGAGCGGCGCGGGTTACGCCAACACGACGTTCGAGGACGGGATCGAGGAGACGTTCGCGGTCGGGAACCAACTGTCCGGCCGCCACTACCCCGTCTACATCGCCTACGAGTCGAAGAGCTCAGGCTTCGGCAACATCTTGCTCACCGCGTCATACGACCAGGGCACGACGTGGGCATCTCCGGTCCAGGTCAACGACAACGCGAGCGCGACCGTCGACGAGTTTCAGCCGAACCTGGCCGTCGGGCCGGACGGCACCGTGAGCGTCAACTTCTACGACCGCCGGCTTGCGTGTCCCTCGGCGGGCACCCGGGACGCCGCCGACGCCGGTCTCGCGCTGGACCGGTCAAGTCCGGTTTACTCGGGCCTGCCGCCGTACGGCGCGAGCAACTACTGCATCACCTCGAGCGTCCAGTTCTATTACCCCGACCTGAGGCCAAAGGGTCACAACATCCGGATCACGCAGCACAGTTGGGACCCGCAGCTGAACAGCCCCGATCGGCAGTGTCCGTGCAATCCTTCCGACACGTTCCTGGGCGACTACTTCGGGAACGAGCTCGCCGGCTCTTTCGACTATGCGAGCTTCGTCAGCACCTACGACGACGGCACCAACGCCAGCCATTACCAGCAGCAGGTCGTAGCGAAGATCTCAGTGCCGTGATGCGGCGCGCGTAAGCAGGCCCCACTCCGCGAGCTGGTCGCGGAGTCGGGCCTCGGCTCGCTCGTCGAGGCGTCCCGCGGGCGGCGCAGTCCACGGTTCGCAGATCCCTTGAAGATGGAGCGCGGCCTTGATGGCGCTCGGGAAAACCCCATCGCGCACCGCGAGCACGAGCCGGTACAGCGCGTCTTGCGCCCCCCGCGCGTCTTCCAGATCGCCGCGTACGAACGCGTCGTAGATGCGCACGACCCACGCGGGCGCGATGTTGCCGGCGCCGCAGATCGTTCCGGCGCCGCCCATCGCCAGCGACGCGAGCAGCATGGTGTCGCTGCCAGTGAAGACTCGGAACTCTGGGATGTCGCGCGTGGCAAGGCAAACTGCCTCGAAGTACTCGAAGTCCCGGCTCGAGTCCTTGACGCCTTTGATGATGCCCTCGTGAGCGAGCGCCGCCACGGTGGCGGGCTCTGCCACGACCTTCGTGAACTGCGGGATGTTGTAGAGCATCAGCGGAAGCGGGGCGCCCTCGGCCAGCTGCCGAAAGAAGCCTGCAAGCCCCGTCTGGCTCATCGGGTAATAGAAGGGCGGAGCGACCAGCGCGGCGTCCGCGCCCATCCGCGCCGAGGCTTCGATCTCGGCCTTCGCCGAGGAGAGCTGCGCTTGGGCGACACCAGAGAGCACGGGCACGCGCCCTGCCGTGGCCTCGAGAACCGCCTCCAGCACCTTGCGCCGTGAGCTTTCGTCCAGCGACGCCGTCTCCCCGGTGGAGCCCAGGGCCAGGACGCCGTGCACACCGCCTCCGATCACGTGCTCGACGAGCCGGCTGACACCATGCTCGTCAACGGTGCCGTCGCGGTGAAGTGGGGACGCCAGCGCCACCAGCACCCCGGAAAGGCGAGCGATCTCGAACACCCGTTACTTACCTCCGGAGACGAAGCGATTGCGAAGCGTTCCGATCCCTTCGACCTCTGCTTCGACGACGTCACCCGGTTTCAAGAACTCGGGCGGCGTGCGCGCGAACCCGACGCCGTCGGGAGTGCCCGTGGCGATGATCGTGCCGGCGGGCAGCGTCATCCCTTTGGAGACCCACTCGATGACCGCGTCGACCGGATAGATCATGTCGCGCGTGTTGCCTTCCTGCTTGGAATCGCCATTCACTCGCAGCCGAAGCCGCAGCGACCGGGTGTCGGTGAGCTCGTCCGGGGTCACAATCCAGGGCCCGATGGGGCAGAAGCCGTCTAGGCTCTTGCCCTTGAAATACTGACCGCCCCAACCGAACTGGATGTCGCGGGCGCTAACGTCGTTGACCACGACAAATCCAAACACGTGGTCCAGCGCGCGCTCGCGCGCGATGTTCGCGCCGGCGCGTCCGATGACGACGCCCAGCTCGACCTCCCAGTCGACCTGGGTGGTGACGGCGTCGTCGATGACGACGTCGTCGTATGGACCGGCGACGCTCGTGACCGCTTTCGTAAACACCGTCGGCGGGTCGACCGTCTTCCCCGACGCGCGGGCGCTCTCCTCCGCGTGCGCCTGGTAGTTCCGCCCGGGCGGCGGTGCCAGGACTCGCAGGTCGCCGAGCTTGTGGACCTTGCCCTTGCCGGCTGAGAACGCGCTGTTGACGAGCTCCAGTCCCTCCTCGCCCGAGTCGATCAGCGAGAGCATGTCCGGGGGCTCGGAAAGCTCGACGACCTCCTGCTCGTCGCGCAGCATGCCGAGGCGAGCGCCGTCCTCGGACCGAAACGTCAGCAACCTCATGGACGCGCCGACACGTCGGCCCTGAGGCGCTGACCGATGAGACGCGCGCACTCCCGCATCAGGTCCAGGACCTTCTGCTCGATCTCCACCTGCTCCTTGCTCGCGCCGCACAGGGTGCCGAAGAAACGCCCCTCGGCGGTGAACACCGGATACGAGACGAAGGTGCGGATCTCGAGCAGCCGCGCCACGCTGCTGCTCGGAAACTGCTTCTGCGCGTCGGTCGTGTAGTGAGGCCCGCCTTCGACCACGAACCGACAGACGCCTTCAGACCAGGGGAGGGTCACGTCTTCGGGGATGTGGAAGACGTCGCTCCGGTTGCAGGAAAAGACGATGTACTGCTCGTCAGCGGTGAGCCTCGTCTCCGCGAGGTAGGTCGAGCTCAGCCCGGTCAGCTCCGAGAGCCGCGCCAGGACGCCGCGGGCGACGGTCTCGAGGTCGGCGCCCTGGGCCGCCGCTTCGGCGAGGAGCTCGGTTGCGCTGGGTCGTCGGAGGTCCGGCGCCATCAGGCGTGCTCGGCGTTCTCCTCTGGTTCGTCGTACCAGCGCATGCGGTCGCCGACGCGGCTGCGCAGCCGCCACCTGCTGCTCTTGGGCTCCTTCTCGATCCTGCTCCACAGTGCCGTAAGCCGCTCCTCGATCACTTCTGCCGCCTTGCCGTCCAAACCATACAGACCCAGATTGGCCTGGCAGTGCTCGATCGTCGCCCGGGTCGTCCGCCATAGCCCCCAGTCGCGAGCGCAGACCTGGGCGATGAAATCCGCCTCGATGCCAGAGCCGTCGCCATTCGTCACCGGATGGTGGTAAAGGAGGCTGTAGATGTCGCGCTGATCGCGTTCGGTCAGCTTCACGATCTGGAGCTTCGTGAGCAGCAGCTCGGCCAGCGGCACTGTAAGCCGTTCCCGGTCGAGCCGGTCCGCGATCGGGATCTGGTGGCACATCGAGAAATCGCCGATGAAGACGTCGAGCTTGCGGGAGTTGGCCTGGTCGTAGAAGAGGAGACGCCTCGCGCCGTGAAGCGCGTTGAACATCTGGTCCGCCACGTAGCCGGCCGCCAGGAGCACGTCGGTGACGGCGGTGCGGGCCCCACGACGCGTCGCCAGGTCGATGTCTTTCACGGGATGAGCCAGGAGGGGTCCCCCTGGGGGAGCCTGAAGGTGGATTGCCGCGCCGCCGAGCAGCCGCGCGACCACACCCTTGCCGGTGGCTGCTTCGACGAGCCGACGGGACTCGGCGACCGGGTCCGGGAGAGGGGCGCTATCCGGTCGTGAAGAGGAAATCGATGTAGCTTCCATCCGCGGCGAAGTCCACGATAGCGCCGCGCAACACGTCCGCGGCGTAATCGCTGCCTGGATTCAGGCACATCGTCGAGCCGATCTTCTGCGCGCCTTTCGACTCGTGAATGTGCCCGTGCAGGCCGACCACAGGCTGGTGGCGCTTGACGACGTCGCGCACGGCCCTGCTTCCGACCGGAACGATGCTAGGTCTTCCGCCGCGGATGACAGGGCGCAGCTGGGGGTCGAGCTCGGCCGCGAAGTCGAGGCCTGACCCGTACGGCGGACAGTGAAAGTTGGCCACCAGCTTGCGGCCGGCTGGTGCGCCCTCGAGGATCTTCTCCAGCCGCCGGCCGAGCTCCTCCTCCGGGTATTCGCGCTCGGTGTTCCAAGGGGTCGGCGTGACGTCTCCGCAGCTTGCCATGATCACCGGACCGAGGTCACAGATCTCAGCCTCGGGCGATTCGATTCGCGGCGCGGCTTTCAGGACGGGGTCGATCGCCTTCGGGTCGTCGTTGCCGGGAGTGATGATGCATCGCACGCTGGGGGCGAGGCGCTCCGCCGCCAGCCGGCACCAACCCTCGATCTGCTCGATGATCGCCTGCTGGAAGGCGCTGTCCAGGTGGGCCGGATCGTGCTCCAGGCGGTCGAGGTCATCCGCGTCGGCGAGGATGGAGTAGAACCCGAGGCGGTTGATCTCAGCCCTAAGCCTGTCCTCTTCCACGGAGGGCACGGTGACCG
>Ga0209377_1003083_pt1 | contig 10772 bp, 8 predicted proteins | sample GraSoiAngelo_141_FD_185898 | JGI IMG/M metagenome (GOLD analysis project Ga0209377, IMG submission 185898) | Grasslands soil microbial communities from the Angelo Coastal Reserve, California, USA - 14_0929_12_40cm (SPAdes) (version 2) | ecosystem: Environmental > Terrestrial > Soil > Grasslands ...
GTAACTGATCTCGGCAGCCTTCTGGAGATCACCGCGGCGCGTCGCCTGCTCGGCCTCCGTCCGCAGCTGCTCGAGCTCGGCCTTCTTCGCCTGAATCTTCTGGATGGCGTCCTTCTCCGCGGTCCACTGCGCCTTCATCGCGTTGGACCGCTCGCGCAGCTCGGCCACTTCGTGCTGGATCTTCTCGCGCCGCTCTTTGGAGGCCTTGTCCTTCTCCTTGGCCAGCGCGGCCAGCTCGATTTCGAGCTGGGTAATCTTGCGCTCGACTTCATCGATCTCCTGCGGCAGCGAGTCGATCGCGATCCGCAGCCGCGCGGCAGCCTCGTCGATGAGGTCGATCGCCTTGTCGGGCAGGAACCGGTCGGTGATATAGCGATGCGACAGCGTCGCGGCCGCGATCAGCGCGTTGTCGGTGATGCGAATGCCGTGATGGACCTCGTACTTCTCCTTGAGACCACGCAGAATCGCGATCGTGTCCTCCACGGACGGCTCGCCCACGTAGACCGGCTGGAAGCGCCGCTCGAGTGCCGCGTCTTTCTCGACGTGCTTGCGATACTCATCGAGCGTCGTCGCGCCGACGACGTGCAGCTCGCCGCGCGCCAGCGCGGGCTTGAGCATGTTCGACGCATCGACGGCGCCCTCGGCGCCACCCGCGCCAACGAGCGTGTGCAGCTCGTCGATGAAGACGATGTAGCGCCCCTCGGTCGCCGTAATCTCCTTCAGCACGGACTTGAGTCGCTCCTCGAATTCACCGCGGTACTTCGTGCCCGCGACGAGCGAGCCGATGTCGAGTGCTACGAGATGTTTGTTCTTGAGCGAGTCCGGCACGTCGCCGTTGATGATGCGCTGCGCCAGCCCTTCGACGATGGCCGTCTTGCCGACGCCCGGCTCGCCGATCAGCACAGGATTGTTCTTGGTGCGGCGCGAGAGCACCTGCATCACGCGGCGAATCTCTTCGTCGCGGCCGATGACGGGATCGAGCTTGCCCTTCCGGGCGATCTCGGTGAGATCGCGCGTGAAGCGCTGCAGCGACTGATACTTGTTTTCAGGTTCCTGGTCGGTGACGCGATGGGCGCCACGGACACCTTCGAGCGCCGCCAGCAGGTCCTTACGACTGACGCCCTGCGCGGAAAGCAGCTCGCGCGCGGTCGTGCCCTTCTCTTCCGCCAGGGCGAGGAGGATGTGCTCGGTGGAGACGTACGCATCACCGAGGGCTTTCGCGTCTTCATCGGCGCGATCGAGCACGCGCGACAGCTCGCGGGCGAGCGTGGGCTCGACGCCCCCCGATTGCTTGGGGAATCGGCCGATTTCGCGCTCGGTCTCCGCCTGCAGCTGCGTGACATTGAGGCCCGCCTTCTGGAGTAGCGGGACGACGATGCCTTCGTCCTGTTGCAGGAGGGCGTAGAACAGATGGGCGTCGTTGACGACAGGATTGCCGTTGGAACGGGCCTGAGAGGCAGCCGCTTGCAAAGCCTCGGCGGCCTTGATGGTTAGTCTATCTGGTTGGATCATGCGACTCCTCCAAGCAACCGCTGTGCCTGGGAAAGATGCCAAAAAGACAGAAAAGCGGGATAGGGCGGAAAAAAGGCGCGGTGCGTGCAATTCACCCACCGCGCCCTAATCCCCCTGTTTCCCGCCTTCGCCTTACTTCATGACAATCATCTTCTTCGTAAACCGCTTCCCATCCACGACGAGCTGGTAGATGTAGACTCCCGACGCCGCTTCTTTGTCGGTCTTCAGAACCTTCCCGTCCCAGTACGCATTGAAGGTGCAGCCGGTGCTCGGCGTCACGCACGTCACCTCGAGATTCTCGAGGTCCTCGCCCGTTCCCTGCAGGATGGGCGTCGCGACGACTTGGGCGAGCACGTTGTAAATCTTGAGCGACACCTTCGGCCGATGACCATTGGCAAACAATTCGCCGTTCAATGTGAACGGGATCGTGGTCGCCGGATTAAAGGGATTCGGAAAATTCTGTTTCAGCTCGACCTGCGGAGGCGCCGGCGGCGGTGAGCCCTGCCCCACCACCCCGTCTACACCTGTGACGAGTCCAAGCCCGCCGACGAGCACAGCCCAGACATACAACTTCATCTCCGACTCCTCTGCGAACGTAAAGATGCGTTAGACCGCTCTCCTTGTTGGTACGGGCGCGTGGTGACCTAAATCCCACCCAAAACGTAGGAACCGTCCTTCGCCCCTGTCAAGAACGCAGCACCCGGGTATCTCCCTTACGGCTGGTAATCCCTCGCCGATCGGCCCATTCGAGTAATGGAATCAAATACTTGCGCGTGAGCCCCAGACGGTCCCGAAATTGCGCCGGCGTGGCCGAGCCGAGTTCCCGGAGCGTGTCCTCGACGGCTCGACGGAACTCCTCGAGGGCCGGTTTCACCGCATAGCGCTCCTGGTCGACGCGCTCGACCGCGCCCTCACGGGCCAGATGCGCGAGCAATGCCGGCACCGAGGGGTCCGCAAGCTCACGCTGCAACTCCGATACCGTCGGGAGCTGCCAGCGCGCGTCGGCCAGCCGCTGCGCGATCCGACCGCCCGCGTCGCCCGCACGGCTGCGCATCGCGGCCTGCCAGCCGGGTTTGCGAACGGCGGCGCCGCCCTCGGCAAGCTCAAATGCCTGTTTTTTCACACCAAAGTCAATAAGCACATCGTGAACCTGAGGCGGCGCGGCGACACTCGCGCGCAACGCCTGTAGGGAAAGCCCCGCGTCCAATGGATGCGCGTCGTGGTACTCCGCCACCGCGCCGCTCAAGCGTTCGACCGCGGCGGTGATTGCGCGCCGGGCCACGAGTAGGTCTCCGATCGACAGCACGCCCTTCCCCGCCGCCTCGATCGTCTTTGCGACATCGCCGGGAAGAATGCCGAGCCGGATGGGAATGTCGCCCACGCGAACGCCGGCGAGATCCGCTTCGTCGACGAACCGGCTCAGGCGCTCGGCAGGCGGCTGGCCGGCCGCCACGCCGCGTTCTGAAACGCGCGGCCGCTTGGGCGGGAATGGATCGAGGACGACGCCGCCCCCGATCGTGGTGACCGGCGAGAAACTGCGGATGACAAAGCGATCGCCGCCGCGCGCGACGATGGGTTTCTCGAGCAACAGCCGGGCCAGGGCCGTCTGGCCGGGCGCGATGGCGGCTACCTGCGCCAGCCGACCCAGGACTTCGGCGGTGCCGAGGTGCACGCGGATGCGCGTGCGCACGGCGAGCGGTTTGCGCACCGCGGGCAGGAGATGGAGGGCGACATCCAGCGTGGCAGTCGGAGCCCAACCCGATCCCGTGAGTGCAACATCCCCGCGCTCGAGCTCCTCGCGCGCCACACCGACGAGAGCGAGTGCCGTGCGGCGACCGGGACCCGCGGTCTTGGCGTCGTGGCCATGCACCTCGATAGAGCGCACGCGCGCTTCACGATCCAGCGGCAACAGTCGGACGCTGTCGCCGGCGGCCAGCGTGCCGCTCCACGTTGATCCCGTCACGACGGTCCCCGCTCCGGCGAGCGCGAACACGCGATCGATCGGCAGGCGGAAGAGATCGTCCGCGGGCCGCTCGGGGAGATCCTCGACAATTTCCACCAACGCCTTTTTCAGATCGTCCAACCCCTCACCTTTGACAGCGGATACCGCGAGCGGCGCCGTCCAGCGCACACTGCTCTTGGAGAGTCGCTCGCTGACCTCGGTGCGGACGAGAGCAAGCCATTCCGCATCGACCAGGTCGCGTTTGGTGAGCACGGGAATGCCGCGGCGGACACCGAGGAGCTCGAGAATCGCGAGGTGCTCTTCGGTCTGCGGCATGACACCCTCGTCCAGCGCAATGACGAGCAGCGCGACATCGATGCCCGTCGCGCCGGCAAGCATGTTCTTGACGAATCCTTCGTGTCCCGGAACGTCGACGATGCTCGCCTCGACGCGACCAGGCAGGTCGATGGGTGCGAACCCGAGATCGATCGTGATACCGCGGCGCTTTTCTTCTTCCCAGCGGTCCGTGTCGACGCCGGTGAGCGCCTTCACAAGGGCCGTCTTGCCGTGGTCGATGTGCCCGGCGGTACCGATTACGAACCGACCCACGCGCCTCGCTCCCAGATGTCGATTGCGGTCGATTTCGGCTCGCGCCCGTTGGGGTGAGCGACCGATTCATCCAGATGATGCCGGACGAAGCGCGCCACGAGCCGCCGGTGGGCAGCCGCGTGCGCCTTATCCAGGGTGGGCAGCTCGGCCTCGACGTCGTTCAACGTGACGAGATCCCGATACGCCTGCGCCGGCAGCCTGGTGGGTGGCTGGAGACCGGCGCAGCTCGGGCACAACGCGCCCCCTTCCGCGATGCTGAAGGCCACAGTGCCGGAGACCGAGAGCTCGTTGCCGTCGCGCACGCAGGTGTCGAGCTGTGGTGCGAAGCCGAGGACACCCACGACCAGCCAGAGCCACCGGACCGCTACCGCGTCCGCCTGGCCGGCCGGCGCGCCGGCGAGCGCATCGAGCCCTTGAATGAAGGCGTCGTAGGCGGCGGGCAGCGGCGCGGGCGGCGCCATTTTTAAAATCACTTCCGCGAGAGCGGTGGCTCCCGCGAAGCGACCGAGATCGGCGGCGAGATCGCGACGCAGCTGGATGACGTCGAACGCCGCCAGCGTCTGCAGCTCCCGCGTCTCCTTGTGATAGAGCTGCGCGACGCCTTCGCTCAGCGTTTCGAGCGCGGCGCCGAACGGACTGCGGGGCCGGAGCACACCCTTGGCGATGGCGCTTTGGACGCCATAATCGCGCGTCGCGAGCCGCACGATCTTCGACGTCTCGCTGTAGCGGTATGTGCGCAGAACGATGGCGGGTGTGGAAACAAGACTCACATTGAAAATATAGCCGACTCGAGAAGCTCGAGCCCGTCTACCACCCGGGGGCCGGAGCGGCTGAAATACGCCGACGCATCGAGCCACTGCACCCGCCCGCCGAGGCGGCGTAACTCGGACGCGTAGCGCTCCGCCTCGCGTCGAGCCTCCCATAGACCAAATCCACAAGGCATGATCAGCACGACCTCGGGCTCGAGCGCCCGCAGCTCGGTCCACTCCATGCGGTACGACGGGCGGCGGGCCGTTCCGGCCAGCAACTCCCCACCCGCGGCCTCGATCAGCTCTGGAACCCAATGGCCCGGCACGTACGGCGGGTCGAGCCATTCGAGCGCCAGAACGCGAGGCCTCACTCGGCCCGCGACTCGCGTCCGCACAGCGTCGATGCGACGCTGCATGTCGCGAATGAGCCGTTCGGCGCGGTCGCTGGTACCGGTCGCGCAGCCGACATCACGGATGCTTTGGAAGATCGCAGAGAGATCGTGGGCATCCAGGCTCAAGATCTCAGTCCCCACTCTGAAGAGTGGCCCACCCTTCAGAGTGGGATCTATGGCAGCAACGAGCTGGCTCTCAGGTACCGCACATACATCACAGATACCCTGCGTCAGAACCAGGTCCGCTTCGACCGCGGCCAACCGATCGAGATCGATCTCGTACACGCTGCCGTAGTCGCGCAGCGCTGCGCGAATGGCCTCGTCGATCTCGCCGCTCGAGAGCCCGTCGAGCTTCGCACGCGGTCGGGAGAGGCGGGGACGATCGACGATGGACTGGGGATAGTCACAGCTATGCGAGATCCCGACGAGTCGATCTTCCAATCCGAGCGCACACACAATCTCCGTAGCACTCGGCAGCAACGACACAATTCGCCCTCGCGTTGCTTCCCCTGCCGCCCTTTCTGTCACAACCCCACCGAGAACCGTCCTCCAACCAGTACCGTCCGGCCCCGCGGCTTGAACCCAGCGATTTCCTGCGCTTGATCGTTGAACAGGTTCTCGACCCGCCCCGACAACACGACACGGCCGAGGTCGTACTCAGCGGCGACGTTGACACGCGTGTACGGGTCGAGCGTCACACGCCGCTGGCCGACCGGGCGATTGAAATCGAGGTCATCGCGCTTCCCCACCCATTTCACACCTAAGGACAAATGGGTGCGACCGGCGTTCGCCGTGACTTCCGGGTTGACTTGATGTCCGGGCCGGCGAATGAGCGCTTTGCCCGGAACGAACAAGCCGTCCGGATCGTTGGGCGAGCCCGATTCCTCGACGCGGGTGTGGAGGTAGGTGTAGCGCAGCGAGAAGGCGAGCGTGTTCGAGAGATTGGCCGCCACGGTGGTCTCGACGCCGTCGGCCGTCGCGCCGCCGACGTTGAAGTAATTGGGCTGTCCCGTCGGCGGCGCGGGGTTGTACTCGATCAGGTCGTGGAATCGCTGATTGAAATACGTCACCGTGATTGTCCCACGATTTAGCGCCAACCGCTGCTCGACTCCGGCCTCCCAGCTGCCGGAGCGCTCGGGATCGAGATCGGGATTTCCCAGCACGAATCCATGGGCAAAGTTCTCGAAGAACGTCGGTTCCTTGAATCCGGTCCCGCCCGAAACCCTTACGCGCGTCTGCTCGAGCAGCCGATACACGAGTCCGGCTCGGTACGTCGCGTGTGTGCCGAACTGCGAGTTGTCGTCGAGCCGGCCGCCAACGGTGATCGCCACGCGCCCCGCGGTGACGAGCCCTTGGGTGAAGTAGCCGGTGTTGTGCCGCTGTACCTGGATTGAGTCAGGGAACGTCCCGAACGACGCGCTGAATTGGCTTGTTCCGCGCTGCCGCTCGTCCTCGTACTCGACGCCTCCGGTCACCGTGATCGCGCCACGAGACCGCCACGTGAGGAGCGACGTCGCGCTTGCCCGCCGCACGTAGTCTTTACTCCAAAACGTTCCATCTTCGCCGGGCGAATCGGGCTCGTCGTTGAACGTCATGCGGGCTTCACGCACCGCCCCCAGTACGCGCGCCTCGAGCTGGTTTCCGAACAGATGGCCGGCGTTCACGCTGAGCGCGGGCCCATGCTCCGCCGCGCGCTGGTTGGAGTCCACAGGCACGCCCGTGGCGTCCGTCGGGATGTGGTAGATGTCGTCGCCGTAACGGTAGGTCAGGTGCACATCCGAGCGAGCATCGGGGGCGAACTTCAGCCCGGCGCTGATGATGCTGTTCCGGTATGCGTTGTTGTAGGGGTAGAGCCCGTCGGCGAAGAATCGGGAAACCCGGGCGGAGTAGCTCAGCCTGGCTGTTCCACCCGTGGCGTCGAGCGCCGCATCGGTCGAGCCGTAGGTCCCGGCGCGCAGCTCCGCACCCAGCCGCGTGCGGCTCGCCGCCCCGGTCTTGGTGAAGATCTGCACCACGCCGGTCATCGCGTCGGACCCATACAACACGCTCGCCGGGCCGCGCACAATCTCGATGCGGTCAACGTTGTCGGTCGTAACATTCGCGAGATCGATGCCTCCGCCAGCCTGATTCAAGGGCACGCCGTCGAGCAACACCTTCACGTAGTCGCTCTCACCGCCGCGCATGAACAGCGACGTCTGCCCGCCAAAGCTGCCGGTCTCGACAATCGTGGCCCCCGGGACCTGCTGCAGCGCATCCGCGACGGTCCGAATTCCCTCGGCCACGAGATCGCTTCCACGCAGCACCGTTACCGCGGACGAGAGCACGTCCGAGGGCATCGGAACACGAGTGGCGGTGACGACGACCGGGTTCAGGACGACCGTGTCCCGGGGCTGCTGCACGAGGGCGAGCACGAGCAACACGACGTTCATGCGCGGGATTCCTTGGATTGACGGAGCGGGACCATGTGAGGACGGCCTTCGACGGTCTGAAGCGCGACAGGCCAGCCGAACACGCGCTCGACCGTGTCGCGCGTCAGCACGTCGCCCGGAGCGCCTGATGCGACTGCACTGCCGTCGCTGAGCAACAGCAACGAGTCGGCGAATCGCGCGGCGAGATTGAGATCGTGGGTGATCATCAGCACGCCCAACCCGCTCCTGTCGACGAGCCCGCGGACCAGCTCGAACAGGCCCATTTCATGGCGCAGATCGAGCGACACGCCCGGCTCGTCCAGCACCAGGAGGCGCGGCTCCTGCGCGAGCGCGCGGGCGATCCGGACGCGCTGATACTCACCGCCCGAGAGCGTCCACAGCCAACGGTCGGCGAGATGCTGGGCATCGCACGCAACGAGCGCGCGATCGACAGCGGCGTGGTCCTCGGGGCGCTCTCGACCCCAGAGGGAGAGATGCGGGTAGCGCCCCAAGAGAACCGTTTCTCGGACGCGTTGCGGAAACAGGTTGTCCTCGCGCTGCGGCACCACGCCAACCATGCGCGCGAGGTCCTGCCTGGGCCATTCGTGCGACGGCCGGCCGCCGATCTCGGCTTTCCCTTCCAGCGGCGACAGGGCGCCAAGAGCGATGCGTACCAGCGTGGTCTTCCCGCTGCCGTTCGGTCCCAGCACGGCGTGGAATTCGCCCGTATCGACCGAGAGCGAGACGCCGACGAGCGCATCTCGCCCGGCGCCGGGATACCGGTAGCGAACGCCGGCCAGTCTCAACATGGTGGCGCCTCCCCACGCACCACGCACCCCGCACCATGCACCTTGTTGTGCACCACGCACCACGCACTACGCACCGCTGTCATGCGATCGTCCAGCGACGCAACAGCATCGCAAACACCGGCACACCGATCAGCGCGGTCACGACGCCGACCGGTAGCTCGCGCGGTGCGACAACGGTGCGCGCCAGCGTATCCGCGAAGGTCAGCAGCGCGCCGCCACCGATGAACGCCGCCGGCAACAGCACCCGGTGCCGATGGCCCCATGTCAGCCGCGCGATGTGGGGCACCACGAGTCCCACGAACCCGATCACGCCCGAAACCGCGACCGCCGCCGCCGTGAGCAGCGACGCGGCGAGATAGACCCGACGCTTCACGGCCGCGACGTCGGCGCCGAGGTAACCGGCCGGTTCTTCGCCGAGTGCGAGCAGGTCGAGCGGCCGGGAAGCGGCGTAGAGGACGGCGAGGGGAATCGGCGCGTACAGCGCAACCACCAGAACAGCGTCCCATGAGGCACTCGACAGGCCGCCCCACAGCCAGAGAAACGCGTTGCGCAGCTCGACGGCATCCGCGAGCGAGACGATCGCGGTCGTGATCGCCGCCGCGAAGGCGCCCACCGCCACGCCGCCGAGCAGCAGAATCCGGGGATCCAGCGCGGCGCCGCCGATCAGGCCCAGCCGATAGACCAGCGCCAGCGCGGCGAGGGCCCCGACGAAGGCGGCGATCGGTAGCGCCCACGGACCCGAGAGGTGCAAGGCGATCGCGAGCACGGCGCCGAGCCCCGCCCCGCCCGACAGCCCGAGGAGGAACGGATCGGCGAGTGGGTTGCGCACCAGCGCCTGCAATCCGGCGCCTGCGACGCCGAGTGAGCCGCCGACGAGAAAGGCGAGCAGGGCGCGCGGGACCCGCAGATTCCAGACGATGTCGGAATGGAGCAGCTCCCCGAGGGGCACGGCGGCCGGCCCCAACACCACGCTCGCAACGAGCGCCAGCGCGGCAGCGACCACCAGCAGCGTCCATTTCATCTGCGGGGGGCCTCGTGTAGGGGCGCAGCATGCTGCGCCCCTACTAGGTCGTTCCGCACCAACAGGGCCCGCAGCTCCAGGACCGCCTGCCCCGAGCGCGGTCCCGGACGCCCGAACAACGAGCCACGCAGCAGCAGGAAATGGCGCTCCCGAACGGCGCGCACCGCGCGCCATTCGCGCCGTCTCGCGAATGCGGGTGTCTCGGCGGAATCGGACAGCACGGCGATCCATTGGGGATCGCGCGCCGCGATCGTCTCGAGCGACACCTGCGACGACGGCGCGGCCACGTCGTGGAACACGTTTCGCGCACCGGCCAGCGTGGCGAGCTCATCGAGATAGCTGCCGCGGCCGATGATGATCGGCGGGTTGTCCCACACGACAAACGCGACGGTGGAGGACGGCGGAGGTGGGGGATGGGAGGAGGTAAAACCGTCCATCACGCGCGCCAGCGAGTCGGCGCGCTGCTCTAGTCCCGCCAGGCGTCCCAGAGTGCGCGTCGCCGGGCCGAGGTCTTCCAGGCGATTCAGATCGAGCAGAACCGTGCGAATGCCGATCCGTTCGAGCTGGCGCGCGGCGGTGACGTTCGGGCCCGAGTTGTAGAGGACCACGAGATCGGGCCGCCGCGCCGCCACCGCTTCGATGTTCGGCGGCATCCCGTCGCCGACGCTCGGAACGGCTAAGGCAGCGGGCGGATAGTCACACCAGGTTGTACGACCGACGATGCGGTCGCCCGCGCCGATGTCAAAGAGGATCTCGGTGAATGACGGAAGGAGCGAAACGATCCGGCGGGCTGGCGGGGGTGGGCCGGCAGGCCGGCGGGCTGGCGATCCGCACGCCGTAAGAACTATGAGAGCCAGGAACAGCCGTCGCTGCACCATCCCTCCCGCGAGGGAATTGACTGGTGGCGCGAACGAAGACGTCTCCTGGCTCCGGGCGATCGGCTGCGGCCTTCCCGGGAACTGACCCAGTGGCCGGAACCGTGTGGGGGCGCAGCATGCTGCGCCCCTACTTCACATCATTGCCCGTTACAGTGGCGGGGCCGCGCCGGACTCGCACCGGCTTCCGTAATCCCCGTTCGCGAACTTTGAACTAGCTCAGTCTAGATTAACGAGAAACCGTGCGCAAGATGCACTCACCACGCACCACGCACCACGTACTACGCACCACGCACCACGCACTACGCACCACGCACTACGCACTACGAACCACGTACCGGTTTTCGTCGCAACGCCCACACCAGGGCCAGCACCATGCCGGCGACCAGTACGGCGATCAGATACGGAAGCAGCATCTGCGCCCGGAATTTTCCCGCCGGCAACTGAATCTCGAC
>Ga0209377_1003088_pt1 | contig 10767 bp, 8 predicted proteins | sample GraSoiAngelo_141_FD_185898 | JGI IMG/M metagenome (GOLD analysis project Ga0209377, IMG submission 185898) | Grasslands soil microbial communities from the Angelo Coastal Reserve, California, USA - 14_0929_12_40cm (SPAdes) (version 2) | ecosystem: Environmental > Terrestrial > Soil > Grasslands ...
TTGTTCTGTTTCCAATCTTCCTTTTTCCGTTCTTCTTTGAGGTCCCAGCCGTACTTTATCTTGTCCTCTGGTTTTTAATCCAACTGTTCAGCGGCGCGGCGGCATTGGCCGGTCCGGAGCAGGTCGGCGGCATAGCGTGGTGGGCGCACGTAGGTGGATTCGTGAGTGGGATGCTTCTGTGTCGATTGTTTGTGCGCCGGCGTCGGCAATTGCAACCAGATGAGTACGGGCTTGAATGGGCGTGGCAACCGCGACCTCGTTAGGTGAAAGGAGAATAAAAATGGATATTTTCTGGCTGTTTTTCATGCTCTCGGCGCTTCAGCCGATCATCAAACAGAGATTGTTGGAAGCGTCACGAAAGCGCATGATTGGTTTGATCGAGCGGGAACGAAAATCGCGTGTCGTGCTTCTCGTGCACCGGCAGGAAACGATGAGCTTACTCGGCTTTCCGTTGTTTCGTTACATCGACATCAACGATAGCGAAGAAGTCCTGCGGGCGATTCATATGACGGATCCGGAAATTCCCTTGGACCTGGTGCTGCACACGCCGGGCGGATTGGTTTTGGCCGCAACGCAAATCGCGCGCGCCATTTTCAAACATAAAGGCAAGGTTACGGTGTTCGTGCCGCATTATGCCATGTCCGGTGGCACGCTGCTCGCGCTCGCTGATGAGATTGTTATGTGCGAGCACGCGGTGTTGGGGCCGGTTGATCCGCAGCTTGGCGAATATCCGGCGGCTTCGATCTTGAAAGCGGCCCATCAGAAGCCGATCGCTGAAGTGGATGACAAGACATTGATTTTGGCTGACCAAGCGGAGAAGGCGATCGCACAAATGCGACATGAAGTGACCGAACTGGTGGCCGACAAATTTCCCGGCGAAAAGGCGGAAGAGATCGCCAAACTTATGACCAGTGGCACATGGACGCACGATTATCCCATCACCTGCGAGCGAGCACGCGAGCTCGGTCTGCGCGTAAACAGCGATATACCGGAAAATGTATTGCGCTTGATGCAACTTTATCCGCAGCCTATGCGTCGGCAGCCTTCGGTTGAGTACGTGCCGCTTCCGTATCGCTCGAACCGGGGCCCCGCGCCGGAACAATGACATGAACCGCCGCATTCCCGAGGGTGACTATTTCGGCTGAAAATCAGCCGAACATCAGTGCCTCTACGCCGGAATCGTAATTCGCAGCAGGCGTGTTCCTTTGCGCCGAGGTTGGAGCTGTCGATCCTGCAACCGGGCCGGAACGAGGAAAAATTCGCCCGGGGCAAGATCGACATCGGCGCATCGAAGTTTTCCCGTCACACAACAGACGACGGCGAATTGACCACGTGGCGTCGCTTCGCGCGGCGAATCAAGATTCCATTTCTGAACCTCAAACAATTCGTGACGGACGAGCGTTTCGCCTTTTGGCCTAACGAGTTTGGGTGTGACATCCTTGAAATCGATCGAAGCCATCGCTTGCTTGACGTGGAGTTGGCGGGGCTGACCGGAATCATCGCGCCGGTTCCAATCGAAGACACGATACGTCGTGTCGCTGTTTTGCTGGACTTCGATGAGAAGATTGCCTGCGCTCACTGCGTGAAGACGTCCGGCCGGAAGAAATGCGGCGTCACCTGGTTTGACACGAATTTTGTGAACGTAATCAGCAGCTGTTCCCTCACGCAGCGCGTTTTCGAATTGAACGCGCGTACTGGGTTTGCAAAAACCAAGTAAAAGTTCGGCGCCCGGATCTGCGGCGGCAACGTACCAAAATTCAGTTTTCGGCTCGCCGCCTAGCTTTCTGGCGACTTGTTCCGGCGGGTGCACTTGCAGGGAAAGCTTCTCGTGTGCATCGAGAAGTTTGATGAGCAAGGGAAATCGCGGAGCGTTGGGAACCTCGCCGAAGATCAACGATCGACCCTCTTTCCAGAGTTCATGCAAAGTCTTGCCTTTGCGTGGACCGCGCGCGACAACGCTTTGTGCTTCGGGACGATCTACAATTTCCCACGACTCGCCAATGCGCTTGTTCGCGGGCAACTTTTTGCCGAAGAGCTCCGCCAGCTTTCGCCCGCCCCAGATTCGCTCCATGAAAATGGGTCGGAAAGTGAGGGGAGCACTGATTTCAGATTTTGGATTTCGCATTTCGGATTTCAATTGGCAGATTTTAGATGCAGATCGGCTGATGCAAAAGATACTCCTCCGATCTCTGATTGGTGACATCTGACATTTGGATGAAATTCTTCCTTAAATATTGGCTGCCCTTATTGGTTTGGCTCGGCGTGATTTTTCTCGGCTCGACCAATCTCATGTCGGCCGAGCATACATCACGATTGATTGTTCCGATCTTGCTCTGGTTGAAACCGGGAATGGCACCGGACAGAATCTTGTTCATCCTCATTGTTATGCGCAAAAGCGCACACGTCAGCGAATACGCGATTCTGGCTCTTCTCCTGTGGCGTGCACTTCGCAGTGGTCCAACTCTGCGCACGAAAAGGCCGGTGTTGTTTGGCGCAGTTTTGGTCGCTTGCATTGTTTTTGCCGCGAGCGACGAATTTCACCAATCATTCGTTAAGTCGCGTACTCCCTCAGTTCGCGACGTGATCCTGGATACTGCAGGAGCACTTTTTGGATTGTTGATTGGCGCGAGTTTCGCACACCGCCATTCTAAAAAGACCCGAAACACCACTCAGAGTCAGTTCGTTGATGCGCGATTATGACTTCGCAGATCGCAAGCTCCTCCTGTTGCGACTGTTTAAAACTGAACAAATGATCACTCGTGAATGCGGCACCGCGGTTAAACGACGAAGTGTGTAAGCGTTCTCAGATTGGACCGCGCAACTCCTGGGCGGCCGCGAAAGCTCGCTCACTACCGGCTGCTGTTGTGATGTGTCTCGCTATCTTTTTAGCGACAATGCGGATGTTCGGAGGGGCCGTCGAACAAGCTCCAGCGGGTGACGGCACAGGGAACTCTCCAGTTGCACCCGTTATCGCAGCAAAGCCCGAGCACGTGACAGTCGCTGGTGGGCGTGGCAGCACCGAGATCCAGTGGGATACAGGCAACGGATCGATAGGTTTTGTCTTCGTAACGGAAAAGGACCGAAAACCGGTTTTGTTTGCTACTGGCATGAAAGGGAGCCGCGTGGCTCCATGGATTCGGGTGCGTAGGTATGTTTTCGAGCTATATAATGACGCCGAGCGGCGCACGTTGCTGGCCACAGTAACCGTTTCTGGAACCGCGAAAAGCGAGGCCTCTCCGCGCGCCATGTTATTGCAAGGCACAGCGCGCTGGCTCCTGGTTGTGGCGCTGATAGCGATTGTATATATCGCCGTTTACCTCAGCTCGACAGGAACGCTGCGCACGACATTTCCTACCGAGCCAACGACGTCGCCGCGCCCCCTGCACATTACACGAAACCTTCTGCTTGGCGTGGCCGCCTTCGTTTGTCTGGATGGCATCATCTTTCATACCGGATTGTATGTCTCGATGCTAGCTCCCGATTCCTACGCAGGACGATTAGCGGTGATTACGCGAGCCGAAAAGCAGCGCCCCGCATCGGGTCTGAAAGAAGTGCTGGTTCTGGGAGATTCGAGAATGGCAGAGGGGTTTTCTACCGCGGTGGCTGACGAGCTTGGTTCCACCGCCGGATTGAAGTTTGTCAATCTCGCCGAACCAGCCTCGTCTGTTAACACTTGGTACTATATGCTTCGGGAAGTCGATCCGTCAGCGCGACGCTACTCCGCAATCGTTGTTCCTTACGGCATTGGCTATGAGCCAAGCACTGCTGATCCGTTGAGAATTTCCATGGCGGCTCCGCTGTTGCGCTATGGAGATTGCTTCGATTTTGCCTCTGGTTTTCAGCGATGGTCTGGTCGGTTCAGGGCATTTACGGCGTGCATACTACGAGGGTCCGCATATCAGAGCGATGTCGCCGATCTTCTTGAACATCCGGTTGCGCGTATGAGAAGCATTCAACAAGAGCCGAAGAGGTTGCATTCCCGGGCGGTCTACAAAGGTCGCGACTACGATCTCGTGGGCACCTCGTATGATCGCAAGACAGGCCAGGTAACGTTTTCGCCACGATTAACTGAAGCTCAGAGAGAAGCCATCCGTAAGAGCCTGGTACAGCCGTCTCAAGCGGAAATCCAATATTTCCTAAAGTTACAGCGCGATTGGATCCCGCGTATTGTGAAGCATTATTCAAATAGTCCCACCGCAATTGTTCTTACGCCTGTTCCTCGCGGGCCATTCGGCGAGCTTACTGGATTCTCGATGGCATATCATCCTGTGCTGCCTCCCGTCATAACCCAGAGAACGGCCTTTTCGTTTCCGGAACAAACGTTCGATTTTCTTGAAAAACCCGAATACTACTTTGACGGGTACCACCTTAACGCCAAAGGCCGGCAAAGATTCACAGAAACACTGGTAGCCGGACTGGTAGGGCGTCTTGGCTCAGCTGATTTGCATGGATGCTCCAGTTCTAAGCTGAAACTAGCTTCGGACCGCCGTCTTGGAAGCACCGACGATTCAGATATTGGGAGTAACAGTGGAGACGCTATCATGTCTAGCCCATAAGATAAGATCGACCAGCTCTTAATCCGGCTCGTCCCTGATGTTATTTAATAGCTTCCAGTACTGGATCTTTTTTTTGATGGTGGCTGTGCTGTTCTACAGCATGCCCTTTCGCGTAGGGAAACTGCTACTCCTATGCGCAAGCTATCTATTTTACATGTGGTGGGATCCACGATTCATAGTACTTATTTTGACCTCCACGGTGGTTGACTACTTCCTGGGGATTTGGTTGGAGATCGCAAGCGGCCGCCGCAAGAAACTTTTGCTCGCCATTAGCCTTGTCGTCAACCTGGGAATTCTCGGTTTCTTTAAATACTACGACTTCTTTGCTGGTTCTTTAGCTACCTTGCTCCATATCCCTAAGTCATCGGTTGTGTTACAAGTTGTCCTCCCTGTTGGAGTCAGCTTCTATACCTTCGCCAGTCTTTCTTACACATTCGACGTCTATTGGGGAAAAATGAAGGCCGTCCGAAACCTGATCGACTACGCGCTGTTCATTGCATTTTTCCCTCATCTTATTGCAGGGCCGATCATTCGCGCCCGGCAATTTATTTCTCAGATCCAATACTGGCGGCAGCCAGCGGCAATTGTGGTTCAGAGCGGTATCATCCTTGTCCTGTCTGGTCTGTTGAAGAAGATGGTTTTTGCCGATCGTTTCGCCGTTGTCGCTGACTCGTACTTTAGCGACCCGGCCGCGCACCCAGGCTGGCTGGCTGCGTGGTCAGGTTGTCTTGCCTTCTTTATGCAGGTATTCTTCGATTTTTCCGGTTACACCGACATTGCTCGCGGTTGCGCCAAGCTGTTCGGCTTTGAATTTCCGCTTAATTTTGCGCGCCCATTCTTATCCAGAAACCCACCTGACCTCTGGCAGCGATGGCACATCACACTTTCCACCTGGGTGCGGGACTATTTATTTATGCCGTTCAGCCGGGGAAGAAAAGGGCGATTCGTCTTATACCGCAACATGCTGGTTGTAATGGTGCTCGTGGGACTGTGGCATGGAGCGAACTGGACGTTTGTTGCGTGGGGCGCATACCATGGTATTCTGTTAGTCGGCTACCGTCTTTTCGATCGAGCAACAGTCGGCACAGCGATCGATAGAGTTATGAAAAAGCGCTATTTTGTGCCGTTTAGCGTTGGCTTAATGTTTGCGGCCTTCGTGTTAAGCGCGGCTTTCTTTCGCCCGAAAACTCTCCAGACCAGCGGCTATGTGTTAAGCGCGCTATTCGGTTTCCAGCACGTAACTGGCGAATTCCTGCTGACAACTGGGCCGATCGTGCTCCTTTTCATTTCGCTGTTTTTGGCCGTCGCCCAGGAACGCAATCAGTTTATTGATCGCCTGGCTTTGCAACCAGCGCGCGTTCAAATCCCGGCATACGTTTGCGCATTTCTGGCGCTAGAACTGTTTCCGGCCACCGGTCCGGTACCGTTTGTTTATTTCCAATTTTGAGCAGCGAAAATCAAAATCGCCGGCCAAGCCGTAGCCGTGAAGCCTCGTCGTTGGCCTCGTGATTTGTGTTGCAGTTGCTGGACGAAAAGGTGTTAAAGAGAAGCGTGCTTGATCAAATAAAGGGCCTGGTTTGCGTAGCGCTGTTGTTCGCTCTCTTGAATCGTGCGAATGGTGAAGGTTACGCGGCGCGCTTCGAAGAATTAAAGAAGCAAAAGGCCGATGCTCAGATCGATGCTTTGCTTGATGAATGGCGCGCTCAGAAACCGAATGATCCGGAGGCGTGGATCACGAGCACGAATTATTATTTCAACAAACGCCAGGTTATGATCTCGACGAAGCCCCCCGGGAAAGGCGACTTCAAATTAACCGACAAGAAAACAGGAAAGCAGGCCGGGAGTATTTCGTTCGAGCAAGACAAAGGAAATACGAAACGTGCGGCCGATCTTCTTCAGGAAGCGACGACGAAGTTTCCCAACCGGCTCGATATCTGGTGTGGTCTGGCGTTTATTTTCCAAGAAAGCGGAGACTTCGATTCAGAGTTAGCCACGCTCAAGCGCATGGTGGCTTATGCCCACGATCACGCCGCGGAGCTACGATGGCTGAAAGGAGAGCCGTTAGCGGAGCCGGCCGACCGATTCATTGCTAAGAAACTGCACAGCTACGGTCTCTATTACGAGGAAAAGGAAAATCCCGAAGACGACAAGCGGTTCCTGCAAATTGCGATGTTCGGGACGGAACAATTTCCAAATCTGCCCTACGCCTTTAACGATGTGGCGCAGTTTCACTACGTCAGCGGCGACAAACAAAAGGCGCTGGAATGGATGAAGAAAGCGAACCAAGTCGATCCGAAGGACACGCTGGTTTTGATGAATCTGGGCAATGTCTCTTTGAAAGTTGGCGATAGCGCCAGCGCGCGAAAGTATTTCGAAGAAATCATCAAAGTGGATCCGAACGGAGAATATGCCTCCGAAGCCAAACAAGCGCTGGCGAAATTAAAGAAGAAGTAATGGGCCTGACTGGGCTCGAACCAGTGACCCTGCGCTTATCAAGCGCATGCTCTAACCAACTGAGCTACAGGCCCGTTTTGTGGAAGTGAACACTGATCGGTGATCAGTGATCGGTCAAGTCGCGCGCGAATTCGAGTTTCAGTCTACTAACCACGGATCATTATTCACTCGCCGCCTGATGCGGAGATGTCCGCCTCCGCTGAGGCTCCAGCGCGACAGCCCCGAAAGCTTTCGGGGTGGTCATAAATGCTTTTTCGTAAATGCCCGGCCAGATGCGGATTTTAGATACCGCTCGAATTGCGCTGCGCGAGGTCGATCAGAAAATGCGATGTAAGCTTTCAATCGCCATGGGCGCCATTTTGCCGTGTAAAGAACTCGGCCCGTGTTGTGGCTTCTGATTCGTTTACGCAAGTCGTCTGTCAGGCCAGTGTAGAATCGGTCCTCGTCGCGCTCACTCTGCAAAATATAGATGTAGAAAAACTTTCACATGCTGCTCGTTGGCTTGCCGAGTCGTAGCTCGCTGCGTTTGCATCCACAAGGTGAAAAGGTCCGCCTTCGCCAAGGCTCCGGCGCGACAGTCTTCGCTCCACTCTACGACGCGAGCGAAGACTGGAGGCAAGGGGATTCGAACCCCTGACTTCCAGCTTGCAAAGCTGGCGCTCTACCAACTGAGCTATGCCCCCTGTGAATTGTCGATTTTAGATTGCGGATCGCGGATTGCAAACGTGAGCGAAACGCACGCACCCCTCGCACAAATTTTCCTGAAGGTCTCCCGACGTGCCACGTCGACGTCGTCCGCGGTTTCGGCAAAAGGCGAAGCCGGATGCCGATTCTGCAAATCGACATCCGGCCTTCATGCGGTTTTCGAGCGGCGAAGCTGCGTTCGTGCGCTAGGAAAGCGGTCCTGCTTGCCCTTATTGCCCAGTAGCAGGTACCGCCAAATACGCCGTTAACACGCCCGTAATTGGATCGACAGCTCTACCTGTAATCTCTCCCTTGTTATTTATGTCTTTCGCGCTTGCGAGCAGTGCAGAATAGCCGGGTGCTTTGAGATCGTTGAGGTCTGTTGGTGTGTTGCCGTGATCCCAAATAACTGCACGACAATCAACCTGGTCCGCGTCGCAGGAGACACCGACTACCTGCCGGGCTTCATTAATATCGTAGGCCTCACTGTCTACATGTTTTGGTGTACGGTTTGGCAAAGGTTTTAGATGTCGGATTCCATCTTCCCTGGTCCACATGAAAGCGTGTAATATGTCGCCTTCAACAAACGCGGGGTCGCCGGCAAACCCGACTATATCGCCTCGTTGATTGATTGCCGTCGGCGTATTCCACCACGGGGCTGGTGCATCTGGATAAATATCCGTCACGCCGCCATTTTCCCAAAGCACGGCATGCTTCGCGGTATGTCTTCCAACGGCTTGGTCGCAGATGCCTGAAATGCCCACGATTTGACCATTGTCATTGATCGCCGTGGCGGCCCCTGAGGTGTCGCCGGGGATGAGAGGTAGTTCGTGGATCTGATCTGGCGGTCCCAGAGTCCACATCGCCGGGCGAAACTGGAGGACTTGGGTGCAGCAACACGTGGGGTCATGAACGCCATTCTCCGCCCAGCCCACCGCCTGACCCAAATTGTTGGCTCCTGTGGCAAAACCGTTGTTTCCACCCGGAAAATTGGGGAGTCCCCGCATTTGGTTTAAGTTTTGTTCCCAAACGAACCCGAGGTTGATATAGCCGACATTGTTAGGCGTACTGTAGAAAGCCGCGCTACTCCAGCTCTCGCCGAGCGGCTCCGAATCGGCAGTTTGGGAAATACCTACGATGACGCCTTGGGTATTTTTAACGTTCCATGTGACGCTGCTGTTTGGTCCGCCAAGTGTGCCCAGGTCCGAGAGCAAGCCGCTTCGCCACAGCGTAGCGTGCCGGTTCCTATCCGGCAGTCTGGAATAGCCTGCCACCCAACTCTGGTCATTGATGCTGTTTCCCCCGCTACTCGTGCCGCCGAAATCGGGCAGGTTCGACACTTGGTATTGCTGTCTTGCCTTTGTTGCTCCCGGCCTCTGTGCATGCACCGGCGCCAGAATCGCCGCGCAACAGACAGTAATCAGACCAATGAAAAGAATTTGGCTAGCTCTTTTGGGTGTGAATTGTGTTGTCATATTTTTTTCTTTGTTGAATTTTTTCATGACGACACCTTAGAGACTGGCTTTAGGTCATCACCAGAGCCACTTGGCGCGTTTAGTACGAGCCAGTTCAGTTTAATTTTCGCCTTTGGTGAATGAATCCAGCGAAGAAGGCCAGTAGTTCCTCACAGGAACCGCAATAGCGGAAGGATTAACGGGCGGCTCACAAAAGAATGCCCACCGACAGATGCGGCTCGCGGATGTTATTTAACTCAATCGCGAATTGAGTGCCGATGCGAGCTTGCTAAGGCCTTCGCGAATTTGTGCACGCGACCATGCGGCGAATCCGAAAGTGAGTGCCGGCTCGGGCTCTGCTTTCATAAAGCATGACGACAACGGCGACGGCCTGATACCTATCTCGGTGCACACGCGGGTGATCAATGGCATGTGGTCTTTCTGTCGCACCCAGGCGACGAAATGTAGTCCAGCTTCCGGAATTTCCAGGAAAAAGTACTTACCTAACAAATTGTTGAATTGTTCGATAAAGAATTGTCGTCGGTCTGAATACAATTTTCGCATCCGTTTTATGTGACTCAGGAAAAATCCCTCGGTTAGGAATCGAGCAAGTGTCGCCTGATCAATGGCGGGGGAATGTTGGTCCATCACAGCCCGAATCTTGATCATTGGTTCCACCAATTTCTCTGGCGCCAGGATATAACCCAACCGCAAGGATGGGTAGAGGATCTTACTCAGTGTGCCTGAGTAGATGACACGACCGACGTTGTCGAGCCCCTGCAAACATGGGAGTGGGGGACCGGTATAACGAAATTCCGAGTTGTGATCGTCCTCGAAAATGTAAGCGTCGCAGGTGCGCGCGAAATCGATCAAAGCCGTCCTTCGCGCGAGGCTCATCGTCATACCGAGCGGGAATTGATGGGAAGGAGTCACGTAAATTATTTTGGGCGAGCGCTGTTTCGACGGCCGCCCAATCGTGATTCCTTCCCGGTCAACAGGCCTCGGCACGACAATCGCTCCAGCAAAACCAAAGGTTCGGCGAGCCTGGTAAAATCCCGGATCCTCTATCCATGCAACCTCACCCCGATTTACGAGGGCCATTGCACTGATCATCATTGCCTGCTGTGTTCCAGCGGTGATGATGAGCTGGTCTGGATGACAACGCGCACCCCTGTAATCACACAAATAAGTTGCTAGTGCTTTGCGAAGGTCGGGGTCGCCACGGCTTGATGCATACTGGAGCAGATGCGCTCCCTTTTGGGCGAGGACTTCTCCTCTAAGTCGTTCCCATACTGCGATCGGAAATTCGTCAAGCGCCGCGACAGCCGGCACAAAGGAGACACCGGGCGGCCCTGCAATTCCGAAATCGAATTGTCTTCCGATCCGCCGATCCGGAATATTTCGTACTCGCTCAGACAGGCGGGGCGGGCGTTCGGTATGTGGTTCTGCTTTTGCCGTGTGCGCACTCAGGAAAGTTTCGGGCAATGGCTCCACGACGAATGTGCCCGATCCAATTCTCGATTGGAGATAACCTTCCGCATGAAGCCTCGAGAAAGCAGTGTTTACCGTGAACCGCGATATTCGCAGGTCGGCGGCCAACTCGCGAGACGAGGGGAGTC
>Ga0209377_1003098_pt1 | contig 10759 bp, 10 predicted proteins | sample GraSoiAngelo_141_FD_185898 | JGI IMG/M metagenome (GOLD analysis project Ga0209377, IMG submission 185898) | Grasslands soil microbial communities from the Angelo Coastal Reserve, California, USA - 14_0929_12_40cm (SPAdes) (version 2) | ecosystem: Environmental > Terrestrial > Soil > Grasslands ...
GCAACGGAAATCCCTTTTTCTTCGAGCTTGCGCGCGGCTTCTTCGGCTACTTCAAACATGTTGCCCAGCCCGAAGATTGCCACGTCGCGCCCATGCTGCACAACTTCCGCTTTGCCGATTTCGAGAAGCCGCGGTTCCGGTTTGATTTTTGCGCCTGTTCCCGACCCTCGTGGATAGCGGACGGCGATCGGACCGGAGTTGTAATGCGCCATTGTCCAGAGCATATCGACAAATTCATCTTCGTTCTTCGGCTGCATGTGCACCCAATTCGGGATGTGGCGCAGATAACCGATGTCGAACAAGCCGTGGTGCGTCGGCCCGTCGTCGCCGCTTAACCCGGCGCGGTCCATACAGAGTCTGACGTTTAATTTTTGGATGGCGATGTCGTGGATCGCCATGTCGTAGGCGCGCTGGAAAAACGTGGAATAAATAGTAAGAAACGGCGTCATCCCTTGCGTGGCTAGGCCGCAGGCGAACAGCGTGGCGTGCTCTTCCGCGATGCCGACGTCGAAATAGCGGGTCGGATGCGCCTTGGCAAAATGTGAAAGACCGGTCCCGCTTGGCATCGCCGCCGTGATGGCGACGAGCTTCTGATTTGTCTCCGCAAATTTCGCCAGCGTTTTGCCGATGATTTCCGAATAGGTGGGCGTCGGTGTCGGAGCAGTCTCACCGCTCTCGATCTTGTATTTGCCGAGACCGTGAAATTTGTCAGGCTGTTTAATGGCCGGTTCGTACCCTTTGCCTTTCTTGGTGAGAATGTGCAGCAGCACCGGCTCTTCCTGCGTCTTCAAAAACTCGAAGGTCTGTGTCAGCAGCGGGATATCGTGTCCATCGATTGGTCCGTAGTAGCGCAGACCGAGTTCCTCAAAAATCACGCTCGGCACGAGCAAGCCCTTGACGCTTTCTTCCACTTTGTGCGCGAGCTGCACGCCGGTTTTTCCAAGAATCGCCTGGACGAAATCGCGCGCCTTATCGTGCAGATGCGCATAAGTTGGATTCGTCACGATGCTGTTTAGGTAATTAGCGATCGCGCCGACATTCTTGGCGATCGACCATTCGTTATCATTGAGCACAACAATGAAGCGCTTCGTGTGCGCTTTGACGTTGTTAAGCGCTTCGTAGCTGATTCCGCAGGTGAACGCGGCATCGCCTGCGACCACCACGATATGCTCGTTGCCACCACGCAAGTCGCGTCCGACCGCCATCCCGAGTGCAGCGGAAAGCGCAGTCCCGGCGTGGCCCGCGCCGTAGCAATCGTGCTCGCTCTCCGTCCGCAAAAGAAAACCATTGAGACCGCCGAATTGCCGCATCGTATGGAAACGGTCGAGCCGGCCAGTAAACATTTTGTGGACATAACCTTGGTGACTGACATCCATCACGAAGCGGTCACGGGGCGTGTTGAACACGCGATGCAAGGCAATGGTCAGCTCCACAACACCGAGGTTTGGCCCGAGGTGACCGCCGGTTTGGGAGAGGACTTTGATCAGTTCATCCCGCACTTCCTGCGCGAGTTGGGGCAGATCCTGTTCGCGCAGCGCTTTGATGTCCGCCGGCGAGCGAATCCCGTCGAGCAAACGCGTGGGGGCGGCTGTCGCCTCGGGGGTTTGAGGATTTTCAGAAGAGTCTGATTTCGTCATTTGTGCTTGGGGATTCGTCGGCCACGCGTACCGATGTCTCTGGCTCCGGCGCTGGCTCGAACTCTTTAACTACGGTTTTGCCCGCGCTGTTGCGCGCAATGATCTCGATCTTTTGCTCAGCGCTGGCAAGCCGTTCCTGGCAAATTTTCACCAGATTCATTCCTTCCTCGTAGCGCACGATCAGATCCTCCAGCGGGAGTTTCCCCGACTCCATCTGCTCGACGATTTTTTCGAGCCGATCCATCGCGCCTTCGAAGTTAAGCTCTGACTCACGCGGCTTCGATTTGCTGCTCATGGGGAGAACGGGCAATTAAGCACAGCTTGGCCAAGAGAAAAGGGCGGCTTCTGAGCTCACATTCAACCGCGGATTACGCGGACTAATTGGATCGGGGAGCACAGGCTGCCAGCCTGTCGGTTTCGGCAGCTTGCCGGAATTTCTTCCGTATTGCACGACGTGATTCACCCGATCTGTTTCCGATACGTTTCGGCATCTTTCAACTTCTTGAGATCGTCGGCGTTGTCGATTTTGAGAACGAAAATCCAGCCGTGGCCGTAGGGTTCGCGGTTGATCAGGCCCGGATCGGCTTCGAGCGCTTTGTTTATCTCGACAACGGTTCCTTTCACCGGCGCGTAAATGTCGCTGGCCGCTTTCACTGATTCGACAACGGCGACGGCTTCTTTCGCGTTTGCTTGCCGATCCATTTTCGGCAACTCGACGTAAACCACGTCAGTCAATTCCGATTGCGCGTGATCGGTGATGCCCACGCGGACATTTTCGCCTTCGCGTTTGATCCATTCGTGAGTCTCGGTGTAAAGCAAATCGTCTGGGACATTCATGATGCTGATTTCTTGTAGAGCGGTTTCTTTTCAATGACAGCCGGAAATTTTTGGCCGCGAATCTCGATGTCGATCTCGGCGCCGATCTTCGCATGCGCGGCATCGATGTAAGCCATTCCAACTCCGTAATTCAAGCTCGGAGAAAGCGTGCCGCTGGTCACTTCGCCGACGCGCTCGCCGTTATGAAAAACGGCGTAGTGCGGTCGCGGCGGCGGCCCTTTCTCCTTCATTCGGAACGGCACGAGCTTCTCTCGCGATCCGATTTCTTTTGTCTTCAACAAGGCGTCGCGTCCAATGAAGTCTGGTTTCGTTAGATCGACGAATGTTCCAAGTCCCGCCTCGATTGGATTTCGTTCCGGCGAAAGATCGGAGCCGTTGAGCGGGTAACACATTTCCAATCGCAAGGTGTCGCGCGCGCCAAGTCCGCAGGGCTTAATTCCAAACGGTTTGCCCTTCTCGAGCGTAGCGTTCCAAAACTTCACTGCGTCCGTTGCGCGAAAGAAAACTTCGATCCCGTCCTCGCCGGTGTAACCAGTTCGGGCGACGAAAACATTTGTCCGATCGAATGGAAGCTCAGCGATCGCGTTTCGCGGCGGCGGCTGGATGTCCTTTCCAAAAAGTGCGTGAAAAAGCTCCATAAGACGCGGCCCTTGAATGGCCACGCCACCAAAATCTGCGCTGCGGTTTTCGATCTGAATCGGCGCACACAAATGCTTTTGCAGCCATGCGAAATCGTCTTCCGTGCGAGCCGCGTTTACGACAAGCAGAAACTTCTGATCGCCGATCTGATAAACAATCAGATCGTCGATGGTTCCGCCTCGTTCGTTAAGGAGAAAAGTGTATTGACCCATGCCGACAGCGAGTTTGTCGATGTTGTTCGTTAGCGTGGCGTTGAGCCATTCAAGCGCGCCCGCTCCCTCGACGACCAATTGTCCCATGTGCGAAATGTCGAAGATGCCGACGTTATTTCGGACAGCCTGATGTTCCTCCACGATGCTGGTGTATTGCACCGGCATGAGCCATCCGGCGAATGGAACCATTTTCGCGCCCAGCCGCACGTGCTCGTCGTAAAGCGGCGTCCTTTTCGGCGCGGTTTCGGTCACGCGCGCAACGTAGCACAGGTAGGGGCGATTGACCTCAATCGCTCCCGGGCGGTTCGGTGAACCGCCCCTACCTTGAAAACCAAACGGGTGAACCTTACGCTGCGGCACCTCATGACCTTGCTGGATAAACTCGAACGCCGTTTTGGTTTTCTTGGCATTCCGGGACTAACGCGCATCATTGTCGGCTTCACGGCGCTCGTTTGGGGTCTCATCTGGCTTAATCGTGATTTTGGTTCTGCGCTCGAGCTTGATCCAGCGCGTATCCTCCACGGTGAAGTCTGGCGGCTGGTGACTTACATTTTTCTGCCGCAGACCCTCAGTCTTTGGATCATCCTTGCCCTGTGGTTCCTTTGGTTTATTGGCGAAGGTCTCGAACGCGCGTGGGGCGCGTTCCGGTTCACCCTCTATTTTCTTGTTGGGATGGTCGGCACAACGGCCGCCGCATTTTTCTTCGGCGCGAAATTTTCGAACGGCATGCTAATCGCGTCGTTGTTCTTCGCCTTTGCGCGCTTTTATCCCGACGAAATCATCTACATCCTTTTTATTTTGCCCGTCAAAATCAAGTGGCTTGCCTGGGTTTTCGCTGCGTTTTTGCTGCTTGGGTTTGTCGTGAACTCAAATTCCTATCGCGCTGCGCTCATTGCCGCTTTCGCCAATTATTTCATCTTCTTCGGTCCGGAGATCATTCACCACGCGCGACATCGCCATGACGTCTCAACACGACGAAGACGTTTCGAAGACCATTCACGCGTCGCAGATGACGCGCTGCATCACTGCGCGGCCTGCGGCGCTACGGAGTTGACCGATCCGAATCTCGATTTCCGCGTCGCGCGCGACGGCGAAGAATATTGCATCGCGCATCTGCCAAAGGTGCAAACACCCGCCCCTTAGGTAGCGGCGGTTCACCTGAACCGCCCGGACGCTTGAGGCCTGCCATGCCGTAGCCTTGGCGAAGGCGGCTCAATCGCTCCTACCTTCTTGACCAGTGGATGACGCAGCCGAAACTAGCGCGATGACCGATAAAAACACCGCCCTCATTCCCGAGGAAGGCTGGCATTGTCTGCATCTGTTTTACCGGATCGAGTACGGCCAATGGCAATTGCTAAGCCGCGAAGAACAAAACGCCGCGAAGACGAATCTCTCTTCGCTTGTGCAGGAAGTTCCCGCGATGGAATCGACGCAATTGCTGACGCTCGGTATGGTTACACCGAAGGCCGATATCGGATTCATGTTGATCACGCCCGACCTGCACAACGCCAACCGGATCGAGAAGCGACTCTCGCTCTCGTTAGGCGCAGACGTGCTGACGCCGGTTTACAGTTACCTCTCGCTTACCGAGGAAAGCGAATACATCACCAGCGAGCAAGAATACGCGCAAACTCTGGAGCCGAGTGTGCGCAACGACTCTGCAAAGCTCGATGAAGCTCTGACGACATTTCAGGAGCGAATGAAACATTACCGGCAGGAGCGCGTTTATCCCACGCTGCCGGATTGGCCGGTCGTTTGTTTCTATAACATGAGCAAGCGTCGCGGCGAACAGCGCAACTGGTATGCGCTTCCGTATGACGAACGCCGCAAACTGATGAAAGGTCACGCCAGTGTGGGCCGCGAGTTCGCCGGCAAAGTGAAACAGCTCATCACCGGTTCGACCGGTCTCGATGATGCCGAATGGGGCGTGACCCTGTTTGCCCGCGACACATTTCAGATCAAAGCGATCGTTTACAAAATGCGCTTCGATCCGGTCAGCGCCGAGTACGCGGATTTCGGCGAATTTCACATCGGCATCCAATTGCCCCTCGACGAATTGTTCCGCCGATTGCAATTGTGAAATCTTCCTCTCCCTCTTCCTCCTACTCTTCCTCTGTTCCGATTGTCTCGAGCCGGACTAAGATTAAGATGCAGAGGAAGAGGAAGATTAGAACGGATGGGTGACAGAGTGGTTGATTGTGCACGCCTGGAAAGCGTGTGTGCCGAAAGGCACCGGGGGTTCGAATCCCCCCCCATCCGCGGGTGTTTCTCTTTATTCTTACTCTTGCTTTTGATCGCTTTCGCTTAGCTTTCGCGTTGTCCGCGGACCTGCAGCGCCTGTCGTAATTTCACCATGCTGCCATGGGCAGGACGCCGCGAAAATTCACGCACGGATAAGCAATGCGGATTTTCACTTGCTCACAGGGCGAGTGATTCGCATTCACGATGAAGCTCGCAATGTAACTGCGACCCACAAGCGCGCGGACGAGCTCAAAGAGTGGTAGCATTCCGTTCGCAACGCCATCGCACACGTACTCAAGGAGTTTTTTCGGCTTGCTGTGTCCGGGACTTATTGCTTAAGAGGGAATTCTCATGCGTGCGGCATTGGTGCCAGGTATCGTTATCGTCAGCCTCGGTGTGGGTTTCATCAGTGCTCCACGCGTCCTGGAGGCGCAACGCGTGTCTGCACAAGGCTATGTGCTACGCCCCACTGAAGGCGAACATCTCATTCGGAATGCTGGAAGCATTTTCATCAAGGTTGATCCCAGCAGGGGTTCACGCAACATGACGTTGTGGACACAGCAGGTGCCGGTGCGTACCGGCATTCGAGTCCATCAGCATCAAAAAGCAGATGAGGTGCTGTTCGTTCTGGAAGGCACCGGTTTTGCGATATTAGGGGACGCACGAATAGCCATTGAAAAAGGCTCGGCAGTTTATATTCCCAGGGGCGTTTGGCATGGAGTTGAGAATCCCGACCGTGAACTACTGCTGCTCTTTGTGGTCGCGCCACCGGGACTAGAGGCGTTTTTCCGTGAGGTAGCGAGTGCTCTTGGGGCACCGCCAAAGCAGCTAACTCACGAGCAATTGAACGAAATTGCTCGGAAACACGGGATGCAGTTCAAGTAGCGACGACCAGGCAACGGCTCGTCCCGTATTTGCCTAAGTTGGAAGCTAGTCGCGTTTCTCCATCACTTGCAGTTCCTGTCGCAGCTTGACCATGCTGCCGTGCGGCAGGACGCCGCGAAAATTTACCCCCGGATAAATCATGCAATCGCGGCCGATCACCGAGCCAGGATTGATGACCGCGTTGCAGCCGATCTCCGTTTTGTCCCCGACGATGGCGCCGAATTTTCTTAATCCAGTTGCGAGTTCGCCGTCTGGCGTGATCACTGCGATTTCGCCATGATCGAGCTTCACGTTTGAGAGAATCACGCCCGCGCCAAGATGAGCATGATGACCAAGGATTGAATCGCCGACGTAATTGAAATGCGGCACCTGCACTTCGTCGAAGAGAATGCAGTTCTTGAACTCGCACGAGTTTCCCATCACAACACCGTTGCCGACGATCACGTTCTCGCGCACGTAGCAACCGCTGCGGACCCGGCAATTTTCGCCGATCCATGCTGGGCCTCTCAAAAACGCGCCCTGCTCAACGATTGATCCTCTGCCGATGAAGACATGGTTACTGATGAATGGCTTGCCCATCAGCTCGCCCAGGATCGCAGGCTTCAAACGAAATTGCAGGTAACTCGCAAGCTGTTTGAGCGCGTCCCAGACGTAGTTCTGGTTTTCGAACAGCTTGGGATGGGCCGTGTGTTCGAGGTCAAGAAAATCGGCGGGCGCGAACATTCTCAGCGCTCAAGATGGCGAATCGCTCTCCGAGTTGCGAGCGCATTTTTCTGGGGAGCACAGGCTGGCAGCCTGTGCTCCCAGATCACTCCGCTCCACGGCGCGTGAGCTTCGGCCTGTCCTTCGTGTCGCGCACTTCCCAGCCGAGGGCGGAAATTTGGTCGCGCAGTTCGTCGCTTCGCTTCCAATTTTTTTCGCGCCTCGCGTTCTCGCGCTCCTTTGCGAGTTGTGCGACTTCTGTTGGAATCATGATTTCGACCTCCGCTTCGAGATCGAGAACCGTGTTGATCCGTTTCCACCAATCCAGCCATGCTTTTGCTGAAGCGACGTCCAGTTTGTTTTCATCCATGGCGCGATTCGTCTCCCGGATCGATTCAAATAAGAATCCCAGCGCCGCGGAAATGTTCAGATCGTCGTCCAGCGAATTTTCGAAGTCACACTTCTCAATTCGGCTTTGGGCGTTGGACGTTGAGCGTTGGACGTTTTCTTCTTGCCCGATTTCGCGCAGCCTTGTCAGCCATTCATCGATGCGACCGAGCGATTCTCGCGCCTCATGCATTCCCTCCCATGTAAAATTGAGCGGCACGCGATAGTGCACGCGCAGGAGCGCGTAACGAAGCTCGCGCCCGGTGTAACCTTTCGTCAGAACATCTGGGACCGTGTAAAAATTGCCCAGCGACTTCGCCATTTTCTGGCCGTCGACCAGCAAGTGCGCGCAATGCAGCCAGTAGCGGACGAATTTCTTGCCTGTCACGCCTTCGCTCTGTGCGATCTCTGCTTCGTGATGCGGAAAAATGTTATCGACTCCGCCACAATGGATATCGATCTGATCGCCAAGTAGCGCCGTCGCCATCGCGCTGCATTCAATGTGCCATCCCGGACGGCCCGGCCCCCACGGCGAATCCCATTTCACATCGCCATCTTCTTCGTCCCACGCTTTCCACAGGGCAAAATCGCCGATGTGTTCCTTGTCGTATTCGTCGTGTTTCACGCGCCCGGTCGATTGCAACTGGGAGAGATCGAAATGCGCGAGCTTTCCGTAATTGGGAAATTTGTTGATGCGAAAGTAAACCGATTTGTCGTCCGCTTGATAAGCGAGTCCGCGCGCGATCAGCGCGCCGATCATCTCGATCATTCTGTCAATGTAACGCTGATCGGTGGCGGCGGGAAATTCATCCGCCCGTTTGATCCGCAACGTTTCAACATCTTCGAAGAACGCTTGTTTGAATTGCTCGGTGAACCTGGCCAGCGGCACTTTGGCCTCCCGCGCGCCGCGGATTGTTTTGTCATCCACGTCGGTGATGTTCATCACGCGATGCACCTTGTAACCGCGCAGCTCGAGGTGCCGCTGAAGCAAGTCTTCGAAGATGTAGGCGCGAAAATTTCCAATGTGCGCGCGGCTGTAGACGGTCGGCCCGCAAGTGTAGATACCAATTGTGCGCGCAGCCGGATCACGCGGCTCGAATTCTTCCAGTTCGCGCGAGTAGGTGTTAAAGAACCGCAGCGCCATACGTTTTATGGTAGCGGCGGTTCACCTGAGTCACCATGGCGATTGAGGTCAATCGTCGCTATCTATTATCTCAATAGTTGCAATCGCAATTGCAGCCATCCCTTCGCTCCGCCCGACTGGACCGAGCTTTTCGTTGGTAGTGGCCTTCACGCTCACATTCGATTCGCTTGTGCCGATGGCAGTCGCAATTTTTTGGCGCATCGCGGGAACGTGAGGGGTGATTTTTGGCGTTTCGGCGATGAGTGTGGCATCGACATTGAGCACGCGCGCTCTTTTGTCGGTAAGCAATTCCGTCACCCGTTTCAAAATCTCGATGCTGCTGATGCCGCGAATCGACTCATCCGTATTTGGAAAATGCTGGCCAATGTCGCCCGCGCCGATCGCGCCGAGCAAGGCGTCCGCGATCGCATGCGACAAAACATCCGCGTCCGAGTGTCCTTCCAGCCCGTGCGAGTGCGCGATCTCGACGCCGCCTAAAATCAGTTTTCGTCCCTTCGCGAGACGATGCACATCATAGCCGATTCCACATCGAGTCATGGTGGAAATTGTTTGTCGTCACAATTTGAGATCGATAACGCCATTGGAGGCGACGATGCTGTACTTATCCTTCATGTCGTCGCGCGGACGAACATCAACAGTTCCACCGGCATTTTCAACCAGAAGCCAGCCCGCTGCGATGTCCCACAAACTGATTCCCTGTTCGATATAAGCGTCGAATCGTCCGCACGCGACATAAGCCATGTCGAGCGCAGCGCTGCCAAGGATCCGGCATTTGCGCACGCGATGAATCATCTCCTGGAGCAGCGGGAAATTCGCGTTAATCGTCTCCCCGGTCTTGGCGAGCCCAACCGAGATGACGGCTTCATCCAGGTCCGCGCGATCGCTCACATGGACGGGGTGGCCATTTAATTTCGGGACCTCACCCTTCTGTCCAGACCACATTTCCTCGCGAATTGGATCGTAGATGACGCCGATCATGATTTCGTTTCGAAGGCGTAGCGCAATCGAGACACAAAAATGAGGTATGCCGTAGAAATAATTCACGGTGCCATCAAGTGGATCGACAATCCACTGATGCTCGGTCGATTGATCGCCCGCGACTCCTTCTTCGCCGTAAAGCGCGTGCTCGGGAAATTCTTCGAGAAGTAATTTGGTAATCAACTCCTGCGCCTGGATATCGATCTCGAGTTTCAGATCGTGCGCTGCGACCGCATTGACCCGCTGCTGCCGCCGGAAATTTTGGCGAAGCAACTTGCCCGCCCCGCGTGCGGCCTCTTCGGCCGTATCGAGGTAATGCTTCATGAATGATTACGTCGCACAAAGAACACAAAGTGCACAGCGGAAATGAAGTTGAAACCAAGCGCAAGCAACGTGGGTCATCCTGAGCGCAGCGAGGGATCTCTCATAACTTCACTGGTTACACTTAATGGAATTGCGCAATCGTACGCTTCGATTGTGAGATCCCTCGCCGTCTGTTGCGGCTCGGGATGACAGAGCGCATGCGAAAAAAACCGGGAGGAAAATAAATTCTCCTCCCGGGTTGAAGTTAGGAGTTGTGACTCCGAGGAAATTCGGAGTCGTTAATGAAGCGTCAGGCTTAATGCCTTTTTTTCTTCGCTGCTTTTTTCTTTGCTGCTTTTCTTTTTGCCATCGACTAATCCCCCCCTTTCAATCCGCAACGTGCGGAACTTGGTGAAGAGTTGGGAATGAACTTCACTTCATTGCGTTCAGTAATCATCACATTTTTTTTGTCAAACGTTTTTGTTGGGAATTTTGAAAAATTTTACGAGTTTCCGCGCGATAATTTTTTTCGGCGCGCGCGAAATTTTCTGTCGTTCGCCGTTTTGAAAGAGAATCGTCACCTCATTCACGTCGCTTTCCATTGCCGAATTTGCGCCGCTCACGTCGTTCGCGACCATGATGTCGCACTTTTTTTCGCGCAGTTTCTGAGCGGCGTTTTCTTCCACGTTATTTGTTTCCGCAGCGAAACCGACAAGAAGGAATTGGCGGCCTTGCCGGTGGCCTAACGAATCGAGAATGTCGCGCGTGGGAACCAGGTCGAGTGAAAATTTGTC
>Ga0209377_1003105_pt1 | contig 10752 bp, 16 predicted proteins | sample GraSoiAngelo_141_FD_185898 | JGI IMG/M metagenome (GOLD analysis project Ga0209377, IMG submission 185898) | Grasslands soil microbial communities from the Angelo Coastal Reserve, California, USA - 14_0929_12_40cm (SPAdes) (version 2) | ecosystem: Environmental > Terrestrial > Soil > Grasslands ...
ACGAGTCTTAAACCATTTCCAGTATCTAGTAGAATCGTTAGATCAACGCGCGCTGGAAGATACCATGCTCTGAACAAAGGGCAACCGCCCCTCAAGGCTCGGATCCTCCCGCTGAACCCGCCTAGGGAGTATATGATCCACCACAACCCTCTCCCGTAACATGGACAGATGGTCCCTTAGCGAATCTTGATAGGTGAAATCGACCCTCATCGAATACTGCTGGTACAGCTCCACCAACGTCTTGTAGACAATCACGCGAGCAGAACCCCCGAAAGACTCGTTGAGCGCCTTGACCACATCATCGAACTGGGCCGGAATCTCAGACTCCGGAATACCCTTCCGCCGTAGATGGTCGTACACAACATCACGAACACTCGAGCCCATAGTCTCCAATGTCGACTTGAAGCAGTAGGACACAGTATCGTGGAAAGTGGAGACCAACGCGGCTCTCAAAGCAACATTCCTACAAAAGAAGACTCCCTCTCGACGAATACGGATGATGTTACAAGCGAGGATACTCAAGAGACCTAGTCAGACAAAGCAACTGCTTAGCTTCGACCTGAACCGACCTGGAAACCAGTAAAAGGAGCCGGAAGAGGGTTCGACCGTAGGAAAAATTGTCGAGCTCTGAGTTTAGAGTCGAGAAAGTTGTCTCAAGAGAAGTATTGGATTCCCGAGCAAACCCTACCGTTCAAGTTGACCTTTACACAGGATCCGGGTTTGGACGATTCTCTGTTCCTTCAGGAGCCTCGAAGGGCCACCTTGAAGCACTCGAACTCCGCGACGGAGACAAGCAACGATACGCCGGGTTAGGCGTTCAGAAAGCCGTGGAGAACGTGAACAAGATTCTCGGACCAAAGATTCTAGGCATGGACTCACGAGACCAAGCGAAGATTGACAGGATCCTCATCAATCTGGACGGCACAGAGAACAAAGGAAGACTCGGAGCAAACGCCATTCTCGGCGTGTCAATTGCTCTCGCACGCGCCTCAGCTGACACAACCAAATCCCCATTCTATCGGGCGCTCGCGGAGGGACGGAAACCGAGCCTCCCAATGCCCTTGATGAACATCATCAACGGCGGAAAACACGCAGGCAATGAGCTGTCTTTCCAAGAGTTCATGGTTATTCCAGCGGGGTTCAGAACGTTCAAAGAAGCTCTTCGCTGTGGAGGCGAGATCTATCACGCACTCCGACTGCGACTCGAAGCGAAATATGGAAAGTCAGCAATCAACGTAGGAGACGAAGGTGGATTCGCGCCACCCATCAACAGTGTCGAGGAAGCGCTAGACCAAATCAATGACGCAGTCGACGAAGCGGGATACTCCCCCGGCCAGAATGTAGCCCTCGGAATAGACGCAGCCGCAGACAGCTTCTACAACCAAGCGTCTGGAAAATATAATGTCGATGGAAAGCTGATCGATGGCGACGACCTCCTCGAACTCTACGTCAGTCTCCAGGAGAAATTCCCGCTGAAGTCGATAGAAGATCCATTTCATGACGAAGACTTCGCGAGCTTTACCAGAATTACCAAGAAACGTGGAGCCAAAGTCCAGATTGTCGGAGACGACCTATTTGTCACCAACATCAAACGGGTAGCTCAGGGAATCCGAGTCAAAGCCGCAAACGCGTTACTAGTGAAAATCAACCAAATTGGCACCCTAACAGAAACGATAGAGGCGGTAGAGATGGCGAGAAAGGCCAACTACGGACTGGTGCTCAGCCACAGGTCAGGAGAGACCGAGGACAATTCGATTGCAGACATATCGGTTGCGCTAGCCACGGGTCAAATCAAGGCTGGCGCTCCAGCCCGAGGAGAGAGAACCTCCAAGTACAATCGTCTTCTCCTAATTGAAGAAGAACTGGGCTCCTCGGCAAGATTCTATGGTCCCGAATTCTTGAAAAGCCACAACTAGGGATCACTGTTAGCTAACCGCATGAAATCCTGCTGAAGGACCAGGAAGTGTACAATTGGTATTCAACGATTTTATATGCCCGACGCCCCGCCGTTAGCAGAAGACACTGCTATGGGCGAAGTTCGAAAACTGATAGAGGATCCGACCTTCCCTAACGGATGGCCGGTAAAAGAGACTCACATTGACCACCAATTAAAGTGGAAAGATGGAGTTAGCAAGGAGTATGGTGTTCACGGATCAGCCGTGGGTGTGGATTTCGACATCTGCATCGCCGACGGGATCTGCATCACCGTCTGCCCAGTCAATGTCTTCGACAGAATGGAACTGCCCGGAGAACAGGAAAAAATGGACAAAGGGGTCACGAATGATAGTGGAAAAGCCCCCTTGGCGACATGGAAGGCGGACCCGGCCAGGGAGAAGGACTGCATCTTCTGCAGAGCCTGCGAGATTCAATGCCCAGTGCAGGCCATCAAGATAACAGAGCCCTAGTATCTCCTTTTTCCTTGTCCCCCTATCTCTCGCGGATTCTACAAGCCAAAAATATGGAAGCCTGAGCTAGTCAGCGTCATCTTTGCCTATTACGTTTGATGATATCGAACTCTCCGTAATCGCCGCCCTCATCGGCCTAGCAGTAACACTCCCCATCACGTATCTGATAGTCGACCGGATAATTGACAACAACGAAAAGAAGAAACTGGTACCTATAGAGAAGCTAGCGAAAGAGCGGCTGCGATCCAAGCTCGGCGTCGGATTCCTCACAACCTTCCTGATTACACTCGTTATTGACATTACGAGCGCGTCCCGAGAAAAGAGCCCGATTCCAAAAGACGTGCTGTTGTTGCACATTGAGAAGCTCAAGACCGCACAGTCCGATCTTGAAACACTCCTAGGAGTCTACAGCAACGTGCTCGATGTCGAAATCGCGCGTATGACAAACGATGTAGTACTTCAGATCGAACACTTACAGGAAGATTTCGAGTATCTGGCCGAGACCCAGCCTAGGCCGCCGACCGAGTCTCATGCCTCGCATATGGAACAGGTTCTCCTCAAGACAGTCCACTTGACGAAGGAGGAGCTCATCGCGCTGGGAACAGATAACGCCCAGATACACGCACTGGAGGACTGGCTCACCCAGTATACGCGGGAGAGGAGATCAATGCCGACGAAGAAAGAGCCGATCGCGGTGCGCGGAGGACATACGATCTGATGAGTCAAGAACGAGCCACAGGTCCCCAAGAAATCAAGGTCGCAGAACCTAATGAGATCATGGACGGAGGCTCGAAAATCATACAGGTCCAAGGCAGAAACATTGCGCTCTTCCGCGTCAAAGACCAATATTTCGCAATCTCAAACAACTGCCTACACCGAGGGGGACCCCTCGGGGAAGGCGAGGTCAGAAACTACGAGGTCACATGCCCCTGGCACGGATGGAAATACAACCTTCTGGACGGCAGCTTCAGCTTGATACCTACGTTAAAGGTGAAGACTTATCCTGTGAAGGTGGAACCTGAAGGAATCTTCATCGAAGCCTAAGCTGGGAAGGTTAAGCCGGGTTTACCTGATATGGTTCTTGCAACCTACTTGGTAGCAATTGACTACTTAATTTATAGCATGGACTCGTAGGCCTACGAGTATGATGAACAATATTCACGAAACGCCAAACAAGAAACAACAGGAGAATAGACAGTAATGCTATTCGCCCAATTCGTAGATCTCGCATCCATCATCCTGAGGCTCGCAATCGGATCAGCGTTCATGATTCACGGATATCCAAAACTCAAGCAGAATGAACAAGGAAAGGGCTGGATGAAGAGCATGGGACTGCCCACCGCTCTGATTCCGTTCGCAGGAGTCGTCGAATTCTTCGGTGGACTCGGACTGATCCTCGGGATCCTAACTCCTGTCATCGCCTTTCTCGCCGCACTCTGGATGCTATCTACAACTTGGTTTTCAGTGACGAAGATTAAGAAAAAATACCAAGGCGGCTTAGAGGTTGACATAACCCTCCTCCTGGCATCTCTCGCCCTTACATTCTTAGGGGGCGGAACCTTCTCGATCGACCACCTAATCGGACTGTGACACAAACCGATGGCTACCGCGAAAACATCAACCTCTCAGGGACTTGGAAAAGGCGAAGATATCGAGGAAACGGTTCGGAAGGCCCGACAGACAGCTATCGAGATGATGAGGAAAGCTGGATACGATATCGGCACTAAAGTGAAAGTTGTCGTCGATCCGAACCTCCCATTTATGGGATACACGATGCCTCAAGGCGGGAACTTTACGATAGTTGTTTCTGGCGGGGCGGTTGGATCCGGACTACTAGAGGGATTGCTGGTTCACGAAATGTCGCACGTCTATAGGATACAGGGCAATCACCCCTCGCACAATAGCCAGATCCTTGAGGAGGCGATTGACAACCTTGGGAAGAAGACGGTCTTGCGTGACTATCAACAGAAAATCGTCCACGACCTATTGAACGACATTCAGGACCTCTACGCCGACGATATCTCGTTCAAAGTCCTACGCGATTCTCCCATGATGGAGTCTGACCAGATGACCAGATTCCTTCAAGACTGGGTAAAGGACGGGACGGTCAAGTCACGAGATGCTGTAATGGATGGTTGGATCAACACGTCGATCATGACGCATAATGCTCGCGCAATCGCGCAAATGGCGAGGCATCGAGTAGAAGATACTGGCGGCCTAGCAGAACGGACAAACAAGAGGTTCCTGTCGCAAGTATCGCCCCGTGTCGCGGGGCGCTTCGAGTATTTTCGGAATGTGCTTCAGAACTTGAGAGAAGAAATGACGGCTGAAGAATACAGAGCACTTCTGGCAGATTATCTGCGCCAGTTCTTGGAGATCGCCGAAAGGAACTAATGGGCCCCCAGTGCAGCATCTGACTGAGAGTTTGAGCGAGGATTTCGACTTTAACGCGGCTCTGAAGGAGCTGGATAAGAGCGAGACTCATCTCGTTGTCAGGGTAGAGTTTCGAAGATGGGGAAAACCCGTGACGATCGTACAGGGATTGCCCAAGACGGGACGGTCACTCGACGAGGTTGCCCATCGGTTGAAGGCTCGTTTGGCGACTGGCGGAACTGCAAAAGAGGGTGTGATAATGCTGCAAGGGGACCACCGTAGCAGAATGAAGGACGAACTAGTAAAGATGGGGTTCGCTGAAGATCATATCGAAATCTACTAAGTCGACTATTTAGAACGAACCGCGGCTCGAACCTTCTCATCATTGGCCCGAGCGGTGCTGTTCGACGGCTTGTCCCATTTCATCACCCACTCCGCCAGAGTACCGAGGATCACCGAGAGCTCCACTCCTTTCTTCGTAAGCGCATACTCAACCCTTGGCGGGGTCTCGGGGTAGACCTTTCTCTCTATCACTTTTCTCTGATCCAGCTCGTTCAGCCTCTCCGCGAGACTCGTTGCGCTAATGGTCTGGATTCTTCGCTTAAGCTCGTTGAATCGAGCTGGCTGCTTGAGGCTCAGAGCATGGATGACCGGAAGGGTCCATACCTTGGTGAGGTCGTTCCAGGCAGAGTGCAGAAGGTGGCACTCTTCAGACTGCTCTTTTGTTATGTCTTGGTCAACTGGGGTTAACTTACTCAAGTAATTCGCACCTACTTGGTTTCCTACGACTACCAAGTATATAAGCCCGACTGATGCTATGGATTGTTTAGAGAAAATGATGACTCAGAGGACGAGAAGAACGACCGGGGCTGACTTCACAGAGAAGGAGCTCCGGTATCTAATGGAGAGGAGTCTCGGAAGACTTGCGTTCGTGTGTTCAGATACTCAGGCGCACATCATGCCAGTACTCTTCGAATTTGACGGCGCTTACTTCTATCTTAGTGGCTGGAACCTCAAGTACAGTGAACGATTCCAAGATGTGTCACCTAACAGCAAGGTAACTCTACTGGTCGACGATGTGGAATCACCTACCAGATGGGTCCCTAGAGGCGTCGAGATAACTGGAGAAGCAGAATCAAGAGAAAAAGGAAACTATCTTTACGTCAGGATCAAGCCTGTCGGAAAGACGAGCTGGGGGCTCTAAACATGTCAATTCTCACATCCCTAGAGAGCCAGATTACGGGAGCGGTCGAGAAGCTTAGCGAGAGCGTGGTCAGCATAGACAGCGTCAGAGTAACACGCGACTTCGCCTACGGTGTTGTACCTATCGAAGGGAAGGGCTCCGGACTAATCATCGACTCGAAGGGTTACGTCATTACGAATAATCATGTCATAGATGGAGCCGCCAAGGTTCAGATTCATCTCAAAGACGGACGCTCCTTCGTAGGAGAAGTCGTCGGAAGCGACCCATCCACCGATATTGCGGTCGTTCATGTTGAGGCCGAGAACCTCCCAGCCGCCACTTTGGGAGATTCAGAGCAACTCAAGGTCGGACAACTCGCCTTAGCAATCGGAAACACTCTTGGACTCCAAGGAGGACCAACAGTATCGTTAGGCGTCGTAAGCGCACTAGGGAGACCCTTGCCGGGTGCAGATTTCATCTTTGAAGGGCTAATCCAGACAGACACCGCAATCAACCCAGGCAATAGTGGAGGACCCCTCGCTGATATCAGCGGAAACGTCATCGGAATGAACACCGCGATGATACCCTACGCCCAAGGCGTCGGGTTCGCGATTCCAGTCAACACGATCAAGTGGGTAATGCAGCAGATCCGGGAGAAGGGTCGAGTGGTGCGACCCTGGCTGGGAATCTATGGAACCACCCTTAACGAGGCACTTGCTAGAAGATACGACCTTCCCGCGGACTCGGGAGTGTTAGTGGTTGAAGTGGACGCCCGAGGACCCGCCTACCGATCCGGACTACGAGTCGGAGACGTCATAATTGGCATTGGATCCCAAGCCATCAACCAGATGAAAGACGTGCTTTCAGCCCTCTCCAAACACGCCATTAGCGAAGAAGTGGACCTACGGTTCATCAGAACCGGCACCAAACGAGTGACTAGACTACTGCTCCAAGAGACCCCTTTGCAAACCGTCCAAAGACGATAATATGATAAGCATCGAGAAACCGTCGATTTTCAACGTGCTGTCGTTCGAAGCAACGCGTATATCTCGGAACGGAGTATTGATCTAACAATGGCCCTTATAGACATCAGCACTATCATCCAACTCGCATATTTCGGATCGTTCATCGTCCTAATGTTCTACGGACAGAGAATCCAGATTAGCATGATGCTTGTGGGCGTCAAACGCAACCTAGGTAAGTTAGAGAGGCTTCGAAAAGCTGCACACGATAGCGTTCTAAGCTCAGCCCTGCGATTCAAGGGCGACCAAAAAGCCGTTGAATCTCGCATTGACAGATTGACCGGGTCGTTCGCCATTCAGCCCGTAAGCATGGACCCTTCAGGGATCGTTGGCAAACTCGAACACATTCTCGATACCTATGATGACAATCTGAGGACGGAGGTCAAGGCTATCGCTACTAGCGCAACGGAGGCCGAGGTCAACACACTCTCCAACCAGATGGAAATTTCCATCGGTCTTGATCAGATGTACAGAGTCGTTCGACACTTCTACCTCCTAGCAAGGAAGCAAGGCGGAATCCTCGCACTATACCAACTCCAGATGGCCATGCCCCAGATAATGGAAGAAGCGGAGGCCTACAGCTCAGCAATAGACGCCTTTGCCAAGGGTAATCCGATAGGGGACGGAGTAGGGCCCCTAATCGCGAGCAAAATGGCCGAGGGTGCTCAGCCCCGAGAGATCGAACAGGACACGATAATGTACGAAACTGGTTTCGATGGGAGAAACTTACTCTTGGTGCGTGCGAAGGGTCCGGGTGGGAGCGTGGGGAAGCCGGGGGTCGCCGTAGAGAAGCTGATAGAGCAAAACTCACCATCTCTCGTTGTGACTGTTGACGCAGCCCTCAAGTTTGAGGGAGAGCCTAGCGGAGAGGTCGCAGAAGGTGTAGGCGCGGCAATTGGTGGTCCCGGAGTCGACAGATACCACATCGAACAGAGCGCTTCCAAGCGTCACATCCCTATGATCGCCATAGTTGTGAAAATGTCAAACAAGGAAGCGATCTCGGCTATGACGCAACAGGTCAGGCTGGCTGTAGACGAGGCAATAAAACGAGTCAAGAATACAATATTGTCCGCGTCAAAAGCGGGAGATACCGTGATTGTTGCCGGCATAGGCAACACCATGGGAATACCCTAGTCCCGCATACCGGATCAGCCTTTTTCCAAAAGCTGGTTTTCTTGGTTCACGTTGGTGTTCGAAGGGCAAGCGCGATACTGACCGCGTCTTGAAGAAGTTGCTCGTCTGGTGGAGACGGGCCAGAATACCAGAAGGGCGGGCCGCTGACTCCGCCTGCGCTAGTGTATTTTAGAAAATTCCAGTATGAATACAAGATCTTGTCCCCTAGTGAGTAGAGTTGTGCGGCAAGTGGGGCCCTCTGCGCCGAGCTGAGGTTGGCGAATGATATGTTGAAGAATGATGGAACAATGTTTTCGATCGCATAGCTGATTTGGTATAGTTGATTTCCGTGGGCTGTGTCGTAATCGAGCAGATAGTTCAGATTCTCATTGGCGTATCCCATGAGGTTCCCAGCAAAACTGCTGGTCACATTGTTCCACTTGTAGACTGTACCATTCATCATAGAGGAAACGTCTTCCATCTGGAAACCGAACTGTCGCGCGTAGTTGGCTTCAAGCTGCCAACGAGCATGCAAGTCAGTCCTCTGCAAGGTCCAGTAAAGCGTCGTTGGCACCGCGGCAGACACGGCAATCCCAACAACCGCGAGAATCAGAAGAATGCGAAATCTAGTTAGACGAGGAAGCGGATTGGGTACAACAGTCATGACATAACGTGGATAAGTCGCGGGCGTTTAAGATGTTGTGCGAGCTAGAGCGATCTCTGGACGATTCTCAGACATGCGTTCATGATATACGGAATCTCACTCTTGGCGAGGATTTGTTTGGCTTCCTCGTTCTCAAGTCCGAGCTGGGCCCAGAAGACGAACGGCCGCCCATATTTGCGGTGGAAGTCGACGACCTGCCGTGCCACCTGGGGTAGCTCTTCGCTGGGACGAAACACGTCGACAATCTCGACCTTGCTTGCCAATTCCGCGGGCAGGTCCGTGAGGCTGGGATAGGCTTTCTCGCCGACGATCTCGTCCGCGGTCGGATTCACGGGTATGATCTTGTAGCCGTGGTCCTTCATGAACTGTGGGACTGTGTAGGCGTCCTTGGCCGGGTTCTTGCTGGCACCTACAACTGCAATTGTCTTGTACTTTCTCAATATCTCGTGAGGACTGATCGTGTTGGTCGGGCTCATGGTAAGAGACAATATCCGGATAGAACCTAGAAGGCGGGCTCGAGTAGAAAAAGCTTCGAAGAACCTGGGATCAATCCTTAAAATCTAGACCGGCCTTCCCAAATCCGTGTCTCCTAACTGGAATGCGAAGCCTCCGAGGAACGACGATGAATACTTCGAGCGAATGACGAGATCACTCTTCACTGCGGGTCTCAACTGGAAAGTGATAGAGAAAAAGTGGCCCAACTTCCAGAAGGCGTTCGCAGGATTCTCAATCAGCAAAGTTTCACGGTTTTCTGACAAGGATGTCAAGAAGCTCATGACTGACACGGGCATCGTCCGGAACGGGAAGAAAATCCAGGCGACTGTGCATAATGCAGGCGAATTTTTGAAACTGGAGAAAGATTTCGGCTCCTTCCAGAAATATCTCAACACATTCGGAAAGGATGAGGATCGCATGTTGGAGGCCGTGCAAGAACGGTTTCAGCACGTTGGACCATCTACCGCTAGGACTTTTCTTTGGGCGTCAGGATGCGAGTTGACTCCCACTCGCGAAGAAAAGAAATGGATGGCAGGGCATAAGAAAAGCTGACGGCCGGCCAAGATTTTCTGTTTATTCAATGAAGAATGTTGCAGTGTAACTATCGAAGTCTTGAGCTAAGCAAATCGTGCAATGCGGATTTGATGTCGCTCTCTGTGACCACTCTAGCTAGTTCCTTGACGTAGCGCTGCCTCGAGGGCGCTTGGTAGTAATCGTCTTCCAGAATACCCCCCTCGACGTACCGCCCTTTGAGTTTGATTCCGTGCTTTGTCGCGATGTACTTCAGTTCCTTCATGCTCAGCTTGCTCAACATGCTTTTCAGATTATCGACTGCAACTCTCTTTCCCTGTTTCTTCTGGAACACTTCCCAACTATCGGTCCCCTGTTTCTTGTTGCAACCATAGAACAGCGCGACGGAGTTTCTCAGCGTCGTTCCTCCTTCCCTTGGGTAAGCCGTTTTATGCCCGACCTGCATGTCCGAGAATTCGATGTTTCGATTGCAATTCTCACACTTATGTTGAGCTCAGCCGTAGAGGATTTGTTTCTCCCTGATTCCTAAGCTTCTTGGTGCAGGTTCGTCGTCCCATAATCCCATGATACAACTTACCTTGAATCGAATTCAGATCATGCGTCGATAAAGCGTTTTGTAACTAAATATCTCTGAATCGAGCTAACGGAGGGCGAGCAGTGGGCCTGGTACGCGTCCTGCACGAGGCCCATCGGAATACTCGCAGCCCAGCTAAACATATACCAGCTAACAGGGTCCACCATGGTAATCATACTAGCCATAATATTCACCCCAGTCTCTCTGTAGCCCTGTTCGTGCCCTTCAGACAGTTTTAGATTAGACTCGTGAACCTTTATCCCGCGTTCGGGCAACGACCTCAGCGCCGCCTTGGCCCAGGCGGAGTGAGCTGGGACCCTCTGATCGGCATAGTACAAGCAACCGCGTTTCGCGGTCGAGCCTCATCGTTTCGACCCCCTGATTGATTCCTT
>Ga0209377_1003110_pt1 | contig 10742 bp, 6 predicted proteins | sample GraSoiAngelo_141_FD_185898 | JGI IMG/M metagenome (GOLD analysis project Ga0209377, IMG submission 185898) | Grasslands soil microbial communities from the Angelo Coastal Reserve, California, USA - 14_0929_12_40cm (SPAdes) (version 2) | ecosystem: Environmental > Terrestrial > Soil > Grasslands ...
CCGATCCAGTCGCGCAGGGCGCCGGCCGAGAGCGCGGCGACGTCCGCGATCGTCCGGCCGCCCACGCGGACCGCGAGCGCTTCGGGCTTGAGCCGCGCGCCGCCGCAGGCGGGACAGACTTTCGCCAGCTGGTACTGCCGCAGGAAGACGCGGATGTACTGTTTGTACCGTTTCGCCTCGAGGCGCTGCAGGAAAGGCAGCATACCGAGGAATCGACCGCTGGCGCCGTTGAGGAGGAAATGTCGGGCCTTACCCGTCAGGTCCTCCCACGGCGCATCGAGCGGGATGCCCTTGGCCCGCGCGGTCTCGCGCAGGATGCGACGGCGGCCCTCATAGCGCGGCTTGGTCCACGGATCGAGCGCGCCCTGCGCGAGGCTCTTCCGGGGTTGGGGCACGATGAGCGATTCGTCGTACTCCAGGACGGCGCCGAAGCCGTTGCACCCGGGGCAGGCACCCCGCGGGTTGTTGAACGAAAACAGGATCGGCGTGAGCGCGGGCGCGGCCGTGCCGCAGTTCGAGCACGTGGGATGAGCCGAGAAGCGACGGCGATCGCCGTTGTCGAGCGCGACGGCAACCCCCTCGCCTTCGTTGAAGGCGGTGGCGACCGCGTCGGCGAGTCGCCCCCGCGTCGCATCGGAGGCCGGGAGGCGGTCCACCACCACGAGGACTTCCTGCGCCTCGCGCACCCGCTGCTCGGCATCGGGCGGGTCGAGACGGGCCAGGACGCCGTCGAGCTGGGCCCGCACGAACCCCGCCGCGCGGAGCTGCGCCGCCACTTCGACGTCCGGCCGGTGCGCGCTAGCGGGCAACGGAAACGTTACAGCAATTGCGGATTGCGGATTTCGGATTGTGGATTGGTTAGGACGCTCATCCGCAATCAGTTCGTCCACCACTTCCTGGACGGTGTCGACTTTCACAACATTCCCGCACTTCACGCAGTGCTGCGTGCCGGTGCGCGCCCATAAGAGCCGCAAGAAATCGTAGATCTCCGTGGCCGTCCCGACGGTCGAGCGGCTGCTCGTCGTCGGGTTCTTCTGCTCGATGGCGACCGCGGGGGAGATCCCCTCGATCGCGTCGACCAGCGGTTTCGGCATCCGCTCGAGGAACTGCTTGGCATACGTCGAGAGCGACTCGATGTAGCGACGTTGGCCCTCGGCGTAGAGGGTATCGAACGCGAGCGAGCTCTTGCCGGACCCCGACGGTCCGGTGACGACCGAGAGGGCGCACCGCGGCAGCTCGACGGTGATCCCCTTGAGATTGTGCTGCCGCGCGTTGCGGATGATCACGCGGTCGGGTGAGCGAGGCATAACCCCATAACATAACAGGGGCTCGGAATCGGGGAATCGGGGCTCGGGCAAGTGGGGCCCGAGCACCTAGCCCCGAGCCCCGAGCGCCCCTAGTTTCGCCCCCAATGGCCCTCGCCCTCACGCCACGCCTGCTGCGCCGCGGGCTGGAACTCTTCGCCATCATTTCGCTGGCCGGTGTCATCGTCGTGCTCGCCGTCTATGGCGAGAACGTCCAGGCGGTCGGGAGCGCGCTGCTGCACCTCCACTGGGGGTGGCTGGTGGTCGGGCTGGGACTCGCCTCGATGGACTGGATCGGCGGTGGGTTGCGGTTGTGGGTCGTGGCCCGGCACGTCCACCCGGGCGTCCGGCTGAAGGACATGATCATTGCCGGGGGTATGAGCGCGTGGGCGGCATACCTCACGCCGTTCCAGTCCGGTGCCGGGCCCACCATGATGTGGGTGATGCGCCGCGCCGGCGTGCGACTCCCCGAAGCGATGACGTCCACCTTCATGACGTTCGTCGCCACCGTGGTGTTCTTCGCCATTGCGGGACCGCTCGCCATCTACCTCGGTGCCGGCAAGTCCCTCGAGCAGCATAACGTGATCCTGGGGATCACCTACTACGGTCTGTTCCGCACCAGCCTCACGATCTTCGGAATCCTCGGCATCGTGATGCTGATCGCGATGGTGTTCCCGGCCTGGCTGCGGGATGCCGTGCATTGGCTGGCCGGCCGCCTCGAGCGCAGGAGCCACCGCATCGCGGCCCGCATCGAGCAGCTGCGCGAGGGGATCGACCGGGCGCATGAATGCTTGGTTGCGTTCGGCAACCCGAAGGGCTGGCTGGCGCTGTTTTGGGCCGTCTTGCTCTCGGCGCCGTCCCATGCCAACAAGCTGCTCGCGGGATACGTCGCGCTGCGTACGCTCGGCATCCCCGCCAACTTCGTCGACATCCTCCTGCTCCAGACGTTCATCACCTTCCTCCTTTACTTCGCACCGACGCCCGGTTCCGCCGGGCTGGCCGAGTTCCTGTCCGCGGCGGTGATGCAGATCTATGTCGGGCCCTCGCAGCTGCCGTTGTACGCGCTCATCTGGCGGTTCATCAACAGCTACGCGACGGTGATCACCGGCTCGCTGCTCTTCTGGTCCTGGCTGCGGAGGGGGTTGGTCGGGCGGGAGGAAGCGGTGAACATCGCGTAAAGCGTGTTTCCTTGCGCGGTTACGCCGTCGGGCGTAACTTCCGGCGCTGTCTTTTCCGGCTCAAGGGACTCTCCCAGATGGCATTGCTCGAACTCGGCGGCAAGAGGTTCACCATCCCGGTGGGCGAGGTGACGCTCGGCAGCGATGCCAGCTGCGCGATCTCCCTCAGCGGCGCCGACGTGCTACCGCGGCACGCCCTGCTCCAGGGCCAGGCCGACGGGCAGGTGATCATCCGGAAAGTGTCCCCCGCCGCCGACGTCCTCATCAACGGCGTCCGCCTCGGCGCCGAGCCGACACCCCTCCTGCACGGCGACAAGGTCGAGGTCGGCGGTCACGAGCTCACCTTCGTGGATGAGCGGCGGTCAGGGAGCACCCAGTTCGTGAAGGCGTTCACCCCTGCGACGGCCGCCGGACCGCCCAAGGCCGGCGCCAAACCGCCGGCCATCGGCGTGACGGGCGGTCGGGTCGTAAGCCTCACGGACGGCCGTGAGTACGTGATCGCCGCGGCGTCGCTGGTGTTCGGCCGCGAGGCGGGGTGCGACGTGGTGGTACCGGGGAAGGACGTTTCGCGCCGGCACGCCGAGATCGTCCAGACGCCAAAGGGCTATCTGTTGGTCGACACGAGTACCAACGGGACGTTCGTGAACGAGGAGCGCCTGGAGGGTCAGCGGATCCTCGCCCGGACTGACGTGATTCGACTGGGCGACGAGCAGTTTCGCTTCTATACGGACGCGGCGCCCGCCACTGCGGCTCCCCCCCCTCCACCGGGGCCGGCCGCTAGCCCGCCGCAGGCCGCGCCCCCAGCCCCGTCGCCCGGGACGCAGCCGGTGGGTGGGTCGGGCCAGGAGGCGCCCGCGCCCGGCGCCGGCGATCGTCTGAGACATACCGTTCATGGCCTCGAAGCCTATGTGCCGCCTTCCCCCCGTTCCGCGGCGGGCGGCTCGCTGGCGAGCTTCCTTGTGCGGAGCGGCGGGCTCGCCGGTCAGCGCCTCTCGGTGAAGACGCCCGTGGTGAACATCGGGCGAGCCGATTACAACGACCTGGTTGTGCCCGATCCGTCGGTATCCACAAGCCACGCCAAGCTGCAGCGTCGGGAAGGGGTGTGGGTGCTCGTGGACCTCGATTCCACCAACGGCACGTTCGTGGATGGGGAGCAGGTGAAGGGCGACGCCCCGCTCGCTCCGGGCGCGACCGTACGGCTCGGGGACGTGCAGCTCGTGTTCGAGCCGAGCGACGACGCCCTGAGCATCGCGAAGGGTGGCGGCACTCAGATGCTCCGGACGCCGCACTCGACCGCACCCAATGCTCCTCCCAGGCCCGCATCGCCCCCTTCCCAGCCTCCTGCGTCACCCAGCCGCCCCCCCCCCAGCCCGCCGCTCAGGCCGCAGCCGCCCACCCCTTCACGGCCAGGCCCGAGGCCCAAGCGGCCGGCGGCCCAGCAGCCACCACCGAAGAAGGGCAAGGGCTGCGGCGGAAGTGCGGCGGCGCTGGTCGTGGGTGGTGGAGCTATCGTCGCCCTCCTCCACCGACTGCTGGCGTAGCGACGCCCCGTGCATATCACCTGCGCCGGTCGCACCGATGTCGGCATTATCCGCTCGGGGAATGAGGACAACTTTCTCATGGTCCCCGACCGCGGGATTTTTCTGGTCGCGGACGGCATGGGCGGGCACGCCGCCGGTGAGGTCGCGAGCGAGATGGCCGTCCGCTTCGTGGCGCGCGAGCTCGGGTCCTTGAAGAGTCTCTCGGACGACCAGGTGGCGGACCGGATGCGCACGTCGATCCGCGCTGCGAACGGGGCCATCTTCCAGCGTACGCTCACGGAGCACGACAAGCGCGGTATGGGAACCACCGTCACCGCCCTCGTGCTGTACGACACGCGGTTCCTGATCGGCCAGGTGGGGGACAGCCGCGCCTACTTGTATCGCGATCAAAAGCTGTTACAGCTCACCAAAGATCACTCGTACGTCCAGGAGCAGGTCGACGCAGGGTATCTCACCCCGGAGCAGGCGCGCTCCCACCCGTACTCGAACGTGATCACCCGCTGTGTGGGCGCGAACAGCGATGTGATGCCGGACGTCTACCTCGGCACCGTGAAGCCGCGCGACCGGTTCCTGCTCGCCTCGGACGGCCTGACGGGGATGCTCGAAGACCCCCAGCTGGCGGAGCTCATGGCGGCAGATCGGATGCCGCAGGAGCAGGTGGACGATCTGATCACCGAGGCAAACCGCCACGGCGGGCTCGACAACATCACGGCCATCATCATCCGAATCGATTCGGTTGATGCGACGGTGGGCGACGCGACTCAGGTCACGCAGCCGGGCGTGCGACCGCGCTAGACCAGGGCTCTGTCCTGTTCCACTCGCCGCGACACTTCCTCTCGCGGCAACATCACGAGCTCCACCATCGCCCGCTCCGGGACTTGCGCGGTTGCCATCACGAACACGCGCAGCCGCCGCGCCGAGCGGTACAGCTCGGGCGCGACGCGCGGGAGGCCCAGATGGGCCGCCGCTTCCCCGCCTCCGAGCTGAGTCACCGTGCCGTCGTGCTTCACGAGCGGCAGATCGAGCGACAACATCGCGGTCTTGGCCGGGAAGTCCAGAAACAGCTCCCCCGGCGCGAGCCTCAGGTCCCGGGCGAGCCGGTCTTCCACTCGCTCGAGCAGGTCGGGGTCGTCGGACGGCCACGAGGGCGTGTCGGCGGGCAGCTCGGTCGCCGCGAGGTCGAGCGCCCGCTTCGCGAGACGGCGCTCGCGGAGACTGCGGGCCAGGCCGGTCACGTCCTGTTGCAACAGCTCGTGGATCAGCCCGTCGTCGGTGGCGACCGCGACGGCGTCCGGCCGCACTCGACCGCCGGCGATGGCGCGGCGTACCAGACGCTTGAACATCGACGTGGCGCTCCGCACTGCGTGGTGCCAGTACACGTTGCGATACATCTGATACTTGGCGAACAGTAGCGACTCGAGCGCCGCGAGGCCCTTCTCATGCAGCGCCAGCGTCGGATGCCCGTCCCCACCCGGGGCCAGGGTCAGCGACGTGAGCAGCCGGTCCACGTCGATCACGCCGTAGGGCACGCCGCACATCCAGGCGTCGCGGGAGAGATAGTCGAGCTTGTCCACGTCGAGCGAGCCCGACACCAGACCGGCGAGGGGCTCGCGGGCCCGGGACTGGATCAAGGGCAGCAGCCGCTGCGCCGGGATCCCCAGCTCCACCAGCCGCTGTGCCAGCTCGCCGTCCGCCAGGTGGCGCGCCGCCAGCTCCTCGTGGTGCGGCAGGCCGGCTTCCTCGAGCGAATGGGAGAAGGGATAGTGCCCGATGTCGTGCAACAGCGCGGCCAGCTTCAGGCGCACGCGGTCCGCGGGATCGAGCCGGAGGTCGCCCGCGGCTTCGAGCTGCGACAGCGCGCGGCGCGCGAGGTGGTACGCGCCGAGCGCGTGCTCGAAGCGGCTATGCGTGGCGCCGGGATAGACGAGGAACGCGTGCCCCAGCTGACGGACGTAACGCAGCCGCTGGACGGCGGGGGTGTCGACCACGGCCAGCGCTTCGGGATCGAGCCGGATGTTGTCCCAGAGCGGGTCGCGGACGACCTCGAACCGGGTCACGATGGCTGCCTCGGCGGCAATCCTATCCTCGTGGCCCCGCGTCCCCGACCGCGGCGTGCACCTGGTCCTGGAACTGAGCGAAGTTCTCCCGGAACATCTGCACGAGCCGCGCCGCCTGGGCATCGTACGCCGCCGGGTCGCGCCAGGTGCCGCGCGGCAGAAGCACGTCCTCCGGCACGCCCGGGACCTGCAGCGGGACTTCGACTCCGAACACGGGGTCGGGCGTGGTGGGGATGCGGTCGAGCTTCCCGGCGAGCGCGGCGCGCACCATGGCGCGCGTGAGACCGAGCCGGATCCGCTGGCCCACGCCGTAGGGTCCGCCGGTCCACCCGGTGTTCACGAGCCAGCACTGCACGCCGTGGGTGGCGATCTTCTCGCCCAGGAGCGCCGCGTAGACGTTGGGTTGAAGCGGCAGGAACGGGGCGCCGAAACAGGTGGAGAACGTCGCTTTGGGCTCGGTCACTCCGCGCTCCGTGCCGGCGACCTTCGCGGTGTACCCCGACAGGAAGTGGTACATCGCCTGCGCCGGCGAGAGGCGAGCGATGGGCGGCATGATCCCGTACGCATCGCAGGTGAGAAACAGGATGTGCGAGGGGTGCCCGCCCGCCCCGCCCGGGACGTGGTTCGGGATATAATGGATGGGATACGAGGCGCGCGTGTTCTCGGTGATCCGGTCCGAGTCGAGATCGATGGCGCGGGTGTCGGGGTCGACCACCACGTTTTCGAGCACGGTGCCGAACATGTGGGTGGTCGCGAAAATCTCGGGCTCGCCCTCGCGCGACAGCCGGATGACCTTGGCGTAGCACCCGCCCTCGAAGTTGAAGATCCCCCGGTCGGACCAGCCGTGCTCGTCATCCCCGATGAGGGCTCGCTCCGGGTCGGCGGAGAGCGTCGTCTTCCCCGTGCCCGATAGGCCGAAGAACAACGCGACGTCGCCTGCCCGGCCGAGGTTGGCGGAGCAGTGCATCGAGAGCACGCCGCGCTTGGGCAGCAGGTAGTTGAGGATGGTAAACACCGACTTCTTCATCTCACCCGCGTAGCGCGTGCCGCCGATCAGAATCGTCCGCTGGCTGAAATGGATGACCACGAACGTGCCCGACTTGGTCCCGTGGATTGCGGGATCGGCGTGGAATTCGGGGGCGTGGTGCACGGTCCAGACGGGGGTGAAGGCGGCGAGGTCGGCGGCGCTGGGGCGCAGGAACATGTTGTAGACGAACAGGGCGTGCCAGGCGTTCGGCGTGACGAACCGGAGGCCGAACCGGTGCTCCACGTCGGCGCCGGCGAACAGGTCGCGCACGAACAGCTCCTGCTCTGCGAGGTGCGCCAGCAGCGACGCCTTGAGTCGCTCGAACGCATCGGCCTCGAGCGGCTGGTTGCCCCGGTTCCACCACATTTCGTCCGCCGAGGCGGGCTCGCGCACGATGAACTTGTCGTTCGGGCTGCGCCCGGTATGGGGGGCGGTTACGGCGGCGAACGCCCCACCCTCGGCGATCACGCCCTCGGCGCGACGCACCGCATGCTCGTAGAGCTCGGGTGGCCCGAGGTTCCAATGGACGGCGCGCTGGGGCGTGAGGCCCGCGGCCTCCAGCGCGGAGGCCCGTTTGCGTTCGGCGGGACGGGTGGCATGCGCGGTCATGCGTTCAGTTCCGATCGAAGAGTTCAGGCGCGGGAACGCCGCCCGTGCTCCTGCGCGTCTACAGCGGCAATTACGGCCATGTTCACGATATCGTTTACGTCGGAGCCCCGCTGCAGCACATGCACAGGCTGTGCCATCCCCACCAGGATGGGGCCGATAGCCTCCGCGCCGCCGACCCGGCTGAGCAGCTTGTAGCTGATGTTCGCCGCGTCCAGATTCGGGAAAATGAGCACGTTGGCCGGTCCGCGTAGCCTGGAGAAGGGATAGGTCCTGGTCAGGATCCGCTCGACCACGGCGGTATCGGCCTGCATCTCGCCGTCCGCCTGCAGTGCCGGCTCGCGCTCGTGCAGCAGTGCCACGGCCCGCTGCACTTTCTCGGCCGCCGGATGACGCACCGAGCCGAAGTTCGAGAACGAGAGCAGGGCCACGCGAGGCTCGATCCCCAGTCGCCCGACGAACTCGGCCGTCGCGGACGCGATCTCCGCGAGGGTCTCCGCCTCCGGATCGATGTTGACGGCGCAGTCGGCGAAGAAGAACGTCTGTTGCGGGAGCACGAGCATGTAGATGCCGCTCACGTGCCGGCGCCCGGGTTCCGCGCCGATCACCTCGAGCGCCGGGCGCATCGCGTCGGGATAGTACATGTCGACCCCGACCACCACCGCGTCGGTCTGTCCGGCGCGGAGCATCAGAAGCCCGTGGTACAGCGGGTCGACCACCCGGTTGCGGGCCTCGCGCAGCGTGATGCCTTTGCGGCGCCGGCGCTCCCACAGCTCCTGGGCGAACGTTTCGAGGTGAACACTCGCCCGTGGGTTCGCCAGCGTGATCTCCTCGAGCGTCACCCCCGCGTCGTCCGCTTCGCGGCGGATCGCATCCGGGTCGCCCAGCAGGATCGGCTCCGCCACGCCATCGTCCGCGAGGATGCGCGCGGCCTTGAGGATGCGGGGATCCTCGCCTTCGGGGAAAACGATGCGCTGCGCCACCGTCTGGGCGCGGCTCGACAAACCGCGCATCACCTCTCGCGCCCGCCCCAGCCGGGCGTCCAGCTCCGCGCGGTACTCGTCCACGTCGATCACGCGCCCCGCGACCCCCGAGCCGACCGCCGCCCACGCCACGGCCGGCGCGACCCACAGGAGCACGCGTGGGTCGAACGGCTTGGGGATGAGGTAGTCGGGACCGAAGCGGAGGCGCTCGAGCCCGTACGCGCGCATCACCGAATCGGGGACTTCTTCTTTCGCGAGCGCGGCGAGCGCCCGCGTGGCCGCCATCTCCATCTCGTCGTTGATCTTCTTGGCGCGCACGTCGAGGGCCCCGCGAAAAATGAACGGGAAGCCCAGGACGTTGTTCACCTGATTGGGATAGTCCGACCGCCCGGTCGCGATGATCGCGTCGCTGCGCGCCTGGCGGGCCTCTTCCGGCGTGATCTCGGGATTGGGATTGGCGAGCGCGAACACGATCGGGCGTTTGGCCATGCCCTTGAGCATCTCCCCCGTGACGATCCCGCCCACCGACAGCCCGACGAACACGTCCGCGTCCTTCAAGGCTTCGGCGAGGGTGCGCGCTTTCCCTCGGACGGCAAACCGGCGGCGGTACTCGTCCAAGTCGCTCCGGTCGGCGTGCACCACGCCCTGCTGGTCGCACAGCGTGATGTGCTCGCGCGACACGCCGAGACGAACGTAATGCTCGGCCGTGGCGATCGCCGCGGCGCCGGCGCCCGCGAACGCGACCCGAACGCTCCCGATGTCCTTCTTCACCAGCTCCAAGGCGTTGAGCAGAGCCGCGCCCGTGATGATCGCCGTGCCGTGCTGGTCGTCGTGAAAGACTGGTATGGAGAGGGTGTCGCGCAGCGTCTTTTCGATGTGGAAGCAATCGGGGGAGCGGATGTCTTCGAGGTTGATCCCACCCACGGTCGGCTCGAGCAGTCGACAGAATCGGATCATGTCCTCGGGGTCTTCCGAGCCCACCTCCAGATCGAACACGTCGATATCGGCGAACGCCTTGAAGAGGATCCCCTTGCCCTCCATCACCGGCTTGCCCGCGAGCGGGCCGATATTCCCGAGGCCGAGCACCGCGGTCCCGTTAGTCACCACGGCCACGAGGTTCCCCTTGGCCGTGTAGGTGTAGGCCTCCTCCGGCCGGGCGGCGATCTCCCGGCACGGCTCCGCCACCCCGGGGGTGTAGGCGAGGGACAGGTCGCGCTGGTTCTTGAAGGGCTTGGTGGGCGAGACCTGAATTTTCCCAGGGCGGCCCTGCGCGTGGTAGTCGAGGGCCTCCTGGCGACGGATCGACATCGATGACACAAGTCCTTCTTTGTGAAGGAGTTATGCTATCCGCGCCGACGGCCCGTGTCAAGCGGATGGCGGCACTCCCGCTTCAGCGGATCCGGATAACGCTGAGCCGTGGCACGTCCAGAGCTGAGAGAGCGGTGGTCCCGCCGGCATTGAAGAGCAGGGTGAACGCCGGCGCCCCGGGCGCCTGGAGCGCCCGCGCGTACACCCCCGAGCCCGACCTGAGCGTTCCGCTGAGGCTCACCGCGCTCCCCGCGCTGGCCATCGGCACGAGCGGGTAGGGGCGGGGGAAATCATGGGGGTCCTGCTGGTTCAGTGACGGGAAGGTGCGCGTGCGGAAGTGCCACGACGTGTAGCTGAGCTCGACCGGCGTCGCGAAGCCGGGCAGGTCGGACACCCAATTGGCGAGCGCCCAGCGTGTCACCGTCGTGTCGAAGGCATGTCCCGTCTGGGCGGCGACGTTGGCGGCGCCCGCCAGCGTGGATTGGTCGAGCTTGCCGGGCAAGGCGGGGCCGTACTGATCCACGAGATAGCGCGCGAACAGCCAGCTCGCCCCTCTCTCCGCCAGAGTGCCCTGGTCGAACTCGATCAGCAGCGGGGAAGCGCCGGTGGCGCTGAGATACTGGTAGGCGTCGGCCACGTCGTTGATGGCCAGCCGGGAGAAGCTCGCTGTGTCGCCCGCCTGCAGGTAGCGCCGGGCGGTCAGCTCTTCGGCGTACAGCGAGAGTCCCTCGTCGAGCC
>Ga0209377_1003114_pt1 | contig 10740 bp, 9 predicted proteins | sample GraSoiAngelo_141_FD_185898 | JGI IMG/M metagenome (GOLD analysis project Ga0209377, IMG submission 185898) | Grasslands soil microbial communities from the Angelo Coastal Reserve, California, USA - 14_0929_12_40cm (SPAdes) (version 2) | ecosystem: Environmental > Terrestrial > Soil > Grasslands ...
TCTTCTGAAGCGAGGCGCGTATGTTCGGGGACCTGTCGTTCAGCCACATCCTGATCCTGCTGCTCGTGCTCGTGCTGGTGTTCGGCGCGAAGCGGATTCCGGAGATCGGCTCGTCGCTGGGGAAGGGGATCAAAGAGTTCCAGCGCAGCCTCAAGGACGCCGCGAGCGGCAACGATCAACCCCCGCCGGCGTCGCCGCCGCGCGCCATGCAGCCCCCGGCGTCCTCCTCCCCCCTCTCTTCGGGCGGCGATCCGAAGCGCTTGAGCGACTAGGCGCCGCTCGGCGTCGTCGGGCGGAACAGCTCCTTGCGCCGGTCCACGACCTTCGCCTGTGCGCGCAGCGCGGCGAGGTACTGCTGGATGCGCGCCTGCGCCACCGGGCGGAGCAGCGCTTCCCGCTGCTGATCGCGCTGCTTGAGCCACGCCACCGAGTCCGCCGCCGTCCGGGCGATACCCTGCAGCAGGAAGAACTCTCCTCCCTCTCCCGCGAGCAGCCCCGTCCTCTGGCCCGGTCGTAGGCCGAAGGCGGCGCCCAGCACGACGGGATCGCGCGCGAACTCGGGGGACGCGTTCACCCGCGTGAACGGCCCCAGCTTCTCCACCCGGACGCCTCGCGCCCGGCCGGCGGCCAGCAGGTCGGGGGCGTCGCCCGACGCCGCGACCGTCTGCTGCGCCCGCTCGCGCGCCACCAGCTTCTTCTTCTCGTAGCGCGCGGCGTCCTCCACGCGCCGCCGGATCTGCGCGAGCGGTGGCACGCCTTCAGCAAACAGCGAATCGAGCCGGAACACGTAGGCCGCCCGCTCCCCCTCGATCACGGGACTGGTTTCGCCCGGAGTCGCCTCGAAGGCCCACACGCCCACGTCGGGCACGACGTACTTCCCGAGCGTGAGCCGCTCGCCCTGGAGGAGCCTGGGCGCGTGCGCGAGCGGCAGGTGGAGCACCTGTGCCGCGCTGTCCAGGTGCCGTCCGTCGGGATGCTCGGCGGCGAGGCGGTCGAGGGTGTCGGTGCGGGCGTCCACCGCGTCGAGATGCTTCCCCTGGAGCGCGACGGCGACGAGAATGTGACGCGCGTGCACGGAGTCACCCTTCGCGGCGTCCACGCGGATCAGGTGATATCCGAACTGGGTCAGCACCGGTTGGCTCAGCTCGCCCGGCTTGAGGCGCAGCATGGCCGTGACGAACTGCGGGTCGAAACCCGACCCCACGCGCTTCACCCAGCCGAGATCGCCGCCCTGAGGGCCGGAGCCCGAGTCCGCCGATTCTTTCTTGGCGACGTCCTCGAACTTCGCGTGCCCGGCTGCAAGCTCGGCGTGCAGCCGGCGCACCGTGGCGAGCGCCGCCGCGGTGTCGGCCGCGTCCGGGACGCGCGGCTGCGCCACGAAGCTCAGCCAGGCAGTCGCCGGCCGCTTGAAATCCTTCTGGTGCGCCTCGTAGTAGCGCTGCAGCTCCGCATCAGAGAGCGGCGCGAGCGAATCCGGGATATCGCTCGCCCCCAGCATCAGCGCCGCGACCGTCGCCGTCTCGTGCTGGTCGCGCCAGATGCGCCACAGCTTCGCGTCCGAGACGTAGATGTCGGCCGTCAGGTACTCTTGCAGCTTCTGTTGGGGGAGATAGTCGCGGTACAACGCCTCGATCTGCGAGGTGAACTCCGGACCGGCGCTCGCGAGGTAGCGCTGCCACTTGCTGATGTCGAATTGCCCGTTGGTCTGGAACGTGGCATCCCGGATCACCTGCTGCACGATCTGCGGCGGCGGTGAGCTCCGGGCCGCCTCGATGATCTCGTCGTCCGACACCGTGATGCCGAGACGACGAAACGCGTGGTCCAAGAGAATCTTCTGAATGAACTGGTCGGCGACCTGGTTCTGAACCTGCTGCTCTTCCTCCCGGCTGAGCCGGGCGCCGCCCTGCTGGCGGCGATACTGCTCCAGTGCCGCCTGGTATTGCAGCTGGAACGGCTGCGACCGCACGATTTCGCCGTCCACCTTGAGCACCACATCGCGCCCGCCAGCGATGAAGTCCGTGACCTGACCGTAGGCGAGCCAGCCGATGAAACTGATTGCGACGACCCAGAACACCGGCTTGGTGATTTCGCGCATCGCGCGCATCATAGCGGACCAGACTCCGGCGCAGAGCGGGTGAGAAGGGGCATAAGTCTAAAAACCACAACGCGAAAACTCAAGCGAACGGCGGCGTTTCCAATTGACAGCCCGCCCGAGCAAACACTATCTTCCTTCAATTCTCCCAACCACTTAGCCGTGGCCTACACCAGCGAAATTGAAAAGCTCGAAAAGCGCTGGGCTGAAAACCCCAAGGGACGCAATTTCGCGCCCCTGGCGGATGCCTATCGCAAAGCGGGAGAACTAGATAGGGCCATCGAGCTCTGTAAGGCCGGGCTCGAGCGGCACCCCGATTACGTCAGCGCCCACATCGTGTTCGGCCGGTGCATGATCGACCAGAAGAACGAAGCCGCCGCGTCCGACGTGTTTCGCAAGGTGCTGACGCTCGACCCCGAGAACGTACTCGGCCTCAAGATGCTCGCCGACATCGCCGAGCGCGGCAAGCGCTACGATGAGGCGGTGGAGTGGCTCAGCCGGTTGCTGTCTGCCGATCCCATGAACGGCGACGCGGCCGAAGCGCTGGCGCGCGCCAAGGGCAAGGCGGCACTGGCCGGGCAGGCGGTGCAGGCCGTGGCGACGCAGCCCACGGCACCGGTGCGGGCGGTGTCGGCGGCGCCCCCCGCGCGCCCCCCGCGCCCCGCGCCCCCCGCGCCCCCCGCGGCCCCCGCGGCTGCCGCGCGCCCGGCCCCCAGGGCGACCCCTGCACCCTCGGCGCGCCCCGCGCCCACTCCGCCCTCGCGCCCCGCGCCCCCCGCGCGCCCCGCGCCCCCCGCGCCCCCCGCGCCGCCACGAGCAACGCCTGAGCCCGTTGTGCGGCTCGTGCCCGAGGAGAAGACCGCCCCGATGGCGAAGCCCGACTTGCTGGTCGAGCACGTGTCGGAGCGACCGTCCGCCCCGGACATCGCCGCCGCGGGTACGCCGCAGGACATCGAGACGTTCGACGGTACCATCGACATCGATGCGGCAGCGCATAGCGCGGCCAGGGCCGATGGGATCGAGGTGCAGGAAGAGGTGGTGCTCGAGCCGCGCGCGATGGAAGTCGAGGGGCTGGCGCATACGCAGTACGAGAGCGGCATGTTCGCGCCGCCACCCCAGGCGGCGGAGCCGCAGGAGGATCTGCCGACGATCGACTTGCCGCTGATCATGCCCGATGACTTGGTCGAGCCGCCCCCACCTCCCGTCGCAGCAGCCCCCGCGGCGGCTCCGCCGCCGGCCGTCCGGCTCTCGGACGACGACGGCGCCGCGGACACGGCCACGCTGTCGCGCGCCGAGCCGGTGCTGACCGAGACGATGGCCGAGCTCTATCTGAGGCAGGGGCACCAGGAAGACGCGCTCCGAGTGTACCAGGCGCTGCTGACGCAGCGGCCGGGCGACGCGCGCCTGCGGGCGCGAGTCCAAGCGCTTTCCCCGGGCGGCACGGGGAGAGGGAGAACGGGTGAGTCGCTACCCAGCTTCTTGAAGCGGATTCTGGCCGGCCGGCTGCCTGCGGCCGCGCCGGATCCGATCGCTCCGGCTCCCACTCTGCCTCCCCTTCCGCCGTCCGATCCGACGCCCGAGGTGGGCGGTGGCTCGCCGCTCGCGGGCGCGTTCGCGTCGCTCGGGCTCGAGGCGGAGCCCGAATTCACCGCGCCGGGCGAAGCGACGCGGCCGGCGGCGGACAGCATCTCGCTCGATGCGGTGTTCGGCGAGGCGGCGCCCCCCCCGCCCGCGGCGCCGTCCGTCGCCGCGACAGCGTCGCCCCCAGCGCCGTCGCCGCAGCCACCCCCGTCCCCGTCGCAGACGGGTGGGTTCTCGTTCGATCAGTTCTTCAGCGCGGCTGCCGCGCCCCCCGCGCCGCCGGCCCCGGCTCCTGTTGCGCCACCCGCGCACCCCGCGCCGCCACCGCGGCCGTCGGGCCGCACGTCTGGTCCCAGGCCGGCCGCGCCCGGGGAAGATGAGGGCGACCTCGATCAGTTCCAGGCCTGGCTGCGGGGCCTCAAGTCCTAGTGCCCCCCCACATCGCGGTGCTGAACGGCCCCAACCTGAACTTGCTGGGGGAGCGCGAGCCCGAGGTGTACGGGCGGGCGACCTTGGCGGAGGTCGAAGCCCGCACCCGCGAGCGGGCGCGCACGCTCGGCGTGGAGCTCGAGTGGTGCCAGACGAACCACGAGGGCGAGCTGGTGGAGGCGATCCAGCAGCTCTCCGGGAAGGCGGACGGCGCGGTGATCAACGCCGCCGCGTTCACGCATACCAGCCTCGCGGTGCGGGACGCGCTGCTCGCCGTGCGCGTGCCGTTCGTCGAGGTGCATCTCTCGAACATCTTCGGGCGCGAGCCGGAGCGGCGCCGTTCGCTGCTTGCGGACGTGGCGGTGGGTGTGGTGGCGGGGTTCGGCGCCGAGAGCTATCGGCTGGGACTCGAGGGCCTCGTGGGCTATCTCCAGTCCCGCCATGGGCGCTGATCGGCGGCGCGCGCGCCAGGAGGCGCTCGTGCGCGCGCTCGCGACCGAGGAGCTGGACGGGCTGCTCGTCACCTCGCGCGCCAACATTCGCTACCTGACGGGCTTCAGCGGATCGGCCGCGCTGGTGATGGTGACGCGCGCCGACGTGCTGCTGGTGACGGACTTCCGCTACGACGAGCAGGCGCGCGCGGAAGCCGGCGCGGTGGCGCGCGTCGAGGTGGAGAGTACGAGCGTGTGGGACCGGTTCTTCAAGGAGCTGGCCACGCTCGGGCCGCTCACGTCGCTCGGGTACGAGGCGCACGCGCTCACGGTCCACGACGCTGAGCGGCTCGGGGGGGCGGGCGGCGCGGGGAAGGCGTGGCGGTGGCAGGCGACCACCGAGCTGGTGGAGCGGTTGCGCGCGGCGAAGGACGCCGGGGAAGTGGCGGCGATTCGGACCGCGGCGACGCTCGCCGGCGAGGCGCTGCGTCAGACGCTCACGCTCGTGCGCCCGGGGATGACGGAGCTCGAGATCGCGGGTCTGCTCGAGGGCGCGCTGCGGCGGCTCGGCAGCGAGGGGCACCCGTTCTCGACGATCGTGGCCTCGGGCCCGCGGACCGCGCTGCCGCACGCGCGTTCGAGCGCGCGCGCGGATTTCGGCGCGCAGGTGGACGGCTACTGCGCCGACATCACCCGCACGGTGCTGGTCGGCGGCCGGGCGACGGAGCGGCAGCGGACGTTGTACGGGCTGGTGTACGACGCGCAGCAGCGGGCCCGCGCCGGCGTGCGTGCGGGGATGAGCGGGCGGGACGCCGACGCGCTGGCGCGCGAGCTGATCGCGGCGCGCGGCCTGGGTGATGCCTTCGGCCACTCGCTCGGCCACGGTCTGGGGCTGGAAGTGCACGAGGCCCCCCGGCTCTCGAAGACGAACGCGGAGCCGCTCCCCGCGGGCGCCGTCGTCACCATCGAGCCGGGCGTGTACGTGGCGGGCGACGGCGGCGTACGCATCGAAGACGACGTGCACCTGGCCCCCGAGGGGCCCGTGCTGCTCTCGGACGGCCGTACGGAGCTGCTGGAACTCGTGTAGATTCTCTACCTTATGAACCTCGACATCATCGCGCAGCTGGTGCAGATCCTGAAGGACGCGCCCGAGGTCGGCGCGATCGAGGTGCGCCGGGGCCTGTTGGGGCGGTGGTCCACGATCCGGGTGACGAAAGTGGGCCACGCGAGCAATGCGGGCGCTGGGGGGGGGCAGCACATGGTCGTGGCGCAGCCGGCGGCGGCCACCCCGACATCGGGTTCGGTCGCCCCGCCCCCGGCGACCCACCTCGTGGAGATCAAGTCCCCCATGGTGGGGACGTTCTATTCCGCTCCTGAGCCGGGTGCGGAGCCCTACGTGAAGGTGGGGACCCGCGTCGCCGCGGGACAGGTGGTGTGCATCATCGAAGCGATGAAGATCATGAACGAGATCGAATCCGAGGTCACCGGCGTGATTCGGGAGGTGCTGCTGGAGAACGCCCAGCCGGTCGAGTTCGGGCAGGCCCTTTTCCGGGTGGATCCCCATGCCTAACGCCCCAACCACGTTCAACTTCAAGCAGGCCATCACCCTGATGGTGCAGCGCAACGCGTCCGACCTGCTCCTCAAGGTGGGGCGGCCGGCGACGATCCGCTTGAACGGCGAGCTGGTGCCGCTCGACTCGAACCCCATGAAGCCCGAAGAGCTGAAGTCGCTGGCGGAGCAGATCATGACGCCGCGGCAGGTGAAGGAGTTCGCCGAGCACAAGGAGGCGGATTTCGCGATCGGGGTGCCCGGGGTGGGCCGGTTCCGGACCAACGTGTACCAGCAACGCGGCACGGTGGCGTTCGCGTTCCGGGCCATCCCCTACGAGGTGAAAACGATCGTCGACCTGAACCTGCCCCAGGTGCTGGAGGAGATCGCGCTGCGGCCGCGCGGGCTCGTGCTAATAACGGGCGTGACGGGGTCGGGGAAGTCCACCGCGCTCGCGGCGATGATCAACCACATCAACGCGACCCGGCGGGTCAACATCATCACGATCGAGGACCCGATCGAGTTCCTGCACCGCGACAACCTGGCGAACATCTCACAGCGCGAGGTCGGGAACGACACCTTGTCGTTCAACTCGGCGCTGCGCCACGTGCTGCGCCAGGCGCCCGACGTGATCCTCATCGGCGAGATCCGCGACATGGAGACGCTCGACACGGCGCTCAAGGCGGCGGACACCGGGCACCTGGTGTTCTCGACGCTGCATACGACCGACGCCACGCAGACGGTCAGCCGCGTGATTTCCTTCTTCCCGCCGCACCAGCACGACGAGGTACGCCACCTCCTGTCCAGTGCGCTCCAGGCGGTGATCTCGCTGCGGCTGGTGCCGCGCAAGGACGGCCAGGGCCGCATCCCGGCGGCGGAGGTGCTCATCAACACGGCCGCCGTGCAGGAGAACATGCGCGACCTGACGAAGACCCTCAGCATCCCCGACCTGATCGCGCAGGGCTCGGTGCAGTACGGGATGTTGAGCTTCGACCAGTCGCTGCTCTACTGGTATCAGCAGGGGATGATCAGCTACGAGAGCGCGATCTTCTACGCCTCCAATCCCAGCGAATTCGCGCTCAAGGTGTCCGGCGTCGAGTCGGGGGAGAGCCGGGCCTTCGGCGGCAGCACCGCCGCGGCGGGCCTGCGCGGCGACATCGAACCCTGATGTTCAAGAAGGTGCTGGTCGCGAACCGCGGGGAGATCGCCCTGCGGGTGATCCGTGCGTGCAAGGAGCTGGGGATCGAGACCGTCGCGGTGTACTCCGAGGCGGACCGCGACAGCCTGCACACCCGGTTCGCGGACGACGACGTGTGCATCGGCCGCGCCCCGTCGCGCGACAGCTACCTGAACATCCCGCGCATCATCGCGGCGGCCGAGATCACGGGCGCCGACGCGATTCACCCGGGATACGGCTTCCTCGCCGAGAACGCCGAGTTCGCCGACATCGTGAAGGCGTCGAACATCACCTTCATCGGCCCCACCGGAGAGCAGATCCGGCAGATGGGCGACAAGGCGGCGGCGCGCAAGCTGGCCCAGAAGCTCAATGTGCCGACGGTGCCGGGCTCGCCCGGGCCGATTGGCGACGGGGACGAAGGGGTGAAGCTCGCCGAGACGATCGGCTTTCCCGTGATCATCAAGGCCGCGGCCGGCGGGGGCGGCAAGGGGATGCGGGTGGCGACCGACGCGGAGCAGTTCACGCAGGCCTTCGCGCTCGCCAAGCAGGAGGCGCTCGCCGCGTTCGGCTCGGACGAGGTCTACATCGAGAAGTACCTCGCCCGGCCGCGCCACGTCGAGTTCCAGATCATGGGCGACACGCACGGGAAGCTCATGCACCTGTGCGAGCGCGACTGCTCGGTGCAGCGGCGGCACCAGAAGCTCATCGAGGAGGCGCCGAGCCCGGCCGTGGATCAGACGTTGCGCCAGGACATCGGCGATGCCGCGGTGCGGCTGGCGGAGGCGATCGGCTACGTCGGGGCCGGGACGATCGAGTTCCTGCTCGACGAGGACGGCGCGTTCTACTTCATGGAGATGAACACGCGCATCCAGGTCGAGCACCCGGTCACCGAGATGACGACCAACTTCGACCTCGTGAAGGAGCAGATCCGCGTGGCGGCCGGGGAGGCGCTCTCCCTCGTGATGAACGGCCACCGGCTGCGCGGGCATGCGATCGAGTGCCGCGTGAACGCGGAGGACCCGGCGCGCAACTTCCAGCCCAGCCCCGGGACGATCACCGCCTACCACCCGCCGGGGGGGCCGGGCGTGCGCGTCGACACCCACATCTACGCCGGCTACACCGTGCCGCCCTACTACGACTCGCTGCTCGCGAAGGTGATCGTCCACGGCAACAGCCGCGGGGAAGCGCTCGCCCGTATGCGCCAGGCGCTCGATTCGTTTATCATTGAAGGCGTGACCACGACCATCCCGTTTCTCAGTCGGGTCATGCGCCACCCCGACTTCATCGCCGGCCGCGTGGACACGAAGTTCCTCGAACGCGAGCCCCAGTTGCTGCAACCGTCATGAGAATCGACGTCTTCTTCACACCGCTCGGCCTGAACGCGGGGGACCTGACCGGCCGGGGCGTCGTGGTCGTCGACGTGCTGCGCGCTTCGACGACCGTGATCACCGCGCTCGCCAACGGCGCCAAGGCCATCATTCCCGCGGCGACCGCGGAGGAAGCGGTGCGGCTCGCCTCGAACCTGGAAAAGGACGGCGTCGTGCTCGCCGGCGAGCGCAAGAGCCTCAAGATCGAGGGGTTCGCGCTCGGCAACTCGCCGCGTGAGATGACCGCGGCGGCGGTGGGCGGCAAGACCATCGTGCTGGCGACGACGAACGGCACCCCGGCGCTGGTCGCGGCCCAGGGGGGCGATCCGGTGCTGGTCGGCGCGCCCGCGAACTTCCGGGCGCTCGCCGCCCGCGCGCGCGCCGTGCTCGAACAGCGCGGCGAGCTGGTGGTGCTGTGCGCGGGGCGCGACAAGCAGTTCGCGGTGGAAGACGGCTACACCGCGGGCCGGCTGATCAAGGCCGTGCGGCGGGGGGTGAAGCGGCTCGAGCTGAACGATGCCGCCCGGGCGGCCATCGCCCTCACCGACGCGGTCGCGACCTGGACGGAGGCGCTCGAGGGCTCCGAGGCGGCGCGCCAGCTCGCCGAGGCGGACCTGGCCGAGGACGTGCGCTTCGCCGCCAAGCCGGACCGCTTCACCGTCGTCCCCAGCTACGCGGACCGCCGCATCACATGAACCGGAAGGCGCGCCAGGAGTTGGTCGGGATCGGCGCCCTCGTCATCGGGCTGTTCCTCGGACTGACCCTGCTGCGGCTTCCCCTCACGGGGAGCTGGGGCGGCACCGTCGGATCGCAGCTGTGGCGCGTGTTCGGCGTCGGCGCCGTGCTGCTGCCGCTGCTCGGCGTCGGGTGGGCGCTCGCGGCGTTCGAGCGGCTCGGCAGCCTGTCCGCCGGGCGGGCCGCGGTGCTGGGTGTGGGACTCGTGCTGCTGCTGCCCTACGGCATCGGCACCGTCACCGGCGCCACCTTCCCGGGCGACTACACCGCCTGGACGCCGACGCAGCAGCTGGTGGGCCGGGTCCCGGGGCTCCTCGCCCGGGGCGTGCACCAGACGCTGGGCACGGCGGGCGGTGTGCTCGTGGGGCTGTTCGCGCTCTCCGCCCTCGGGCTCCTAACGGTCGGATGGCATCCGCTCGCGATGCTGAGAGCAGGGAGCAGGGAGCAGGGAGCAGGAAAGCCGACGCCGCCCAGGGCTAAGCGTGCTGAGCCGCAAGCCGAAGTACCCCGGAAAGAACCGCTCCCTGCTCCCAGCTCCCTGCTCCCGAAGACACGGAAGCTCAAGACGCCGCCGTCGGCTCGACCGGTCTTTGTACCGGAAGGCGTCCTGATTCCTCCCATCGATCTCCTGACCCCCGCCCCGCCCGAAGACGCCGACGCCGGGCTCGCGCAGATCGAGCAGATGGGCCAGAAGCTGATCGAGACGCTGCAGACGTTTCGCGTCGAGGGGGCGATCGCCGGCCGCACCGTGGGGCCCGTCGTGACGCAGTACGAGGTCGCGCCGGGACCGGGGGTCAAGGTCGGGCGGATCGCGGGGCTCGCCGACGACCTGGCTCTCGCCATGCGCGCCCAGAGCTTGCGCATCGTGGCGCCGATCCCGGGCAAGGCGGCGGTCGGGATCGAAGTCCCGAACCCGATGCCGCGGATGGTGCACATCCGGGAACTGATCGAGGGCGAAGACTACCACCGGACGAACCGCGTGCTCCCCGTCGCCCTGGGCAAGAACCTGGAGGGCGAGCCCGTCGTCGCGGACCTCACCAAGATGCCTCACCTGCTGATTGCCGGCGTCACCGGGTCGGGGAAGTCGGTGTGCATCAACACGATTATCACGAGCCTCATCTACACGCACCAGCCGGAGCGGCTCAAGCTCCTGATGGTGGACCCCAAGATGGTCGAGCTCTCGATGTATGGGGCGCTGCCGCACCTGGGCCATGACGTGGTCACGAGCAACCGCCGGGCCGCGAGCGCGCTGAACTGGGCGGTGAAGGAGATGGAGCGGCGCTACCGGCTGCTCCATGCGAACCACGCGCGCAACATCGCGGACTTCAACCGCAAGGTCGAGCAGAAAAAGTCGCTGAAGGGGCCGAGCGAAGTGCCTG
>Ga0209377_1003117_pt1 | contig 10734 bp, 10 predicted proteins | sample GraSoiAngelo_141_FD_185898 | JGI IMG/M metagenome (GOLD analysis project Ga0209377, IMG submission 185898) | Grasslands soil microbial communities from the Angelo Coastal Reserve, California, USA - 14_0929_12_40cm (SPAdes) (version 2) | ecosystem: Environmental > Terrestrial > Soil > Grasslands ...
GCCAAGGCCCTGAAGCTGGACGAGCTGCAGATTACCCACCGTGGGTAATACCAACCGGACGCCTTAAGCTACACAAAAAGGAGCTCTTAGGAATCTGTCGAACGAACCCGCAGTAAACTCCCGCTAGGGGGCAATGGAGCGGTCGTAGGAGTAGTTTTTTCGGGGCAATCGGGAAAAAACAACACTCCGTCGGAGTCGCGTCGCTTCGTGTTGTTGGGGAGAGGCCCATAGGTTGAGTGAGCCCCGTGATATTTTCCTTGGCTCGCTTGCAAGTGCGCGAACGCCTGCAGGCGACAGCTGCATTTCGCGGCCACATAACACTCCTCGATTTGATTTGTGTTTGTGGAAAAGCGGAATGGAAAGGGTGGCCAATCAGGAATGAATAAAGGAAATGGTTAAGGGAAAATGGGTTAAGGGGCGAAAGGGCTAAGGGAATGGATTCCGCCCTGTGGTTATCGAAAGGGAAAAGGAACCGCCGAGTTGCGGCGGCAAGCTTGCCGCCGCAACTCGGCGCGCTGATGGCTCCCGTGTTTGCAGTTGCTCGGGTTCATTTTGTTTGTCTCAGGAACTCGCGGAACAGCGGGTGGTAGAGCGTGTATCGCCCTCGCCCTGCACGGATCAGGAATCCCTTGCCGGCGAGCCTTGCGAAGTATTCCCTTTGGAATTTGCCTCTGAAGTCGTGGGGTGCAAGCTCACTTTGCCCCATGATGGCGAATTGATGGATGAGATCGAGTTCCTTGGTGCTCAGTTGTGACACGTCCAGGGCGAACTTTTCGCGGCCCAGCTGATCAAATATTGCGGGCCAAGTCGGTTCGAGCGCACGCGGCTCAATTCGGCTTACCGTGGCCGATAAGTGCTTACAGACAAATGCGAGAAAGTACGGGTGGCCAAGGGTTTTTTCGTGAAGCCAACCGGCGACTGCTGCAGACGCGTGAGGCGAGAGATGTAAGGCCGAGTCCGCGTATTCTAGCGTCTCTTCGAGGGTGAACGGCTGCAAATACAGCTTCGTGTAAAACCGCACGGCGGGCTCGGCCAGAGCTTTTGTTTCGGCGAAATAGTCCGACTTGGCCGAAAAACAGATGCTGTAATTCATGCCCTCGATACCGAACGACTGGAATTGATCCCTGACTATCAATGCAAGGTCCGCTTTGCTGATGCTGGTGATGTTCTGGAAATCATCCACAAAGAAGATCGCGCCGTTTCGCCGTTCAGTCGCGCGGGCCGCAAGAAGTGGTTATGTCGATAGTATTCTTGCGAGTCTTCGATAGATTGGCTGCTGCGGTAAGCTGGTCATACAACAGCTACGCGATGCTCCAAGGCCATTGCCATCTAATGATGTGGATACACAATTCGTATAGAAAGTCAGTGAAGACGCAAGACCCTCGTAGGATTAGCCGTGCAAGACGATTCTTCCAAACCGACGATGCCCGCGGCAGCGATGAGCAGTTCGCAGGATAGCGAACGCCGCGAAGCACCGCTCCATCCCTTCATAGCTAGCGCCGAAGAGACCGACCTGGCTTCAGGAGCCCGACTGTCAGCGCGTGTTTCCGAACTGAGTCTGAAAGGGTGTTATCTCGACACGCTAAATCCCTTTCCCAAGGGTACGCGTATCAGGCTTGTGATTTTTTACGGCGGCGAGACTTTCACGGCACTTGCCACAGTGATCTACCCTCCAGCCCAACATGGGAATGGGCATCGAGTTCTCCGCTCTGGAACCGGAACAGTCGGAAGTCTTGTTGAGCTGGATCAAAGAGCTGAGCGCAAAGTAGTAGTGCCGGATCTAAGCAGGAAACCGCTAGTCATTTAGCTGGCTGGCTCCATTCATCTCCTGGATGTAGCGACACGCCGCCCACCGAGGCTCACAATCATAGAAAACACTCCAGGTTGTTGCAGAGAAGGTCTGCGGAGGCCTGTAACAGTGGACATCGTTACCGTCGGGATTTCTCGATGGTTACTCATTCGCTGCTAGCGGGTTTCCCCCACTCCTCAACCCGTACTACGAGCTGCAGGCCAACTGCAAATTTTGTGCTCTCGATGCGTTGGCAGTAAATCACGCGTGCCAGAGACGCTGTGGATTTAGTGTATCGTGCTGGCAGGACTTACCTCGACGGCGTCAGCCGAGTTCGTATACAAGTGGTTATGGTGTCGTCTCTTTTGCGCGAACATCCGCCGGTCGGCTTCGGAAAGAAGCTGTTCGGCATCCATGCCTTCTTCCGGATAATAAGCGTGACCCACACTCACAGAAAGCGCATCCGTGCCGGATATCTCGCGGCCAGCCTCGGCGGCCAACCGTTGCAAGTGGCGTATTTTGTCCTCCAGAGCTTCGGGTTTTAAACCAGAGAGAATCAGAACGAATTCGTCCCCACCCATGCGGGCCACGTAATCGTATTCGCGGCAAGTCTGCTTCAATTTCTCCGCAAAAGAGGTCAGCAGTCGGTTCCCTTGCAAGTGGCCGAACCGGTCATTGATCTGTTTGAAGCCGTCTAGGTCACAGACCAGTACGGCGAGAGACATCCGGTGACGCCGGCAACGCGCCAGTTCGCTATCGAGCTGGATAAAAAGAGAGCGAGCGTTCGGCAGACTCGTCAAATAGTCGGTCGTTGCCGTTCGCTCGGACTGCCGGTACTTCAAAGAATTTTCAAACGAGAGAGCGATTTTCGAACTGATTGCCAGCAGGATGCGGAGATGATCTCGGGTAAAGGCATCCGCTTCCGTCCGATAAAGCGCGAGAACCCCCACGACGCCATTCACGCCTTCTAAGGGAACGGCCAAGACAGACCGCAAAGAATGGCCGTTCGTGGGATCATTCAAATACTCCGACTCAGTTGCCAGATTTCCGTTCACGATCGGCTTCCGGTTCGCGGCAACCCAACCCGATACGCCTTCCCCAATCGGAATCCGAAGCGAAGAAAGGAGACGAAAATTATCACCACTCACGTGTTCGGGAACGAGCTGAATGTTTCGGACGGAATAGATTGCGATCGAGTCGTAGGGAACCAAGTGTTTCAGGCGAACTGCAAGCATGGATAGTGTTTCGTCCAGGCTGAGGGAGTTACCCAGTTCTCGAGTGAGCTCGAACAGCATTTGCATTTCATGCCGCGCCGCGGCGATGCAAGTCAGGAAATCAATCGAACTGCTCCCCGGAGTGATCGGCCCGCTATCGCTCTTTTCAAATCCCGCTCCTGGAGCTGTTCCGCTATCCACTTTGATGTTTCTGGACAGTCTGGTTTGTTCGCCACCCTTGACGTTTGCCAGAAGCTCGAGTTCGCGGTAACGCCGATGAAGCACTTCCACGACTTTTGGGTCGAAGCTCTTTCCGGCTTCTCCAACGACGTGCTCCATGGCTTTTTCCAGTGGGAGGGCCGGACGATACTGACGGTCCGATGCAAGTCCGTCGAGGCAGTCAACCACTGCGAGGATTCGCGCACCGGTCGGAATTTCTTGCCCGCGCAGTCCGCACGGATAACCATTCCCATCCCACCGCTCGTGGTGGGCGCGCACAATCGGAACGACCGGATAAGGGAATTGCACCCGCTCAAGGATTTCCGCACCAACGAGCGGATGGATCTTCATGCGCTCGAATTCTTCGGGAGTCAGCCGCCCGGGCTTGGAGATGATGTGCTCAGGGACGGCCAGCTTGCCGATATCATGAAGAACTGCGGCCGCGCGAAGAGCTTCGAGATCGGATTCCGACAGGCCCATTTCCTTTCCAATGGAAACGGCATAGACCTGCACGCGCCGAAGGTGCTCATGCGTGCTGTGATCCTTCGCCTCGATTGCGAGTGCCAGAGCTTCGATCGTTCGAAGATGGAGAGCGGCCATACCCTCGGCGTGATTACGTTCGGCTTCCAACCGGGCCAGGTAAAGACGGTACGAGCGGAAGATCAGATAGACAACCGGAAGGATCAGGAGAGAAGACTGCCAGCCCGTTTTTTTGTCGAGAAGTTCTACGATTCCCGCAATCGCGGCTCCCAGCAAATAGTAGGGGAAGGACCAAAAGTAGCACTCGGACCAAACCTTGCGTAGAGGCTTTTGCTCGGTAAGCGAAATCACGCACGCTACAGGAGCAGTGTTTAGGACGAAGAAGGTTGACGCTGCGGCGACCAGCATAAGCAGTTGGTTATTCGCAGCAATCTGGCTCACCCTCGAATGAAACAAATAATATGTGCCGGCCACGGCACTCGCCATGCTCGCAATGTTGAAAGCAACTTGGATCGGCTTTGGCCACGTCTTGGCTTTCCAGTAACACTGAATCACCGTGCCCAGAACGCCCATTAAAAGGGTTTGTGCCAGAGTCAACTCACGGACGCCGATCAGAATGAACAGAAAGATCACCGACATGGTTCCGTGCACGCCCGGAAGACTCACTTTCATCCCGGAGGCGAGAAGAGCCAGAGCGAGATAGCAGATGTAGCGTGAGGGCTCGGTCCACTCACCATGAAGAAGCCCGAGCGACAAAGACAAAAGTCCGCCAAGAAAAGTAATCCCGATGTAGACCCGAGCTTTCGTAGAGGTGGGAAGCATTAATCGCGTACCAGCGAATAGTGTTGGAGCAACCAGGCTGCCATCATCGCCCTTGGACGTTGCCCAACCGCAACTTGTTGTAAGATCACGACTTCGCATTCTGGCAGCACGTTTGCGAGGTGCGCCGCTCAATCGCCAAGCGGAGACAACTTGTCGCAGCCCTCTCGGACGCAGTCAAAGTGTCTCTGCTGTTTGCCTACGACTTCAATGGACCCCTTGGTGATTGACCATTTCCATAACGCGCCGCATCGCTGCGCTGTGGATGACGGCCGGTAATCCGAGAATCGATCCGTGACTACAACTCATACTTGTTGCTCCCAGAAATCCCGCTAAATGATCTATGGAGCGTCGAAGCTTTTCAAAGAATGTTCCGAGGAGGACAAATTGACTATGGTACTTCTGACCTGAAAATATGGCCCGAAAGTACTCTCAGAAATAGGAGCTAACCCTTTATTTCTGAACCACCTAGTCCGTGCAAAGCCCGCCCGTGAAGAGGACCGAGGGATCGGTCTGAGAAAGGCGCCTTTAGCGGTGCCACACAGACCAAGCAGGGTCTCCTCGAACGAGCTCACCCCGGCACACTCTTCCTGGACGAGATTGGCGACCTTGACGCCCGTTTGCAAGTGAAGCTGACACGAGTTTTGGATGGCACGCCGTATTACCGCCTTGGTGGGCTAAAAAAGATCTCCCCGGACGTTCGCATCGTGGCTGCCACAAATCGGGACTTGGAGAAAGATATTGAAGCGGGAAAGTTCCGCAGCGACCTCTTCCATCGGTTAAGCCAGGTTCACGTTCAAGTGCCACCCCTGCGCGACCGGCCGGAAGACATTCCCGTGCTTGCCGAGTTCTTCTTGCGCGAGCAGAACCACAATAGTGTGAGTATCGCCCCGGCCGCACTGGACGAACTTCGTAGCTTCCCGTGGCCTGGCAACGTAAGGGGACTCCGCAATGCCGTGATTCGCGCTGCGATCATGAGGTCGGGAAACGAAATCCAGCCAGAGGACTTACCGCTGGGAAGCAGAAGATCCCGCTTCAATCGGGCTCCGTCGTTACAAGTCTCGACGAGATGGAACGTCAGATGATTTTTCGGGCGTTGGATCAGACCTGCGGCCACCACGAGAAGCCGCAAAGGTGCTCGGGATTTCTCGGCGAACATTGACTCGTAAGCTGAAAAAGTATGAGGTCGCTAATGCACTTGAAGCAGTCGCCGCTGGTTGATTGCCTTCCAGCACATGCGGAAGAACGTCGGAGGAATCCACGCCGGGAAGTCCAAGGTGTGATTCTCCTGGATATCCTGAAGTCAGATTTGCGTTCTTCGCCTATTCGTGCTTCTCTCATTGACTTGAGCGCGTCGGGATTTCGCGCCTCCCATGCCTCCAAAGAGCTCTGCTCCGATCAAGAAGTTACCTTCTTCCATGATGAGGGGGAAGGCAGGGCCAGGGTCGTTTGGACTCGCATCGTTGGTCAAAGCGTGGAGAGCGGCTTCTTGATTTGTCAGGAAAAAAGGCAAGAGTAAGAACAAATTGAGGTGGCTGCCCTTCGAGAGTTCCGCCAATACTTTGGGCGTTTACATGGAAGGGCCGCCGTGGCTCCATATCCGAGGTTTTCCTTCCTTCTAAGGCTTTGCCCCGCGAATGTTGAAACCTGTTTAAGGGACATCTTGTCGTATTGGCCCTGCAGAATGCTAACCCGCAAAATCCCAAAGGATTAGCAGGCCCAAACCTTGCTTGGCGAATCGTGGTAGGTGACAAATTGTCGCAACGACCGCCGCGAGAATTCCCGTAACGCTTTCATTCTAAAGGACTCCTTTCAACACCTTAGTTGGGAGATCCAAATGCCTTAACAGCCTTAACACAATCTCAGTACACCGGCGGGAGGGTTCTGTGACCGCGACAAGACGCTCGCAGGTCGTTGCGTTCCTCTTTAGCACCATCCTGGCAGTTGGGGCTCCTTCCGCCCCCAACCCTCAGCTCGCGAAGGACCTTCACGAGCGCAATCCCAAACCCATCGACGTAATCATTCAGTTCAAACATTCTCATAAGCCGAACGACAATGATGAAGCAATTCGTGAGGCAGGTGGAGTCCTCAAGGCCGAGCTCGGTTTAATGTCTTTGTTTACCGGGTGGCGCGCCTTTAGTGAACAGGTTCTGAAAATTCTGCTGGACAAATTCCGCGACTTCGGTTACGTTAAGCTGCGAGAGTTCGAACATGGCGTGGCCGAAGAGCTTCCATCCAGCTGGCCTCATCGAAAAATTAAAGCAGAAGATCGCCTCCCTTCAGCAGCAGTGGCGCAGTACTCGCGCCGAGAATGAGCGATTGCGCAAGGAAAACGAGCAATTGCGCCAGGAGCAGGGGAGGCTTCGTGGGGAACGAGAACGGTTGCGTGAGGAAAACGAGAGGCTGAAGCGCCAACTGGAAGAAGCCCAGCGGGCCAACAAGCGACAAGCCGCACCCTTTTCCCGCGGTCAGCGGAAAGCCAACCCTAGGCCACCAGGGCGCAAGCCCGGTACCGCCTACGGCCAGCATTACCGCAAAACGATTCCGCAGCAAGTCGATCAAGTGATCGCCGTGCCGCTGCCCGCGCAATGTGGCTGCGGAGGCGCTCTGAAAGTAGAAAAAATCGAGCCGCAGTATCAACACGAGGTGGTGCGGAAGACCATCTGGAGACGCTTTGATATTGCCGTCGGTCGCTGCCGCAGATGTGGGCGACGAGTGCAAGGGCGGGATCCGCGACAGACCTCTGATGCCCTGGGAGCGGCGGCGGTGCAACTGGGTCCGGAAGCGCTGGCGTTGGCGGTGCGGATGAACAAGGGGCTGGGAATGCCGCATGGCGATGTAGCGGCTGTGTTACAGGACGGTTTTGGCTTACGCGTGCACCGCAGCACGATTTGCCGAGCGGTGGAGCGGGTGGCGCGCCGGGGCCAAGCCACCTGGCATGCGCTGCGCGAGGCGGCCCGCCGCAGCATGGTGAACGCCATCGACGAAACCGGCTGGAGGGTGGAGGCCCAACTGCGGTGGTTGTGGGTGGCGGTGAGTGAGCAGGTCACCTACTGCGACATCTTGCCAGGACGCGGCTTCGAGCAAGCGGCTTCGCTGTTAGGGGAGAATTACGACGGTTGGTTAACCCACGACGGTTGGGCGGTGTACTACAAGTTTCTCCGGGCAGGACACCAAAGTTGTATGGCGCATCTGCTGCGCCGCTGCCGGGATATGGCAGCAGTGGCCTCGGCATCGGCATCCCGCTTCCCGCTGCAAGTGAAAGCCTTATTGGAAAAAGGCTTGGCCTTGCGAGACCGCTATAACCAAGGAGAGCTCTCGCGGCACGGGTTGTGGACGGCCACGGGACGGTTAGAAGCCCAACTGGATCGTCTGTTGCTGCGCCCCGTTCGGGATTCCGCCAACCGCCGTTTGAAGAATCATCTTTGGCGGGAGCGGCCCTACCTGTTTACCTTTCTTTATTGTCCCGGTCTGGATGCCACCAACAATGCCGCCGAGCGGGCCTTGCGACCGCTGGTGGTGGCGCGCAAGAACTGGGGTGGGAACCGAACTCAGAAAGGAGCTCGTGCACAAGCCATACTCACCAGCATCCTGCAGACGGCCCAACAGCAAGGGAAGAAGCCGCTGGAGGTGCTGATCGCCTTACTGGTGGGGAACGACCAGGGCAAGATTCTCGACCTGGTGCCGCGCACCCGAGAAATACCTCAGGATTCTTCGCCTGCTCCTCCACCTCGGAAAGGGGTGGCCTGCGATCTCCGCGGGCCGTCGCAAACAGAGTTTGTACTTCCGCCGGAGTCGGTGGCTCTCTACGCTATGCCGAAGGCGGTGGACGGTGCGCGGGTGTCTGTCCAGCCATGACGTTAGGTTTCCCGGATGCTTCGCCGCGAGAAGAGCGGAAGAGTCTACCCGTTTCGTTGCGCTTCTGTGGTCGCCTGTTCACGGGGCCGGACTTGGAGTTGATGCGGGTGGTGGTGCATGACTATCGCGGCCTAGCGGTGACGGAGATCGCGCGAACGGTGTGCGCGTTGTTGGAATGGAAGCGGCCCAATGGCCGGCTGAAGGATCACGAGTGCCGGCAACTGTTAGAGCGCCTGGCCGCAGAGGGCGTGCTGCGGCTTCCGGCGCTGCGGCCAACCGGTGGTCGAGGACCGCGGCGCGTGGAGCTATCTCCGTTGCGTTGGCAGCCGGAGGCGGTGGAGTGCGCAGCCCGTGAATGCGAACCGCTCAAGCTGGTTCTGGTGAAAGGCCCTGAAGAAAGCCGCTTGTGGCGGGAGTATGTGGAACGCTATCACTATTTGGGCAGTCGGGTGCCCTTCGGTTCGAACCTGCGCTATTGGGTACGGAATCGCCAACGGGAACTGGCCTGCTTGCTGTGGACCTCGCCAGCTTGGAAGATGAAACCGCGAGACCTTTGGATTGGTTGGAGCGATGAGCAAAGGCAGCGCCATCTACCATGGATTGTGAACAACGGCAGATTCCTGATTCTGCCCTGGGTGCACGTCAAAGGACTGGCGAGCAAGATCCTGGCGCACGCTGCGCGGCAACTTCCAGCGGATTGGGAAACTTACTACGGCCATCGTCCGCTGCTGCTGGAAACCCTGGTGGATGCTAGCCGCTTTCGTGGAACCTGCTACCGCGCGGCCAACTGGATCTATGTAGGGCAGACCACCGGGCGCGGTCGCATGGATCGCGAGCACAAGGCTCACGGCAAAGTCATCAAAGACATCTACCTCTACCCGTTGGTCTTTGACGCCAAGCAGCGGCTATGCAGCGGGCCTACACGGTAAACAAATACGGTTTAATTAACGGTGGCCTGTACTCAGTCCCGGCGAACAGATTGGAGCATCTTTCCAGAAATCCCAACATTTCGTACATCTCGCAAGATCGTCCACTCGCCTCACTTCTTAACAACACGGCCCCGGCCGTAAATGCCAATATCGCGTGGAGCCAAGGTTGGGACGGAACGGGTATCGGTGTGGCGGTTATCGACAGTGGTGTCAGCAATGATAAGGATTTCCAGGTTTCCGGTAAATCGACGTCGCGCATCTCGTACTCCCAAGCGTTCTATGGCGGGTCCAAGACGTACGACGAGTACGGTCACGGCACGCACGTGGCCGGCATTGTGGCGGGCAGCGGCGCGAATTCGACCGGTTCCCAATACATCTACACATTCAAGGGCATCGCCCCCAATGCGAATCTCATTAACCTCCGCGCGCTCGATCAAAACGGCTCTGGCACAGACGGCACCGTGATTTCTGCCATCCAAGAAGCCATTCAGCTCAAGAGCATGTACAACATTCGCGTAATCAATCTCTCTCTCTCTCTCGGCCGCCCGGTCTTTGAGAGCTACAAACTCGATCCCCTTTGCCAAGCCGTCGAGGCGGCCTGGAAAACGGGAATCGTGGTTGTCGTCGCGGCAGGAAATTCAGGACGCGATAACTCGCAGGGCACAAACGGCTACGCCACCATTACCTCCCCGGGCAACGATCCTTACGTCATCACCGTGGGTGCAATGAAACGATGGGCACGCCCACTCGCAACGATGACTTGATCGCAAGCTATAGCTCGAAAGGTCCGACGCTTTTTGATCACGTAGTAAAGCCCGATATCGTCGCCCCGGGCAATCGTACCGTCTCAGTGCTCGATGCGAAAGGGTCTCTGCAATTCACCTACCCGGCTAACGACGTCCCAGCGTCTTATTACCAAAGGAATCCTTCCCACAGTGGATCTCCTTATTACATTTTAAGCACGAGCATGGCTGCCGCAGTCGTCAGCGGCGGAGTGGCGGTTCTGCTACATGCGCAGCCGAACTTGACGCCGGACCAAGTGAAGGCCCGGTTGATGAAGACAGCTTCCAAGAGTTTCCCTGCCTACAGCACTGCGACCGACCCGACCACCGGAGCTACCTATACCAGTGAGTACGACATCTTCACGGTCGGCGCGGGCTACTTGGATGTCGCGGCGGCCCTTGCCGATTACGACGTGGCAACTGGCAATGCGCTGTCTCCTACGGCTGCCTACGACTCCAGTAACGGCAACGTCTACCTGATCCTTGGTTCAGGCGCTGTTTGGGGCTCTGGCGCCGTTTGGGGGAGCGGTGCGGTCTGGGGTACGAATGTGTTCATCAGTGGCTCCGGCCCGGTCTGGGGCAGCGGCGCTGTTTGGGGCACGAGCACCAACCAAGCGTTTGGCGCAGTCTGGGGCAGCGGTGCG
>Ga0209377_1003119_pt1 | contig 10733 bp, 8 predicted proteins | sample GraSoiAngelo_141_FD_185898 | JGI IMG/M metagenome (GOLD analysis project Ga0209377, IMG submission 185898) | Grasslands soil microbial communities from the Angelo Coastal Reserve, California, USA - 14_0929_12_40cm (SPAdes) (version 2) | ecosystem: Environmental > Terrestrial > Soil > Grasslands ...
ACACCAAATCGCAAGAGTAGAACTTGGACGTCTCTAAGGAGCTCAATATTTTTCGCTTTGAGGCCGATGGCACCGCAGCCTCGCTTGCTGAAGAACACTGTCCCATCTGCTTCGTAGAGCCACCTCAAGAAGGAGGAGACCACCCGGTCTCCAGACCGAAGTATCAGATCGGGGACGCGCTTTTCCCTTAGAAAGATGAGATTTTGCGCGATGCTTTTGTTTTGAATGACTGCTCTGTGAACAAGAACTTTTCTGCCTTTTCCCGTTGTTGCACGGACTCTTGGCCTGATCCCGAATAGCTCCTCTGCGATGTTGCAGAGGTGACCTAGAATGTCAAATTCTCCATCAGCGACTGCGAAGCCAAACCTGTACCTGTCAACCCATCCATCCCCCAGAACATATCCCAACAATTCCCCAAGCTGAGGAGTTACGTCCCTTGGCAAACGTGCCACCCTGGAGCGAGACGTTTGCCGGGAAGATATTGGATCCCAGTGAGTCATCACAAGTCTCCTTACTATACAAGGGTAGCCCGAAACTACCGCGACCCGATCGCCTACTTTGAATTCGTCAAGGCGCTTCCATCTTCTAACTAGGCTACGATCAACTGTTTCTACGGCAAGGAGCGGATGATTGGGAGTCCCTCTGATGCTCTTCCCGGTCTCGGTGACAATTTCAAGAGTCGGTTGCTGCCGATATATATGAAACCGAGTAGCCATATCCCTCTTCGCGCCCCCAAGCCCTGTTAATACGAGAGAGCTGATTCGTTGAAGGTGTTGATGCCCCATGTCTCGTATTTTCATCACCGTGCCATTTCCCATCACAACCCGCTCGTCGCCGACGAGGCACCCAGGGTCCCCAATTAGTAGCACGTTTTCGTCGCCTCTGATGTTGACTCCGTCGGGGAGTTGTTTTGCTGTTCCTCCGAAGAGGAGGTAGAGTATTCCTTCCTTCACGTCCTCGTAGCCGTAGATGGATGGGGCGAGACTCATGACGAGTTTTCGCTGGACCCATGGATCCTGGGCTGCCTCCAGTATCTGTTTCTCATCCTCTGGAGTAATTTCTACAACTTCGGTTTCCTTCCCGACGACATCGACGAAGTTCGCGTCTAGGTAGATGCTGAAGGTTCGAAGTCTTCCTCGTTCTCCGACTGTCTGTTTCTCGGCGCGAACGATCGAGGTTACGGAGACTCTGTCGCCTGGGCGTGCAGAGTCAACTAGATCATCCTCCAATCTTACCTCGAGATATCTTGGCAGCTGTCCAGGGGGAAGATCTTCGGGTCTCTCCTGTATTCTAGCCTCCTGCGTGTTCTTGAACTTGGATTGTTCCTGTATGAGCTCGAACGAGGTGCTCTGCTTGCAGAAGGGGCAGTGAGTTCCAGGTCCTCTGATTAGTTCTCCTTCTTGGTCTTGAACTGTTATTTCGAGACATTTCCGGCAACGGAAGACAGCGCTGACAATTGTCGGTTTTACTTGGGTTGTCCGTACGACAATGCCGTCTACGAGAGCGATTTTCTTGATGTGTTCTGCTCCGATCTTTCTTAGCGCAGTCTTCTCTGGTAAGCGTCTGAATCTTGCGAAGATCTTGCCAACGTGTTCAGCATATTCAGGATCCTCAACACGCATCTGGGCAGTAGCGGCTGAACTTGCGTACGTGATGTAATCATCAGGGTTACCTACCAGGCTACGTGCTAGTGCCGGGTCAAATTGGATCAGGTCGTCGAAGTCGATAATGAGGGATTTGCCGTTTGCGACGGCGACTTGTGCTAGACGTTTTCGGTATTTTGAGCCCACTTGATCGGATTCGTGGGATCGAAACAGGTCCTGGAAGACATCCTCTGGGCGGGCGGTCTTGAGAAGCGCGGTCAACTGGTTGCTTCACGTCCAAGGATGTCCTTCTTCCACTTGTCAACCGTTTCCCGAATATTCTGGTAGAGAGCGAGCTCCTCGGCGGTTAGGTTGGACGTAAGTTCGGTGGTCTGCTCGCCTGAAGCGCTCAATGAGGCTATTTTCTTGACTCTAATGTTAACGATGTCCTGCGCTAGCGAGACTGCCTTGTCTAGGTCTCTGCCCTTGGCTCTGTCCTTGGCTTCTTGACTCTTGAGGTCTTTCAAGAGGCGTCGAAGCTGGAAGTAGAAGATGCGTGGGAGCTTCGGTACTTGTCTGGATCCCGGGAGCGTCTCCTTGTAGTGTGTTGTTGAGAGGGTGTTGAGCGTGAGTTGATCTTCGTCTCTGAACTTCGCGTATCCCATTTGCACTAAGTGAGTAGTAATCCAGAGCGGGAGCTCTACTTCCTGACCTTGACGGTATGGGCCCATTACTCGGTCTCCCATTCTTGTCTCGGGAAATTCTCTGAGAAAATTGACTCTGCTGGGCGAGTTTTCAAATTCCGTGTCTACTATCGTAACGATTGATGGTTCTTCGTTCAGACTGCTCGCCCCAGAAGGGAGTTGGACGGTTCGGAGACCCCACTATATTTGTTCTTGACGAGAAAGAACGATCTGATCCTCAGGATATTTCGTGTAGAGGTGGGCGAAACAGTCTTTTGTATCAGACCCGAAATCTCACGGGTTGACGCTGTTGGAAGCTGCTCTCTGGACTGAGAAATATCGGCCCAAGACTCTTGACGAGATTGTAGATCAGGAGGAGATCGTTTCACGTCTCAAAGAGTTTGTCAAGAGAGGAGCGATGCCTCACTGCCTCTTCGCTGGACCACCAGGAACTGGTAAGACGACCGCTGCGCTCTGCCTAGCACATGATCTATTCGGAGCGAGATTCCAAGATGTTTTCATGGAGCTGAACGCGAGCGATGAGAGAGGTATTGACGTTGTCCGGACGACGGTGAAGGAGTTTGCACGGATGGCTTCGCTGAGCCAAGTGCCGTTCAAGATTCTTGTGCTTGATGAAGCTGACAACATGACAAGCGATGCACAATCCGCGCTGCGGAGGACGATGGAGAAGTATACTGATACATGCCGATTCATACTCTGCTGTAACTATTCGGGGAGGATAATCGAGCCTATCCAGTCCAGATGCGCCCTCTTCCGCTTCACGCCTCTACCCGAATCCAAGATTGTGGAGCATCTTCACCACATCGCCAAGCAAGAAAGTCTGAGGGTCACCGAGTCGGGTCTCAAATCAGTAGTCGAGGTTGCCGAGGGGGACCTGCGGAAGGGGATAAACACGCTTCAGGCTGCAGCCTCAATGTCCAAAGGAATCACAGAGGAAGCTGTCTACCAAGTTGTAGGTAGGGCGAAGCCTACTGATGTTCATGAGATGCTCACTCATGCGTTGAAGGGTGATTTCATCAAAGCCCGTGAGGAGCTTCGACAGCTCTTGGTAAAATATGGACTATCGGGATCTGAGATCGTCCGGCAGATTCACTCGGAAATCTTCCGGCTTCCCGTTCCAGAGAAGAAGAGAATCAGCCTTATCGAAGCAGTCGGGGAGATCGACTTTCGACTCGTTCAGGGTGGAGACGAAGAGATCCAGCTGAGTGCGTTGCTAGCGAAGCTCGCATCGGACGCCTAGTGTTCGAGACATCTTCCATGACAGTTGAACCTTGGACAATCAAATACAGACCGAGGACGAGCAAGGACGTGGCTGGTAACAAGCCTGCCATCGAGAAACTTCGAGATTGGATCGAGTCATGGAATAAGGGCCGGCCGAACAAAGCGGCAGTGCTGCTTTACGGCCCAGCTGGTGTAGGCAAGACTAGTGTGACTGAAGCACTCGCTAGGGAACACGGTTGGGATCTAGTCGAGATCAACGCATCAGATCAAAGGAGTGGAGAAATTCTCTCCAAAGTTGCGGGGCTCGCTTCGACCCAGAGTACGCTTTTCGGCAAAGGGAGACTCATTCTGCTGGACGAGGTTGACGGGATCAACCTGAGAGCGGATCAAGGAGCAGTAGCGACTATCCTGCAAATAATCAAGGAAACGCAGTATCCCTTGATCTTGACGGCCAACGATCCGTGGGACCCCAAGATCAGACCGTTACGAGAAGCTTGTCTCCAGATAGAGCTCAAACGATTGGGCGTCCGTGACGGCCTTCCGCTATTGAGAAGTATTCTGAGTCAGGAAGAGGTGAAGACTAACGAGGATGCTCTGAGACTTATCATCGATCGAGATCGCGGAGACATCAGATCCATTCTGAACGACATGCAGTTGCTCTCGAGCAGGCGTGGGGTCGTGACCGTTGACGATGTTGACCTCCTTTCAGGACGGGATAGGACGGAATCGATCTTCGAGGTTCTACGCGTAGTCTTCAACAGCCGAACTGTAGCGGCAGCAAGACGAGCCCTCTCAATCTCAGATGTTGACCAAGAGATGTTGTTTCAATGGATCTTCGAGAACGCACCCTATCAGGTCCCGAGGCCGATAGAGCTGGAAGAGGCGATGTCAGCCTTAGCTGAAGCTGACCTATACTTCGGCCGGATTAAGAAGACCCAGTCCTGGCATCTCTTGTCGTATGCTTTGGATCTGATGACCGCAGGCGTAGCGGTTGCGAAACAGACCTCCCCCAGCGGATGGGTCCCGATGAGATTTCCACAGAAGATCAGTTCGATGTCTAGAACCCGAGCGATTAGAGATGTCCGAAAGAAGGCCGCCGCGTCAATCGGGCTCAAAAGCCACGTATCTGTCCGGCGAGCCCCACAACTCTACTTTCCTCTCCTACGGTTCATCTACGAACACAACCCGGACGAATACGAACGAATTGCCGCCTCCCTAGATGCCAAAGAAGAGCTTGAAGATCTACTTTCCAGCGAATTCAAACTGGAGACCTAGAAGGATAGAGAGTTCCGCCCTTCAAACAGCGCGGAACCGCTAGCGAGGATAAGATGTTATGACGAAGCGATCTTCTTCATGTATTTCTTCACGAGTTCATCAAACATCTTTTCCACGCGCTCGGGACTTGGACCTTCAACTTCTACCTCATAACTTCCCTTTTTCACGTGGATCTTCCAGTTGCCGCTTTGATCCGTCATAGGGCGAGGATAGAATCTGGGCGGGTATTAAGCAGTAACTGTTTCACTAGCCAAACCTGCAGCTCTTGGTTTACACTGGCATGTCCCAAACGTGATTCGAATGCCGAACTAGCGATTTCGAATAATCAAAGCGGCGCCGATGAACGCGATTACAGTAAAGATACTGATGGACCAACCCATCTGTACAAGCGTTGCCTGGGTAATCAAAGCTCCAGCACCCATAGGAGTAGTCGCCGCTATAGCACCTAATCCACCAAAGAACAGGAGGAGAGTTCCTATAGTAAGCATAGCTTCGCGCAAAGAGGCTCTTCTCGAACCTGCGGGAGCGAGAATGAACGGAATTAAGATTTACTCTTTAGAGAATAATGACCCTGTTCTTTGGCATCTTCACTCATTGAGAGCAATATTGATGAGTTGCGACGTGACTCCGAGATAGTTGCGATAGTCGAGAGCCTCCTTGATTTCCTTGAGTGTGAGCCTCTTGGAAACGAAGCTGTCGTCTTGAATCGCCTTGCTGAACGGGACCTCTGAGTCTAGTGACCTTACTGCGACTCTTCTTACTTTGTCATAGGCTTCTTGCCGTGCTACTCCCTTATCGACAAGCATGTTGACAACTCTCTCCGCTAGAATAGCCCCTTGGGAAGATTCGAGATTGCGCTCCATGTTCTTGGGAGACACTTCTAACCCTTTGAGTACTCTGAACGCGAGCAGCAGCATCTCATCGGTTAGAATGAAGGCCATTGGAAAGAGAAATCGCTCGTTTGCAGAGTTAGAAAGATCCCGTTCATGCCAGAGTGGAACATTCTCTAACGCAGGTATGGCGAGGGCTCTCAGCAATTTGGCCAAGCTTGACGCTCGCTCGCTGAGCTGCGGGTTCCGCTTGGAAGGCAGAGCCGAACTTCCCACCTGTTTCTCCCGATCAAAAGGCTCCAACGCCTCAGCGATCTCGCTTCTCTGAAGATTACGAATTTCCGTAGCAAACTTGTCCATACTCGAACCGAGCAGAGCGAAGTAGGTTACGACCTCGGCGTGGATGTCGCGCTGGATGACCTGCGTTACCAGCCCGGCAGGTTTCAGCCCAAGACCGCCAAGGGCTTTCTCCTGGACCTTCAGCGCGTTCTTTCCAAGTCCCGCACCGGTTCCAACGATACCAAGTATCTTTCCAACAAGGGCTCTCTCTCGGACTTGTCTAAGACGCTGTTTGTGCCGTTTGATTTCGGATAGCCAGACGGCGAGTTTCAGACCGAAGGTGATTACTCCCGCGTGTCTCCCATGGGTCCTAGCCACCTCAAGCTGACTCCGATATTTTCGGACCATCGTGCTGAGAGTTGCTTCCAGTTGGTCCAATCCCTTCTCGATCAGAGTGAAGGCTGCCTTGAACTGGAGAGCGGTGGCGGTGTCCTCGACATCCATACTCGTTAGGCCATAGTGAACGTACTTTCTTCCCTCGCCAGCACAGGCCTCCGACAGGGCTTGTACCATCGAGGCGAGATCGTGACGAGTCTCCTTCTCGATCTCCTTCGTCCGTGCTAACGTAACGGTTTTCGTGTTGGCCTTCTTCGCTATCTCGTCAGCTGCAGTTTTGGGAATGTCTCCTACCGAGGCTTGAGCTTCAGCGACGGCCGCTTCCACATCGAGCCAGAGCTGAAGCTTGTTCTCCTCGTCAAAGATACGCCTCATTTCCGGACTGCCATATCTGCCCGTATCGATTGGAAGGATCGGCAATCGAAATCGACGAGACTCCGGCGGGGCATGATATTAAACAACTCCGAGCAACGTGCTGCAACCGTTGTCAGGGATAGCCGGAATCATCGGACCAGAGGCCAGGAAGGTATCTTCCAAGCTCGACACCACTTTGAGTGCCATGAAGAGCCGAGGCGCTCTCACTCAATCGGTAACGGTCGACGGAAAATATGGATCAGTCGCATTAGGTTCATGCTCTCATCAGTTAGAGCATTCCCCGAAAGTTAGCGTCGAGAGGACTAGTTTCGCGGTTGACGGATCTCTTCCAGCAAACTTGGAACTTGAAGAAATCGGTGGGGAGGCGGGACAAGAGGCGTTTTCGGAATCTATTCGAGAACCTGGAGGATTCTCAGTGCTTGGAATTTCAGAAGGACGACTCCTCGCTGGCCGAGATATACTCGGACAGAAGCCCCTCTACTATGGTCGAGACCCTCAGGGAACTGTCGCCTTTGCGAGCCTCAAGGCAGCTCTATCGAAATTAGGAATCTCGAACCCTAGAACCGTCCCTCCAGGCCATCTGCTCGCAGCGTCGACCAAACGTGTGACGGTTCTAGCGAGAGAGACGCTATCTCGCTTCAAAGAATTCAAAGTTGGAGAGGATCAAGCCGCAGCTCGGACAGGAGAACTTCTCCTAGAATCTTTGGCCGAAGGCGTTCCGGAAGGTTACGTCACAGCATTTTCTGGCGGTTTGGACAGCACCCTAGTGGCCTATGCCGCGAGAGAGAACGAATTGGGACCCGAACTGATCACAGTGGGACTGAAGGGTCAGGCCGAGTTAGAACACGCCCGACGGGTAGCAAAGGAACTGGGGCTTGAAATTACTGTCCGAGAACTCTCACAATCAGAGATTATGGATCGTCTCGGAGAGGTCGTTGAGACTGTCGAGAGTAGTGATTCGACATTGGTTGGTCATTCGGTCCCGCTCTTCTTCGTGTGCGAGGTAGCGGAAGAGATGGGAATGGGGCATCTTCTTGTTGGTCAGCTGAGTGACGAACTATTCGCAGGATACGGCAGATTTGAGGAGTTAGCTCTAAAACACCACTTTCTAGAAGCTAGGAAGGAAGTTTTGAGGAGTGTTCTGGCCGCGTCGACTAACGACTTTGAGCCTGGCGACAAGCTAGCTGTCTCTCATCGACTCGAACTTCAATGTCCATTCGCCTACCTTCCACTCGTCGATTACGCACTGAGCATTCCTATTTCACTAAAGTTACGACTCACCGGCAACGGTGTAGTTCGAAAGCACGTTCTTAGGAGGCTTGCTGCTTCTTGGAAATTGCCTGAATCTGTGGTCAATCGGCCAAAAAAGGCCGTGCAATACTCAAGCGGGGTCCAGAAGGTTTTGCTAAAGGAAGCGAAAAAGCGAAAGATGACACTGCACAATCTGCTCGAATCTCTCCGTTCAAATTCGTAGATTTATCTAGAGAGATCCGGTTCTGACCCCGCATATTCATGTCGACTGTCAAAATTCAAGGAGCGTTACAGACGCCGAAGCACGTGAGGGCCCTTCTCTCTGGGGGTCTGGGAGTCTTCTCAAGCCTCCTTACAATCGGATGGGCCCTATGGGCTTACAACCTCCCCAGCGCAGTAAACTTGACCTCGTCACAATCACAGAACTTGATGCTAGCTCAACTCATACTAGCATTCATCATGCTCTTGGGAAGTGGCCTCATGCTCGCGAGATTCACTCTGCCTGGCGGAATAATCAATATTCTCGGAGCCCTGGCGACTTTCCTGATCGGAGTGTCCTTCTCAAGTGGGATTGCTGATGCTGCCAGATCAAAGGACCTAACGGCACTGCCGTTGCGGTTCTCAGGAGTCTATACTGGAACTGTGAGCCTAGCGACCGACAGGATAGTGAGTACGTTCCTCATCATCCCCGTCTTCCCAGTAGCTGCCCTTCTGTTGATCAGTGGACTGGGAGCCCTAGCAACCTATCGAAGTGGCAAAAGAGCTGCAGTCCACGGTTGAAGACTGGCCTTCGTTGGCTTGAATTTTTAGTCTAGACTTGGAACAACGCGGAGAAGAAGCCCACTATGATGTCTCGTATCGAGACCAGAAGTGTATGCCTGACGGGTTCTTGTTTCCCCGAATACTTTGACAGCCTAGCGATTCTGAAATAAATGGGCGGATGCGGGTCAAACTGAAACCAGTCGAACAGCTTTGTTCCAGGATTGTATTTCTCACGATAGAGCTGCCTGAATCCTATCTTTGTTAACGCAGAGGCTAGCGCCTCGGGATTTCCAAAGACGACCGCCGACTCGGTGTCAGCTCTAGTCTCCAGAAACTTTCCTATGAGATAGATCCCGCCGAACGCTAGGAGGAAATAGAAAAAGCCGAGATAGAGTAGTAGAGGAAACCAGAGATAGAATCTTCCTAGAAACTCGAAAGAAGTCGCCGCGAAGAGAATCACGGGATCATGGCCCGCCACATGTCCCAGCTCGTGACCGATTATCGCCTCCAGTTCGTCATCATTCAACTCCTCAAGAGAGCCGGCCGTGATCATTACCGTGGAACGGCTCGACGAGATTCCTGTCGCGGAAGCATTCGACACGATGGAATTCGCAATGGTGACCTTTGGAGTAGGTCTACCGAACTTTTCCGATACTTCGTGAACGATCCGGTATACGTCTCTCGTCTTGACGGTGATCTCTTTGCCGGATGCGATAATGCCATGTCTGAGTAGCGAACCTATGACTGTTGACTTTAGCTCCTCGTTGGCTGTGGCAGAATATGCGGCTGTCGCGCTTCTTGCTATTTCTTCTCGAATTTGTGAGAGTATCTTCTTACCATGCTGAGAGATAGACTTGAGGGTTTCAGCATTGGATCGGACACTTACTATTGTTACAAGTGGTCTTTCAGCGTCAGGGCGGACACTGCCAATTCTGTAAACGATCTTGTCCGAGAAAATCAGAGCTACAAGTTGAACACTGATCAATACGAAGACGGTGTAGACTCCAATAATGAAGAATAGGGCGAAGCTTAGGAGAATGAACGAGAGGAACAGGCTTGTTGTGTTACCCGTGAAAATTCTCTTCGCGACATTTCGCATCATGCCCCTCTGGTCAGGCGCCTCGGAGCGCTCCTCGGACGCGCCGATGACAAAGTAGAGGCTGGTCGTCTTGATGTTCTGAGAATAAGAAAGGACGGCTGCTTTGATCTCATCAACGGTTCTTTCGACCCCATACTGAAGGGACTTGTCACTTGGGTCTAACCCCGGAAAATCGAGCTCGATGGCCGCCTGGCTTATCTTGAGACTCACGGCGAAAGGAGCCGCTTGCTCTGGTCCGAGGGCCTTGAGTATCCAGAACAATTCGAAGCCGGTCCTGCTAGCGGTTTTGCGATAAGAAAGGTCTTGAATTAGTCTCGTCTTCGATCGGACGTAGTATCGGTCAATGAATTCCACAAGTCCCGCTACAGCGGGTTCCGGAATATTCCGTTCGATAACAACACGCCTAGATGCCTCTGTCGCGGTGGCGGTTTCCATGAGTCTGAAACCTCCTGTCCGCCCTCATAGCTTTGTCTCCTAGGCCACTCCGAAAACGTCAGTGAGCTCGGCTATTGTTCGGATTCCCGCTAGCCCCAGAAAGTTATTCTCGTTGGTCTCGAGAATAGAGCAAAGGACTCAAGGGTGAGGCGATATTCTTGTTGGTTCCCAGAGTTCGACTCTATTGCCTTCTGGGTCTATGATCCATCCGAACTTTCCATAGTCATTCTCCTCGATCTTGTCATCAACTCGAACTCCTTCCTTTCTCAGCTGATCCAAAACCTCCTTCAGGTTGCTGACTCGGAAGTTGATCAGGAACTGGGATGATCCAGGATCGAAGTACTTCGTGTCATTTGGAAAGATTGCCCAGACAGTTTGTCCAAAATGTTCTGGGTGTTCGTCTCCTCGCCACTGAAACATCGAAGTGGTTGACCCCTTTTGCTCCGGCTTGACACTGAGATGCTTCTCGTACCAATCCATTAATTTCTTCGGATCCTTCGCTTTGAAGAATATCCCTCCAATT
>Ga0209377_1003121_pt1 | contig 10730 bp, 10 predicted proteins | sample GraSoiAngelo_141_FD_185898 | JGI IMG/M metagenome (GOLD analysis project Ga0209377, IMG submission 185898) | Grasslands soil microbial communities from the Angelo Coastal Reserve, California, USA - 14_0929_12_40cm (SPAdes) (version 2) | ecosystem: Environmental > Terrestrial > Soil > Grasslands ...
CCAAGATCGCCAGCAACACCTACACGTTCGTCGGGCTCGAGAACATCCGGAGCGCGCTCGAGAGCCCGACCTTCCGGAAGTCGCTCGGCAATACGCTCATCTTCACGGTGGCCTCGCAGGTCCTAGTGCTCGTGCTCGGCAAGATCCTCGCCACCTGCCTCACCAAGAACTTCTTCGGCAAGTCGATCTTTCGCTTTCTGATCCTGCTGCCGTGGGTCGCGCCCATCTCGCTCGGGACGATCGGCTGGAAGTGGATGCTCGACTCGCTCTACAGCCCGGTGAACTGGGTGCTGCAGGCGCTGCACATCGTCGGCAAGAATACCTGGCCCATGTGGTTCGGCGAACGGGATCTGGCGATGGCCTCGGTGATCACCGTCCACGTCTGGCGGCTTCTGCCGTTCTCGACCGTCATCATCCTGGCCGGCCTCACCTCGATCCCGCGCGAGGTCAACGAGGCGGCCGAGGTCGACGGCGCCGGCTTCTGGTCGCGCGAATTCCACATCGTGCTGCCGCTCCTGCGTCCGATCCTCACGGTGGCCGGTCTCTTCGGGATCATCTTCGCCTTCACCGACATGACCGTCATCTACGTGCTGACGCGCGGCGGCCCCGCGCAGGCAACACAGGTGCTGTCGAGCCTCGCCTTCTTCACCGGCATCCTCGGCGGCGACCTCGCCGGCGGCGCCGCGATCTCGCTCTTCCTGTTCCCGGTGCTGGTGGTGGTCGCGGTGGTCATGCTGCAGATCGCCCGCCGCGCCGAGGTGGCCTGAGCGTGAAAGCGGGACGCGCGCGGAAGCTCGCGGAGCGGGTCGGGCTCTACGCCACCGTGACCGGCTTCGCGGCGGTGCTGGCGTTCCCGTTCTACTGGATGCTGCTGGCGACGTTCAAGACCGATCGCGACCTCTACGACCTCAAGAACAACCCGCTCATCTTCAACGACCACCCCACCCTGGCGAATCTGAAGCTTCTATTCGAGAAGACGCTCTATCTGACGTGGCTCTGGAACACGCTGATCGTCGGCGCGCTGGTCGTCCTGATCACCCTGGCGCTGGCGCTGCCGGCCGGGTACGCGCTGGCCCGGCTGACGGGCAAGTGGGGCGAGCGGCTCGGCATCGGGATCTTCCTCACCTACCTGGTGCCCTCGACCCTGCTGTTCATCCCGATGTCACGCATCGTCGCGAGCCTGGGCTTGCAGGACACGCTGTGGGCGCTGGTCGTCGTCTACCCGTCGTTCACGATCCCCTTCTGCGTGTGGCTCCTCATGGGGTTCTTCAAGTCGATCCCCAAGGACATCGAGGAGGCGGCGATGGTCGACGGCTGCAGCCGGGCGCGAGCGATCGTGCAGATCGTCATGCCGATCTCGCTGGCCGGGATCCTGTCGGCGGTCATCTTCGCCTTCACGCTGACGATCCAGGAGTTTACGTACGCGCTGACCTTCATCACCTCGAGCGGTCAGCAGACGGTGAGCGTGGGGGTGCCGACGAACCTGGTGCGCGGGGACGTCTTCTTCTGGGGCTCGCTGATGGCCGCCTGCCTGATCACCAGCATCCCCGTGGCCTTCCTCTACAACCTCTTCCTCAACCGGTTCATCTCCGGCTTCACGCTCGGCGCGATCAGGTAGCGCCGAGCTCTCGCCGCACGAGCGCCGCGCCCGCGACCAGCGCTCGCAGCTTGGCGTGGGCGACGTCGCGGGCGAGCGGCACCATCCCGCAGTTGGTGCAGGGGTAGAGGCGCTCCGCCGGCACGTACGGCAGGGCGCGCCGGATGGTCGCGGCGACCTCCGCGGGCGTCTCGACGGCGTCCGTCGCGACGTCGACCGCTCCCACCAGGACGTCCTTGCCCCCAAGGAGCCCGAGCAGCGAGACCGGCACGCGCGAGTTGGCACACTCGATCGAGATCTGGTCGATCTTGCTGGCCGCAAGGGCCGGGAACGTCTGTTCGTACTGCCGCCACTCCGAGCCGAGTGTCGCCTTCCAGTCGATGTTGGCCTTGATCCCATAGCCGTAGCAGATGTGGACGGCGGTCGTGCACGAGAGTCCCTCGATCGCGCGATGGAGCGCCTCGATCCCCCACGCCAGGACGTCGTCCATGTAGACGTTGAACGCGGGCTCGTCGAGCTGCAGGACGTCCAGGCCGCGCGCCACGAGCTCGCGCGCCTCCTCGTTGATGACCCGGGCGAACTCCATCGCCAGGCGGCGCCGGTCGCGGTAGTGCTCGTCGGCAAGCGTGTCCACGATCGTCATCGGACCGGGGATCGTGAACTTGAGCGGCTTCGCCGTGTGGGCACGCGCGAACGCGACCTCGTCGGCGTGCACGGAGCGCCGGCGCGCGAGCGGCCCGGTCACCGTGGGCACCTCGGCCTTGTAGCGGTCGGCGCGAATGCCGATCGTCACGCGGCGGGTGAAGTCGACGCCCTCGATCGCCTCGAGAAATCCGTGAACGAAGTGCTGCCGCGACTGCTCACCGTCGGTGACGATGTCGATGCCGGCCTCTTCCTGCTCCGCGAGCGCCACCAGCACCGCGTCGCGCTTGCCCTCGGCGAGCGCCGGGCCCGACAGGTTCCAGGGTGCCCACAGCGCTTGGGGTTTCGCGAGCCACGCGGGCTTCGGCAGGCTCCCGACGATCGTCGTCAGCAGCACTCGGTCCTTCTAGCAGAGCCACGGCGACCTGTCTAGCCGTGACGGCCGCCTCACGGCCGGCCGGCCCAATCCCGGGCAAATCTCGACGGCACGCACGCCGGCCCGATATAATCCGATCGACCGTTACGCCTTACCCGGGAGGAACGATTGCACTTTTCCGACACGCGCCTGACGGCTGTCTGGGACAAGGTCCAGACCGGGCAGCGCCTCACCCGCGACGACGGGCTCCTCCTCTTCGAGACGGACGATCTCCTGGGCCTCGGGCGCATGGCCGATCACGTGAAATCCTCTCGCGAGGGCGATCGCGTCTATTTCGTCCTCAATCGCTACATCTCGCCGACCAACGTGTGCGTCCTCTCGTGCGCGTTCTGCGGCTTCGCGCGAAAGAAAGGCGAAGCCGGCGCCTTCGAGTACACGGTCGAGGACATCATCGGCATGGTCAGCGAGGAGGTCCGCGAGGTCCACATCGTCGGTGGCCACCATCCGGAGTGGCCCTTCGAGTACTACGAACGGATCATCGCCAGCCTGCACGCGGCGCGCCCCAACGTGCAGATCAAGGCCTTCACGGCCGCCGAGATCGACTACTTCTGGCGACGCTGGAAGATCGAGCCACCGGAAGCCCTCGCGCGTTTGAAGGCCGCCGGGCTCCAGACGATGCCGGGCGGCGGCGCCGAGATCTTCTCCGCGCGCCTGGCCAAGCAGCTGCGCTACGCCGGCAAAGCCGACGGCGACCGCTGGTGCGAGATCCACGGCATCGCGCACTCGCTCGGCATCCGGACCAATGCCACGATGCTCTACGGCCACGTCGAGACGCTCGCCGAGCGGGTCGATCACCTGCTCCGGCTGCGCGAGCAGCAGGACCGCTCCGGCGGCTTTCTCACGTTCATCGCGCTGCCCTATCAGGTGGGAACCACGAAGCTCGTGCCGCGCTCGACGCCGCCGGCCGACAACCTCCGCACGATCGCCGCGGCCCGACTCCTGCTCGACAACTTCCCGCACGTCGAGGCGTACTGGGTGCTCCTGGGCGAGGAGACCGCGTCGGTCGCCCTCCATTTCGGCGCCGACGACGTGAACGGCACGCTCGAGGACGAGCGGGTCCAGCACATGGCGGGCGCCGAGACTCCGGCGGGCCTCGCGCGCGAGCAGCTCTTCCGCATCATCCGCGACGCGAACAAGGTGCCGGTCGAGCGCGACGCGCTCTACAACGTCGTGCGCGTCTGGGACCGCGAGGGCGCCGCGGCGTGAGGCGCGCCGATCAATGATCGCGACCATCCGCGACAAGGTCCTCGACGGAAAGCGCCTCGACCGCGCGGAGGGGCGCTGGCTCCTCGCCGACGCGCCGCTGCTCGAGCTGGGCGCGCTCGCCGCCGAGGCGCGGCGCGCGCGCTTCCCCGAGAAGGTCGTCACGTTCGTGATCGACTCGAACCCGAACTACACGAACGTGTGCATCACCGACTGCCAGTTCTGCGCCTTCTACCGCAAGCCGGGCGACCCCGAGGCGTACACGCTGACGGTCGAGGAGGTGCTGGGCAAGATCGAGCTCGCGGCCTCGAAGGGCGCCACGACCGTGCTGCTCCAGGGCGGCCACAACCCGGCCCTACCGCTCGACTACTACACGACCATCGTGCGCGAGACGCGCCGCCGTTTCCCGGACGTCACGCCGCACTTCTTCACCGCGTCCGAGATCCGGACCGTCGCGCAGGTCGAGCGCCTCACCATCGGCGACGTCCTCGACCGCCTCTGGGACGCCGGGCAGCGGACGCTGCCGGGCGGCGGGGCCGAGGTGCTGTCCGAGCGGGTCCGCCGGCGGATCGAGCCGAAGAAGGGCGGGCCCGACACGTGGCTCGAGGTGCACCGCGAAGCTCACCGTCGCGGCTTCAAGTCGACGGCGACGATGATGTACGGCCACGTCGAGCAGGTCGACGATCTCCTCGAGCACCTCGACGTGATCCGCGAGCTCCAGGACCTCTACGGCGGCTTCACGGCGTTCGTGCCGTGGTCGTTCAAGCCGAACAATACCTTGCTCGCGAAATGGATCAAGCACCCGAAGGGCCCGAACATGTACCTGCGGATGCTCGCGGTCTCACGCCTCTACCTCGACAACTTCCCGCACGTCCAGGCCTCGTGGTTCTCGGAGGGCAAGCGCACCGGCCAGATCGCGCTCCACTTCGGGGCCGACGACTGGGGCGGCACCTTGCTCGAGGAGAACGTGCACAAGGCCGCCGCGTTCGTGAATACGGTCGGCGTCGACGAGATCGTCACGTTGATCCGCGAGGCCGGCTTCACGCCCGCCCAGCGCACGACCGAGTACGAGATTCTGAAGCGGTACTAAACTGGGTCGATCGGCGGGACTTCGGCGATGAGGCCCTTGGCATGAGCCATCGCGAACAGGCGCTCGATCGCGGCGCGCCCGTCACGGCCGAGCGCCAGCGTGTAGTCGTTGACGTACATGAGGACGAACCGCCGGCACGTCTCCTTGTCGATCCCCCGCCCGTAGCGCATCGCGTACTCGAGCGCCTCGTCGACGTTCGCGTGAGCCCAGGCGATCGAGTCGCGCAGCCCCTGCGAGAGCGCGCGATGCAAGTCCTCTCCGAGGTCCCGGCGCATCACGTTGACGCCGAGTGGCAGCGGCAGCCCCGTATCGGCCTGCCAGGCCTCGCCCAGGTCGAGAACTTTCGTGAGCCCCATCTTCTGATGGGTGATCTGGCCCTCGTGGATCAGGAGCCCCAGCTCGGCCTGACCGTCGAGCACGGCCTGAGGAATCTTGTCGAACGCGACCTCGATCAACGGCGGGTCGCCGACGTAGAGGCGCAGCAGTAGTGCCGAGGTCGTGTGCTTGCCGGGGATCGCGACCACGCGCTCCTCGAGCTCGGCCCTCGGAATCGGGCCGCGCGCCACGAGAATCGGGCCGTAGCCCTTCCCCATCGACGCGCCCGGATCCATCATCCGGTATTGATCGGCGATCAGGAGGTAGGTGGCGAAGGACACCGCCGTCACCTCGAGCTCCGCGGTACGCGCCCGCCGATTCAGCGACTCGATGTCCTCGAGCACGTGCTCGACCGTCACCCCCGGAATCTTCACCTTCCCGGCGGTGAGCGCATAGAACATGAAGGCGTCGTCCGCGTCGGGGCTGTGGCCGATCCTCACCGTCGCCACGCGCTGGGCTCCTGGTCGTTCGCGAAGCCCAGCCGGAACTCGCCGGCGCGGATCGCGCGGATGATCGCGTCCCGATCGCGCCGGGCGTAAACCTCGACCCACGCCCGGCCGAAGTGGATGGGCCCGTGCGCGTCGTCCGTCGCGATCTTCACGAGCGGAATCTCCGGCGACTCGTAGAGCGGCCGGCGCTGGCCGGTGTCGGTCACCTCGATGGCGTCGAGCGTGATGCCGCCCGCGCTGATGCGGCGGATGCGCTCGAGCGTCTGGGCCACGCTCAGCTGGTAGCGCGCCGGATGGTTCAGGACGTGAAGCGTCTCGCGCTCGCCGGACACCTTGCCGATGTGCTGATCGAAGCGCGGCCAGTTGAGCTCGATGCCGTGGAACAGGAGGAGCTTCGAGGAAACCCTGGGGATCGCGCTCCAGTAGCGGTCGTCGATCCAGTTCTCGTGATCGGTGATGGCGAGGAAATCGTAGCCGAGCGCTTCGTACGCCGCGACGAGCTGAGCCGGTTCCTTGACGCCGTCCGAGAAAGTCGTGTGAGCGTGCAGGTTACCCCGGAGCCAGGGCATCAGCCGCGCTCTTTTGGGGGAACGTTCGGGCGGATCACCGAATCAGGGCGCGGGAGCAGGACGTCGGGCGGGCGGCGGGCCGTCCCACGTGATCGAGAAGCCCAGCGCGAAGACGCCGCTGCTCTCACTCCATCCGGAATGCGGCGAGCCGACCGGCGTGTTGGGTGACACCCACCCGGCTATACCGTAGCGCCCGGTCGAGGTCGGCGTCTCTCGCGGCTTCGACAACGGCCCGATGAACGCCGGATCGTGCTGCACCTGGCCGCCGCGCGGATAGCGGTCGGCGTCGCTCGGCCGCGTCTCTTCCTGGAGCCCGGGCGGGATCACGTCGCGTTCCTCGCGGGGAACGGAGGGTGCCGGCTTCTTGATCTGCACGTCTTGCGACCAGGCCGGCGTCGCGAAGAGCACCGTGAGGGCGATCACCAGAGCGCGCTTCATACATTCGATCGTACACCCTCGCCGGCCGAGGCGACACCTATCGCTAACCCAGCGATAACGCTGCGAGAGAGGGCCAAATTCCGGCAGGCGCGATCAGACGCGGCACGCGCCCAAGAGCGTCCCCACGGTGTCGAGCGAGTCGACCGACAGCGCGACCTTTTCGAGAGCGGCCACCCTGTCCGCGGGCAGCGCGCGTCGAGCGTTGTCGCGGAACTTGGCGACGATCGCGCCAGGCTCGAGCGGCCGCGCGGCGCTGCCACGACCGTCGGGCTCACGCGCCTAGCGTAAGCTCGTCGCTGATCCGGTCCTTCGCGTAGGTGTCCAGGCCGACGCGGCCGTCGACCAACGCCGCCGCCACCGAGTACGCGAGGCTGAACTGAGCGTCGTACGGAGTCCGCGGCCGCAGCTTGGATTCGCGCGGCTCGCAGACGATCGGGACCTCGCCGGCGGGCACCAGGCACTCGATCCCCTCGATCGCATCGGGCTCGATCCGATGCTCGCGACGCAGCGCGACGCGCCGAGGACAGAGGGCGCCAGATCGGAGGTCGAGGAGGCGAGCGCGATGCCGAGGATGTCGAGGGTGCGCAGGCGCACGCTCGCCACGACGTCGGTCGGAATATCGTCGAACTCGAGGCGCGCGGCGAACTCGGTCAGGCGCTCGGCCAGTGTCATGCGGCCAGAGTCGAGTCTAGCCGGGCAGCGCGATGTTGCCGTCGGACTCGCGGACGTTTCCGTTGGGCTCCCGGCTCCGGATCGCGGTCACGCTGCGGCCCTCGCCGTCCTTGACCTCGAATTCTTCGGCGAGCCCGGCGCCGATCATTTGCTGTACGAGCGCCTCCCGGTCGGCGCCGACCGGCGGCAGCTGGTGCGACTTCCAGCGCATCACGAAGTACCCGCGGCTCACGTGCGGCAGGCGCGCCTCGGCGCGCTGCAGCTCCTGGAGCGCGCGCTCGAGCGTCAGGCCCGAGGCCGGCTGCGCCGGCGGGCGCGCCAGGCGCGAGGGCGCCATGCGGGTCGGGGCGCGCTCGAACGGCCGCGGCCGCTCGACGCGGAACGCCCCGATGCCCTCGCTCAGGTGGATCTGGCCGAAGCAGCGCACGCGCAGGTCCTTGGAGAGCTCCTCGGCCGACCACGTCGCGACCCACACCTGCTTGCCGAGTGAGTTCACCGCCTCGACCGCCGGCACGAAATCGTCGTCGCCCGACACGAGCACCGCCGCGTCGAAGGCGCCGATCGCCGCGTACTGGATGATGTCCGCCACCAGCCGCGTGTCGACGCGCTTCTCGGTCGTATACTCGTAGTCGGCGCTACAGGCCGGACAGCGTCCGGAGCGGCGCACGCGCAGCTCGCGCTTGACGAAGTAACCCGGACGGAGCTCGAGACCCTTGAGAAAGCCCTCGACCAGCGGCGGCGCATCCGCGGACACGCCGACGTAGTAGTGAGCGCCCGCGAAGATCGCGCCGGGACCGCCGACGGCCTGGGTGATCCAGGCGGCGAGCCGGTCGTAGTCGACCCGGAGCGATTCGTCGTAGCGCTGGAGAGAACGGTAGAAGTTCTGACCGTCAAAGAAAACGCTGACCTTCATGGGCGGCTCCCGGGCGAAAAACAAACCGTGAATTCTCTACCGCGTTAATGGTGGACGATACTGGACTTGAACCAGTGACCTCTGGCATGTGAGGCCAGCGCTCTAACCAACTGAGCTAATCGTCCGTGGCCCGGGACGTTACACACTTCGCCTACTGTCGTCAAGCGGTTCTGCGCCAGATAGCGTTCCGGAATAGCCGGGCCCCGCGTAAGAAGAAAGGCGGCCGGAGAAGGTGATAAGGAGTAGCCTTCACAGTGAAACTGCACGGCGGACATGGGCGGGTTTGGCGGTGTGGGGCTCGAGCCCATCGTCGCCTCGGTTGACGGTTCGGCATCGGCGGCTAGAGCCGAGGGGGAGGGCCAGGACTCATGACGCGGATGATCGCCATCGCGGTCGTCGCGGGACTGGCAGTGGGAGTTCTCGCGGGCTTCCTCTGGTGGGGAACGGCGGCGAATCGGACGCGCGACGAGCTTCGCGCGCTGCAGACGCAGCGAGCCGACGAGGTCAAAGGGCTGCAAGACAAGCTCAAGAAGACCGAAGAGGAGCTTCAGAGCGAGCGCGAGCGCCGCGGCCGCCTGGAGCAGGCCCTGAGCCAGGGCAAAAAATAGGACCCCATGGGGTCAGGCGAGGAGATCAACCCATGAGAAGCATCGTGATGATCCCGGCTGCGCTACTGATCCTCGTCGTGAGCGGATGCGCGAAGGAGGTCGTGCCGCTGCCGGCTTCGGCTTCGGCGCCCGGTTCCGGCGGCTCTGCGGGCTCGACCGCGGCCGGCCGGGCTCAGCCGGCCCCTTCGTCGTCCGCGGACGCGGCCGGAGGGACCAGCCGCAACGCGGCGGGAGGAACGGACAGCGCGTCGGCGGCGCCGGGGGCGCGGCCGTCACCCCGTGACTTCTCGGATGTCGCGGGCCTCAAGGACGTCTACTTCGATTTCGACAAATACGATATCCGTCCCGGAGACGCGAAGATCCTCGACGCCAACGCCGCCTGGCTCAAGAGCAACGAGCGGCATCTGGTGCTGATCGAAGGCCACTGTGACGAGCGGGGGACCCCGGAGTACAACCTGGCGCTCGGCGAGCGGCGCGCGAAGGCCGCGATGGGCTATCTGACCGCGCTCGGAATCCAGGCAAACCGGATCTCGATCGTCAGCTACGGGGACCAGCGCCCCGTCTGCACCGAGCGCGGCGAAGCCTGCTGGGCCAAGAACCGGCGCGTGCACTTCCTCGGCAAGCCCGGGTAAGACCGTAGGCCGCGCGGCGGTCCTGGCGAGATCGAGCCGGCGTCAGCGTATAATCCAGGCCGAATCCAGGCCAGGAGAGAACGCCATGACCGAGCCCGCAGGCGCCAGCACCGAGCACGTCGACGGCCGCTCCGCCGTCGTGAGACAGGACCTCGACAACGTGCTGCATCCGGTCGTCGCCCACCGGCAGCTCGAGGCCGAGCCGCTCGTGATCGTCGAGGGCCGCGGCTCGACCGTCGTCGACGCCGACGGCACCGAATACCTCGACGCGATGGCCGGCCTCTGGTGCGTGAACGTCGGGTACGGCCGCACCGAGCTGGCCGACGTCGCCGCGGACCAGATGCGCGCGCTACCCTACTATCCGCACACCGCGATGAACGAGCCCGCTGCCAGGCTCGCCCAGCGCGTGAACGGCCTCCTGGGCGGCGACAACCATGTCTACTTCGTCGCTTCCGGCTCCGAGGCGAACGAGGCCGGCTTCAAGTTCGCGCGGCAGTACACCAAGCACGAGCACCCCGGCCAGTACCGCTACAAGACGATCAGCCGCTACCTTGGCTATCACGGCACGACGCTCGCCACCCTGGCCGCCGGCGGGATGGGCGACCGCAAGATGAAGTTCGAGCCGCTCGGCGGCAATGACTTCGTCCACGTGGCCCCGCCCTACTGCTATCGCTGTCCGTTCGGGCTCACCTACCCGTCGTGCGAGCTCGCGTGCGTGAAGAATATCGAGGCGACGATTCAGGGCGAGGGGCCCGACACGGTCTCGACCGTGCTGGTCGAGCCGATCATGAGCGCGGTCGGCGTCGCGGTCCCGCCGGACGACTATCTGCCGGAGGTTGCGGCGATCGCGAAGAAGTATGGCTGCCTCCTGCACATCGACGAGGTCATCAACGGTTTCGGGCGCACCGGCAAGATGTTCGCCCACCAGCATTCCGGCGTCCGGCCCGACATCGTCGCGATCGCCAAGGGCATCGTGAGCGCTTACCTGCCGATCGCCGCGACGGTCGTCCGAAACGACGTGTTCAAATCGTTCGTCGGCGAGCCGTCCGAGAATCGCCAGGTGTTCCAGATCTCGACGTACGGAGGTCATCCGGTCGCGGCGGCCG
>Ga0209377_1003125_pt1 | contig 10725 bp, 9 predicted proteins | sample GraSoiAngelo_141_FD_185898 | JGI IMG/M metagenome (GOLD analysis project Ga0209377, IMG submission 185898) | Grasslands soil microbial communities from the Angelo Coastal Reserve, California, USA - 14_0929_12_40cm (SPAdes) (version 2) | ecosystem: Environmental > Terrestrial > Soil > Grasslands ...
GAGCCACGTCTCGACCGACAACGCTCAGGTGGACGGCCATATCATCCCGATCCTTCCGAAAGTCGGCGGGTTCGTCACCCTCGTGCGGACGGACGAGAACCGGAGGGTCCAGGCGGGCGACACACTGGTCGTGCTGGACGACAGGGACTACCGCGTGCGGCTGGCGCAGGCCGAGGCCGATCTGGCGGTGGCGCTCGCGGGCGTGTCCAACAAGGCCCGGGTGGGCCAGGCGGAGGCGCAGGTGGCCCAGGCCGAGGCGAACGCCAAGAAGGCGCGTGCGGACCTCGACCGGCTGCTCCCGCTGGCGCAGCAGGACATCGTCTCGAAGCAGCAGCTCGATGCGGCCCAGGCGGCCGCGGCCGCGGCGGACGCCGCGCTCGCCGCGGCGCAGGCGGCGCTCGCGGGCGCGGATGCCCGCGTGGCAGCCGCGCGCGCGGCGCGCGATCAGGCGGCGCTGAACCTCTCCTACACGCGGATCAGCGCGCCCAGCTCGGGCGTCGTGAGCAAGAAGAGCGTCGAGGTCGGTCAGCTGGTGCAGCCGGGCCAGCCGCTCATGAGTGTCGTGCCGCTCGAGGACGTATGGCTCACGGCCAACCTCAAGGAGACCGAGATCGCGGACGTGAAGCCGGGTGAGCCCGTGGACTTCACGGTGGACGCGTATCCCGGGGCGCATTTCCGCGGCCACGTGGAGAGCGTCTCGCCGGCGACGGGCGCGCGGTTCTCGCTGCTGCCGCCCGACAATGCGACCGGGAATTTCACCAAGGTCGTGCAGCGGGTGCCGGTGCGCATCCGACCCGACAATGTCGATCCTGCCCATCCGTTGCGGCCCGGGATGAGCGTGGACGTCACCATCCAGACCAAGTAGGGACACGTGGCCACGGCTACTCTGCCGCTGCCGGCGCTGGGGAGCGTCGCCGCCGACCGCTACAAGAACCGCTACATCATCGCCGTGACGGTGTCGCTCGCGTCGGTGCTCGAGCTGTTGGACACGAGCATCGTGAACGTGGCGATCCCCCACATGATGGGGAACCTGGGGGCCACGCTCGACCAGATCGCCTGGGTATCGACTGGCTACATCGTCGCCAACGTCATCATCCTGCCGATCACGGGGTGGCTGTCGGCGTACTTCGGGCGGCGCCGCTACTTCGCGGGCTCGATCGCCATCTTCGTTGTGTCGTCGTTCTTCTGCGGCAACGCCCATGCGCTCGCGTCGTTGGTGTTCTGGCGCATCATCCAGGGGTTGGGCGGCGGCGCACTGCTGTCCACGTCGCAGGCGATCCTCTATGAGGAGTTCCCGCGCGAGGAGTACGGCACCGCCATGGCGATCTTCGGCGTGGGCGTGATGGTCGGCCCGACGCTGGGCCCGACGCTGGGCGGCTACATCACCGATGCCTTCGGGTGGCCGTGGATCTTCTATATCAACATTCCCATCGGCATGCTGGCGCTGGCGCTGTCGCTCAGCTTCATCCAGAACTCGCGGTTCCAGGTGAAGGCGGACAAGATCGACTACGTCGGGCTGGTCCTCCTCGCCGCCGGGATCGGCACGCTGCAGACGATGCTCGAGCGCGGGGAGCGGCTCGACTGGTTCACGTCGCGCGAGGTCGTCACCTACGCGGTGATCAGTGCGGTCTCGCTCGTCGCGTTCGTCTGGCATGAGCTGACGACGGAGCACCCCGTGGTCGATCTCCGGATCCTGAAGAGCCGGCAGCTCGCCGTCGGCGTGGTGTTCGGCCTGGTGCTCGGCGTGTGCCTGTACGCGACCGTGTTCGTGCTCCCGGTGTACCTGCAGAACCTCCAGAACTTCACCGCGGAGCAGACGGGGTTCGTGATCCTGCCGGGCGCGCTCGCGAGCGCGTTTACGATGGCCACTATGGGGCGCACCACCGGCAAGTTCGACGGGCGGCTGTCGATTCTCGCCGGGGTGGCGATCTTCGCCCTCTCGATGTGGAAGCACGCCCACTTCACGACCGACAGCGGGATGGCGGACTTCTTCTGGCCGCTGATCTTCCGGGGCGTGGGGCTCGGCCTGATCTTCGTCCCGCTCACGAACCTGGCGCTCGCCGACCTGCCGATGAGCAAGATCCCGAACGGCACCGGGCTGTTCAACCTGATGCGCCAGCTGGGCGGGAGCGTGGGTATCGCCGTTTCGGCGACGCTGGTGCAGCGCTTCACGGCGATCCACCGCGCCGACTTGATCGCCAACGTGACGGCGTTCAGCGAGGTCACGCGCGAGCGGCTCGCCGGCATCACGGCGCGGCTCATCGCGACGGGCACGCCCGCACCGCTCGCGGACTCGAAGGCGCTGATGGTGCTGAACGGCCAAGTGACGCGGCAGGCGCTGATGCTCTCGTTCGAGCAGCTGTTCCTGTTGTTCGGGGCGTGTTTCGTGCTGTCGCTGCCGCTGCTCCTCCTGATGCATAAAGCGAAGAGCATGCCGGGCGGCGGAGGAGGGGCTCACTGATGAATGCGCTGATCACGGGGGCGTCGAGCGGCATCGGGCTGGAGCTGGCGAAGCTGTTCGCGCGGGACGGGCACGACGTGGTGTTGGTCGCGCGCAGCGCCGACAAGTTGAAGCAGCTGGCGGCCGAGCTCGGGACCGCGCACGGCATCCGCGCCACGGTCATCGCGGCCGATCTCGCCGATCCGGCGGCGCCGGAGGAGATCTTCCGCACGCTCCGGGCGGCGGACGTCGAGCTGGACGTGCTGGTCAACAATGCGGGGTTCGGGGTGACGGGTCCGTTCCTGGCGACGGACGCCGCGACCGAGCTGCGGATGATCCAGGTCAACGTCACCGCGCTGACGCACCTCACCAAGCTGTTTCTCCCCGCGATGCTGGGGCGGGGCGCGGGCCGCATCCTCAATGTCGCCTCCACGGCCGGGTTCCAGCCGGGGCCGCTCATGGCGGTCTATTACGCGACCAAGGCGTACGTGATCTCGTTCTCCGACGCGCTGGCCGAGGAGCTGCGCGGGACGGGCGTGACGGTCACGTGCCTGTGCCCGGGGCCCACGAAGACCGGCTTCCAGGAAGCGGCGCACATGGATGGCGTGCGGATTTTCAAGCTGCCGTTCGTGATGGACGGCGCGAGCGTGGCGCGGGCGGGTTACGACGGCCTGCTCAAGGGGAAGCGGATGGTGATCCCCGGATTGATGAACAAGCTGACGCCGGTCACGGCGCGGTTCTCGCCGCGCTCGATGGTGACGCGGGTGGTGCGGCTGCTCAACGAGCGGGTGCGGGGGTAGTAGCGGCGCAGCATGCTGCGCCCCTACATCTCCACTTCTGCCACCGCCGCCGTCACGAGGAGCGCCCGGACGATCCCGAGCGCTCCTTCCGTGTTTTCGTACCACTCGCTCGTGAGATGCGCGTCGCCGGCCTTGCCACCCGCGCCGAGGGCGATCGCGGGCACGCCCAGCGCGATCGGGACGTTGGCGTCGGTCGACGCGCTCGCGAGCTCGGCGTCCTTGCCCAGGATGCGGTTCGCGGCGATCGCCGCCTGCACCAGCGGGTGGGTGCGCGGCGTGACACCCGACGGGCGATCGCCCAGGAGCTGAATCTCGATGCCGAGCGGCGGGGTGGCGGGCGCGCGGCGGCGGTTCTCGTCGTCCGTCGCGCGCGCGAGAGCGGCGCGCACCGTGACGTCGAGCTGCGCCAGCGCCTTCGGGTCTTCACTGCGCAGGTCCAGATCGAGCCAGGCCTCCTGAGGGATCGAGTTGAGACCTGTCCCACCGCCCAGGCGCACGACGGCGCAGGTCGTGCGGGGGGCGTGGGGCGTCGGCACGTCCGCGAGCAGCGCCGTGGCGCGCCCTACCGCGTTCGCCGGGTTGGCGACGCCGAACGCGGCCCAGGAGTGACCCCCGGGGCCGCGGAACGTGACGTGGTAGCGCCGCGAGCCCAGCGCCCGGTGCACGATCCGCTCCATCCCCGCGCCATCCAGCGCGATGAACGCGGCCGGGGCTGGGGTGGGGTGGACCCTTCCCCCTTCCCCCTTCACCCTTCCCCCGTTTAGTAGGTATTTCACCCCCCTGAGGTCCCCCGACCCCTCCTCCCCCACCGTGGCCGCGAAGAGAATCGGCCGCGCGGTCCGCACTCGCGCGGTGACGACGGCCTCGGCCACGGCGACGAGCGCCGCAATGCCGCGGGCGTTGTCCGAGATCCCCGGCCCCTCGAGCCGCCGGCCCCGGCGCTCGACCGAGACGTCCACGTCGGGCCCGAACACGGTATCGAGATGGGCTGAGAGCACTACAGGGGCAGGGACGGGGTGGCCCCTTCCCCCTTCCCCCCTCTCACTTCCCCCGTTGCCGTGCGCCCAGCCCGAGACATTGCCGGCCTCATCGATCCTGACCTCCCGCAGCCCGGCCTCCCGAAACAGCTCGGCGACCCTGGCGGCGCGCTCCGCCTCCGCTCCCGTGGGGGCGGGGATCGCCGAGAGCGCGGCCTGACGGGCCAGCGTGGCTTCATCAGTGCGCTCGATGTGCTGGCGCGCTGCCTTGACCCGGTCGTGGCCGAGCAGGCCGGAAATCACCTCGTGCATGGCTATAAGGGTGGAGGGCCTAAGCCATAAGTCGCAAGGCGTAAGCCGTAAGTAACGCCCCTACGGCTTACAGCTTGTGGCTTATGGCTTTCGCTTGACCTAGCCCAGCCGCCACGCGACACTAGGGCCATGGATGAGCGCGAGCTGATCTACGACTGGAACCGGGCCGGCCCCGCCTTCGACTGGTCCCGGGCCCGAGTGGACCTGAACGACGAGACGCTGCGCGACGGGCTGCAGTCTCCGTCGGTGCGCGACCCGTCGCTCGAGGTCAAGAAGCGGCTGCTCCACCTGATGGCCGACCTCGGCATCGTGGCGGCCGACATCGGGCTCCCCGGGGCGGGCCCCCGCGTGGTGGAGCAGGTGCGCGTGCTCGCCCGGGAGATCCGCGACCACAAGCTGCCGATCTTCCCGAACTGCGCCGCGCGGACCGTGATCGCGGACATCGAGCCCGTGGTGCGGGTCGCCGAAGAGGTGGGCATCCCCATCGAAGCCGCGACGTTCATCGGCTCCTCCCCCATTCGCCAGTACGCCGAGGATTGGACCCTCGACCGCATCCTCAAAGCCACGGAAGAAGCGGTGACGTACGCCGTCAAGCATGGCCTGCCGGTCATGTACGTCACGGAAGACACGACCCGGGCGCGGCCCGAGACCTTGAAGGCGCTGTACGGCGCGGCGATCGACTGCGGCGCGACGCGGATCTGTCTGGCCGATACAGTCGGGCATGCGACGCCGGAGGGAGTCAAGGCCCTCGTCCAGTTCGTCAAGCGGGAAGTCGTCAAGCAGAAAGACGTAAAGATCGACTGGCACGGCCACCGCGATCGCGGGCTGGGACTCGTCAACTGTCTCGCGGCGATCGAGGCCGGCGTGGACCGCGTGCACGCCACGGCGCTGGGAGTGGGGGAGCGGGTCGGCAACGCGGAGATGGACCTGCTGATCGTGAACCTGAGCCTCCTGGGGGCGCACACTCGCGACCTGTCCAAGCTGCCCGAGTACTGCCGCGTCGTCGCCGAGGCGGTGGGGATGCCGATCCCGGCGAACTACCCGGTGCTCGGGACGGACGCGTTCCGAACGGGAACGGGGGTGCACGCCGCGGCGATCATCAAAGCGAAGAAGAAGGGCCACGACTGGCTCGCGAACCGGGTGTACAGCTCGGTCCCCGCGGAGGAGTTCGGGCTGGCGCAGAAGATCGAGATCTCGCCGGTCTCGGGGCTGTCGAACGTGAAGTACTGGCTGGAGACGCACGGCTACGACGCGGACGAGGAGGCCGCGTGCCGCATCCTGTTCGAGGCGGCGAAGCGCACGGACCGGGTGCTTTCCGACGAGGAGTGCCACCGGCTGCTGAAGCAGGTCGCATGGCGGTAGGCGCGCTCCGGGAGATCGCGCGCTCGTACTTCGATCTACGGTGGCATCTCGATCCGGTGGCGGCCACCCAGGCGGGGCTGACGGACTACGACGACCGCTTCGGGCGATTCAGCCCCGACGCGCTCCGCCCCCACCTCGCCGCCCTCAAGTCGATCGGCTCCGCCCTGGAAGGAGCCCCCGCTGAGAGTCTCGACGACGAGATCGACCGCACGGCGTTGCTGAACGACGGTCGGGTGACGCTCGCCCGCTTCGAGCGCGAGCGCCCGCAGGCCAAGGACCCGGCATTCTGGCTCTCGCACCTGCTGGGCGGCCTGCACTTCCTACTGCTGCGGAACGACCGCACGCCCGCGGAGCGGGTGCGCGCGCTGACGGGGCGACTGGAGGACGTGCCGCAGCTGCTGGACGACGCGCGGGCGGCGCTCGTCGAGCCGGTGCGGCTCTTCGTCGAGACGGCGCTCAGCATGACGGCGGGCGGCCTGCTGCTCGTCAAGGAGATCGCGACGACGCTGCCGGTGCCGGGGCCGGGGGAGGCGGAGCGGCTGCGGGTGGCGGCGGAGCGGGCCAGCGCCGCGCTGGCGGACTTCGAGCACGATCTCGAGCGGTGGCTCGAGTCGGCCTCCGACCGGTTCGCGCTGGGCGAGGAGCCGTTCAACTTCCGGCTGCACTACGAGCACGCGTTGCGCGACACGGCGCCGGAGCTGTGGCGCTACGGCCTGCACCTGCGCGAGGAGGTGGAAGCGGACCTGGCGCAGCGCGCGGCGCGGCTGGGCAACGGGAAGCACTGGCGCGACGTGGTGGAGCGGCTGCGTGCCGACCATCTGGACGGAGCGGCGCTGGTCGGGGCGTACGCGCGCGAGATGGAGCGGGCGCGCACGTTCGTGGAGCAGCGCGGGCTCGCCCCCATTCCGGACGGGCGGCTCGACGTGGTTCCGACGCCCGCGTTCATGCGGCCCCTCATCCCGTTCGCGGCCTACCACAGCCCCGGGCCGTACTCGCGCGACCGCACCGGCTGGTTCTACGTGACCGTGCCCGATGCGGCGCTGCCGCCCGCGAAGCAGGAGCGGATCCTGCGCGATCATTGCCGCTGGGAGCTGGCGGCGACCGCGCTGCACGAGGGCTATCCCGGGCACCATCTCCAGTTCGTCCACGCGCAGGCGCAAGCCTCGGACGTGCGCAAGAACATCTGGACGCCCGTCACCGTCGAGGGGTGGGCGCTCTACTGCGAGGACATGATGGGTGAGGAGGGGTTTTACCGGACGGAGGAAGAGCAGCTGTTCCAGCGGCTGCATCTCCTGTGGCGCGCGGTGCGCGTTCTCCTCGACGTCGGGCTGCACACCCGGGGGATGAGCTTCGACGAAAGCGTGGAATGGCTCACGGCGCTCGGCATGGACCGGACCAACGCCGAGGCCGAGGTGCGGCGCTACTGCGCCGAGCCCGCGTACGCGCTGTGCTACGCGGTGGGACGGCGTGAGCTGCTGAAGCTGCGGGAGGACTATCGCGCGGCGCGCGGCGCCGCCTTCACGCTGCGCCAGTTCCACGATGCGGTGCTGCGCTACGGCGGCCTTCCCGTCACGCTGATCCGCTGGGGATTGGGCTTCAATGAGCGCTAACGCGGCCGGCGCGCCGGTCGCGCCGGCGGCCGTGGCCCGGCTGCCGCGCCAGGTGAAGCTGTTCGGCGCGGTCAGCCTGCTGAACGATTTCGCGAGCGAGATGATCTACCCGCTGCTCCCGGCCCTCGTCACGGGAGTGCTCGGCGCGGGGCCGCAGGCGCTGGGCGCGCTCGACGGGGCCGCGGACTTCGCCGCCGCGTTCGTGAAGCTCGGCGCCGGGCGGCTGGCCGACCGGCCGGCGCGCCGGGGCCGGCTCGTCGTGCTGGGGTATGCGGTCGCGGTGCTGGTGCGGCCGGTGATCGCGTTCGCCGCCGCCGCGTGGCAGGTCATCGGCCTGCGGGTCGTGGACCGCCTCGGGAAAGGGCTGCGCACGCCGCCGCGCGACGCGCTGATCGCGGATGTGACGCCCCCGCCGCTCAGGGGTCGGGCCTTCGGCTTGCAGCGCGGACTCGATCACGCCGGGGCCGTGCTCGGCCCGCTCGTGGCCTGGTGGCTCCTCGCCTCGGGAACCGCGAACGTGCGACGGGTGATCGCACTGAGCATCGTGCCAGGGGTGCTCGTGCTGGTGCTGGCGGTGTGGGCGGTGAGAGACGGACAGGGACGGACGGAGACGGACGAGGTCGGGCGACCCAGTCCGTCCCGGCCCGCCTCCGTCCGCCGCCGTCCGCCGCTCGCCCTCGTCGCGATCTCGCTGTTCTACCTCCTCCGCATGCCCGACACGCTCGTCATCCTCCGCTCCCAACAGCTCGGCGTGTCGGTCGCGGTGGTGACGCTCCTGTGGGCCGCCTTGCACGTCGTGCGGTCCAGCTCGAGCTTCCTCGGCGGAGCGTGGACCGACCGCTTGGGCGCCGAGCGGACGATGTGGATCGGGTGGGTGTGCTACGCGCTGCTCGCCGCCGGGATGGCGTACGCGCACACGACGCTGCAGGCCTGGGGCCTGTTCCTCGCGCTCGGCGTCGTGGCGGGGCTGACGGAGAGCCCGGAGCGCGCGCTCGTCGCGCGGGCCGCCGGTGCGCGCCAGGGGAGCGGGTTCGGGGCGTATCACGGCTTGACCGGCTTCGCGGCGCTCGCGGGCGGGCTGGTACTGGGGGGAGTGTTCCAGGCGTATGGCGGGGCGGCGGCGTTCGTCGCGAGCGCCGCGGCGGGCGGTGTTCTGGCGCTGGCGGGCCTGGTGGCATCTCTGCGACGCCTCCCGCCCGGAGATCGGCGCGAGTGAACTCGCGGCTCGGCCCGGCCCGTGAACGGGCGTCGTACACTCTGCTTCAGCAGACGAGGCCGAGCCGCGGCTTCAGCCGTGGAGAGGAGCGAACGATGAAAGCCAAAACACTCGTTGCACTGCTTGTCGCCGTCGCCATTCCTGCCGCCGCCCAGGACCGTCAAGTGATCCAGCCTCCGGGCACCGGGGCTGGCCTCCCGTTTTCGGCCGCGGTGCGGGTCGGCAACATGCTGTATCTCTCGGGCCAGATCGGGGTCGTGCCGGGCACGCGCCAGCTCGCGGACACGGGGATCACTGGCCAGACGCGGCAGACGCTCGAGAACATCAAGGCGACGCTCGCGTACGCCGGCAGCTCGCTCGAGCGCGTTGTGAAGTGCACCGTGTTCCTGTTGGACATCAAGGACTTCGCCGCGATGAACGCGGTGTACGTGACCTACTTCCCGAAGGATCCGCCGGCGCGCTCGACGGTTGCCGGCAGCGGGCTCGCGCTCGGGGCGCGGGTGGAGATCGAGTGTCTGGCGACGGTGGCCTAATGGCCGGTCAGCCGTACGACTCCGAACACCAGCCCAACCGTCGTGACGGCCTGGCCAATCCAGAACAGGAACATCCATTCGATGAGGCGGGCTTCGAACGCCGCCATGCGCGCCTCCAGGCGACTCTCGAGCGCCTCGAGCGTGGCATCGAAGCGCCCGAAGTTCAGCTCGTTGAGCTCTCGCAGCTCGGTTCGGTACGTGGCGTCCAGTTGGTTAAACCAGTTCACGAGCTCGTCGACGACGGCGTTCCCGAACAGGTCGATCCCGGCGATAGCCTAAGATACGCTCGGCCTGTCCTCGGAATCAATTCCACGCGGCATGGAGCCTTTCGGTTGCTGATGGCATGACGCCACGATGCCACATTCCACGAACGGAGCTGTCGTGGAACGTGGGGTCGTGGCGTCCTGCAACGCGTCGGCTAGTGCCCGCTCGACGTGCGGGTCGACATCCAGATGTCCGTGCCGCCAAAGCCACCGGACCGACTCGAGGCGAAGACCAGCGTCCGGCCATCGCCCGACAGACTGGGTTGCTGTTCGGCCGCCGCAGAGTTCAGCGGGGCCCCGAGGTTCACCGGCGCGGACCACGCGTCGTGGATGCTGCGGCGGGTGGACGTCCACAGATCGGCCCCGCCAAGGCCACCTGAGCGGGTTGAAAAGAAAAAGACCTCCCTGCCATCGGTGCGCAGTGTCGCACCCTGGTCGGTGCCAGTGGGGTCGCTGAGCTCGGGAATCAGTATCGCGGGCCCGCGAGTTTCACCGTCCCGCGTGAGCGGCGCATAGTAGAGATCCGCCGTCCCGCCCGGCGGTGCCCGGTTGAAATACAGGTTGCCCGTCCCGTCCTCGGCGCTCTGCAAGTACTCCGCGCCCGCCTCGCTTGCCGCCGTGTTGACGTCGGGCCCCAGGCCCACCGGCGGTCCCCAACCGAAGTCGTCCTTCGCATCGGCTCGCTGTGACAGGTAGAGATCGCTCAGTCCCTGCCCGCCCGCGCGAGTGCTCGTGAAGAAGAGCAGGTGTCCGTCGATTGAGAGGCCGGGTCCGGTCTCGCTGGCGGTCGTGTTGACGACTGGTCCCGGGTTCACGGGCGCGTCCCACGGACAGTCAGCGCACGCGCGCCGGGCGACCCACAGGTCGAACGAGCCAACCCCGCCCGGTCGGTCCGAGCCGAAGTAGAGAGTGAGCCCGTCCTTGGAGAGGTTCGGGCCCTGCTCGTTGAACCCCGTGTTGATCGTCGGTCCGAGGTTCACGGGCTCGGACCACTCGGAGTTGGCGAAGGACATGGCTTGGAGCTTCAATGCAACCGGATCGGACTCCGGTTCGCACGCGAGGAGTAGGGCGATCGTAGCGGACGACGAAAGTTTCGCGATGAATGCGATTCTCATGAGACCTCCTAGGGCTAATGTCCGCTCGACGTGCGGGTCGACATCCAGAGGTCGAAGTCGCCGAGACCGCCCGAGGCGTTCGGAGCATTGATCGGCG
>Ga0209377_1003126_pt1 | contig 10722 bp, 11 predicted proteins | sample GraSoiAngelo_141_FD_185898 | JGI IMG/M metagenome (GOLD analysis project Ga0209377, IMG submission 185898) | Grasslands soil microbial communities from the Angelo Coastal Reserve, California, USA - 14_0929_12_40cm (SPAdes) (version 2) | ecosystem: Environmental > Terrestrial > Soil > Grasslands ...
CGACGCCCTCCATCCGACCCCGCGAATATCTCCACGTCGTTCGTGGAGCGCCAGAACCTCACGATGCGGATGAGCATGCGCCGGTTTACACGCCTGACCAACGCCTTCTCGAAGAAGGTCGAGAACCACAAGGCCATGATCGGCCTGCACTACATGCACTACAACTTCGGCCGCATCCACAAGACGCTCCGGGTAACGCCCGCGATGGAGGCCGGGGTTGCGAATCACGTTTGGTCGCTGGCCGAAATCGCCGCCCTTTCAAACTGAGGCACTACCGTCCTCGGCGATCTGCTGACCGCCCGGGCGCGCGGCATCCTGGCGCAGTTTCCCACGGCCCAGCACCTGGCGACCGCCAATCCCCGGGCGATCCGCCGCGCGGCCGCGGAGGCGGGCGCCCGCGGATTCTCGCTGGACGACGCCACGGGCGTCCGCGACAGCGCGCGCCGCTCGCTCTATAGTGGCAAGGCGGCGGCCGCGCGCGCGCACGTCGTGCGCACGCTGGTGAGGCAACTCGAGCGTCTCACCAGCGCGATTGACGAGGTCGACCGCGCCGCGACGACGCTGCTGCCACCCAGCGAGCCCGGCACTGGGCCCTCCGACGCCGAGTTGCTGCAAACCATCCCGGGCATCGGCCCGCAGACGGCCGCCACCCTGCTCGGCGAACTCGGCGCGCTCACCCGCTTCACCGATGCGCGGGCGCTCGTCGCGTATGTCGGCTTTTACCCGGTCATCAGCGAGAGCGGCGACCGCGCGGCGACGCCCCGCTTGTCGCGCGTCGGCTCTCGCATTGCCCGCCATTCGCTCTACCTCGCCGCCGTCAATGCCGTGCGCCGTAGTGGCGAGTGGCGCACCATTTATCTCCGCAAGAAGGCCCAGGGCAAAACGGGCAAGCAAGCGCTGGTCGTTGTCGCGGTCAAGCTGCTTCATGCGCTGTACGCCATGCTCAAGCACCGCCAACCCTACAACCCTTCACGTCTCCTCGTCGCGCCGGCGACGATTGGCACTTGACATCTCATGGGATGTCTCGATGGAGGATGCTGGCAGGGAGTCTAGCCGAACGCCACGACGGGCACCAGCAGGGCCAAGTAGGCTTGACCCTTGGCATCGCGGGTGGGAGCATTTCTTTCGAGGAGGCCCATGCCGGACAAAGTGAGAGTCAATCTCGCGAACCCCGCCGAGCTTCTCGAACTCCCTGGCGTGGGACCCGAGCAGGCCCGAGCCATTCTCAGGTTTCGTGCCGAGCATGGTCCCATCAAGGACCCCGACCAGCTCGGCAAGATCCTCGGCCCGTGGCCCATTGCCGATGCGATCTGGGAGCACGTGGAGTTCGATCCCGCCGACAGCACCGCTCCCGAAGCGCCGGGCGCCTAGTCCCTAGTGTCCTGTCCCTGAAGAAAATGGAACAAGTCGCATGACTCGCCCGTTTGTCGTAGAAGGAGGACGGGCATGCGAACAGGTCGACCAAAGGCCCCGGTGGTGCTGACGAACCCCGAGCGTGCAACGCTGACCTCGTTGGCAAACCGCTCGCGCACGCGCCCCCACCTGGCGCGGCGCGCCCGGCTGGTCTTGCTGTGTGGCGACGGCCTGGCCAGCAACGTCGTCGCGCGGAAACTGCACGTGAGAGATCAAACCGTGAGTAAGTGGCGCGCCCGGTTTGTGCGCGACCGTCTCGACGGACTCTACGACGAGCCGCGCCCCGGGGCGCCGCGGACGATAGGCGACGAGGAGGTCGAACGGGTGCTGACCCGAACGCTCGAGACGACGCCCCGCGGACAGACGCACTGGAGCGTGCGCGGGATGGCGCAGGCCACTGGGCTGAGCCGCATGACGATCAGTCGGATCTGGCACGCTTTCGGGCTGCAGCCGCACCGCAGCGAGACGTTCAAGCTGTCGCCCGATCCGCTGCTGATCGACAAGGTGCGTGACGTGGTGGGCCTGTACATGAATCCGCCCGAGCATGCGGTCGTGCTCTGCGTGGACGAGAAGGCGCAGATTCAGGCGCTCGATCGGACGCAACCGCTGTTGCCAATGCGCCCGGGCCAAGTCGAGCGTCGGACCCACGACTACAAACGCCACGGCACGACCTCGCTGTTTGCGGCCCTCGATCTCAAGACCAGCAAGATCCTCAGCCAGCTCCACCGGCGGCATCGTTCTCTTGAGTTCAGAAAGTTCCTCGACGCGATCGATGCCGCTGTCCCCGCCGCCCTGGCGATCCATCTCATCATGGATAACTACGGCACCCACAAGACTGCGCTCATCCGACGCTGGCTGGCCAAGCGCCCGCGATTTCATGTGCACTTCACTCCGACATACGGTTCGTGGCTGAACCTGGTGGAGCGCTGGTTCGCCGAGCTAACCAACAAGCAAGTCCGGCGCGGAGTGCATCGCAGCGTGGCGGAACTGGAGACCGCCATCCGCGCGTTCATCGACGCGCATAATGCTGATCCGAAGCCGTTCGTCTGGACCAAGACCGCCGACCAGATCCTGGCGAGCATCGCCCGATTTGCTCAGCGGACCGTCGATGATCACCCGGCTGAACTTATGACGCGAACCACTGGGACGGGACACTAGTGTCCTGTCCCTGAAGAAAATGGAACAAGTCGCATGACTCGCCGGTTTGTCGGAGAAGGAGGACGGGCATGCGAACAGGTCGACCAAAGGCCCCAGTGGTGCTGACGAACCCCGAGCGTGCAACGCTGACCTCGTTGGCAAACCGCTCGCGCACGCGCCCCCACCTGGCGCGGCGCGCCCGGCTGGTCTTGCTGTGTGGCGACGGCCTGGCCAGCAACGTCGTCGCGCGGAAACTGCACGTGAGAGATCAAACCGTGAGTAAGTGGCGCGCCCGGTTTGTGCGCGACCGTCTCGACGGACTCTACGACGAGCCGCGCCCCGGGGCGCCGCGGACGATAGGCGACGAGGAGGTCGAACGGGTGCTGACCCGAACGCTCGAGACGACGCCCCGCGGACAGACGCACTGGAGCGTGCGCGGGATGGCGCAGGCCACTGGGCTGAGCCGCATGACGATCAGTCGGATCTGGCACGCTTTCGGGCTGCAGCCGCACCGCAGCGAGACGTTCAAGCTGTCGCCCGATCCGCTGCTGATCGACAAGGTGCGTGACGTGGTGGGCCTGTACATGAATCCGCCCGAGCATGCGGTCGTGCTCTGCGTGGACGAGAAGGCGCAGATTCAGGCGCTCGATCGGACGCAACCGCTGTTGCCAATGCGCCCGGGCCAAGTCGAGCGTCGGACCCACGACTACAAACGCCACGGCACGACCTCGCTGTTTGCGGCCCTCGATCTCAAGACCAGCAAGATCCTCAGCCAGCTCCACCGGCGGCATCGTTCTCTTGAGTTCAGAAAGTTCCTCGACGCGATCGATGCCGCTGTCCCCGCCGCCCTGGCGATCCATCTCATCATGGATAACTACGGCACCCACAAGACTGCGCTCATCCGACGCTGGCTGGCCAAGCGCCCGCGATTTCATGTGCACTTCACTCCGACATACGGTTCGTGGCTGAACCTGGTGGAGCGCTGGTTCGCCGAGCTAACCAACAAGCAAGTCCGGCGCGGAGTGCATCGCAGCGTGGCGGAACTGGAGACCGCCATCCGCGCGTTCATCGACGCGCATAATGCTGATCCGAAGCCGTTCGTCTGGACCAAGACCGCCGACCAGATCCTGGCGAGCATCGCCCGGTTTGCTCAGCGGACCGTCGATGATCACCCGGCTGAACTTATGACGCGAACCACCGGGACGGGACACTAGCGGTCGCCCACGTTAGTTCAGAAAGAGCGGATGCCGCAGCCTCCCGCTCGGCATCACGCCCCAGCACGCCACCGAAACCCGCGCACTCATCTTCAACGTGTATCAGCGAGGCCAAGGCAATCACGTCTCCGAATCGCGTTACTGCGCAGGCTCGCGTAGCCTGACTCCACTAGGGTAATTCCCTAGTAGACAGTAACGGGCGACGGCCGGACCATGTGAACAGACGTAGCCGTCATCACCGGAAGCCGTCGAAGAGGATCAGACATGGACGAGAACAGTCCGTCTCCTCATCCGCGTGCTGCAGAGCGGCCGACTACCGTATGACAGCGTATCGAAAGTGTCGGGGAGCCTTGCGGCGGGAGAGGTCTGCGCCGCGTGCGGAACCGTCATCGCTGCCGAACAGCTCGTGATGGAGGCCACGACCAAGAAGGCTAAGGGCGTGAACCCTATCCAATTCCACGTTCTCTGCTTCGAGCTGTGGAACGACGAGAGGCGTAAGCCACGAGAGCGGATTGCATCAGTGTAGACAGTCGTTGACGCGGGCGCCTCCAAGCGCTTTGGACTGCGTGCCAACTCCCTGCCCGTTCCATTGGCCCTCGTCGGTAAGTGCGCCATCCTACTCGTGGACCGGACCCCAGCGATGATCTGATCCGTTCGCAACAACAACGAATGGGCGACGGGGGTTCCCAGCGCCTTTACGAGGAAATCATGCTCACCCACCTATCCAAGGCCGGACGACGGCGTCTAGTTGGCGCGTTTCTTCTTCTGGTTAGCCAGGGCATCCTCGGGTGCACACCGCCCCCTAAAACGATCTGGCACGACCTCGCGACCTCCCGGTTCGACGGAGAGCGCGCAAGCACAAGCCGCGAGTGAGCGACGCGACCATTCGCGGTGACGGGGATTTACAGCCTGCGGAGGGAAAGCCCCGATCCAGCATTGCAGGAATGCCCCTCTGGATTCACACGTCGGGCTGCGCCATTGATAGTCATCAACTTATCGCCGCAGCGATCCTGCGGTGCAGGGGGGATTCATTGAAGAAGCTGATGCTCGCAGGCCTGGTCGCAGTGCTTGGCTTCGCCCCGGCGTTCGCGTTGGCTCAGGCGCAAGCGGAAGAGAAGATTCTCGTTGGTCAGGTGCAGAGCGTTGACGAATCTGGAACCCGGCTCACCCTCAAAGACGGCACCACACTGCTGACGCCACCTGGAGCAATGCTCCGACCCGGAGCGCTCCAAGAGGGCACGCTCGTGGTAGCGATGTACCAGCAGCAGGAAAATGGGGACAAGGTGCTGACCAAACTCTCCTTGGGGAAGAGCGAGCCAGCTCCAGCGACACCGAGCGAATCGCCGAAACGGTCCCAATAGCCTCCCCCGACAATCAACGGCGCGGACGCATCGTCGCCAGGATGATGCGTTCTGCGCCCGCGATGCTCCGAGGAATCCGACTCGAGGCTGATTGTCAGTTCAGCGATGCGAGACGCCGCAGGTCAGCGTCTGCTTCTGCCGGTGTGATCCACCGCTCAAACGTGACACCGCACGGGCACGCCACCGTGCAGGTAGCCGTTCCAGCGGGCTCCGTCGCATCCACTGTGAGGGGGCTACGGCTGCGCGATGCTTCCAGTGGCAGTACGACGCAGGGCGCGGGTCCGTGGCGACCCCGCGGGAACGCGGAGTTGGACGGATCGCTCCGGCACGATTTGTGACACTGATGCGACGACGGCGACCGGTGGTGGGCGATCGTTGCGCGCTGGACTCTTTCTCCCCGCCCCTTTAGGTTTCCTCCCGACGCCATGGTGGCTGGCCCCTGACTCTCACCAGGCTCGGTGTCATCATGGGCATTGCCTGCGCTTCGAGCGATGCGCGAACCCGGCAGGCAGCCGGACCGGAGTCGGCCGACGCAGCGACGAAGACGCGTCGCCTGGCTGAGCGGCGCGCCTTCGTCGACTCGCGGCTCACGAGCTCCTCGGTGCCGCCTCAGCGAGTGGCTGTGGCTGGGCCCCGGCCTTTCACGGTGAGTCCCGTGACGACCTTCGCCCCGTTTTCCTCCCTGTAGCTTGCCGCGACAAGCATGCCCTCGGTGACGACGCCGGGCTTGAGCACGGCTCCAACTGGCGTGACCAGCTTCGTGCCGTCACTCAGGGTTATCGCCCTCCTGGACGGATCGACATTCTCGATTCGACCCTCGACCGGCGTCCTCCGCTTCGGGGCCGGCGTCGTCCCACCCGGGGGCGGCGAGCTCCGCCCGGCCGGTGGCGGGACCTGCGTTTGGGCGAGCGCCGCGGCCACAAAGATCGCCGGGGTCAGCATCGCGACGAACAGCGCGAACGTGTTCATGTGTCCAACCCTCATGTGATGCGTGTGGTCTTGTCGTCCGACTATCTCCGGACCACGAAATGAGCGCCGTCGGCGTGCTCCTCGACGTCGATCGTCGTGTCCGCGAGCGTCTCGGATACTTCGTGGTCGATGAGCAGCACCGCGCGTCCGTCGTGCTCAATGATCTGGTCATCGTCCTTCACCGTGTCGGGAAAGACCCCCAGGCCCGAATCCGTGCGGCCGATACGTAGCGTCACGTCGGGGCGCTCGATCAATTCGAGCTTGTTCTTGAAGGTTTCCCGTGCCCTCTCGGTCACTTGAATCATGGCTCTCGCTCCTTCCATGTGAGTGCTTGTTACGTGCTTGATGGAGCAGGATAGAACGACCCCGGGCGAGCGCATCGTCGACGGCGACGAGCCAGTAAGGATCGGCCGCGGACGCTCTACGAACGCGCGGTTGAAAGCGGCCTAAAGACGCCGCGTCCGAGGAGGCGGAAGCTGGGAAGGTGGGGCGAGGCGTACCTCGACGCGCGACTATGGTGCTCGGCGACGCGGCCGGGCCCGTCAGCCAGCTGACTCCAGAGCATCGCTACCGCCCAGGGACATCCCACGGCGTCAGTCTCCGCCCGAGGCGCACGCGGGTCAAGCGGTCCCTCGGTCGAGGCCGCGAACTTTCATATGTTTCCACTCGATGAGGGAACGGGCGAAGTATGGCTAACGCTCTGCCGTGAACTTTCCCCTGCGCGTAATCCTCGCCCTCGTCGTCATCGGTGCCGTCACCGCAATTGGTGTGCGGGGCCTCGTCACGGTGCTTCGCGTCAAGAGCATGTTGCAATCACAACGCATGATGACGGTCAGCGGCATCGTGCTCGTGATGCGACGCTGGCTGCGTGGGTGATCTTCCTCTGGCCTGCATATTACAGTAAGTTAGCGGGATCAGGCAGCCCCTGGGCGTCGAAAATCTCGCTGATCAAGCTGATGCAAACCGCTTCCGCTGAACTTCACGGGCTCCACCACATCGCCCGACAGCTTCCGCGCCGCGACCGACGAGTACCGCGATATTGTTACCTTCGACGTAACCCAGGGCCCGCAGGCCCTCACGGCTGACTGGCCGTGGAATGGCCGTGGAAGTGCCACGTCGGAACAATGGCGAACTCCTCCGGTATCCGCCCGCCCTCCGGGGTGCCTACGGTCCCCGGGGATCGCCGTGTCCCCCAAGCGAATCGAGATTGCAGCGCGCGTAACTCTTTCAGAAGGTCCGAGCGCCGGGCACCGTTGCACCCAGTTTGCGCCCAGTCGGATCCGACGTGCTCCCCGACGGTTCGCCACGGAGCTGTGGACGTTGCCGCGCGTGGCCAGGCGGGCGAGGCGAAGCCTTCACCGTAAGACTCTGAGGTGGGGGACCCGGACTGAACTGGGACTTCGCCACGTTGAGGCCCGGCCTGGTGCGACTTACCACCCAAGAGCAAATGTTACACGCCGCACCAGAGCTTGTTTCATAGCGGTAAGTGGGAAGTTGTCTGCGGGCCTGCCTTTCAGGTAATCATGCCGCGCCCGCCCGCATAACAGTTTCGTCTCGACTATCCAGTACCTTGGGACTGGACCTAAAGCAGGGGCCGCGATTACGATCCTGAGACGTTTCGTGGCACGCTGAATGCTGCGTGGCCCTCATTGGGAGGATTCGCATCATGAAACCTCTGACTCGTCTAACCACGTTGGGCACCGGACTTCTACTCGTCGCCGTCGGATGCTCCAGTCACACGACGCCAGGGCAGACGACGACAACGCTACCGTCATCGACTGGAGCACCGGTCGTTATGACGACGTCACCCGGACCGTCCGCTAACCCCAGCGTCGCTGGTGGGGTCGTGCATCACGTCGTTACCGGCGAGATCACAGATGTTGATCGCAACAGCGGAAGGGTCGATATCCGAGCATCTGACGGTTCGAAAGTGCAAGTCATCTTGCCCCCGTTGGCTGTAGCGACGACGAACAAGGGCGACCGCGCCTCGATCGATGTGAGGATTGGGCCAGCGCGCTAGAGGCCATGAGGGTTACCGCTGATTCCTCAGCTTCCGGCCCATGGAACTCGCCGCCGATCCGCTCGGTGGCCGGACGAATATATGCCCTCGGTGTCGGAAGGATCTCACCGAGAACGTCCGCACGCACCTCTACGGGTGCGCGAAGCTTCCAGCCGAAGTGCGGCTGCGAGCGCAGGCGTTGCGGGAGGCGGCGCACCTGTGGCCGCGGCTCGAGCCACGCGACACCGCGCATGCGCTCGGCATCCGCGCACGCCGCCGTCGCAGCCACACGAGCACCGCGGCGGGGTCCTCCCCGACATCACCCGGTGGGGTGCAGCGCGCCGGGCTTGCGCATCATCTTATCGACCTCCGCGATGTGCTGCTCTTCGAGGGTGATCTGCTCCCGGGCGTATTCTTCGAGCCACACGCTCTTGTCCACTACGAGCGCGAGCAGGTTGTAGTACTCGCGAAGGGTTGCGCGCTCGTGATCCAGCGCTTCACCCAGGATCTGGGTGATGTCGTGTTTGTGGGACTCGACCAACTTGCCGATGTTGAGCGACGGATGGCCGCCGAGCGACGTCACGTGTTCGCCGGCCATGGCCGCATGGTTCATACCCTCCGTGGCCTGGTTGCGCATCCAGCCGATGATCGGAATACGCGCGTGGCCGAAGACCATCAGCGAGTAATGCAGATAGCGGACCACGCCCGCGAGCTCGAGCTCCAGAATGGTATTGAGACTGCCTATGACTTTCTGGGAATCGATCTTGTCATGTTCACTGGGCATGATGTCCTCCCCCGAGGCGGATGCGGGTTCTCCACTCAAGAATACGCCTTAAAGCGGGACGCTCGGCCCGTATGCGGACGCGACCACCGAGTCGTTGAGCCCGGTCGGGTAGAAGTTCGCACGCCAACCACGTTCGTCGTACCGGGTCAGTTGGAGATGGTAGCCCTGTCGCGCCATGCCAGCAGCGACACGCCCGATACCTGACCAAGAGTCGAGCCAGGTGCGGAGATCACCAAGCATGGGCAGGTCGGCGTTTAGACGACACAGGAACTGTCGAAGGCGGACGACGAGGATCTTTGCCAAAAGGAAGCTCGGGTTGCCGCATCCGCTCCTCAACGATTCGGTGAGAAATCGAACCTCGCGTTGCTCCCGGGTATACGCTCCGCCTGAGGGACAAGGCACCAGAAACGGGTGTTCCGATGAAGACTGGGGTGTTCCGATGAAGATGGTTGATACCAAGATAGTTGATACCAAGACCCTGTTGAAGACGGTTGATACCAAGATTCTGTTGATGTTGTTTCTGGCTCTTCTCGTTGTACTCAGCGCCTTGGGGTTCGTGAGTAGGTTTGGCGTCATACCATCTGATTCGAGCGTGACCGTCGGATCCGGAGACCTTCGCAACACGCCACCGACGGCGCCGATACCGCGTCAGGAATAGAAGCCAGGATCGTAGCGCCGTCAGCACGGGCGCAGCTGCGTTGACGCGCGCCGCACGGGCAGGCCACCGTGAGCCGATAGCCATTCCATGCGGGCTCGGTCGCGTCCCCGGTCAGCGGGCGATGCGGGCGGTGGTCGATGACAAATTGCTCGAGGTCCGCCCACGTAGATCACGACGAGCAGCGAGGCTCTTCGTGTGAGTCGCATCATCGCGTCTACTCCTCTTCAGCGCCCACCACTCAATCGCCCCCAAATAAATGCAAGTAGGAGGAAGATGACGATGACGGCCGCATTAAACCGCCACTGCCCCGGTGGGCACGGCTCCAAGAACCAGTTGAGGATGTCGTCCATGCGGCTTCCCTCGTCGCTCGCGGACGCTATGATGCCCCTGGCCTTGCCCGGCCGTCCCGGTCAGCGGGCTTCCAACCACAGCATGAACAGCCATCACACACCTCCGCATCGGATGGATGGGATCGGGCGACGTGTCCACACGGTCGCCTTGCCCACATCTTCGAGCCCGTCGCCTGGTATGTGATGACACAGCCGCATGAGAGGTTCGCCCGCTCCGCCAAGGGATCTTCCTGCGGCTCGTCGTAGGGCACGATTCCGTCGAGGTTGTGCATCGTCTCGAACGCGGCAAGTTCTTTGGCGGCACCGTCGTCACACACGGGTAATGCCCTCGTTCACTGCTTCCCACGCCGCCCGCTGCGTCGCGTGCCACGGCGTGCGCTCCCACGCGGTCCCGGTCGCGCTCGTCGGGCCATGCTCAGTGGATCATGTCTGCCGTGAGCACCCGGATGTCCGGTAAGAATAAACGCGCACTAGCGGGATCTGTCACGCGTCCCGTCGCGTGGCCGGCGCGATACGCCCGAATCCCACTCAGATGAGGTTCGCTCTTCGTAAGGAGGGCCGCCGCGCCGAGTGGCTGCAGTGGCACGCGATCGCGTAGAGGCCGATCTGCCTTCGGGTTCAGTCGGTACTCAAGGAGGTCAAGTGTCGCACGCCGGGGCGGTGCCACATGCGTTCTTCGCTTCAAGAGCAGAAATGCAGAGATCCCTCCAAACCGACCCCGTCTGATGCGATCGGCTACATTTTCGAAGACCGCAGCCCCGTCCTGGTTGTCGGTCAAGCCGACGGACAGAATGCCGGAATCAAGCGCCGATGGCAGCGCTCTGAGTTGATTGCTTG
>Ga0209377_1003134_pt1 | contig 10713 bp, 9 predicted proteins | sample GraSoiAngelo_141_FD_185898 | JGI IMG/M metagenome (GOLD analysis project Ga0209377, IMG submission 185898) | Grasslands soil microbial communities from the Angelo Coastal Reserve, California, USA - 14_0929_12_40cm (SPAdes) (version 2) | ecosystem: Environmental > Terrestrial > Soil > Grasslands ...
ATTCGAAGCAGACACCCTCGGCGGCGTGCCGGGACTGTGGGTACATCCGGCGGGTTGGCGGCCAGGCGAAGCGATCGTCCACCTGCACGGTGGTTGGTTCAACTTTGGCTCCGCCAAGGCGTACCGCCATCTGGTCGGGCAGATCGCCGCGAGAGCGGGAGCGAGGGCCTTTATCCCGGACTATCGGCTTGCTCCCGAACATCCATTTCCGGCGGCCACGGACGATGTGCGGGCATGCTACGAAGGACTTGCCGAGCGGGACGTGCACCGGATTGCGCTCACCGGAGACTCCGCGGGAGGCAATCTGGCCCTCGGACTCGCGTCCTCCAGCAACGCGACTCTCGTCGGAGTTGCCGTGGTGTCGCCGGTGACCGACCTGACGCTTTCGGGCGCGAGCTACGAGACGCGCGCGGATGCCGATCCCCTGTTTACTCGTCCGCAGGTCGCGGAACTCGTGCATTCCTACTTGGGGAGCGCCGACGCGAGACAACCACTGGCTTCGCCCCTTCACGGTCGATACGCCGGCATGCCTTCCACCCGCATTCACGTCGGTGACGACGAAGTGTTGCTGGACGACTCGCTCCGATATGTGGAGCGGGCGGTTGCCGCAGGCGTCGATGCCCGCGCTGATGTGTGGATGGGGATGCCACATGGGTTTCCTGCCAGCATCGGAAGATTGAAGGCGGCAGCACAGGCGCTGGATGCCATCGGTGCGTTCCTCACCGAGCGGCTGCTCAAGGAATGAACGAGAGAGCCCATCTTGCTCTTCCTGGCATCGTTTTTCCTCATTGCACAGGGGGCGAGCGTCGATCTCCGCAACCTCTCCGTCGTCCGCTTCGACTTCGACAATGACGTCTTTCTCGGGAAGGACAATTCGTTCACGGCGGGGTGGAGCTTGCAGCTGCACTCGCGTTTGAACGACGTCTGGGGCCCTGGCTACGCGAAGTGGATCGGACGCGTGCCGGGGCTCGGCGACGGCGGCCGCGGGGGGCCGATAACGCGCTGGGCAGTGGGAATCTCGCAGGTCATTATCACTCCCAAGAACGTCGGCATCGCGGCGCCGCAACCGAATGACGCGCCGTGGGCCGGGATGCTCGGCGCCGCCGTGTCGTGGTCCGCCTACGACAATCGCAGGATGGCGGCGCTGCAGGTCTACGCAGGATGCGTGGGGCCGTGCTCCGCCGCGGAGCCCGTGCAGAAGTTCGTGCACGGGGATCTCGGTCTCGGCCCCGTCCCCAAGGGGTGGGACAACCAGCTCGCGAACAAGGCGCTGTTCAACGTGAACTACGAGTACCGGTACAAGCTCTTCGTCGACCGGCCGGCTCGGTACTTCACGCCGGGCCGTTTCGCCCACGATCTGTCGGTCGGGAGCCACGTCGGGCTTGGAAATGTCGAGACGTTGATCTGGGGCCAGGTCGAGTACCGCTTCGGCTGGGGGCTGCCGCTGGGATTCACGAAAGCGCCCGACCCGCCCGGCTGGGGAATCATGCTCGATCCCGTCTACGTCGATCCGACGACGCCGCCCCCGTCGAGAACGAGGGGCTTGCGTGCCTACTTCTCGTTGATGGGACGGGTCGCCCACGTGACCCATATGGCCCTGGCAGAAGGCGGGAAAACGGTCAACGGCGGCGAGCAACCCAAGCTCCGTCCGTATCCTGGCCGCTACGTGACGCTCGCCGGATTGCACGTGGCGCGGCTGCCGTTCGCCGTCCACGTCACCGAGTATCGCTACTACCGGCAGGGCCGCTCGGGCATCGCCGGTTCGAGCGACTGGATCAATCTCTCGTTCGAATACCGCTTTTGAGGGCTGCGTACTAGGGCAGGACGTCGAGGTCGATCCAGCTTGGACACTCAAACTACGACCGCCTCTCGCTCCAACCGTACCCCGAATTTCGCCAACACTGCCTGCTCGATCTCTTCCGCGAACGCGAGCAGCTCTGCCGTGGTACCGCCGCGGTTTACGAGCGCCAGCGCGTGACGGGTCGAGACGCCGACGCCGTTTCGCTCATACCCCTTGCGATAACCGGCCTGCTCCACGAGCCAGGCCGCCGGCACCTTGACGCCGCGCTCAGCGGGAAATGACGGTGGATCCCAGCGTCGCTTCAGCTCGGCAAATGCCTCCACGCTGATAATGGGGTTCATGAAAAACGATCCCACCGAACGCGTGTTGGGATCGGCGGGATCGAGCACCATCGACTTCCCGCGGCGCAACTCGAGCACCACGTCCCGCACGAGCGCCACCGCCGCCGGCGCCTCGAGCGCTTCGATCCCACTCCGGCGCGTGACAGCCGCGGCCAGCTCCGCGTAGCGCAGCGCCGGACGGGTGTTGCGCCACAGCCGCAGCCGGACGCCGAGCACGACGTAACGATCCCGGTCCACCTCCTTGAACCGGCTCATGCGATAGCCGAAGCCGCAGTTCACGCGATCGAACGTCACGTGCTCGAGGCGTTGGCGGTCCAGGCACTCCACGTCTACCAGTGTGTCGGCCGTTTCCTGACCGTAGGCGCCCACGTTTTGGATCGGCGCGCCGCCGACCGTTCCCGGGATCCCCGACAGACACTCGATGCCGCTCAATCCCCGCGCGACCGACTCGGCGACGAGCGCGTCCCACGACTCGCCCGCGGCAACGTTGACCACCATCCCCGCGCCGCTGGATGCCTCGAACGCCATGCCGCGGGTCGCGATGTGTGCCACGAGCCCCGGGAGGCCGGCATCGCGGAAGATGACGTTGCTGCCGCCACCCAGGACATGCAGCGGCAGCGAGCGGCGGCGCACGAACTCCAGCGCGTCCCGCACGTCCTCTGCAGACGCGCAGTCGCAGAAATAACGGGCGGGGCCGCCGAGGCCGATCGTGGTGTACGGGGCGAGGGAGACAGACTCTCGAATCAGCACAGCATCACAATAATGCCGGGCTTGACGACGGCGCTGCCGCGCGCCATCGTTTGGGCGCGCTCGGGGCGCACGCGGGTCCGCGCGAAGGACTGAGTCCACCCTCCACACCAGTTCCCTGCACGGTTGTCTCCGTGCTGGCCAGCTTGCGGACCGCTGGCGCTCAGCATGGAGGCTTTATGCCAGGCAAGCAGCTCCCCCCGCGCCCCAGTCTCGACCAACTCAAACACCAGGCGAAAGAGCTTCAGGAGTCGGCGCACGTCCCGCTGCACGAGGCGCAAACGCGGCTCGCGCGCGAATACGGGTTCGCGTCCTGGAACAAGCTGCGCGAAGAGGTGGAAGCGCGCACGCTCGAATTCGATGCGGCGCTAACGGAGTTCGTGAAAGCGGCGACCGATGATCGCCGGGCCCGAGCCGAGCGCATCCTCGCGCTGCATCCGAAGATTCGGACGGCGAATTTCTACACAGCGCTCGTGCTCGGCGATGCCGCCGCCGTAAACGCGCGACTCACGAAGGATCCGTCACTCGCGACCATGACAGGCGGGCCGCGCGGCTGGCTGCCAATCCACTACATCTGTTACACGGCGGTGGGCTCCGGCCACGGCCTTGCCGATATCGCGCGCCGTCTCATTTCCCTCGGCGCCGATCCGAATACGAAATTCCCGTGGCTGCATCACAACGTGCGCCGCCCGGTGCTGTGGGGCGCGTCACGGCACGCGCAATCGCTGGCGCTGGTCAACGTGCTGCTCGATGCCGGCGCCGATCCGAATGACGGCGTCACCCTGCCGCTCGCCGCGAGCGCCGGCGACAACCCGGTGCTCGACGCGCTGCTCGCGCGCGGCGCAAATGTCGATCAGCGCTGGGCCACCGATGGATCGACCGCGCTCTATGCAATCCTCAACTGGAGCCGCACGCCCGACGGGGTACTCTGGCTGCTCGGGCACGGCGCCGATCCGAACGCCGTGTTCAGCGAGAACGGCGAGACGCCGCTGCACGTGGCAGCGCGGGCGTGGGATGTGCCGGTGGTCGAGGCGATGGTCGCGCGCGGTGCCGACATCGAGCGGAAGCGCACTGACGGGCGGACGCCGTATGCCGTCGCCGAGCTGAACGGCAACCGCGCGGTGGTGGATTGGCTGCTCGCGCACGGTGCATCGCCGGACCTCCTGGATGTCGACCGGCTGGTCGCCGCCTGTAGTCTGGGCGATCGCGCGACTGCGGAGGCTCTGCTCGCCAGGAATCCCGGCCTCAAGAGCGAGATCACCGACGACCACTACAACGCGTTTCATCAGGCCGCCGAGCGAAACGACGTGGGCGCGCTCGAGGTGATGCTGACGGCGGGCTTCGATCCAAACCGCCCCGATGGGAGCATCGGCAAGACGGCATTGCATTCGGCCGCGATGGAGGGATGGCTGGACGCCGTGCGGGTGCTGCTCGCGCACGGCGCGTCGGTGCATGTGCGCGACCGCGAGTTCAATGGGCCGCCGCTGATCTGGGCGGCGGAAGGATCGCGGCAGGAGCGTGAAGGAAGGGATTTCGCCGGGGTGGGCAAGTTGCTGCTCGATGCCGGGTCACCGGTCGAGTGGCAGGCGCCGCAGCCCGAGCCGGCGGAAGGGATCAACGAGATCGTTGCGGCGTGGCGCGCACCCGTGTCATCCTGAGCGAGCGCGCACGCCGTTGGCGCGAGGGATCTGCTTTTTCATCCCAAAAGCAGGTCCTTCGCGCCTTCGGCGCTCAGGATGACAAGCTGGCTCGCGTTTATGAGGAAAAAAAGCAAAAGAGGGAAGGACCCGTTCGCCGACTCGGGCAGCGCTGGTACTTCGCCGAACGCAAGCTCATCGTCGACTGGAGCGAAACGCGAACGCTGTCAGTTTCCGCCAGCTAGAAGACTGCCGATTGGGAGTCGGAAGACAGGAAGTCGGCCGCGTGTTTCGTGAACGACTCCGGATACTGGAACAGAGAGCCATGCCCCGCGTCGGGATACGCGAGCAGGACTGCGTTCGGGAGGTTCTCGGCCAGCCAGTACGAGTTGCGCACCGGAATCATCTCGTCCTTGAAGCCCTGTACCACCAGCGTGGGATGACGAATGCCCTTCAAATCGGCAAAGCGCTCGCCCGTGTAGCGCTCCCACTCGCGAAACGCGGCCAGCTGTGCGCCGGCAACGTTCGGCCCGGCGGACGGCTCGCGGTCTTCCTTTCGCTGCATCAGTCTCGCGATGAACGCCTCGCCGGCGGCCTGGCTCGTCGTCGTCGGCGCGAAGAAGATCTTTTGCAGGACGGTAAGCCCGCGATTCTGCGGATCCTGGAGGTGCTTCGCGAGGCTCGGCTTCTCGAGGTGCATGATGTCCTCACCGCCGCGCGGAGCCGTGCCAACGAGGATCACATGACGAAGGATCGAAGGCCGGTCCTGGGCCATTTGTTGGGCGATCACACCACCGAGCGAGAACCCGAGAACGTCGCAGGTCTTTATTCCAAGCCCGTCAAGAAAGGCGATTGAGTGTTCTGTCATTCCGGCGATCGTCTCCGGGACGTCGCCGGTGGAACGCCCAACGCCGGCGTTGTCGAAGAGGATTACCTCCCTTCCGGTGGCAAGCGGATCAGTTACCGCTGGATCCCAGTTGTCGAGCGTCCCGGTGAAGTGCTGCAGACATAGCAGCGGCAGCCCCGAGCCATTGCCGAACCGCCGGTAGGCGTAGGAATGGCCGTTCACCTGAAGGAGCTGCGTGGGGGCGGTCGTATTGCTCCCGGTCTTCGTCATTGACCTGGTCTCCCGTTGAAGCCACCACTCACCCATTGAGTGACGATCGACTCGAACTCGGGCGCTCGCTCCTCCCAGACGCAGTGGCCGGCCTCGAGAACGTCCAAGCGTGCATGCGGCAGCCGTTCCCGCAGGAGCGCCGCGTCTCGAGCGAGCCCGTAAGGGTCGTTCCGGCCGACCACGATTGCCACCGGTACCTCGATCGACGCAAGGTGGGGCGCCAGTGCTGCCAAGTCTTTCGGGTACGCGCGAACGAGTGCCGCCGACCGCGTCAACCGATCGCCCTCGTAGGACGCGAGATAGTCGTCGCGGACGAAAGTTGGCACGGCGTACCCGCGAATAGACCCCAGGAACCCGCCTATGACCTCGACCGTATTGAGCGGCGGCAACGGCTCCGCTTCGATCATCCACTTGAGGGCGCCGTCAACATCGAGTGGGTACACCGTGGCGCCGGCACCCACTATGAGGCTGCGGAAGACTTCTGGCCGCATGAGCGCGGCGAAGAGGACCGACGGCGATCCGACGTCGAGTCCAACGGCGTGGACCGATGTGAGCCCGAACGCATCGATCGCCTTCACGATGAACTCGCCCATCTTCTGCGGCGCGAAGAGATCGTCGCGCGCCTCCGATCGCCCGAAGCCGGGAAGGTCGATCGCCAGCACCTCGAACTGTTTTGTCAGCCCGTCCCACACCGGAGCGAACGCGAAGATGCTCTCTGGCCATGGACTGAAGAGCACAACCTTCTCGCCACTCTTCCCTCCCGTGGCGTAGCGCACATTGAGCCCATCGATTGTCCGCCACGCGACGTCGAAGCCTGGTGATTGCCTCATCAACGCTTGCCGAGTTGCTCGCGCGCCAGAGCGACGAGCTCTGCATTGGTGTGCGCCCGGCCGCCAAGACCCCAGCCGCCGTCGGGCGCTTCGGTGAGCAACACCCAAATCCGCTCCTTCACCGACTCATCGGTCGCCGCCGCGGCCACGATCCGCGTCAGCTCGACGACCATCTTGATCTGCTTCTCACGATCCAGACCTCCGGCATTCGTAAGCACCTGGACCCGGATGCAGGCGGAGTCCCCGTCGACATTCGACAGGCTGTCCGGCGGGAGCTCGTGCACGAACGCCGCCGTGTTCTGGCGGAACAGCGGGATGTTCGGCACGCGCTCGATCGTCATCACCGCCGTCGCAACGTCCCGCGCGAGCTTCACGCGGTCGCGAAACGTACCGGTCGGTGCATACACGTCGATCATCGGCATGCTATTGACTCGCGCTCTCGATGACCCGGGCGATGTCCTGCGGCCGCGCGATGTACGCGAGATGCCCCGTCGGCACCTCCGTCACGTGCGCATTCATCCGCTTCGCCATGAAGCGCTCGAGCTCCGGATTGATCGCGCGATCCTGCGTTCCGAGGACGTACCAGGACGGCACTGTCTTCCAGGCCGGCGCGACGGCGAGGGGCTCGCCGAGCGCGCTGCCGGCGATCGGCTTCTGCGCCGTCGCGAACGCGCGCGCCTGCGGCAGCGGCAAGCCGTTGGCGAACACCTCGGGATACTTCGCCGGGTCGATGTAGAGGAAGCCGGCCGCGTCCGGGACTAGCGCCTTGCCGAGTCCGAGATCGGGATAGCGTTGCAGCAGCGCGCCGAGCGCTTCACCCGAATCGGGTGCGAACGCATCCACATAGACGAGCGACTTGACGTTGGGATTGCCTGCCGCTGCCGCCGTGATTACCGCGCCGCCGTACGAATGACCGACGACGACGAGCGGCCCCTGCTGCGCATCCAGCACGCGTTTCGTCGTCTCGATGTCTTTCGCATACGAAAAGAGCGAGTTCTGCACCGCGACGACCTTGTAGCCGCGGTCCTGCAGCGCACGCGTCACGTCGTACCAGCCACTGGCATCCGCCCATGCGCCGTGCACGAGGACGATCGTCGGTTTGGCCGCCGTGGCGTGATGACCCGCGGACTGCGCCGAGAGGTACGGCGCCGATGCGAGAACCGCGAGAGCGACGAGAGCATACCGCGTCATGACTCCTCCTGGAGGTGGTCCATAGGTTCTCACGGTCGCTCCCTGCCCATCCATTCCCGGATGTAGCGCGAGCAGTTGCGCAGCTCCATCCCTTCCGCTTCGCAGCGGGCCAGGAAACGGACGACCGCGACATCGACCAGCTGCACTTCGTCGAGGTCCAGCAGGACGCTTGGCCCGTGTCGCAACAGGCAGGCCCGCAGCTCGCTCACATGCTCGGCGTTGATCCGCCCGCTCATCCGGAGCACGACCGTGATCTTGAAAGTCATCACTGGGAGTGGGCAAAGGTCGCGCCACAGCGATGTCGCGCGCAGACTGCTACTTACGTTTTCGAGAAGTGCTGATGCTCAGAAAATGCTGAGCGAGACCTAGCGTGGCCGGAATTTCAGCTTATCGATGTGCAACGCGCGGATCTTGGAGTCCAGTGTCTGGCGCGGCATGCCGAGCTTTGTAGCCGCGCCCTTGGGCCCGGCGACACGTCCCTTGGTCGCGGCCAGCGCCGTCTCGATCGTGGCTCGCTCCTGCTCCCCGCCCGCCGGAGGGCCTTTCGCCTTCAGCCACGACTCGTCGATCGAGAATGTGTCGGCTTCACAAAGCACGACGGCGCGCTCGATCACGTTCTGCAGCTCGCGGATATTGCCAGGCCAGTCGTAACCCTGCAGGAGTGCCATCGTGCGCTTCTCGATGCGCGTGATCTTCTTGCCGGCGCGCTTCGCGAACCGTTCTACGAGGTACTCGACGAGGACCGGTACGTCGTCCACGCGCTCTCGCAGTGGCGGCACCGTGATCGGAAACACATTCAGTCTATAGAACAGATCGGCCCGGAATGCCCCTCGCGCGACCACCGCCTCGAGATCCTGATTGGTGGCGACGATCACGCGCACGTCCACTGCGATGGGATGACTGCTGCCGACCCGTTCGATCTCGCGCTCCTGGAGCACGCGCAGCAGCGTCACCTGCGCCTCGGGCGGCAAGTCGCCGACTTCGTCGAGCAGAATGGTGCCACCGTCCGCCGCTTCGAATCGGCCCAGACGTCGCTGCAGCGCGCCGGTAAAGGCCCCCTTCTCGTGGCCGAACAGCTCCGACGCGATGAGTGAGGTGGGGATCGCCGCGCAATTCACGCGGATGAAAGCGCGGCTTGCACGGCGCGAGCGCTTGTGGATCGCCCGCGCGATCAGCTCCTTGCCGGTGCCGGTCTCGCCGAGGATGAGAACGGTGGAATCTGTGGGGGCGACCTTCGCCACCTGCGCGAGGACCTGGCGGAGCGACGCGGAGGAGCCGACGATCTCTTCGAACATGGAGGCGCGGTCGATATCTTCGCGCAGCGCCACATTCTCATTACGCACGCGCTCTTCGGACCGCTTGCGATCATCGATGTCGGTGCCCGTCGCGTACCAGCGCAACGTGTGACCGCGCTCGTCCCGAACCGGGTTGTACTGCACGAGGAACCACCGATACTGTCCGTCATGCCGTCGAGCGCGTTGTTCGAGCTCGAAAGGCACGCCACGCGCGAGGGCGTCCCGGCGCTCCTCCCGGAGGCGCGCCACGTCCTCCGGATGAAACACACGCGCGCGGAAATCGGCCGAGGTCATCTCAGCGATCGTGAGACCGATGTACTGGAGCAGAGACCGATTGCCGTAGACGGGTTGCCCATCGGGACTCAGGACGGCAATCGTCTGCGGAATGGCGTCTACAATCTCCTGCGCCTCCTGCTCGGACGACCTGAGTCCTTCCATCTATCTATTCGGCCAGCACCTGGTGCACCGTCGCCACCGCGATCGAGCCTTCGCCCACCGCCGACGCGACCCGCTTGGTGCTGCCACTCCGCACGTCGCCGACTGCGAGCACGCCGGGCAGGCTTGTTTCGAGCAAATAGGGTTGGCGGCGCAGCGGCCAATGCACGAGATCCTCCGGCGTCAACGCGGGGCCCGTCTTCACGAACCCCTTGTCATCGAGTGCCAGACAACCCGTCAGCCACTTCGTGCTCGGCTCCGCCCCGGTCATCGTGAACACGTGACGGAGGTTCTGCGTCTCGACAGGCCCATTGCGGCCGCTCCGCCAGGCGACGCGCTCGAGATGCCCGTTGCCTTCCAGCGCCACGATCTCGGTGCGCGGGTGTTGCACGATGCGGGGATGCGCGTCGATGCGGCTGATCAAGTAGCGTGACATCGTGCTCGAGAGCCCGCCGGAGCGAATCAGCATGTGGACGCGTTGCGCCGTTTCCGCGAGAAAGACCGCGGCCTGACCGGCGGAGTTCGCGCCACCGACGACCGCAACTTCCTCGTCGCTGCACATCCTGCGCTCCATCTGCGTGGCCGCGTAGTACACGCCGGCATTCTCGAATTTCGCCAGGTTGCCGACGTCCAGTTTCCGATATTCCACACCCGTGGCGATGATGATCGCGCGCGTCAGCAGCACATCCTCCTCCCCGTCGCCGAGGAAGACGCGGTACGGTTTGTGGTCGCAGTTCAATCGGATGGCGTGCTTCGCGATCAGCACCCGCGCGCCGAACTTCTGTGCCTGATCATACGCGCGCCCCGCCAGCTCCTGCCCCGAGATGCCGAGCGGAAAGCCGAGGTAGTTCTCGATCTTGGAGCTCGTGCCGGCCTGACCCCCCGGTGCGTTGGCTTCGACGACCACGACATTCAGCCCTTCCGATGCCGCGTACACCGCCGCCCCGAGTCCCGCGGGACCGGCGCCGACGATCACCACGTCCCAGATCTGGGCGCGATCGAGCGTGGGGTTCAGGCCGAGGCAGTCGGCGAGCTTCTCCACGGTCGGATTCTTGAGCACGAGGCTGCCGCGGCAAATCACGACCGGGATGTCGGCGGGCGTGAGATGGAACCGGTCCAGCAGCTCTTGGCTCGCCGCATCGGTGTCGAGGTCCACCATTTTGTACGGGTGACCGTTGCGCGTGAGAAACTCAAGGATGTGCAGCAGGCCGGAGCAATGATTGGACCCGAGGATGACGACGTCGCCCTGTTGGCGATCGATCAGCTGCAGGCGGCGCAGGATGAACGCGCGCAAAAAGATGTCGCTCAGCTCGGTATCG
>Ga0209377_1003137_pt1 | contig 10710 bp, 12 predicted proteins | sample GraSoiAngelo_141_FD_185898 | JGI IMG/M metagenome (GOLD analysis project Ga0209377, IMG submission 185898) | Grasslands soil microbial communities from the Angelo Coastal Reserve, California, USA - 14_0929_12_40cm (SPAdes) (version 2) | ecosystem: Environmental > Terrestrial > Soil > Grasslands ...
CTCGAACGCAACGCTCCCGGCAGAAGCAAAGCAGCGCCTTAAAGAAGCACTGCGACAGTAAAGTAAACTGGTTTTAAATCTCCGCGATGCGGCGATGCGCGCGTTGGTTGATGAGCAGTAACGCCGTTTGGCCGACAAAGCAGAGGAACAAGACCAAGAGAAGTGCGGTCGCAATGATTCGCGACGCGACCGGTGCTAGGCCCAGAACCACGATCGCAACCGCAACTTGCGCGAACCACAGCCAACTATTCCGCGGAGTAGTGTGACGCTCCGAAGTTGCTGCGATTCCCATTATTGCAAGAATGGCGCCTGCCGCAGCGAAGCAGATTAGCCATTGGTCGGTCGCGCCGAAAGATCCGCCCGGCGGCAACGCAATTCCATGGCGCGCACCGACCCCAAGAACGCCGATGTCGAGGAACAGCAAAAAATGAAGCGCGATCCAGATACGCAGTTGGACCACGTGCTTGTTTGTCCGCATGTGCCGGGTTTCCCAACCGGTGGCGCCGTCTGAGTAGCACGACCAAAGAGCAAATCCCAAGGCCAGACTCAGCACCGCGGCGGACGCAGCCAGAAAACTCCAGCCCATCTGACTTTCGATGCCGCGCATCACGGACGCAACAAATTCGCCTAACAAGATAATTGTCAGCAGTCCGAATCGTTCGGGAAAATGCGCTGCCCCCGGTGGCAACACGATCGTACCGCGCGACGGCGGCCACGAGTTGGCGATATCCATTAAGAAAGCGAGGCACCAAGCGAGGTATCGGTGCGGTGCAGGCAGCAATGCGGAAGCGGTCCAAACCACCGCGGCTGTGACAAGCCATCCGATACGACGAATAACAACAGACCGAGTGCCAGGCAATCCAATGACTCGCGCGTATTGCAAAGCGAGAACTGCTCGAACTCCGCCATAGGCCGCGCCGAATCCCGCCGCTTCCCGGCCGCTAAGAGGTCCGGTGGCATTCGCCGCCATCACCGCGACAAGAAATACTTGCGCCACAATGAGAACGCGCTGAAGCACGTCATCGACAGCAAACTGTGTGGAGAAGGTCGTGTAACCGAGCCAGGCGAGAAAAACCAGCGCCAGCAAAAAAGCGTAGCGCACTACGCCATGAAGCGAATAATCCGCTTCGAGTGGCGCGCTCAATTGACTGATCGCGGCTGCGAAGACGAGGTCATAGAACAACTCGGTCCAGCCGGGACGTCGAACGTGCTGTTCATTTGCGGGCCACAGCTTAGGCGCGCTGAAAAATCGCGATTTGATTAGCGTGCTGATTGGAATGATTCGCTGCTATTTCGCCCGAAATTGTTCGATCGCGGTGCCGGCACTTGCAGCTCCGACCTTGGCGATGTCTTCATCTTCCTGTGGTGTGTTACCGCTTACGCCGATCGCGCCAATAACTTTGCCTTCAAACTCAATTGGAATACCGCCTTGCAACGGCGTCGCACCGGGCAGGGCCAGGGCAGCTACGCGACCATCGCGGACCTGATCTTCAAACACTTTGCTCGGCCGTCGGAAAATCGCTGCCGTGCGCGCTTTGCCGATTCCAACCTCGACGCTGGCAACCTGCGTATCATCGAGCCGTTCGAGCAACAACAAGTGGCCGCCGTCATCGACAACTACGATCACAACCGTGGCGGCGCGCTTTTTCGCTTCCGCTTCCGCGGCAGCCGCGATCTTCGTCGCAACTTCAAGCGTCAGAACTTTCTTCACCGGTAATTGCGCTCTCGCGGGATGGGCGAGCAGCAACGGCAAGGCGAGCACAAGGAAAAGGATTCGCTTCATATTGATGGTTAGTCGTTGTGCAATCGCGCTCCTTACAATCATGTGATTGCCATTCTCCGTAACCGCTCTGCGACCAATGGACGCGCCGCGAGTCTGCACAGCATTTAAGTTTTTTCGCGCCGAGTCGCTGTAAGGAATCCAGTCCGCAGCCGACAAATGGGAAACGACGCCTATGCCTATGAATCAACCCAGCAAAACATCGATCATCATCGCTTGGATTTGCCGCATTGCGGCGGCGATAATTCTGCTCCAGACGCTTTTCTTTAAGTTCACCGCCGCACCCGAATCGGTTTACATTTTTAGTAAAGTCGGGCTTGAGCCGTGGGGCCGCATCGGCTCGGGCGTTGCCGAATTGATCGCAGCGATCTTGATCCTGATTCCGCCAACGACCTGGTTAGGCGCCGGTCTCGCTCTCTGCGTAATGCTGGGCGCGATCTTTAGCCATCTCACCGTCCTCGGCATCGTGGTGATGGACGATGGCGGATTGCTCTTTGGTTTGGCGCTCGCTGTGGCCGCGTGCAGCGTGGTACTGCTATTTTTGCAGCGCCAGCGCCTCCCACTCATTGGAGCTTATCTGTGAAACGATCGCCTTTGCACGACGTTTCTGCTGTAGCCGGGGGCGCTGATCCCGGCCAGCCGGACTCACCGCGTCCGGCTACAACAACACCATTGCACGACGCTGTCGCTGACGTTTTACGCCAGGGTGAATCGCTTCTGAATTCCCTGGCCGACGAAGATTACACACGCAAACTTCCGGCCGTGTTCGGTTCCACGGTTGGCGGACATTACCGGCATTGCCTGGATCATTTCCAAAGCCTGCTGCGCGGATTGGACGCCGATGAGATCAATTATGACGATCGCGAGCGAAACCCACGGATTGAAAATGACCGCAAATTCGCTCTCGCGGAGACGCACCGGGTCCTGCGCGCCTTTGGATCGATCTCGAAGCAGTTTCTCGATTGCCCAATCAAGGTCCGAAGCAAGGTAAACTACGAGCTCGACACCGCGCCGTTGATCGGATCGACCGTCGGCCGCGAACTGATGTACGCGGTCGCGCACGCCATTCATCATTATGCGCTCATCGCGGTTATGTGTCGCATTCTCGACGTGGCGGTTCCCGCTGGATTCGGTGTCGCGCCCTCAACCCTGAAATATCACGCCGAGCAACCAAAAGCGGCGTGAGCTCGCCGAACCCGCCTTTTGGCGGGCAGCCCCTTTAATGAAACGATCATCTTCAGGTAATATCAGCGTGAGAAGGGGCTGGGCGACCCAGCCGGTTGATACAACCGGCTGCGCTCCGGGCGCGCAGCGGGTCGAACCATGATTGCGCAGGCGTTTCTCGCTTCCACCGCAATCATTTTGCTGAGCTTCGTCTCGGAAGACGCTGCGACAATATCGTCGTCATTGTCGATCTTTGGCGGACCGCTTAGCTGGCCGCTTGGCTTCGCGACTTGTTTTGCCGGAATCTGGCTCGGCGACTTGGGTCTCTACTGGCTAGCTCGATATCTGGGTAAACCCGTTTTGCGAAGCCGCTGGATCGCCCGGTTCGCGGACGCCGATGCGATCGAGCGCTGTCAGGAAAAATTCAACCAGCATGGCTTGCTCACGTTGCTGACGAGCCGGTTCGTTCCTGGCACGCGGTTGCCTACTTACCTGGCGGCGGGGCTCCTCTCGATGCCCGTGGCTCGATTTGCTCTCGTCACCGCGTTCGCGGCGCTTTTGTGGATCGGAGGAGTTTTCGCAATCGCGGAGCTTCTCGGCGCCCACGCATTGATTTGGTTCTCTTTCATCCAAGGCAAAATCGCCGCGATTGTTTTCACGGCGCTCCTTGTCGGCGCTGCGATTTTGCTTCTCGGAAAAGTCGGTCGTGCCCAGGTATTCATTAGGCGCTGGACGCGCTGGGAATTCTGGCCGGCGTGGCTGTTTTACATTCCCGTAGGCGTTTATTACCTGTGGCTCGCGATTCGCTATCGTGGTTTCAGCGTGCCGACTGCAGCAAATCCCGGGATGGCGACTGGCGGATTCATCGGCGAATCAAAGCTGGAGATTCTCAACGAACTTCGTGGCACAAGTCCTGAATTCGTAGCCGAGGCGTTCTTGTTAGACGGGCGAACGACTTCGGACCGGTTGCTTTCGTTACACGGACTCTGTTTGCAACACTCCATCACGCTCCCGTTCATTTTGAAACCAGACGTCGGTCAACGCGGCAATGGCGTGAGATTGATCCGATCGATGCGAGGGGCATTCGAATACCTGGAACAGGTCAATGCGCCCGTGATTGTTCAACGTTACATCACTGGGCCGCATGAAGTTGGTGTCTTTTACTACCGCTTCCCAGGCGCTTCACCAGGCGACATCTTCGCAATCACGGAGAAAACGTTTCCCGTAATCGTGGGTGACGGAGCACGCACAGTAGAAGAGTTAATCCGAGCCGATTCGCGCGCGGCGCTGATGGCAGGAACCTACCTGCGGCGGTTCGCTTCGCGTCGTGATGAAGTCCTGGCGTCGGGCCAGATCTTTAAGCTCGTCGAAACTGGGAATCACGCGCAGGGCTGCATCTTTCGCGATGGAATGCATCTTCATACGGATGCGCTCGAGCGTGCGATCGATGAGATCTCCCAAAAGCTGCCCGGCTTCTTTGTCGGGCGATACGACATTCGCTACGAGAAAGAGGATGATTTCAAACAGGGGCGCAATTTCCAAATAGTCGAGCTCAACGGTGCTTCCTCGGAAGCGACCAGCATCTACGACGCACGCAACTCGCTCTTCTCCGCCTATCGCACACTGTTTCGCCAATGGAAATTGGTCTTCGCGATTGGCGCCGCGAACCGGCTGAACGGTCATGCGCCTACTTCGTTGACGACGCTCTGGCGGAATTGGCGACAATATTCAGCTGCTGCGCTAGCGTATCCGTTGGCAGACTAATGTGTACTGTTTCGTTTCTCCCAAACACGCAGGGCTTTTATCTCGCGATGAATCGCGACGAAAAACTGGACCGCTTTGCCGCTCTAGCGCCAAGGATTGTCGATGTCGGGATTCGTCGCGCCATTTTCCCACGCGAGCCGGAAGGTGGCACATGGATCGCTGCCAATGATGCCGGAGTATGCCTTGCGTTGATTAACTGGCACCGTGTCGCACGTGAACCGAAGCACGATGTTGTTAGTCGGGGACAAGTCGTCAGGGCGCTCGCCAGCAAATCTGGCGCGGATGAGATCGCAGACCGCGTAGGGAAGCTGCCGCTGCGCAAGCTGCGTCCTTTCCGGTTGATTGCGATTGTGCCGTCGGAAAGACACGTGATTGAATGGCGCTGGAACCTTGAGCGGTTGACCATGCGTCGTCACGAATGGCAGCGGCAACATTGGTTTTCATCCGGCTTCGACGAGTGCCGCGCAGAACTTGAGCGCCAACGCATTTGTGACGCAGCGCAAGATCGACAATCGACTAGAAGCCTGAGATGGCTGCGGCAGCTGCATCGTTCTCATGCGCCCAAACGCGGGCCGTTCTCGATCTGTATGCATCGATCTGATGCAAGCACAGTCAGCTACACTGAGGTCGCTGTTTCCGGGCGGCGCGCGACGATGCGTTATAAATCCGGACCCTGCTGTTCTAATGGAGCGATGGTGACCAGAACAATTTCGCTCGCGCGTGGATTGTAAGCTTGCCTACGCTATAGCGACAAATCAAGGCATGGCTACGCCACAAATAACTCGACCCGTCTTTCTCCCGGTCATTATCGGCACCGCGCGCCAGGGCCGCTTGAGCGAACCTGCCGCGAACTTCGTTTTCGGCGAAGTATCAAAACGCGGCGATATCCAGACCGAGCTGATCGATATTCGGAAGATTCCGCTCGCGGTCGATGATGCCGGTGAAGCGCTCAAAGACAGTCGATTCTCAGCCATGGTGGCGCGGGCTGACGGACTCATTCTCGTTGTTCCCGAATACAATCACAGTTTCCCCGGTTTGCTGAAACACGTGCTCGACACAAACCTGAAGGAATACATTCACAAAGCGGTCGGCGTTTGCGGCGTGTCAGCCGGTCCATTCGGCGGCGCGCGCATGATCCAGAGTTTGCTGCCAGTACTGCGTGAGCTCGGATTGGTCACAATTTTCTCGGACGTGTACTTCGGAACGGCGGGAAAGCTCTTCGACTCGGCTACCGGCAAAATCACTGATCCAGCCTATAGCGGACGCGTCGAAAAATTCCTGAACGAACTTGTCTGGATGGCTCGCGCGCTCCGGCATGCGCGCGAAAATATTCCCGCGCCGTAGCCGCTGATGTTGTAGCCGGGGTCGGTGATCCCGGCGGGGTGGCGCTGCGCAAATTTCCAGTTCTCTGAATAACTCGAACAAATAAGTGCTTGTATTTTTGCGCTTTAGTATCCGAAAATTCCCACGAGTATACTATTAAGGAATTCTGGAACTATGCTCGTCAAACAACCACGAGGATTTACGACTTCGCTGCAAAGCCACAGAATCGTGGGTATGAACCTGACGCGAAAGCAATTCTCCCCTAACGGCGGAGCGCCAAAAGGGCAAATTCCTGTCAGTACGGTGCAAATTCAACTCACGCGGCGGGGCAAATCCCGCGACCGCTGCGGAGTTGCCAAACAATACTCAAACATCGGAGGCAGGTCGGGCTCCTGCGGGTGAGCGGACCGGCAAAAAACACGAGAGGAAAAAACTATGCCGAAGAAAACGAAAAGCCAGCCAGGTCAGAAGACCAAGCAAGGCTACATCAGCACTACATTCGAAACGCCGGACTTGCCGGATTACGTCATCGTGAAGTTGAAATACGAAAGTCCCGTCGCCTTTGCGGCGACAGGCTTCGTCGCTCCCGCCGACGCCGAGCCACAAGCCTCCTCGCTCAACCGCGTCCTTTCCAAATACGACATCGCCGCGGTGCGCTCGCATTTCGGCAAGAAGCGCGAAGAGGTGAGCCACCGCATTGCGGTGGCCCGCGCGCTGCCGGCGGCGGGGATGGCCGCCGCCGTTGAGGGCAAAGGCCTCGACGCCGACTTCATTCAGAGCAGCTACGTGCAGATCGTGCCGAAGAAGAGAGGCGACGCTCCGAAGCTCGCGCGCGAGTTGCAACGGCAGGGCGCGGTCTCGCAGGCCTACGTCGCGCCGCGCCCAGTACCAGCCGCAATGGCCACCGGCACCAGCCCCGACAGCCGCAATTTCGAGCCGGCGCAGGGGTATCTGCACTCGGCACCGGAGGGCATCGGTGCCATGGAAGTTTGGCCCCTTGCCGGCGGCAAGGGCAAGGGCGTGACGATCTGCGACATTGAGGGCAATTGGAACTTGGCGCACGAGGATCTGCCGGCCAGCATCCTGCACATTGGGGGTACTGTGATCAACGATATCGGATGGCGCAATCACGGCACCGCCGTGCTGGGCGAGATGGTGAGTAAGCCGGGTGACGCCGGCACCGTGGGCATCGCCCATCAAGCGCTTGCGAAGGTGCACTCGGCGGTGATCGGTGGGGTATTCAACACGGCTGGCGCGATCGCCGGTGCGACCGCTGCGCTCAAGGCTGGCGACGCAATTCTGATCGAACTTCAGGCAACCGGGCCGAACGGCAAGTACGTGGCCATGCAGTACTGGAACGACATCTTCTCCGCCATCGTCGCCGCCACCGCTAAGGGCATCACGGTGGTGGAGGCTGCCGGTAACGGCAACGAGAATTTCGATCTGGCGATATTCAACGGGACCGGCCTGCAAAAGGATTCGGGCGCCATCGTCGTTGGCGCTGGCATTCCGCCGACCAATTTCTTCGACAACTTCGGCTTCGGGGCCGGCACGGCGTACACCAAGATCGGCGTGCCGCGCTCTCGCATCTGGTTCTCGAACTACGGTAAGATCGTCAATGTGCATGGCTGGGGCTGGCACGTGACCACCTGCGGGTACGGCGACGCGCAGGGCGGCGCCAGTGAGAACCGCTGGTACACCCACCGCTTCTCCGGAACCTCCAGCGCTTCACCCATCGTCACCGGCGCAGTCGCATGCCTCCAAGGCATCGCGAAGACAAAGGGAGCGCCGTTGTCACCGGCGAAGATCCGCAAAATCCTGATGAAGACCGGCACGCCGCAGGTCAGCGGCCCTGGTGTTCCGTTGACCCAGCACATCGGGCCGCTGCCGAATCTGAAAAAGGCGGCAAAATTGGTCTGACAGACTGCGGGGAGCCAACTGGTGTGGCCCGCCCGCTGCATGGTTGCGGTTGGTAGCGGGGATGTGGTATCTTGCAGTCGCAACGCAGGACGAAGGTGTACTATCTTATATGAAGGCAGGTTACACGCACGCTGAAGCGCCCGTCGAGTTGCTGCGCTTTCTGTCGCTCAAGCTCAAGACCGGTTGGCGATTTGATCGTAGTCGCAGGCAATTTGTCTCCACAGGCGGTCAACGGCTGTCTATCCTAGACCAGTTACCCGAAGGCAGCGATATCGTGGCAACCGTTCCCGCACTGGCGAAAGCAGATCCCACAAAGCTGTCGGACGCCGAACGCGACCTGGCCCGGTACTTTCAGTTAATCCTGCCGAAAGGCGCGACACCGGAAGATAATCTTCGCGTCGTGAAGCGCTGCGATGCGGTCGAAGAAGTGACCTTGCCACCGAAGGTGAGCCTTCCCTAACGACACTAATAATTAACAGGAGTGTCGGGGCCTACGCCGAGGCAAGCGTCGGGCGGGCTGCATGCTCTACCGTTTGCCGAAAAGGTCGTCAGCTTTTCGGCGGACCTCATCATTCATTCGGATCAACGGAGGCCACGATTTTTTGAATTCCTTCACCTGCGAGCTTGCGCGTGGCGTCAATTCCCAGCTTTGTTCCAATCGCCACTTCGGAAGTTGCATGGTCCAGAACATCGGCTGGCCTTTTTGTGAAAATTAAATCCCGTTGGGGATCTGTGTTCGCACACAGCCGGAACAGCACTTCACTGGTATTGTGAATATTCACGTCGTCGTCCACCACGAGGTATTTGGCGAACATCATCTGGCCCCATGCCCCAGAAGGCCGTGCATGATTTTGTAGGCTTGCATCGGGTAGGTCTTGCGGATGCTCACGAAGACGAGGTTGTGGAAGACGCCTTCGGCGGGCAACGCGATGTCCACGATTTGGGGAAGTTCATCTTGAAGATGGCAGGAAGAGTTTCATCCCGCCGTTGCGGGACGTCGCCGATGTAGAACTCTTCCATCGGCGGCATGCCGACGATGGTGGCGGGGTAAACGGCATCCTTTCGATGCGTGATGGCGGTGACGTGGGAGACGGGATACGACTCGGGACCGTCGCCACTACACCGGCACGTTGCGAATTATTTCTGAATCAACAACACGTTGTGGCCCTCGGGGTCGCTGACCAGCGCGCCTTTTGCGAATCCAGCTTTGTCCTTCGGCATCACAACCACGCCGGACGAAACGAAATGCACGTGCGCATCGCGTAATTTCTTGGCCATAAGATCGACATCGTCGGTTGTGATCATCGTCTGCCAGTGAACAACGTCATTTGCATGAACATCGGCTGGCCGCGGCCGGCCATCACGTGGGGTTAGATATTCGAGAAACTCAATACCTGGGCCCGAGGGGGCACGCAATCCGGTGATGCGAAGATGCGCTCCGAACACCTGGTTTAAATGTTCTTGCTCGGTCCCGAAATTTTCGCTTTCGCCTGCTTTGCGCAGTCCAAGCAGGTCGCGATAAAACTTCAAGCTGGCGTCCGTGTTCGAAATCCCAATCGCGGTGTGATCGATGCCGACAAAGAGCTTATCGGTTTTCTCCTGCCAGCGCGGATCGCCTTTGCCCGGCGGAAAATAAATGATCTCCAGATTGTGCTGATCGGGGTCGCGGAAATAGAATGCCTTGATACCGGCGGCTGCTTTGATTGAGGGCGGCAAGGTTTGCGGACCGGTCGAGACGAACTGCACTTTGAGCGCGCGCAGTTTTTCAAACGCCTGATCCATATCGCGCACGACAATCGCGATATGTTGAAACCAAAGATCATTGCTCCGTGAGTCCGGTGGAATCGGCCGGCCGGGCGGCGCGAGATACTGTGTTAGATCGAGAAACTCCTTCCCGAGTTGCATCCGCACGATCCGCATCCGCGCCCCGAAAACGCCTTCGAGATGTTCATACTGTTCTCCCGAAACTTCGACATCCTTAACTTTCTGAAACGTGAGCGCGGAATAAAATTCCACCGAACGATCCATATCGCTCACGGTCATGCCGATGGATTCTACCGCGACCTTCGGAGATTGAGCGAAAATCGAAGCGCTGCATAGCGCCAGTAGTGCGACGACGACGATTCTCGTGTGTGTCCGAAATTTCATTCAGATCGTCGCGGGTTCGCGCGCTTGCTTCTGCGCTTGTTCGCGCTCAAGCAATTCCGGGAAACGGCAATTAAAAATGCAGCGGTGCCTGTTGTAATGATGATATTTCGCGCAATAAACGACGCCTTTGCTGTGAAGATAAAGCATCGCTGCTAATTGCATGGCGAGGACAGGCGCCGTGAAATAAATCCAGAGGCCGGTCCAGAGATGACCGACAAAGGCCGAGCCAAACGTGCGCGCGGGGTTCATGCTCATACCTGAAAACGGCGCTTCCAGCGTGATGTAGGTGGCGACCAACGCGCCGGCAAACAATCCGGTGTACCGCGCAATATGCGGCGTGTTGCTCACGCGGAGCACCACCGACATCAATACAAACGCGATGGCGAATTCAGCGATGAACGCAATCGCCATTCCCTGCGGGCCCGGCAGAGTGGCAGCGTAATGCACTGCGGGATGTGACAGCGCTCCACGAACAAATAGCGCGACTACGAAGACACCGACAATCCCGCCAATGAATTGCGCAATGACGTAAAAAAACGCGTCCCAATTCTTCACTTTGCCAAGCCGCCAAAAAGTCAGCGTGACAGCGGGGTTGAAGTGAGCGCCGGATC
>Ga0209377_1003140_pt1 | contig 10704 bp, 6 predicted proteins | sample GraSoiAngelo_141_FD_185898 | JGI IMG/M metagenome (GOLD analysis project Ga0209377, IMG submission 185898) | Grasslands soil microbial communities from the Angelo Coastal Reserve, California, USA - 14_0929_12_40cm (SPAdes) (version 2) | ecosystem: Environmental > Terrestrial > Soil > Grasslands ...
TTCCCAGCGCGTAGCGCGTCTCGAGCGGCCTTGCCTCGCGAACAACGAGCGTCGCGGTCTTCTTCGGTTCAACCGTCAGGCGGAAGCGGTAGAGCCCGGCCGAAATCTCCTCAGGCTTGGGTCCATCTGCGGCGAGCTTCCATTCCGGCCGCGCCAAATGTTCGATGACGACGCTGCGTGGGGTGGTATCTTCGTTGCGCACCGTATAGGTTTTCCGTTCGCGCAGCTCGCTCGAGTGGATCATCACGCCGCGCACGATGCGTACGCGCGTGACGCGCTGCTGGTCGCTCTCGAGCTTGGTATCCACCAGCACGCCCAGGTCGGCGGCATAGGAGAGCAGGCGCTTCTCGCCTGGCTTGATGGGTTCGAGCAAACCCTCGCCGGCGAAGGTTTCGTCCTCGAGTACGCTGAAGCTGCCGCCGTCGAGGGTCAATAGGCTCGAGTTGGTGAGCCATAGAGCGCGCAGCGGCCGCGGCGTGCTGGAAGCCTGGTTCCACAGCGAGACTTTTTCCCCAGCGATGTCGGTTTGGATGATCGGCACGAGCGCCGACTGGTTCTTGCGGATCGTGACGCGCTCTTTGAGTTTGTACTCGAACAGGTCGCCCAGTTCCTGCCCCTGCGCCGCGGCCTCGAGGCTTTCCAGTGCTTCCCCGATGGATGCCTTACCGAGCGTTTGAAGACGATCGAAATGCGACGGAGGCGGGGCGGGGGCAGCTTTCCCCGCCCCCACCCCTACCCCAGCCCGAAAGGACCCTCCGCCGCTGCCGCGTCCGACGACACCGCCTACAATGCCCCCGGCTTGGCCACCGGGCACCCCGCCTGTCACACCCTCCACTTCCTTTTGCTCCACCGTCGCGGCGTGGGTCTGCGGCGTGAGCTGAACGCTTTCTGGCAGGGGCACCACCGGCCGACGCGCGTAGTACGGCTGCGAAAGCTGCTGAATGAACGATTGTGGCGCGCCGGCCACCAGTGACAGCTCGACGTCAGACCAATCCTCCCCCACCGTGTTGTCTACGATGGCCCAGCCCTGCAGCAGCGGCTTCACGCCGGGCTTTGACGGCAGCACGAGCCGGTAAGTGGTCTTCCAGAGAGGCACCTCGCTGATGTAGCTGACGTAGAGCTGCCGGTCACCTGCCCCGGCTGCTGAGATGGTCATGCGCCGCAAGTCCTTCTCGCGCGTCGTGGCCAGCAACCCGAGATAGCGGCTGACCTCCTGATTCAAGTCGCGTTCGGCGATGCGGACGCTCGTCGTCGGGCCGAGCTCGACAGTGCGCACCTCGCCCGCGTCAGTCACCACCGAAATTTCGTCAATCTCAATCGTCTGGTCTCTTACCGTGCGAGTCCTTTTCTCGACGCTCAGTAGCCGCCCGATCACCTCGCCCGCGCCAGAACGCACCTCCAAGCGCGCGCCCCGCAGCGCGCCGAGGAACTCCGCGACGCTTGGCTTATCGCTCACCGGCAGCCGCAGCGTCCCCAGGCGGCGGCCGAGCGGCGCTTCGGAGTTGTAGCTCACGCCGGTGATGCGCCCCTTGCCGAGGTCGAGGATGGTCAGCGACTTGAGGACGTCGTTGAGCTGGCCGCTGGTGAAATCAATGGTGACGTCCTGGTTGCCACGCACGCGGCCCAGGTGCTCGAAGTAGCCCACGCCGTTCTTGTACAACACCACGCGGCGCACGGGCAGTTTCCCCGGGACTGCCTCCGCAGCTCCCGCTTCTTTCCTCCCCGATTCGGCAGGTATCGCTATTGTGGCCTGTTCGGCAGCCGCAACGGACTTGCGGCTCGCGACCGGCTGGAAGTTTGCCTTGCTATTATTTGGCCGCGACTGTGCTCCGGCCAATTGCGGGAGCAGCAACACGGCCGCCCACATGCATGCCATGAGTTTGAGCATCGTTGCCTCCAAGAATCCTTTTCAGAAGGAATAGCATTCGAGCCCCGGCAGGGCCGGGTCTTCGACCAAGAGCATCGAGATGCGAAATCACGAGGCTTCTGGCTGCGCGATGCCTCGCTTCTTTTAGCATGACACCACCAGCGAGGATTTGTTCCCGGACGGGAAGCTGACTCAAGTCTTCAGAGCGGATATTATCAGGTTATAAATTCTTCAGAACCGAAGATGCGCGGCCCGCGCGCTTGTTTGCCGCGGCTGCCGTTTAACACCGGCGTCCCGCCGGTAGTGGATTGGAGGGGTGAGTTATAACGGGCTACAGGCGGCGCGCCAAAGCCCCGAATCGTGCGTCCGGGCTTGCTGAGCGCCGTGACAAATCTGATCTGACGGCCAGACGGCGGCGTTACAGCTTGAAATGGATTCGCGCGCGGGCGTGTTGCGGGTGATCTTCGCGGCCTGTATCGGGGTTGCTGCCGCGCCCGATCGCGACGTAGTAGCTCAGTAGCTGGACGACCAGCAAATGCACGAATGGCGTAAGCCATTCTTCTGCCGCGGGCACTTCGATGCGGTACTCCGCCGGGGCCTCCGAGGCGCCTGCGGCAGCGACCACCACACGCAGGATTCCCAGCTCGCGCGAGGCTCGCAGCATGCTTCTCGAGCGCACGTCGCCCGGCCCGCCGGTCAGCAGCACCACCAGCGCCGCGCGAGGGTCCATCTCCGCCATCGGGCCATGGAGAAACTGCTCGGTTTGGAAACCTTCGGAGGCCAGGTAGCTGGTCTCCTTGACCTTCAGCGCGCCCTCTCGAGCCGTGGCCCAGTTGGGGCCTGCGCCAACGAAGATCAGCCGCTGCCGCGCCGACATCTCTTTTGCTGCTTCGCGGATGATTGGTTCGCTGGCAAGCGTTTGGCGCATTAGATCGGGAACGCGCTGGAGCGCGGCGCGGGCGTCCTCCGCATCCTCGCCTTGCAGGCCGCGCCGCTCGGCCAACCGGATGGCGAACACGGCGAGAACTGCGAGCGCGGTCGTAAAGCTCTTCGTATGCGCAAAGGAGACCTCCTGCTCGCAGGTGGGGAGGACGAAATGGGCGGCTTTCATCCCTTCGCCGCAATCCTGGCCGGTGACCGCAATCGTCAACGCGCCCGCCGCTCGCGCGGCCTGCAGCGCCTGCGCGGTGTAGTTCTTCCAGCCGCGGTGGCTGACGGCGATGACCGCGTCGCTGGCGCGCAGCGCGAGGGGGTAGTGCACCAGCTCGAACGCCTGCTCGACCAGCGCGTGCACCCGGCCGCGTGTTAGGTGGCGCAGAAAGTGTTCGGTGATCTGCGCGGCATGGTAGGACGTGCCGATGCCCACCAGCACCAGGCGTTTGCGCGCCGCGGCATCGGCGGCGCTTTCGATGAGCTCGCGCTGCGTCGCCAACACCTGCGCCACCCGCTCGGGCTGCTCCACGATAGCGTCGTACATGTGATAGGGATGCGCAGCACGCTTGGTGGTGGGTTGCACGGCTGCTTCAGATGCCATTTTTGCCTCCGTCAGGGAATCGGCCCACAGACAAACACACAGAGACGCAGATGAATTCAGAAGAGTCCAAGACGACTCCAGCGCTGAGAGGGCATCCGGAGAATAGTGGCATACCGGCCGCCAAGAAGGAAGTATCTCTTATCCCTTTTGTGCACGCCTGTTCATCTGTGGTTCCTGGCGTCGAATTGCTTTTTGCGCCGGTTCGCGGTAACACCATCCCCGTTCAAGTCGAGCCGCAGGAGGGTTCATGCCCCACTACCTTTCCTTGCACACGCTGGCCTGCCTGACGCGGCAGGGTGCCGAAGAGTTGTCCGCGCGACTCATGAAGGCCACCGGCGTAACCGCGCGGCGCGTGCAAGTGAATCTGCAGGAGGGCAAGATGCTGGTGGAATTCGAGGCCGCCGACCGGGGGGCGCTCGAGCGCTGGTTGCAAGCCGAGCGTTTCCACTACGATTGGGTTATGCGCGTGGAGCTGGAGGCGGTGGCAGGGAGACTGGTTCCGGTATAACTTCCTAACCCATTGGGGAAAGATAGACTTATGGAGGCGTTCTGGGACACTTGCGCCGCGCCTCGAATCTTGGTAGGGTCTCAGGTGTTCCTCAGGGGATACCAGAGAATCGAATTCACCGGGGAGTTTGAGAGGGAGTCAACATGGCAGAGTACGCGCATCCGGAAGTATTGGTACCGACCGCCTGGGTGGCTGAGCACACTAATGACCCAAAGCTCCGCATCGTCGAGGTGGATGTGGACACCTCGGCCTATGACCAGGGGCATATTCCCGCCGCCATCGGTTGGAACTGGCAGACGCAGCTGCAGGACACGGTGCGCCGCGACCTGATCGACAAGCGCGCCTTCGAGGACTTGCTGAGTCGCTCAGGCATTGCGAACGACACCACTGTCATCACCTACGGCGACAACAACAATTGGTTTGCCGCCTGGGCTTTCTGGCAATTGAAGTATTACGGTCACAACGACGTCCGCATCATGAACGGTGGGCGGAAGAAGTGGTTGGAAGAGAAGCGCCCGCTTTCGACCGAACATCCGCGCCCCCAGCCAACCAGCTACCGCGCCAAGGACCCCGACGCCACTATCCGCGCGCGCCGCGAAGCCATCTTCGACGTGCTCGACCGGCGCTCGACGGCGCAATTGGTGGACGTGCGTTCGCCCGACGAATTCACTGGCAAGGTGATTGCGCCGCCGGGCATGAACGAGACGGCGCAACGCGGCGGGCACATCCCCAGCGCAGTCAACGTGCCCTGGGCGCAAGCGGTCCAGGAGGACGGCACATTCAAACCCGCCGATGCGCTCAAGCAGCTCTACGCCGGCAAAGGGATCAGCGGCCAGAACGAGGTGGTCGCCTATTGCCGCATCGGTGAACGTAGTTCCCACACCTGGTTCGTGCTGAAGTACCTTCTCGGTTACCCAAGGGTGCGCAACTACGACGGCTCGTGGACCGAGTGGGGTAATCTGATCGGCGCGCCTATCGAGAAAGAAGCGGCTGCTGCTGCACCCTAGCCGCGTCGCGGCAGTAATTTGCAGGGGGCGTCCGCCGCGGCGGACACCCCTACGACATCCTCGTTACACCCGGAACGTAGCGTCGGCATCTTTGCTGGCGGTTTTGTATTGGGTGTTTCCAACTAGCGCAGGTCGCTGGGCCGCTGGCGGAGCCCTAACGCCTAGCGGATATCGCCGGGGGCGATGCTGTTCCGGCGCGCCTCGTCCTCGATCTCGTCGATCTTGCTCTGCACCTCTCGCTTGTGCTTCTCGAGCTCCTCGATTCGATTAGCGGGGTTCAGGGGAACGCTAAACCGGTTCAGCTCCAGGCGGCCCTCTGCAGTGTGGCCCCCGGCGAGGAATTCCTTCATGCGGCGAATCTCTGCATCAGTGCGCTCGATGTCGGTGCGCAGGGGCACCAGTTTCGCGCGATACCACTGCGGGTCTTTCTCCGGTATCGATCCTGTGCTCTTGGCGGCAGCCTTGTCGGCGTCGGCCGCGGACGATTCTCCATTCGTGCTACCGGAAGCCTTCCCCTGACCGACCACCGAAACGCGGGATTTACCGCCCAGCTCTCCGATGTTTTCATCTGTCCAGACCTTCTTCTCTTTCTTCGGTTCGGGCTTTGCCTTTGAGGGTTGTTGCTGTTGCGCGGGAAGCGCCGGAACGGCTTTGGCAGTTCCGGCCAGCAGAATGGCCAGAGCGACGGCCAGCATGATTGCGCGCGATTTCGGCACGTAGAACGACTGGAGTCTCATACATCCTCCTCATGCAACCAGTTTACGCCGCGCTGGGTCAGGGGCCGCTTCGGCGACACCGCTCTTGTTCAAATCGTTACTAAAATGTAGTGAGATTCTTCTGGGCGTACTCCACGTTTGTCCGGACAAGCTCGACTACGTAGGAGCGAGGCTGATATCTATGGCTGCTCCCTAGCTAGCTTCTGCTTATCCGGTTGTTTCAGGTTGCGGCCAGCGGTAGTATCAGGGAGTGCCGCGTCCGTCCTTTCCTGCGACTCTTCGCCAGTTTCAGCTTGAATTCGCCACCGAAGAGGCCTGCACAGCCGAGTTGCTAAACCCTCGCCATACTGTGGGTACGGCATGCCGTGCCCCACAAGCCCAGACGCACACCGTCGGAGGAATCCGTTCTGTGATCACTTCAGCTTGGCGTACTCGGCTTTGGCCTGCTGGAGGATGGGAATGTCGGGATCGGCGTCCTTCCAGAGCGCGAAGAAGTCCTGATAAGCGATGCGGCTCTTGGCCGAATCGCCTTCGAGCGCGTAGGCACGCGCCAGACCGAGTTGCGCCAGAGGAAGCAAGACATCCACAGGGGATAGATTTCGCAGAGCTAACACCTTCCGAAATTCCTCTGCGGCCTCGTTCGCCTGGCCAGCTTTGAGGTACGCTGTTGCCCTTACGAAAAGTACTGGCAAAAAGATGCGGTCGTAAGGCCCGGCTGCAGTGAGGAGTTGCACCGCCTTGGCCGGATTCTCGTGCTTTAGCTCAATAATTGCGGAAACAAGCGGCACCCACACGGACTGAACCAGTTTGTCTTCGGGACGCCGCTTCGCCACATCACTACTCAATTCCTGGGCCTTGCGCTCCTCCCCGGCCAAGGCGTAGGCCGCTGCCGCCGGCAGGACGACTTTTGTGCCGCGAGAGACACTCAGAGCCGCGGCGGCATCGCGCGTGGCGTCCACGCGGTCTCCGAAGGCCGCTTCCGTTACAGCTTCTTGTGCCACCTCGGCTGCCGCGGCTTCCTTCAGGTTGAAGCGCTGCAACACCTGCGATGCCTGCGTAAACAGTTCCCGTGCCTGGCGGAGTTGCCCCCGAGAGGCGGCCAGACTGGCATCCAAATGCATGACGACCCCGTCTCCACCGGGAGCGGATTTCAACAGAGACCTTGCGCTTTCCAGGCCCGCCTTGTCGTTTTGCGCCAGGGCCACCACGCCAAGGTGTATATAGGCGCCGATGCCCCCGACCTTCCGCTGCAATGCCGTGTTCAGGATGGCTTTGGCTTCGTCCAGCCGGTTCAGGGCTATGTAGGCTTCCGCGGCGACTCCGTATCCGAAGCCGCTGTCCGGGTCCAAGCGCACGGATTCGAGGGCATTCTCGAGTGCTTTGTCAAACTGCCCGAGAGCGTAGAACGTGCCACCCAGGTTGTTATAAGGCACCGAGTCATGGGGATACGTCTGACGGTACAGCTCGTAGGCGGCGATACCCCTTTCCAGTTGACCGCTGTCGCCGTAGTAGTGCGCGGTGATGTAAAGCCTCTCGCGTTCGCTCGCTCGATCCCTCAGCTCAAACGCCTTCTTTCGGTATTCCTCGGATAGTTCCTCTTGGCCGAGGTTGTTGTAAACGGCCCCCAGCCGGGCGCAAGCCATGGCGAAATTCGGATCGAGATCCGTAGCCTGCTTATAGTAGGGAATGCTGCCTAGCTCATCGCCCGCGGCGCGTCGCGCATCGCCCAGCGTGAAGGCCTTCAAGGCGTCGAGCGAAGAGGTGGTCGCCTCGCTCAGCGGTTTGCCGAACTTCTGGACGGAAGCCAGCGACTCGCCCAGTCTTCCGCGCAAGCGAGAAGCGGCCTTGCCCAACGCGTCGAGCACCTGTTCCTTGCGCGAGGCCTGCACCTGTTCGTCGGCCAGCGTGTCGCCGGTGCCGGCATTCACGGCGTCCAGGGTGATCACGTACTGGTTGCCGAGGCTGGCGATCGAGCCGTTCAACATGGCCTTCACGCCCGCGCGCTGGCAAATCTCCCGCCCGATTTCAATCGTGATGCGCCCGTCCGGCGGGCGGCCCATGAACTTCAGCGTCTGCTGCACTCTTTGGTCCGGAAAGACGTTCAGATACGGCGACTGCCCCAGGTCCACGGCCAGCGCTTTCTTAAGCGTGCCGTCGAAGACGGCGTCGCCCGTGGTGTTCACGAAATCCGTCACCAGAATAAAATCCTTTTCGGTAAGAGCCTGCGCGCGGTGGAATTGAAACAGGAGCACTGCCGCCAGCAAAGCCAGCGCCACAGCAGCAGAGACAATCAGTCTCCAGCGTCTGGCGGCGATGCGATGCAACCCAGAGCCCGCCGCTGCGGTTTCCGTGGCCACGGGCGTGCCCGCGACGCCGCTGCTGGCCGCGCTGACGCCCACAGACCGTAAAATCTCCGCTTCCCGCTTCAAGCGCTTCAGGTCGGCGCGCAGGTCGGAGGCGTTCTGGTAGCGAAGATCGCGATCCTTTTCCAGCGCCTTGCTGATGATTTCTTCCAACTTCGGCGGGATCTCCGGGTTCAGGCGCGCGGGGGGCGCCGGCGCGCGGTTCAGAATAGCGTCAAAGATGACCGCTGAGGTGTCGCCTCGAAAGGGCATTGTGCCGGTGGCCATTTCATAGAGCACGGCTCCGAAAGAGAACAAGTCGGTGCGTGAGTCCAGCTCTCTTCCTCGCGCCTGCTCGGGAGACATATAGGCGATCGTGCCTACCGTGCTCCCCGGACTGGTCAGATGCTGCTCTTCGACCACCGTGGCTTGAGTGGCTTGCGTGCGGGCCCCCGCGGTGTCTGCCTGCAGCTGCACCATCAATTTGGCTAAGCCGAAATCCAGGATCTTGGCTTGGCCGCGTTTGGTCACAAAGATGTTGGCTGGCTTGATGTCGCGATGGACAATGCCCTTCGAGTGTGCGGCATCGAGTGCGTCGGCAATCTGCGTGGCCAGTTCCAGCAGTTCTTCCAAGTCGAAGGGCCTTCCTCCGATGCGGTGCTTGAGCGTTTGCCCTTCGAGCAGCTCCATGGCGATGAAGTGCCGCCCGCCCTCATGCCCGATCTCGTAAATCGTGCAGATGTTGGGATGGTTCAGCGCGGAGGCGGAGCGCGCTTCACGCTGGAAACGTTCCAGCGCCTGGGGATCGGCGGAGAACTCTTCGGGCAGGAATTTCAGAGCAACATGGCGACCGAGGCTGAGGTCCTCGGCTTCGTACACCACGCCCATGCCGCCGCCACCCAGCTTTTCAAGAATGCGGTAATGGGAGATGGTCTGGCCGATCATGACGTCGAGCCGTGCGTGTGCTGAGGGAATCCTCTGGCCGAATCTTTCGGGACGGCCATCCTAGGCTGCGCCTGCGGGCGCGTCAACATGCCACCAGCTTGACTTCGCTCCGACCCGACGGGAGGTTGTTCTTATTCATACCTATTCATACCGGAGGGCTTCGACGGGGTCGAGTCGCGCGGCTTTCATGGCCGGCCAGACACCGAAAATCAACCCGATCCCCACGGAGACCGCCTCGCCGACGAAGATCGCCCAGAAGGGCACGGTGGCGGCCATTTCGGTGGCCTGGCGGATCACGGCGACCACGCCGCTGGTCAGCAGGATGCCGAGCACGCCGCCCATGCCCGTGAGGGTCATGGCCTCCAGCAGGAATTGCCAGGTGATGTCGCTGCGGCGCGCGCCAATGGCTTTGCGCACGCCGATCTCGCGGGTGCGCTCAGTCACGCTGACCAACATGATGTTCATCACGCCCACGCCGCCGATGAGCAATCCGATCGAGGAGAGCACGATCATGGCCAGCGCCACCATGCCGATGATCTGGTGGAACTGCTCGACGGCCTGCTGGGAGGTCTGAATCGAGAAGTTGTCGGGCTGGTTGTAGCCGACGTTGCGCCGCCGGCGCAGGACTTCGCGAGTCTGATCCGCAGCGAGGTTGAGCTGGCCTTTCCGCGCCTGGATGCGGATGGCGTGCTCGTAGGCGGCTGGGTAGATCTTTCGGAAGGTGTAGTAAGGGATCAGCACGCGGCGGTCCTCGTCGCCCATTCCGGCGCCGCCCTTGGGCTTTTCAATCACGCCAATCACCCGAAAGGGCGAGCCGTCGATGAGCATCTCTTTGTCCAACGGCTCGACACTGGGAAAAAGCGCCGTGGCCACATTTTCGCCGAGCACCACCAGCTTCTCGCGGTGGAGGTTCTCCGCGTCGGTGAAGAAGCGCCCTTCCCGGAGCGTGGCATTGGCGTAGACCAGCGCGAACGACGGGAAGGCGCCGCGGAAGTCGATCGCGGCCACCTCATTGTCGCGATAGCGAACCTTGTGCGCCTGCTCCCAGTTGGCGATCCACACGGCGACGTTTTTCACCGCCGGGCATTTTTCTTGGATGGCTTCGCCGTCCTCCAGAGTGAGGGGCTTGCGAAGACGCTCTTCCTTGGGCCGGCGGCCGATGTGCGGTCCCTGGTCGAAACGGCTGATAAATGCAGTGTCGGCGCCGTAGCCGGTAATGTTTTCGGTGACGTTCTGGTCGAAGCCGGCGACCAACGCAGCCACCAACATGATCACGCCCACGCCCATCACCACGCCCAGCACGGTCAGCAGGCTGCGCAACTTGTGCGCGCGGAGCGTGTCGAGCGCCTGGCGGAGGTGTTCGCGGTGTGCTTGAGCCATGGCTTCCTCCCTGAAATGGTCCCGGCTAGGCCTCAGCGCGCAGGGCTTCGATCGGGTCCAGTCGCGAGGCGCGAACCGCCGGATAGATGCCGAAGAACAGCCCGACGCCCGTGGAAAGCGACAGCGCCGTGAGGACGGCGCTCGCCGGCGTCGTGATGGGCATCGGCGTCGTGGCTCGCACCAGGGCTCCGATCCCGAGCGCCAGCAGGATACCCATCAGCCCGCCGACAGCAGCGAGCACGGCTGATTCCACCAGGAATTGCATGACGATGTGCCGACGGCGCGCGCCGAGCGAACGACGAATGCCGATCTCGCGCGTCCGTTCGTTCACGCTTGCCAGCATGATATTCATGATGACGATTCCGCCGACGACCAAAAAGACCGAGGTCAACCCCACCGCTAGCT
>Ga0209377_1003141_pt1 | contig 10703 bp, 8 predicted proteins | sample GraSoiAngelo_141_FD_185898 | JGI IMG/M metagenome (GOLD analysis project Ga0209377, IMG submission 185898) | Grasslands soil microbial communities from the Angelo Coastal Reserve, California, USA - 14_0929_12_40cm (SPAdes) (version 2) | ecosystem: Environmental > Terrestrial > Soil > Grasslands ...
CCGACGAGGATCCCGATCCCCAGGTACGCTTGCATGAGCGTGAGGACCTGCTGGGACGAGTCGAACTCCTCTCCGATCGCCTCCCGGATGTCGATTGTCTGCAGGCCGTAGGCGAAGTAGACCCGCTCGAGGTCCGCCCGGAACGCCGCGACGTCGACGCCGGCCGACATCTGGAAGAAGTACGCCGTGTACCGTTCCGCCGGCGGGAAGACGGTCCGGACGACGCTCTCGTCCACGAACACGCCGGACGTGAACTGCAACGCCTGGGCGAGGACGCCGACGATCGTCAGGTTCACGGACCGGCCCGCAAAGTCGTAGGCTCGGATCTGGTCGCCCGGGGTGAGGCGGAGTCGGCTCTCATCCGGGACGAACTGGTTCGGGCCCGCGGCGGTGCGGTCGACGATCGCCAAGGTGTGATTGTACCGGAGGGAGAGCCACACTTGATCCCGGGTGGTGAGCGCCTCCCGCTGTCCGCTCGACTCGTTCACGTACGACGGGAGGAAGCTCGTGAACCCGTACTGATTCGTCTGGATCAGGAAATTGTCGACGCCCCAGAGCGTGTACTCGTACGACCGATTCCCGCCAATCGCCTCGACTTTCGCCGGCATGACGCTCGCGCTCGACGTCCCGTTGTAGCCGCCGGCAAAGAGGGCTTCGCTGAAGTTGGCCCGGAGAGATTCGCGGAAGTTCGGGATCTCGCTGTACGTCGTCGTGTACGCGATGACGTCGTAGCCGCCGGACTGCTGCTGAACGAACGATTCGAGGCTCGACGCCTGGAGACCTTGGAGCATCGAGATCAGCGTGACCATGAACAGGATGAGCGCGAACATCGCGACGGTCATCCCCGTGCGGAACCGTTTGTCCATCGGATAGGAGATTGCCGTCTTCAGGACCGGCCGTCCCGCGCCGCGGTTCGCCCGCCGGAGGAGCGCCCGCAGCGCTTCGCTGATGTTGAACACCGCGATCAGGATTCCCGACCCGACGAGGATGACGCCCGTCATGACGAACGCCACGGAGACGTTGTCCGTCTGTTGGTTGAGCAAGCCGACGGGCATCAGGATCCAAGTGAGGTTGAAGGCCGCGGCGAGGGTCAGCGCCGCACGGGCCCAGCCGCGGGAAGCCGCGGCGATCCCGATACCGATGGCCAGCACGGGAGGCCCGGGGATCTTCCCCATCCCCGTGTTCGCCGCAAACCCCCACGCGGTGAGGATCGCGCCGGCAAGGGCAATGAGGGCGCCCGCGAGTAGGGTCTCCCGCGAACGCTCTCGCGTGCTCGGCTCTGGCAGGTCCCGGATCGCACGCACGATGTTCAAGCGGCTGACACGCCACGATGCGACGAGGATCGTGATCCAGGTCAATGCGGTCCCGGCGACGAACGCCGTGACGACGGACGTCGGGTCGAAGTGGAACGTGACGACGACCTCTCCATGGGGGACGACCTTGTCGAAGAAGTACACCATCACGTACCCGAGGCCGAGGCCCCCGAGGGCGCCGAGTGCGGCGGCGACGACCGCGTAGAACGTCCCCTCGAGGGCGAACGTCGCCAACAAGTCCCCGCGGAGGAATCCGACCGCGCGGGCGACCCCGAGCTCCGGCTTCCGTTCCTCGGCGAGCATGACGAAGATGTTCACGATGAGCAAGACGCCCGCGAGGATGCCGAACGCGCCCATGACGAGGAACAGGTCCGTCGCGTCCCGGCCGATCTGGACCGCCAGTGCGATATCGTCCGCCTTCACAGGGTCGACCTGCAAGCCCACGAGATGGTTCCTCGCGATGCTCAGCCGCAAGTCGTGCGTCACCTGGTCGGACGACGCGACGCCCTCCGCGACCCCGCCGAGGTTCGAGACGCGGATCAGGTTGATTGCGCCCGTCTCGTTGAACGCGGATTGGGCGCGGCCCAGGTCCATGAACAGGATCGCCCGGCGCCCGTACGCCGCTTTGCCGATGTCGCGGACGATCGCGGCTACGCTCGCGTGGACGATGGTCTGGTTCGTCGTCCCATAGAACAGGGTCAGGTCTTCGCCCGGCGTCGCGTTCAGGTCCGCGGCCGCGCGTTCGTTCGCGAAGACATCGGTCAGCCCGAGCTCGTTCGTGTCGGTCGTCCGACCGTCGAGCCGCGTCAACGGGCCGAACGCCCCCTCGTACGATGCGTTCAGGCCCATCACGGTGATCTGCTGGTTCCCCTTGTTCCCCGCGACGTTCCGGACTGGCATGACCTTCAGGAGCGCGGGCGCGATCCCGTCGACCGGGCTGTGGACCGCCGCGAGGTCCGACGCGATCTGCGTCGCGTTCGATTCGGCGAAGGAGAAGAGCTGGCCGTTGAACGCATTCGAGACGAGCTCATCGACCGCGTCGAGCCGCACGTACACGTCCTGGAGGAAGATGTAGCTCAGGGTATCGCCCACGACGAGGCTCGAGGAGATGATCGCGGTCCCCACGAGGAGGCCCGCGACGACGATCAGGACGCGCGACTTCCGGCGTCCGATGTTGCGCGCCGCGAGGCGGGCCAGGAGCGGCCGCAGGCCGACCACGATCGCCGCGAGGATGACCCCCACGAGGATGGCCCACGCGGACCAATCGGGGAGCGCCATCTCAGCCGCCCCGCGTCTCGGTCTCCTCGACGATCTGCCCGTTCCGCATCCGCAGGATCCGGTGGGCGCGCGAGCTGACGAGCGCGTCGTGCGTCACGAGCACCACGGTCTGCCCCGCCTCCCGGTTCAGGCGCACGAGGAGGTCCATGATCTGGGTCGACGTCTCGGAATCGAGGTTCCCGGTCGGCTCGTCGGCCCACACGATCGCGGGGTCGTTCACGAGGGCGCGCGCGATCGCGACACGCTGCTGCTGGCCCGCGCTGAGCTGGGCGGGCTTGTGGTCCGCCCATCCGTCCAGTTCGACCGCGACCAGGAGGGCGAGCGCCTTCCTCCGCGCTTCCCGGGCCGGGACCTTCGCGACGAGGAGCGGCAATTCGACGTTCTCGGCCGCCGTCAGCACGGGCAACAGGTTGTACGACTGGAACACGAATCCCATCCGCCGGGAGCGATACCGGCTCTTCGCGTTGTCGTCCATCGAGGCGAGGGAGACGCCCTCGATGAAGACGTCGCCCGAAGTGAGGTCGTCGAGGCCCGAGAAACAATTCAGAAGGGTCGTCTTCCCGCAGCCGGACGGTCCCATGATCGCGACCATCTCGCCGCGGGGAATCGTGAGGCTCACGCCGCGGAGCGCGTGGACCGTCACGGGACCGGAGTTGTACACCTTGTGGGCGTCCACGCCGCGGATGATCGGCTCGACGGCCATGTGACTCCGTTTCGATGAGCCGCGGCGTATTTAGGGTTTCCTTCCGAACCGTCCTTACTCCGGATGGGCAATGAAGAAGTTCACGGTCCAGATGTCCTCGATTCCGGCCGACGTCGTGAGCGGCCGGAGGCGGGCCGCCAACTCCGCGTCGAACGCCTTGTGGCTCTCGGGCGGCATCTCGCGCAGCTCGCGTTCATAAAATCCGTACGACGCAGCGAATCGAACGAGCTCGTCGGGGCTCGCGAACCGCACCGGGAACTCTTTCTTCATCGATTCCCGTCGGTCGAATCCCTGGACGCGGAGGGCCTCGAGGACCGCCCGCGGATCGCCGAGCGCCTTTGCCTCGGGATCCGATCGGACGAGCCGCACCGCCTCGCGCACCTCGACAAGGTCCTTCGAGGGTGACCGCGTGCCGTGTTTCTCAAGCAGTTCCCGCAACGCGGCGAACGAGGGGTTCGGGTCCGTCGGCCACTCGCTAAAGACGAACCGACCGGAGGTCTTCAGGACTCGATAGACTTCATGGAAGACGCGGTCGTACCCGAGCGCCGGGACGCCGAGGTTGCTCGCCACGCCGTCGAAGAGCTTCCCATGGTAGACGATGTTGCGGGAGTCGAGCATCTCGAACCGGATGTTGCGAATCCCCGCGTTCCCTGCGCGGTAGCTCGCGACGGAAATCGCTCCGTCCGCGAGGTCGATCGCGACGACCCCTTGCGGGAGCACGCGCGGTGCCAGGAGGCACGCGAGCAGCCCGGTCCCTGTGCCGACGTCGAGGAACAGCTCGTTCGGTTTCGGGTCCGCGAGGTGTACGACCTCCTGCGCGATTGGTTCGAATCGCGGCGCGACGTTCTGGTCGTAGGCTTCCGCCATCCGGCTGTATTCGTCGACCCAGACGAGGGTGGCCTCGTTCGCGTTCACGGGCGCGCGGCGAACCCGCGCCCCGCGATAAAGACTTCGGGTGCCGCAAGGGTTTATGCCCGCGACGCAGGTTCCGTCCGCGTGGCCGAGCTCACTCCGCATTTCAAGGAAGAGCAGGCCTTCATCATCCAAGCGTTCATCGTCCATTCGATCCGGGAAAGCGGTCGGAAGGGCGTCGTCCTCGGGTTGAGTGGCGGGGTCGACTCGGCGCTCGTCGCGAAACTGTGTGCGGACGCGATCGGCCCGGGGCGGGTCTTGGCCGTCGCGATGCCGGACGGGAAAGGCGGCAAAGATCTCCGAGACGCGCGCAAGTGGGCGAAGGCCCTCGGCATTGAATTCCGGGTTGTCGGGATTGGATCGATCGGGACCGCGCTGGAGAAGCGGCTCAACGCATTCCAAGCGGACGCCATCGCGCGCGGGAATCTCCGGGCAAGGGCGCGGATGGCAATCCTCTATTTCATCGCGAATACCGAGGACCGCGTCGTGATGGGCACGGGGAACAAGAGTGAGGCTCTCACGGGCTACTTTTCGAAATGGGGGGACGGGGGTGTTGACTTCCTCCCGATTGGCGATCTCTACAAGACGCAGGTGAAAGAGATGGCCCGCTACGTCGGCGTGCCGCCTGAGATCGTGGAAAAAGTGCCGACGGCCGGTCTGTGGCCCGGTCAAACGGACGAGGGCGAGCTCGGGATCTCTTACTCCGAGTTGGACCGGATTTTGCTTGGGGTCGAGCTCCAACTTGAACCGGAGGCGATCTCGGAGAAGGCGGGCGTGCCGCTCGACCACGTCAAGTACGTGCAAGGCCTCGTCGCGAAGAGCGTCCACAAGCGGAAGATGCCGCTAATCCCGAAGGTCGGCGTGCGCACGATCGGGTTGGACTGGCGGGAGTAACCGCTGCCGCTCGTCGAACGCCGCCAGGAAGCGGGTGCGGTCATCGACGTCGAACACGATCTCGCGGGCGGAAAGGCCGAAGGCCTGCCAGAAGCGGCGCGGTTTGCGGAGCCGACACGCCACGAGGTTCGTGCGGCCTCCGGTGACGAACAGCATGGGTTGGCCGAACGGCCGGTTGATTCCCAGGGGAACGCGCTGGCGCTCGGCATCGCTGGCCGAGGACACCGCCTCGATTTCCGAGAACCGGACCACCGCGCGGAAGTACCAACCTTGTCGCAAGATCAACCGCGACCGCGTGACCCAATGTTCGGTCAGCAACGGAGAGAGGACGAAGAGGAGTCCGTACGCGACGAGGACGATGGTGAGGAGGACGATTGGCAACAGCGGCGGCGCGGACGTGAACAGCGCAAAGAAGACGGCGACGACCGTGGAAGCTCCCGCGAGCAAGACCGCGCGGCTCACGATGAGGGCTCGTCCGGACCCGAACGCGACGCGCTTCTCCACGGGCCCGGGACGCGCCTTCGTGGGGATAAGCGTACTGCTCGCGGTGCGGCCCTCTGGAGACGAAGTTAATCCGCTTCTTAGCGTTGTCTCCTGACGACCTCCGAACGTCGTGTCGTTCCCAGCGTGAACTTTCAACCCGGTCTCGACGGGTGCTATCATAAGCGAACATGAATAAAAATCGGACCGTCGTCGCGCATGGATTGTCGCACTCCGGAATCGCAAACCTTTTTGTGGGGTCCCCCTGATACGGGCCCTCTCTCGCGCGCGATTTTCTCTGGAAAAGAGACACGCGAGGCGAACCTTCTCGCTGGTAGGGGGAGCGGGATCATATGGAAGAAAGCATCTTCCAACCGTACCTTGGAACTCGGACGATCTTCAAGATGGACCGGGAGATCCTGCGGCCCTCGTACCTCCCGGAACGTCTGCCGCACCGGGAGAGTCACATCGGGCAGCTCGCGCAGATCCTCGCGACCGCGCTGAGGGGCGAACGGCCGAGCAACATCCTCATCTTCGGCAAGACCGGGACGGGGAAGACGGCCGTCGTCAAGTACATCGAGAACGAGTTCCGCAAGGCGGACGGCGCGCGGATGGTCCAATACCTCTACCTGAACTGCGAGATCGTCGACACCCCGTACGGCGTGCTCCAGTCGATCGGCAACAAGTTCATCGAGAATTTCCATCAGCGGATCCCGTTCACGGGTCTCTCGACCGACCGCGTCTACAGCCTGCTCCTGGAGAAACTCGACGAAGAGAAGCGCGTCGTGATCGTCGCCTTGGACGAAATCGACAAGCTCGTCCAGAAGAACGGGGACGACATCCTGTACCAGCTGCTGAAGATCAACGACGACCTGTCGAAGGCCCGCGTTTCGCTGATCGGGATTTCGAACGAACTGACGTTCACGGAGTACCTCGACCCCCGCGTGCGTTCTCGTCTTGCGGACGAGAAGATGGTGTTCCCGCCCTACAACGCGGACGAGCTCCACGACATCCTCTCGGAGAGGTCTCGGCTCGCGTTCGAGAACGGGACCGCCGCGGATGGCGTCCTACAGCTCATCGCCGCCCTCGCGGCGCAGGAGCACGGCGACGCGCGGAGGGCGCTCGACCTCCTCCGGGTGAGCGCGGAACTCGCGGAGCGCCAGGGGGACGGACACATCACGGAGGAACACGTCCAGCGGGCGAAGAACAAGATCGAGCTCGACACGGTGATCGAGGCGGTGAAGAGCCTCCCGACCCAGTCGAAGCTGATCCTGTTGGGCATCCTCCTGAACGAGGAGATCGGGAACACGAAGCTCACAACGGGCGAAGTCTACACGACGTACCGCGACCTGTCGCGGAAGACGGGCGTGACGCCGCTCACTCAGCGGCGCGTGACGGACTTGATCTCGGAGCTGGACATGCTCGGGCTCGTCCACGCGCGCGTGCGCTCGTTCGGACGGGGCGGTCGGACGAAGGAAATCCAGGCGTCGGTCCCTCCGCTCGACGTGAAGAAGGTCTTGGAGAAGGACGAGATCCTCGGGGAGGTCCGCGGCTACCGACTCAAGGTTCAGACGACTCTTCTTTAGGCGGCTTCCTGCGGCCGCGCCTCGGGTTCTCGGAGGATTCATCCGCGTCCTCGGGTGGCCTTCTCCTCTCCGGTTTCGTCTTGGCGCGCCGCCACGGCCACCGGATCTCCGGGAGGCGCGGTGAAACGTATTTCTTCCATCCCCGGGCCGCGTACTCGAGGATGAACGGGAACGCGAAGAGGACGACGAGGCTCACGACGAGGCTGTCCCAGCTGTTCTTCGGGGCCTCCGGGTCGCCCCATCCGCTGCAACACGTGATCGTCGGTTGGAGCGTCAGCTTGAGGAGGCCGAACCAAGGGAATTCCCCTCGCGCGCGGCCGATGATGTCCCCCTGGACCGGGAGCCATTGCCTGTCGTACGGAGTGCCGGCGCAGGGGTCGAACGGCGGCGTCGCGCACGAGATGAACGCGGCGTTGTAGTCCCCCATCGTGATGTACCCCGACCGCGGGGCGAAGAACAGGAATGAGTTCGCAAAGTCAAACGTGATGCCGAGGTTTTGGCGGAAGCCCATCCGGTGAATCGTGAGGGTTCTCAGGTACAGCCCCGAGCAGGTGGGCGGGCACGCGATCGGCCCCGAATCGGTGGTGGCCTCCCATCCGGTGAGTTGGGAGAGCCTGTCCACGTCCGCGGTTGCGTAGGTGCCGTTGTTGTGGAGGGTGACGTACATGATCGCCCGGTGGATCACCGGCGTCGGATCGGACGCGTGCCGGAAGATGATCACGTCCCCGTAGTCGCCGTACGTCGCGTAGCCGCTCGCGCGGCCCTCCAGGTACGTGACGACATCGGCCCGGTTGGGCGCGGCTTGCTGGAACACCATGTCGCCCGTGTCGATGACGCCGAAGTACGACTCGGTCCCCGAGTGTTGCATCGATTGGCTTTCCACGACCACGAGGGGCGGCCAGACGCCGGTGTAGACGTAAATCCCAACCAGGACGATGACCACGATGATCCCCGCGACGAGGAGGTCCCGAACGAGCCCCTTCCAAAGGCCCTCGGACTCCTCGTCTTCCTCGTCGTCGCGCACCTCGCGGGGCATCGCGGCCCGGCCAAAGGAGGAATGCCGTATAAAGTCCACGCGGCGAGGTGTTACAAGTCGAACGTCGCAATCGATCGGCGCACGGGATATGCCACGTTGTAGACGCGCAGCGAGGTTGCCTGGTCACCGAAGTCATCGAGCCGGTCGAACTTCGGACGGAGGTCCGCCTCGGGGATGCCCTTGTGGATGTGCCCATGGATCACGAGGTTCGGCCGCCGGCGGAGGAGGACGGGCTCGAGCGCCTGGCACCCCAGCTCGGGACGCCACGCGTCCTTCTCGTCGCCCATCGTGACGTACGTCGGCGGGTAGTGGGTGAGGAGGATCCGCAGGTCGGTTCCGGCGAGGAGCGTGTCGAGGAGGGTGATTCGCCGCCGATACGTGTCCGCCATGTGCGGGAGGTTCTTCCGTTGCCACCACGTGGGCCGGTCGAGGGAGCCCGTGCTCCCGACGATCCGTCCGGACCCACCTTGCGTCTCGAACGACACGGCCTCGTCGCGCAGGAACCGCACGCCGTAGCGGTCCGAGAAACGCTCGACGTACTCCGGGGCTGCGTCTTCATACTCGTTGTTCCCGAACACCGCATACATCGGAGCGCCAGTGCGAGACCGGACCGTCTCGAGGACGCGGCCGTACGCCTCGCGGTCGTTCCGGTCCGTAAGGTCTCCCGCGAGAAGGAAGAGGTCCACCGGGCCCAGCCGGTCGAGGTCGGACGCCAACATCTCCCGGTGCTCGTCCCCGTGGACGTCCCCGACCGCCGCGATCCGCATCCGTTCGTCGAACGGCCGAAGCGTCGATGAACCTTTCCGCGATCAGAAGGCTCGGAGGACGGCCTGGCCCGTCGCAAGGTCGACGATCGGCAGGCGGGCGGGCATCGGCTCGATGTTCCGCATCTTCTGGTAGGGCGTCTGGGCTTGCCACGTTGACGCGTTCACGAGGACGACGCCTCGATACTGGTCGACGCCGGCGGCGTGCACATGGCCTGTCGCGAAGATGTCCGGGACGTCCGCGATGATCAGGTGGTCCTCCGCCTCGGGGGCGATCGGTGTCTTGCCGCCGTAGATCGGCGCGAGATGCCGCATCCGCAGCATCGCTTTCATTACATCGAGCGGCCGCTGGTAGCTCATCCCCGGGATCGCGGACACGAGGTCGTCCATGCTGCGGCCGTGGTACGCGAGGATGCGGACCCCTTCGAGGCTCAGCAGACTCGGATTGCCGGCGAAGATCACGTTCGAGTCGAACAGCTTCTGGATCGAGGTCGGGAACGCGGGTTGCGGTTCCGCGGGGCGGACGGCATCGTGGTTGCCCGGTAGCATGATCACCGTCAGACGGTCCGGGAGGGCCGCGATCATGCGGGCGAGCGCCTCGTACTGGCCATAGATGTCTTCGATCGCGAGTTCCTCGTCTTGCCGCGGGTACACGCCGATCCCATCGACTACGTCGCCGATCACGACGAGGTACCGGACCGACCGAGCGATCTCGTCGTCCCCCGCGAGCCACTCCGACACCTTCGACCATTTGTCCTCGAGGAACGTCCGGCTCCCGACGTGGATGTCGGACATGAACGCCGCACGCACGTGGCCGCGCGCGCCCCGGAACGGCCGGGAGGTCGGGATGTCGGGCCGTACGACGGATTTCGCAATCAGGAGCCCGCGGTCGTTGACGATTCCGACGACGCCGACGACCTCGTCCATCACGACGGGCTCCGCGGCGAGGCCTGAGTCCGCAGGGAGGAGGACCGCGATCTGGTCCGTGTCGTCCTCGATCTCGAAGACCCGGTGCCCGTTCTTCGTCGTCCGGACGTCGGCGACCATGCCGATGATCCCCACTTCCCGCGTCGAGCGACGGGCCTTCGCGATATCCTGGGCGCCCCCGAGTTCGCGGCGGGCCCGCACCATGTTCCGCAGGACATGGAACCGGTGTCGGAAGTAGCGGGTGAAATCGGCCAAAGTGCCCTCACACGTCGATCGGCCGGTGATGTCCCGGAGGATCCGGACATCGGGTTCGCGGTCGGCGGCCTCCTCCCCCGGACGCCGGAACGAGGCCGTCACGAGTGGGCTCGGGGAAACCGGCTCCGCCGCGGGCCAGACCGCGAGCCGGGTCGCAGCCTGGCGACCGATCTCCCGCGCGCCCTGGACGTCATGTAGGGTGAGGACGAACGGCGCCTCCGGACGTGTCTCGAGGAGCGCCTCGACACACCCAACCGGATCACTTTGGGCGAGGAGGAACTCGACGGCGTCCGGCTCGAGGAGCGTTCCGTGGCGGCTTACGAACGCCAAAAGTTCCTCGCGCATCCGGGCCCCATTACAATCGGCCGGACAAATAACCTTCGTCGCGCCGCGGAGACCTCCCGAGAAAATTAAAGGCCGCGCGGTGAATCCGGTGCGTGCTCCGCGTTCGCGTCGAGACGCCCTGCCGTCCGACGGAGAATCTCGAGAAAGTGACCCGCGCAGTGCGGAACCTGTCCCCCGATTTGCGGCTGGAGCCGACCGCGGATCGGGTCG
>Ga0209377_1003158_pt1 | contig 10672 bp, 6 predicted proteins | sample GraSoiAngelo_141_FD_185898 | JGI IMG/M metagenome (GOLD analysis project Ga0209377, IMG submission 185898) | Grasslands soil microbial communities from the Angelo Coastal Reserve, California, USA - 14_0929_12_40cm (SPAdes) (version 2) | ecosystem: Environmental > Terrestrial > Soil > Grasslands ...
CGGCTCGGTGACCGGCGATCTGCGGCTGCACGAATTCACGAGCCGGATTTTTCGTAACACGCGATTTCTGCGGGTGTGGTTGCCGCCGGGCTATGATGATCCCGGAAATTCGCGGCAGTATCCCGTGTTTTATTTGAATGATGGGCAGAATCTTTTTGATCGCAGCACGGCTTTCACCGGGGTGGAGTGGGGAGTGGACGACACTGCTGACCGGCTGATCCGGGAGCAGAAAATTCCGCCGATGATCATAGTGGGGATAGACAACGCGGGAGACGAGCGGCTGAAGGAATTTCTGGCGTATCGCTCGTTTAACCCGCCGGTGCTGCGTCCGCTGGGCAGGAAGTATCCAGATTTCTTGTTGCGGGAAGTTGTGCCTTTCATCGCGCAGCGCTACCGCACGGCCAAAGGGCCGGAGCAAACCGGGCTCGGCGGGTCATCATTGGGGGCGAGCATCTCGCTCTATACGGCGATGGCGGTGCCCGGAGTTTTCGGCCGGCTGCTGCTGGAGAGCCCGTCGTTGTTTGTTTCGAATCGCCAGTTGCTCAGAGACAGCCGTCGTTTTTCTCAATGGCCGGAACGAGTGTTTCTGGCTATCGGAACCAGAGAGGCAGGGCGCGAAGACAAAGATGAGGAGACCGTGGATGACGTCCGCGAACTGGGGCAGACGCTGCGGCGTGCGGGATTGGATGACAAGAGATTGCTTTTAAGGATCGATGAAGGGGCTACGCATAGCGAGGGCGCGTGGGCGGCGCGATTTCCGCAGGCGCTTGGTTTTTTGTTTGGGAGTTGAGGTGAATAGCGTATATCGGTCAGCCTCAATTGCCCCGGCCGGACCCAGTTGGCAAGCGGCCCTCAATTTGAATTTAGGAGTTTATCCAGTTCGCAGAGCACTGACTCTGCCGATGTTGGCTGGACGTCTCCCGAACGGACAAACTTGGCCACTTCAATGTGGTCATAGTCGTAAAATCCGACTTCCCAAATCTCCATCAGCATCTCGATTCTGACCAGAAGGCCGTCGCATTTGTTAGTGGTGCGATTATGCTTGATGGTACACAGGATTCCTCTTTTCCCGAGTCCTCGCAGTAACTTCATAAAATCGTTCGCATTGAATGGATCGGTCATGCGGCTGCTCCTCTTTGCTTCTTGTTCTACATAGTCCCACCAATTCCTCTGGAGTCCAAACGTGATCTTTTACGCGCCCATTGCTGGTGTAACTGGAAGATCTGATGTAAGCGGCGAAGTTGTAGCGCTAGAACCAGAGCGGTAAGGCTTGTATCGAGTGTTGAGATGGTTTTCCACCCACCGCCTTCGCGAGTTAAGATGGTTCGCCTTTGAGAATCCCGGAGGTTTGATGGTCATGAATTACAAACGCATTTACTTCTCGTTCTCTGTTCTGCTGGCGGCGATTGTGTTCTGTCTGCCAGCCTCGATCGCGCTATCGGCGCAGCAATACAACGAGAGCCAGTTCAAAGGGATGAAGTGGCGGGGGATTGGTCCCTATCGCGGCGGGCGAGTGCTGGCGGTGAGTGGAGTGCCGGGCGATCCCTACACGTTTTACTTTGGCGGAGTGGCGGGTGGAGTGTGGCGGACCAGCGACGGCGGCGTGAATTGGACTCCGCTATTCGACAAGGAACACATCTCGTCGATTGGAGCCATCGCGGTCGCGGATTCGAATCCTAACGTGATTTATGTGGGCACGGGTGAGTCCTGCATACGAGGAAATATCTCGTACGGCGATGGAATGTACAGGTCCACTGATGGCGGCAAGACGTGGACACACATTGGCCTGAACAATACGCAGCACATCGCGCGAGTTCTGGTCCATCCGCGAAATCCTGACCTGGTTTACGTGGCGGCGCTGGGCCATGCATACGGGCCGAATCCGGATCGCGGTGTATTCCGTTCCGCAGATGCCGGCAAGACATGGGAGAAGATTCTTTTCAAGGACGACAAGACGGGCGCGATTGATCTGGCGTTTGATCCGCATAACTCCAACGTTCTTTTTGCCGCGCTGTGGGAAGGTGTGCGCACGCCCTGGAGTATGAGTAGCGGTGGGCCGGGCAGCGGTCTGTACAAATCGATTGATGGCGGGAATACGTGGAAACATCTGGAAGGGAAGGGGCTGCCCTCGGGCATTGTGGGGCGCATTGGAGTATCGGTATCGGGTGGCGATTCGAACCGGGTGTACGCGCTGATCGAAGCGAAAGATGGCGGGCTCTACCGGTCCGACGATGGCGGGGACACGTGGACGCGGATCAATGAAGACCAGCGGCTGACGCAGCGCGCCTGGTATTTCACACACATTTTTGCCGATCCCAAGAGTGTGGATACCGTTTACGTCCTCAACACCGGCGTGTTCCGGTCGAGTGACGGCGGCAAGTCGCTTACCTTGCTGCCGGCGCCGCACGGCGATCATCACGGATTGTGGATCGATCCGATAAATCCTGCGCGAATGATTAACGGCAACGATGGCGGGGCGACGGTCACTGTGGATGGCGGAAAGAGCTGGACGACGCAGTACAACCAGCCGACGGCGCAGTTCTACCACGTGGCGGCCGACAACCAGTTTTTGTATTACGTGTACGGAGCGCAGCAGGACAACACCACCGTGGCCATCGCCAGCCGCGCCGACGACGGCTACATTGGCCGGCAGCATTGGTATGACGTGGGCGGCGGGGAGAGCGGCTACGTTGTGCCTGATCCGCGCGATGCCAATGTTGTATACGCGGGATCGGGCGGTGGATATCTGACGCGCTGGGACAAGCGCACCTCGCAGGCGCAGGACATAGCGGTGTGGGAATTGGATTCTGCCGGACACGGCGCCAAGGATCTGAAATATCGGTTGGGATGGACAGAGCCAATCGTGATCTCGCCGCAAAGTCCGGATGTGCTCTACACCGCCGCGGAGATGGTGTTCAAGAGCACCGACCATGGCGCGAGTTGGACGGCGATCAGTCCGGACCTGACGCGTAACGATAAGAGCAAGCAGGAATCGTCGGGTGGCCCGATTTCCAAGGACAACACCAGCGTGGAATATTACGACACCGTCTTCACTGTGGCGGAATCGCCGTTACAGAAGGGTCTGATCTGGGCGGGCACCGATGATGGCCTGGTTCACATTACGCGAGATGGCGGAAAATCGTGGAGCAACATCACGCCCAAGGGGATTCCGGAATGGAGCATGATCAGCCTTATCGAAGCGTCGCCGCATGATGCGGGGACCGCGTATGCGGCAATTGATGCGCACAAGCTCGACGACTTGAAGCCCTATGCGTTCATGACCAGCGATTTTGGGAAGACGTGGAAAAAGATTACCGAGGGCATCCCTGATGGCGCGTACGTTCATGCGGTGCGCGAAGATCCACGGCAGAAGGGTCTGCTCTATGCGGGAACGGAAAGCGGCATCTACGTTTCGTTCGACAATGGCGCGCACTGGCAGTCGCTGCAATTAAATCTGCCGGGCACGCCGATTCATGATCTGGTAGTGAAGAACGATGATCTGGTGGTGGCGACCCACGGGCGATCGTTTTGGATCCTTGATGACATTACACCGCTGCGCCAGCTCAGCGCTCATGCGAACGATGAGATGGCGTTATACAAGCCGGATACCACCTACCGCATGCACTGGCCGCAGTTTTTTGAGCGGCGGCAGCCGGTGGGACAGAATCCACCAACCGGAGCACTGTTAACGTATTACTTTAAGAGTGCGCCAAAGGGGCCAGTGACGCTGGAAGTGCTGGATGCGCAGAACAAACTGGTGCGGAGATATTCCAGCGAGGAAAAGAAGAAGGCGGAGACGCCGCCGGAGTGGCCGGACCTGGTGCCTCCCGAGGAAAAGATTCCGGCTGAAGCCGGGCTGAACCGTTTTGCGTGGGACCTGCGCTATGAAGGGCCACATGAGCTGCTGGGGGAACCGGACGCGGAGTTCCGTAATCGGGGCCCGATGGCGCCTGCGGGGAACTACCAGGTGCGGCTCACGGCGAACGGCAAAAATGTGACCGTGCCGCTGGAGTTGAAAGTGGACCAGCGGGTTAAGGTGTCGCCGGCTGATCTGCAAAAGCAATTCGAGCTTGCCATGCAGATCCGCGACCGGGTGGGCGAAGTCCACCAGACAGTAGAAGAGATTCGCGAAGCGCGCACCCAACTGCACGCGCTTGACCGACGATTAGGGGAAGACGGACGCTTCAAGCCGATTGTTTCCGCATCGGAAACGCTGGAGAAGAAGATGACTCCGGTGGAAGAGAAGCTGCTACAAGTGAATGCGAAGAGTTCAGAGGCGACCCTGAATTTTCCGGTGATGATCGATGAGCGTCTGCACTCGCTCCTCGACACTCTGGACGGTTACGATGCACCGCCCACACAGGCGCAGGTCCAGGCCTTTAGTGAATTGACACAGGAGTCGGCACCATTGATCGCTCAGTGGAAACAGATCATGTCGAGTGACCTGGTGGCGTTGAATGACATGATCAAGAAGGAGAGCGTCCCGGTAATTTTTGTGGGGCCGGCGGGCGGCGGAGCGCAAGGGACGAAAGCAGCGGGCCAGAGCCAATAGGGATAACCAACTACAAGCTTAATCGGCAACGGCCTGTTTGTCTGCGGCCAGTTTATCGAGAAGACCGAGAGCCACGTCTATGGTTTCCTGGTCTACGGTGCGGTTCTTGGCAATGGCGTCGGCCAGGGGCACGGAGACGATTTTATTTCCGCGCAGGGCGGCCATACAGCCGAACTCGCCGCGGTGTGCCATGTCAATAGCGCCGAGGCCGTAGCGCGTCGCCAACATACGGTCGAAGGCGCTGGGAGAACCTCCGCGCTGCACATGGCCCAATACCACGGTTCGACTTTCGAATCCGGTGAGTCTTTCGATTTCTCGCGCCAGCACATTCGCTATGCCACCAAGGCGGGCGTGTCCGAATTCGTCTTTGCCCAGGTCCACGACAATGTTCGAGCCATGCTTAGGGTCAACGTCGGTAGAAAACTTCGCACCTTCGGCGACCACCACGATACTGAAATAACGTCCACGGGCGTGACGCAGGCGAATCGTTTCCGCGACCTTCTCGATATCGAAGGGCTGTTCGGGGATAAGGATCACGTCGGCGCCGCCGGCGATGCCGCTATACATCGCGATCCAGCCGGCGTCCCGACCCATCACTTCGACCACCATCACGCGGTTATGGGCCTCGGCGGTGGTATGCACGCGGTCAATGGCTTCGGTGGCGATGTTGACGGCAGTATCGAATCCGAATGTGAAATCGGTGCCGGCCAAATCGTTATCAATGGTCTTGGGGACGCCGATGACTTTGACCCCTTTCTCGTGGAGCTTCTGCGCGACTGAAAGGGTGTCATCGCCGCCGATGGCGATCAGCGCCTGAATGCCGTGCTTTTTCAAGTTCTCGATGCATTGATCCACACCGCCGCGATGCTTGGCGGGATTGGTGCGGGAGGTGCGCAGGATGGTGCCGCCGCGCGGTAGAATTCCTCCCACGCTGGAGAGATCGAGCGGCATGGTCTTGTCTTCTAACAGGCCGCGCCAGCCCTCAAGGAAACCCACAAACTCGTCCTGGTAGTGAAAAACTCCCTTGCGTACCACGGCACGAATGACTGCGTTAAGTCCGGGGCAATCGCCTCCGCCAGTCAGTACCCCAACTTTCATCACTTGCTCCTTGGCAGGCTATCGAGCCACATCCTTTGATGTTCCTTCAAACCCAATAGAACTGCCGAGTGTCAACGATTACACTTCTCCCACTACTTAACTTTCGGTTGGAACATAAAGATTATCATTAAATGGATTTACATCGGAGAAAGCCGGATGGGAGAATTTACGAACTAATTTGATGTCCAAAATCCTTCAAATTTTGATCTGGGGAGCAGTATTTTTGGCAGGCCTGCTGGCTGTGGCCACCATCGCTTTGCATCGCGGTGAGCAGATCAATGCGATGTGGCTGGTGGTGGCCGCAGTGTGCACGTACGCGCTCGGCTATCGTTTTTACAGCAAGTTCATTGCTGCGAAAGTGCTTGCGCTCGACGCTTTGCGCGCGACTCCGGCCGAGCGACTGGAGAACGGACGCGACTTCGTCCCCACTAATAAATGGGTGGTGTTTGGACATCACTTCGCCGCCATTGCAGGGCCGGGGCCGCTGGTGGGGCCGGTACTGGCGGCGCAATTCGGATACCTGCCGGGAACTCTTTGGGTGCTGGCCGGAGCGGTGTTCGGTGGGTGCGTGCAGGATTTCGTGATCCTGCTATTTTCCGTGCGACGCGATGGCAAGTCGCTCACTAAGATGGCGAAGGAGGAAGTGGGGCGGGTCGGCGGATTTGTGGCTTACGTGGCAGTCATCAGCATCATCGTGATTCTGCTGGGCGTGGCGGCGCTGATCGTGGTCAATGCATTGAAATCGAGCCCGTGGGGGACTTTCACGATTGCGATGACGATTCCGATCGCACTGTTGATGGGAATTTACTTGCGGCGGCTGCGGCCGGGTAAGGTGATGGAGGCTTCGGCGCTGGGTTTTATCCTGATATTGCTGGCTATCTGGGGCGGGCAATGGGCCTCGCAGAATCCCGCGGTAGCGCACTACTTCACGCTGACTGCGCCTACGCTGGCGATTCTGATTATCGCGTATGGATTCGCGGCGTCAGCGTTGCCGGTTTGGCTGCTGCTTGCTCCTCGAGATTACTTGAGCACTTTTGTGAAGCTGGGGACGATTGCGCTGCTGGCGCTGGGAATTATTGCGATTCGTCCCACACTGCACATGCCGGCGCTAACCCGGTTTATCGACGGCTCGGGCCCGGTTTTCGCGGGCAAGATTTTTCCTTTCGCCTTCATCACCATTGCCTGTGGCGCGATCAGCGGCTTCCACTCGCTGATCTCGAGCGGCACCACACCCAAACTGATTTCCCGGGAAATTGAGACCCGAATGGTCGGCTACGGGGCAATGATCGCTGAATCCATGGTCGCGATCATGGCGATGATTGCGGCGTGTGTGCTGCAGCCTGGAACGTATTTCGCGATTAACAGTCCCGCCGGGATTGTGGGGGCGGCGCCAGAGACCGCGGCTGCGACCATCAGCAGTTGGGGATTTCCTGTCACTGCGGTGGAGATGCAATCCCTGGCCCATGTCGTCGGCGAGCAAACGCTTTTCAATCGTACGGGGGGCGCACCGGCGTTTGCCGTGGGAATGGCGCACATCTTTTCGAACAGCCTGGGGGGACAAGCGGTGATGGCACTGTGGTACCACTTCGCAATCATGTTTGAAGCGTTATTCATTCTTACGGTTCTCGATGCCGGCACGCGAGTAGGGCGTTTCATGGTGCAGGATGCCCTGGGACATATCTGGGAGCCCGCCGGCCGAACCAGTTGGTATCCGTCGATTCTGGGCACCAGCGCTCTGATCGTGGGCGCCTGGGGATATTTTCTTTGGCAGGGAGTCAGGGATCCGCTGGGCGGTATCAACTCGTTGTGGCCGTTGTTCGGAATTTCGAACCAGTTGTTGGCGACGGTTGCGCTGTGCGTCGCGACTACAATTGTGATCAAAATGGGCAAAGCGCGTTACGCGCCAGTGACCTTGGTGCCACTGGCATGGCTGGTTTCGGTAACCTTCACGGCGTCCTATCACAAGGTTTTTGATCGCAACCCGCGGATTGGATTTCTCGCTCATGCCCAGCAACTCGGGGCGAGTGCGGGCGGCACCAGCGGCCGGCTGATTTTCAACGATCGTCTCGACACGCTGGTCACAGGCGTCTTGATCATCATGGTGGCACTGATACTCGTGGAATCGGCGCTGGAGTGGATACGAGTGCTCAGCGGGCGGAAACAAGCCGAGGTGCAGGAAGCACCGTTTGTTACCACGCGATTTGCCATGGAGGAGCAGGCATGAGCCGCATCGGGCGCATCACCAGTCTGCTGATGGCTGTGTTGCGGGAAATCTTTGACGAAAGTGCCTACCAGCGATTTCTCGCACTAAGTGGGATGGCATCGTCGCGGGGGGCTTACGCTCGGTTTATGCGGGAGCGCGAGGGGACTAAGCTGCGGGCGCCGAGATGTTGCTAAAGCAGATCATCCGCGCCGATGAAGGGCGGAATCCAGATTCTCTGGTGTCAAGTTGCGTCCGCGCCAATCCTTCCTTATCATGATTTTACTTTTTGTGCTTTTGTCCTCTCAACCTCGTTGGGTTGCGTTTGCGGTAATCCGCAATGTTCCGTTCCAGTGTTTCCTTGGAGGAAACGCGCATGCCCGATACTCCCGGTGACAACACTGTAAGCAAGAGCGCAGTCCAAGTGTCTTTCGCCAGCATGGGTCCTTATCGGTTGATCCAGTTGCTGGGAGTAGGCGGTATGGGCGAAGTCTGGCGGGCGGAGCAAACCGAACCGTTTCATCGTACCGTCGCACTCAAGTTAATCAAGTCGGGCATGGACACCCGAGCCGTGGTGGCGCGATTTGACTCGGAGCGGCAGGCCTTGGCGTTGATGGACCATCCCAACATAGCTAAAGTCTTCGACGCCGGAACGTCGCCGGCGGGACGGTCGTATTTCGTGATGGAATACGTTCCCGGCCTTCCCATAACCGATTACTGCGACAAACACCGGCTGACGATCAAGGAGCGGCTGGGTTTGTTCATTCAAGTGTGCGAAGGAGTGCAGCACGCGCATCAGAAGGCGATCATCCATCGCGATCTGAAGCCTTCGAACGTGCTGGTGGAGGAAGTGGACCACAAGGCCGTACCCAAGATCATCGACTTCGGGCTGGCCAAAGCTACAGGGCAGCGGCTGACCGCAATTACGATGTTCACCGAAGCGGGAGGGGTGCTGGGCACGCCCGACTACATGAGTCCGGAGCAGGCCGACCGCAACGAGCGCAATATTGACACCCGTACGGATGTGTATTCACTAGGCGTGATTCTGTATGAATTGTTGGTGGGTGCGTTGCCCTTCGGATCACAGGAATTGCGAGAGGCGGGAATGGAAGCAATGCTGCGAAAGATTTCCCAGCAGGAGCCACCCCGTCCCAGCACGAAAATCAGGTCTTTAGGTGAGTCCTCGAAGGACTCGGCCGCCAAGCGCCAAGAGGAACCGCAGTCGCTGGAACGGCATCTGCGTGGCGAACTGGACTGGATAACGATGAAGGCGCTGGAGAAGGATCGGACGAGACGGTATGGTTCCCCTTCGGATCTGGCAGCCGACCTCCAGCGACACCTCCAGGATCAACCTGTGCTGGCAGGGCCGCCGAGCGCGATGTATCGCGCCGGGAAGTTCATGCGCCGGCATCGCTTCGGCGTGGGAGTAGCCATCTACCTCTGCGGACTCGGCCAGAGCGCGATCGGCGTACCGGCAGCGAGCGCGCAGGACTCGTGGCGCTTGCTCATGGCCCGAAAACTCGAGGTCTCGGAGTTCATGACCAACATGTTCAAGGTGTCGGAGCCTAGCCAAGCCCGGGGCAACAGTATCACGGCCCGCGAAATCCTCGACAAGGCCTCGAAAGACATCCATACCGGGCTTTCCAAAGATCCCGAGGTCCAAGCCCAGATGATGCACGTGATGGGAGGGGTGTATGACAGCCTCGGACTCTACCCCCAGGCACAGTCATTGCTCACGGACGCCGTCAACATCCGCCGGCGCGTCCTGGGGCCACAGAATCCTGACACCCTCTCGTCGATCAATGGTGTCTGCCGGCTCCTGTGGGAACAAGGCCACTACGCCGAGGCAGAAAAGTTGGGACGCGAGACGCTGGACATGCGACGCCGGGTACTTGGGCCGGAACACATTGACACGCTCAGTTCGATGAGCCAGTTAGCTACCATCCTGTATAACGAGGGCCGCTATGACGAGGCAGAGAAACTAGAACATGAAACGCTCGACCTCCAGCGCCGCGTTCTCGGGCCCGAGCACCCAAATACACTATGGTCGATGGTTATCTTAGCTAGCATTTTTTTTGACGAGGGCCACTATGGCGAGGCGGAAAAGCTTTACCACGACGCCCTCGACATTCGGCGTCGTGTCGTCGGGCCCGATCATCCCGACACACTCGCGTTGATGGATGGGTACGCCACCACTCTGGCCGAGGAACATCGCCACACCGAGGCGGAGGAACTGCTACGCGAAACGCTTAGTATCCGGCACCGCGTCCTCGGGCCCGACCATCGAGACACCCTGATGTCGATGAACAATCTAGCTAACCTTTTATTTCTCGAGGGCCGCTATGACGAGGCAGAGAAATTAGAACACGAAACGCAGGACATTCAGCGTCGCGTCCTTGGGCCGGACAATCCAGACACTGCAATGTCCACATACAACCTGGGTGGCATCGCGCTGCATAAGGGTAAACGTGCCGAGGCGCTCTCGCTACTACGAGAGGCAGTCGACCACGGACTCGCGCCTAATATTGCTCTCCACATGGAGAAGGATCCCGACCTCCAAACACTTCACAGCGACCCAGGCTTCGCCGCCCTCGTCGCTCACGCCAAAGAACGCGTCGCTGCTGCGCAAAAGGCAAACTAGACGGCGTCCGCTCGAGCCCAATCACCCGAGCTTTACGGGAGAATAATTTAATGAGAGCTTGTCTCCGCCATGGCACCAGGCACGTCCCCCGCGCCGTGACTTTAATGAGCCACGTTATGACCTCGCTTAACTGCTGACTGCTGAATGCCAATAGCGGGGTGGGCAGAGCTGCTGTAAACTT